>VFSW01013883.1_pt1 | contig 11172 bp, 12 predicted proteins | sample 5358111 | NCBI WGS metagenome assembly VFSW01 (sample SAMN11554181, study PRJNA540505) | mine drainage metagenome | isolation source: sediment from site ElyBrook_90M | place: USA: Ely Copper Mine, Vershire, VT | collected 2017
TAGGCACCCACTTTTCCTTTTCCTCCATAGCCGGAACGACACATGCTTATCATCCCCGCGATCGATATCAAGGACGGGCGCGCCGTGCGCCTCGAACAGGGCGACATGGCCAAGGAGACCGTGTTCTCCGACGATCCGGCGGCGGTGGCCAGGCACTGGCTGGAGCAGGGCGCGCGCCGGCTGCACCTGGTAGATCTGAACGGCGCGGTTGCGGGCAAACCCAGGAACGAGAGCGTGATCAAGGCCATCGTCAGCGCGGTCGGCGGCAGGATTCCGATACAGCTCGGCGGCGGCATCCGCGATCTGGACACCGTCGAGCGTTATCTCGACGACGGCATCAGCTACATCATCATCGGCACGGCGGCGGTGAAGAACCCGGGTTTTCTGCACGACGCCTGCACCGCGTTCACCGGCCACATCATCGTCGGCCTGGACGCCAAGGACGGCAAGGTCGCGGTGGAAGGTTGGTCGAAGATGACCGGCCACGACGTGATCGACCTGGCGCGCAAATTCCAGGACTATGGCGTCGAAGCCGTGATCTATACCGACATCGGTCGCGACGGCATGCTCAACGGGGTCAACATCGAGGCTACGATCAGGTTGGCGCGCGAGCTGGTGGTGCCGGTGATCGCGAGCGGCGGGCTCACCGACCTCAACGACGTCAAGGCCCTGTGTAAGATCGAAACCGAAGGCATCACCGGGGTCATTACCGGGCGCGCCATCTACCAGGGAACGGTGAACTTCAAGAAGGCGCAGGCGATGGCGGACAAATTGGGACAGGGGAAAAAGGAGAAAGGAGCAGCGTGAGCGCAGGGGCGGTATGCTTCGCCCGCGTTCCGCCTCCGAGCCCATGGGCCTAGCTAAGCGCGTCATTCCCTGTCTCGACGTCACCCGCGGCCGCGTGGTGAAGGGGGTGAATTTCGTCGGTCTGCGCGACGCCGGCGACCCGGTGGAAATCGCGCGCCGCTACGACGATCAGGGCGCCGACGAGCTTACCTTTCTGGATATCACCGCGAGTTCGGACGAGCGCGACCTGATCCTGCATATCATCGAGGCGGTGGCGGCCGAGGTGTTCATCCCGCTTACCGTGGGCGGCGGCGTGCGCAAGGTCGACGATGTGCGCCGGCTGCTGAATGCGGGCGCGGACAAGGTATCGATCAATACCGCCGCGGTGCAGAATCCGCAGCTGGTGGCGGACGCCTCGGGCCGCTACGGCGCGCAGTGCATCGTCGTGGCCATCGACGCGAAACGCGTCGATCCACCGGCGGACGCGAAAAGCGTCGGCGCCGTGCCGCGCTGGGAGGTATACACCCATGGGGGGCGCAAATCCACCGGCTTGGATGCGGTGGCATGGGCGCGTAGAATGCAGACCCTGGGCGCGGGCGAAATCCTGCTTACCAGCATGGACCGCGATGGCACCAAGTCCGGCTTCGACCTGGCGCTGACGCGCGCCGTGGCCGACGCCGTGGACGTGCCGGTGATCGCCAGTGGCGGCGTCGGCAACCTCGAGCATCTGGCCGCCGGCATACTCGAGGGCAGGGCCGATGCCGTGCTCGCCGCAAGTATTTTTCACTACGGCGAGTACAGCGTGCGCCAGGCGAAGGAACTGATGGCGTCGCGGGGCATCGAAGTCAGATTGTGACAGGTGAAGGGGAACGGCGGCGCGCACGGGTTCGCCGCCGCGGATTCATCGCTCGACATCAGTTACCCACTACCTACCTATTAGGCAAACATGGATTGGCTCGACAAAGTGAAATGGGACGCCAACGGCTTGGTGCCGGCGATCGCGCAGGAGGCGGCGAGCGGCAAGGTGCTGATGGTCGCGTGGATGAACCGCGCGGCCCTGGAGCAGACGGTCGCCGGCGGAGAAGCGGTATATTGGTCGCGCTCGCGCCGCAAAATGTGGCACAAGGGCGAGGAATCAGGCCACGTGCAGAAAGTGCGCGAAGTGCGCCTGGATTGCGACGAGGACGTAATATTGCTCAGGGTGGAGCAGGTCGGCGGCATCGCCTGCCACACCGGCCGGAACAGCTGTTTTTTCCAGAAATACGAAGACGGAAGGTGGGTCGCCACGGACCCGGTGATCAAAGATCCGAAGGACATTTACCGCAAGGCGGGCTCCGATTGAACGCTTCGCCTATGCAAGGACAAGGAAAATGAACGACATACTCGAACGCCTGGCGGACACGATAGAGGCGCGCAAGGGTGGTGATGCGGATGCCTCCTACGTGTCGCGCCTGCTCGCGTGCGGCGAAGACGCCATCCTGAAAAAGATCGGCGAGGAGGCCACCGAGACGGTGATGGCCGCCAAGGACGGGGACAAGCTGCGCATTGTCGGGGAGACCGCCGACCTGTGGTTTCACTGCATGATCATGTTGTCGCACTACGGCCTGCGCCCTGCCGACGTGCTGTTCGAGCTCAGGCGCCGCGAAGGCATTTCCGGCATCGACGAAAAGGCAGCAAGGGGCGCAAGTTCGCGCGTCGAAGCCGAGCGCAAGTAAGGAGGGTTGCCTTGGAAGACTGCATTTTCTGCAAGATCGTCGGCGGCAAGATTCCGTGCAACAAATTGTTCGAGGACGAAGACATTCTTGCGTTTCACGATATCCACCCGGTGGCGCCGGTGCATTTCATGGTCATCCCGAAGCTGCATATCGCTTCGCTGGTGCAGGTTGGCCTCGACCATCAGATGCTGCTCGGCAAGATGCTGGCGCTGGGGTCGAAACTGGCCGTAGGGCAAGGGTGCGGCGACGGCTGGCGCACCATCATCAACACCGGGCGCGTCGGCCGCCAAGAGGTGTATCATTTGCATATGCACATCATCGGCGGCAAAGAGGTCCTGCCGGGGATGATAAAACGTTAGGGAAGCCAGGCCGGCGAGTTTGTTCTCGGCCGTGTTTCCCCTGTTCCGGCGAGTGGCGCCGCGGTTGCGTCCCGGTCCGGTGGTTACTTGAAGGAGTACGGCCATGGGTTTTGAATCAATTTGGCATTGGCTGATAGTTTTGATCATAGTCATGCTGATATTCGGTACCAAGAAACTGCGCAACATGGGCGCCGACCTGGGCGGTGCGGTGAAGGGATTCAAGGAGGGAATGAAGGAGGGGACCTCCGACAAACCCGACGCCGCGCAGAGGCCGGAAGGCAACATCATCGAGGGCGAAATCAAGGAAAAGTCCAAGAGCGCATAAGGCAGTGAGCCCGACGCGCTGACACGCCCTGCCCCGGCGCCTCGCGCTTGTTTGTTTTTCTGCAGTATCCCGGGCCCTGATATGTTCGATATTGGATTTTCCGAGCTGGTTGTCATTGCGCTGGTGGCCTTGATCGTAATCGGTCCGGAGCGCCTGCCCCGGGTCGCGCGTACGGTCGGGGCCCTGTTGGGCCGGGCACAACGCTACATCAACGACGTGAAGGCGGATATCCAGCGCGAAGTTGACATGAGCGAACTGAATAGCATCAAGGATGCCTTTCAGGATGCGGCAAAGTCGGTGCAGCAGTCGGTGGCCGAGGTCGGACAGGAACTGCAGGCGGCGGGCGAGTCGCTGAACCAGAGTATCTCCGGGGCGGGTGAAACCAGGGCCGAGCCGGCCGCGAATGAGCCATTGGCCGCCGAAGAAGTCCCTGCTGTTTCGACGCAGATGGAGCTGGGGCTGGAAACCGAGCCGGCAGCCGACCGGGCGCTGAAAACCAAGCCGGCAGCCGACCCGGCGCCAGCGCACCACAAGGCATAAGACCTTAGTGATCGAGCAGGAATCGTTTATCTCCCATCTGGTCGAGCTGCGCGACCGGCTGCTGCGTTCGATTTACGCCGTGTTTGCGGTGTTCGTGCTGCTCTGGTTCTGGCCCGGCGTGTCCGCGATCTACGACATCCTGGCGCTGCCGATGATGCGCACCCTGCCTCAGGGCACGCACATGATCGCAATCGGCGTCATTACGCCGTTTCTGGTGCCGATCAAAGTCGGTCTGATGGCGGCGTTCATGCTGGCGCTGCCCTATGTGCTGTACCAGATTTGGGCGTTCATCGCGCCGGGTCTGTATGCGAACGAAAAGCGCTTTGCCCTGCCGCTGGTGTTCGGCAGCACCCTGCTGTTCATCTCCGGAGTCGCGTACTGCTATTTCGTGGTGTTTAACTGGGTGTTTCGCTTCATCATGCACTTCGCGCCCAAGAGCATTACGCCCGCGCCGGACATCGCGTCCTACCTGAGTTTCGTGCTGACCATGTTTATGGCGTTCGGTGTCACCTTCGAGATTCCGCTGGTCGAGGTTGTGCTGGTGCGCACCGGCGTGCTCACCGTGGCGAAGCTCAAGGCCGTCCGTCCCTACGTGATCGTCGGCGCTTTCGTCGTGGCTGCGGTCGTCACGCCGCCGGACGCGATATCGCAGCTTTTGCTGGCGGTCCCGATGTGCCTGCTGTACGAATTCGGCATTATCCTGTCGCGGCTGATGCAGCGCTTCTTCGGCAAGCGTGAAGGCGACGAACCGGACGCGCCGGAGCGGGCAGAAGCCGAACAAAAGCGGCTGCAGTAGCCGGCACTCACCGGACAGTCCGCCTACTGCATTACGCCCATCTCGCGCGCGCGCACCAGCGCGTGCGTGCGATTGCCGACCTGCAGCGTCTCGTAAATTTTCTTCAGGTACCACTTCACCGTTTCTTCGGAAATGAACAGGCGCTGGCCGATTTCGCGGTTTCTGAGGCCCAAGCCCAGCAGCTTGAGGATCTGCACTTCGCGCTGGTGCAGGGGCAGCGGCTGCTGCGGTGAACCGGGCCGCGCTGCCGACGTGCTGCCCTGCCCGAGCGCCTGGGCGATGCGCTGTGCGAATGCGGCGTGCGCGCCGCCGTGGCTTTGCAGCAGGCCTGCGAGTCCGGCGCCGGCCGCGAGAAACGGATAGACGATCCCGGCCGGAGCGGCCAGTGCCAGCGCCTCGCCGATCGCTTTGGCTGCGGCGGGGGCGTGCCCCATGCCATCGCGGGCAAGCCCCTGCCAGATACGGAACTCGATTTGCACGCGGCTGCGTCCGGCCCGGCGCGCGTGCGTTAGCCCGGTGGTGGCAAGTTTGAGTGCCTCGGCATAGCGCGCGCGGGCGAGCGCCAGCTCGATCGAGCTGCTCACCCAGGATGCGTGATGTACGGTATGCAGAGCCACCGCCGCGTGGCCGGACATCTCCAGCATGGTACGCGCGCGGCGCAGGCACGCCTCGGCGCGCTCCAGCTCGCCGCTGCGGCAGGCCAGCCGGGCTTCGACAAGATCGGCGCGAAAGCCGACGCGGTCGATGTTGCGTTCGGCGCCGACAACGCGCGCGCGCCCCAGGTCGGCCTCGGCCGCCGCGTATTCGCCCAGCAGGCTCAGCACTTGGGCGCGGATCACCTGGGCCACGCCGACGAATGCGTAGGTCTGCGTGGCGTCGAGCAAGTCGATCGCCTCGCCCAGCTCGGCCAGTGCCGCTCCCGTTTCGTTGAGTTCGAGCCGCATGATGGCCAAAGCCACGCGCAGGAAGCCGGCGCTGCCGGTTCTGAGCCGGCGCCGGTTGTGCGGGTCCAGCAGCCAGTGCATGAGTTCGGCGGCCGCGATGTCGGGGCGCGCGCGCAGGAAGTCGACTATGGCGATGTTGTAGCGAGCCATCAGGTTCACTACCGTTTCCTCGCTCGCATCGGATATGCGCACCGCTTCGGAGAATTGCGCGCGCGCGCCTTCCAGTTGGCCGGCGAGGCGTTCGGCATAGCCCAGCACGACGTGCGCATAGGCGCGCTGCAGCGGATCTTCGGGGCCGAAGGCCCGCGGCAGGTCCGCTTTGAGTCCGGCGACATCGGGCAGGTCGTAACGCGTCACCCCGGTCATGGTACGCAGGATCTGCAATTCCGCCCGCAGCGTAGACAGCCCCGCTGCGGCGCGCTTGTCCGGCCGGGCGCGCTCTATTGCCAGTTCGGCGGCACGAATCGAGCGGATCGCGGCGCGCGTGTCCCCGAGATACAGCTGCGTCCAGGCTTCGAGCACGCACAGCGTGGCCGAACGCGCGAGCGCCGTCCGCGGCAGCGCCTCCAGCCAGGTATGCAGTTCCTTCAAGTTGCCTTCACGCAGCAGATTGCGCCCGTGATGCTCGAGCAGTCGCGCCGCCGGGCCGTAGAGGCCGCCGCGCAAGGCGTAGCGCAGCGCGTCTGAGGGCAGTTCGTTGGCCGCGAGCCAGTCGCAGGCGCGCTGGTACAGCGATTTCAGCAACTCCGGGTCGCTCGCCTTGAGGCGCTGGCGCAGGAAGGCGGAGAACAAGTGATGGTAGCGGTACCAGATGCGGCCCTGGTCCAGGCGCAGAATGAACAGGTTTGCCCGCTCCAGTTCGGCGATGCGCGCGTGGCTGTCGCGTCGGCCGGTGACCGCGTCCGCTAGCGGCACGCTGAACTGGTCCAGCACCGCCGTGCGATTGAGGAATTCGCGCAGCGCGGGCGCCTGCCGCGATACGATGTCCTCGAGCAGGTAGTCGGCGAAGCTGGCGACGCCAGGGCGCTCGCCCGCATCCAGCGCCAGCGGCGGCGTGGCGTTTGCGCGCTGCGTCAAGGCGATGGTCGCCAGCTGCAGGCCTCCCACCCAACCCTCGGTTTGCTCGGTCAGCATGCCGATCTGCGCCTCCGACACTTTTAGATTTTTCAGTCCGCGCAGATAGTCGCGGATTTCCAGCGGTGAGAAGCGCAGCTCGGCAAAGCCCAGTTCGAACACGGCACCGCGCGCGCGCAGGCGCGCAATCGCCAGCGGTGGCTGGGTCTGGCTGGCGATCGCGAAATGGATGCTGGCGGCCGAATACTGCAGCAGATAGCTCACCGCCGATTGCACTGCGCTATCGCTGATCTCCTGGAAATCGTCGAGGAAGATCGCCAGCGGGGCCGCGCTGATGGTGAGGTCGTTGATCAGGCTCGCCATCACTTCCTGCAGCGGCACGCGCGCCGCCGAGCGCATCATCTCGCAGGCTTCACTGCCGGCCGCGGGGCGAGCGCGCTGCACCGCCGCGATCAAGCTGGAGCAGAAGCGCTGCACGTCGTTGTCCGAAGCGTCCAGAGACAGCCAGCACACGTCCATGCCCTGGGCCACGAGCGCCACATAGCCTTGCGACATCAGGGTCGATTTGCCCGAGCCGCTGGGAGCCGTGACCAGCGCCAGCTTGTTTGTGCGCAGATTGCAGAATCTCGCCAGCACTTCCGGCCGCGCGAGCAGCAAGGCCTCGCTCGAGGGCGGTGCCAGCTTGGTCAGCGGGGGCGTGGGCAGGCGGCGTTTGGCCATATTCCGCATTTTCTACCCTTTCGGGGGGTGAAAGAGGACATTAATGCGAACACGATAGCGATCGGTTCCGCCGGCATGGCGCCGTGAACGGAGCGTTTTCCGACAGTCGGGTTTTCAGGATTCAGACGACAGACGATAAAGGGGAGAAATCATGCAGATCAGACAATCAATCATCGCCGGTCTCGCGCTGGGACTATGCGCGAGCTTTGCTTCAGCGCAGGATATCAAGATTGCCCACGTGTACGACAAAACCGGACCGCTGGAGGCTTACGCCAAGCAGTCGAGCATCGGCTTTGCCATGGGGCTGGAGTATGCCACCGGCGGCAAGATGGAGGTGCTCGGGCGCAAAATCGTGGTAATCGACAAGGATACCCAGAACAAACCGGACGTGGGCAAGGCGCAACTCGCCGCCGCCTACGGCGACGACAAGGTCGATATCGCGGTCGGCCCGGTCAACTCTGGCGTCGCTTTGGCCATGCTGCCGGTGGCCGAAGAATACAAGAAGCTGCTGGTGGTCGAACCGGCGGTGGCCGACTCGATCACGGGCGACAAGTGGAATCGGTACATTTTCCGCACCTCCCGCAATTCGACCCAGGATGCGGTAGCCGCTGCGGCGACGCTGAAGGGCGAGGTCACGATTGCAACTTTGGCGCAGGACTACGCCTTCGGCCGTGACGGGGTCAAGGCGTTCAAGGAGGCCCTTGCCAAGGCCAATCCGAAGGCGAAGATCATCCACGAGGAATACGCGCCGGCCACCACCACCGACTTCACCGCTCCCGTGGAGCGCATTTTCGAGGCGCTGAAGGACAAGCCCGGGCGCAAGGTGCTCGCGATCATTTGGGCCGGTCCCCATCCGATGGTGAAAATCATGGGAATGGACCCGGGGCGCTATGGGATCGAAGTCGCGCCGGGGGGCAACATCCTGCCGGTGATGAAGACCTGGAAGAACTATGCCGGAGTGGAGGGCGCGATTTACTACTACTACGGCTTCCCCAAGAACAAGATGAACGACTGGCTGGTGAAGGAGCATGAAAAGCGCTACGGCCAGCCGCCGGATTTCTTTACCGCGGGGGGGTTCGCCGCGGCGATGGCGGTGGTCGATGGAATCAAAAAGGCGGGCAGCACCGACACCGAAAAGCTCATCGCCGCCATGGAGGGTATGTCGTTCGAGACGCCCAAAGGCATGATGACCTTCCGCAAGGAAGACCATCAGGCGATGCAGGACATGTATCAATTTCGCATCAAAAAATTGAAAGACCAGAAGAACGAGTGGGATCTGCTGCAACTGGTGCGCGTGATCCCGGCCTCCGAGATGTCCATCCCGATCCAGAACAAGCGTTAAAGCCGGACGCTGCCGCGCCGGTTTAACTCCGCGGGATGGAACGGACGCAAGCGCCGTTCATTCCGCGGACAATTTTTGTCAGCGAAAATCATCCATGTCCGAACCGCGTTCCGGCGAACATCCGGTACTCGAGACGCACGGGCTCACAATCCGCTTTGGCGGCCATGTCGCGGTCAACCAGGTGTCCTGCGCGTTTCGTCCCGACACGCTCACCGCCATCGTCGGTCCCAATGGCGCCGGCAAGACGACGTACTTCAACCTGATTTCCGGCCAGTTGCGGCCGACAGGCGGCCGTGTCACGCTCTACGGTGAGGACATCACCGCCCTGCCGGCGTCGCAGCGCACCCGGCGCGGCATCGGGCGGGCGTTCCAGCTCACCAACCTGTTTCCGCAGCTCTCGGTGCTCGAAAACGTGCGCCTGGCGGTGCAGTCGCACGCCGGCATGGGCCTGAACCTGTTCTCGGTGTGGTCCGGCCACGTCGAACTGATCGAACGCGCCGAACATTATCTGCACCGCGTCAAACTCACCGAGCGGCGCGACACCCTCGCCTCGGCGCTGGCCCATGGCGACCAGAGGAAGCTCGAGGTCGCAATCCTGCTCGCGCTCGATCCCGATCTGTTCATGTTCGACGAGCCCACTGCCGGCATGAGCGTGGACGAGGTTCCGGTGATCCTGGAACTGATCCACGAGATCAAGAGCCAGGGCGACAAGACTATCCTGCTGGTCGAGCACAAAATGGACGTGGTCAGGTCGCTGGCCGACCGCATCATCGTGCTGCACCAGGGCGAACTCGTCGCGGATGGCGAGCCGGCCACGGTGATCGCTTCGCCCATCGTGCAGCAGGCGTATCTGGGCCTCGCCGGACATGAGTAATCTGCTCGCGCTCAGCGGCGTCAATACGCGCATCGGCCATTACCATATCCTGCAAGGCGTCGATTTCGTCGTGCCGCAGGGCGGGTTCACCATGCTGCTGGGCAGGAACGGCGCCGGCAAGACCACCTGCCTGCGCACCATCATGGGATTGTGGAAAGCTTCCGCCGGGCGCATCGACTTCGACGGCGCCGACATCGCCGGCCGTTCGACGCCGGCAGTGGCGCAGCTCGGCATCGGCTACGTGCCCGAGTCCATGGGCATTTTCGCCGGCCTCACGGTACGCGAGAACCTGACCTTGGCCGCGCGCGACGGGCCGATCGACGAGAAGCGCCTGGACTGGATGTTCGGGCTGTTTCCGGCGTTGAAAAAATTCTGGCATCTGCCGGCCGGCCACCTGTCGGGTGGACAAAAACAGATGCTCGCGATCGCGCGCGCCATGATCGAGCCGAGAAAGCTGCTGCTGGTAGACGAACCGACCAAGGGACTGGCGCCCGCGATCATCGCCCATATGGTGGAGGCATTTCGCGAATTGAAGCGTACCGACACCACCATTCTTCTGGTGGAACAGAATTTCAATTTCGCGCGGTCTCTCGGCGATACGGTCGCGGTCATGGATTCCGGCCGCATCGTGCATAGCGGCAACATGGGCGAACTGGCCGGGAACGAGGCGCTGCAGCACAGACTGCTCGGTCTGTCCCTGGATGCGCATCAATGAGTCCGGAAAAAGACGAACTGCCCGGTGCGGTCCTCGACAAGAGTCCGCTCGCGCTGATCCCGGTGATCGCGCTGGTGGCGCTGCCCCTGATCCCGAGCCTGCCGACGTGGGTCACGCTCACCGTCGCCGGCCTCGCCATGGGGATGATGATATTCATCATGGCGTCGGGGCTGACCCTGGTGTTCGGCCTGATGGACGTAATGAACTTCGCCCATGGCGCTTTCATCACCATCGGCGCCTTCGTCGCCACCAGCGTGCTGCTCCCGCTCGCCGGATGGACCCGGGCGGACAGCCTGTGGATGAATCTCGCGGCGATGCTGCTGGCGGTCCTTGCCGCGATGGCGGTGACCGGGGCCATCGGTCTCGCCTTCGAGCGCGTGATCATCAAGCCGGTATACGGCCAGCACCTGAAGCAGATCCTGATCACCATGGGCGGCTTGATCGTGGCGGAGCAGTTGATTCTCGCAATCTGGGGCCCGGACATGATCGCGCTGCCCAAGCCGGTGACGCTGCGCGGCAGTTTCATTTTCGGTGACATCGTCATCGAGAAATACCGGGTGCTCGCGGTCCTGGTCGGGCTGGCGGTATTCGCCGCCATGTTCCTCGTGCTCAACCGCACCCGCGTCGGCCTGCTGATCCGCGCCGGCGTCGAGGACAGCGAGATGGTGGAGTCGCTCGGCTACCGCATCCGCCGCGTGTTCATCGGCGTATTCGCCGCCGGTTCGGCGCTGGCCGGGCTGGGCGGGGTAATGTGGGCGCTGTACCAGGAGACGGTCACCTCGGCCATGGGTATGCACGTGATGATCCTGATATTCATCGTCATCATCATCGGCGGCCTGGGCTCGGTCGGCGGCTGCTTCATCGGCTCGCTGCTGGTGGGCCTGATGGCGAACTACGTCGGTTTCCTCGCGCCCAAGATCGCGCTCGGCTCCAACATCCTGCTGATGGTGCTGATCCTGCTGTGGCGGCCGCAGGGTCTGTA
>VFSW01013884.1_pt1 | contig 11172 bp, 8 predicted proteins | sample 5358111 | NCBI WGS metagenome assembly VFSW01 (sample SAMN11554181, study PRJNA540505) | mine drainage metagenome | isolation source: sediment from site ElyBrook_90M | place: USA: Ely Copper Mine, Vershire, VT | collected 2017
GCGGTCAGCTTCCTGCCGACGGCCTTCAGGTCGGCGGCCATTTCATCGGCATGGTTATAACGCTCGGCGGGATCTTTGGCCAGGGCGCGCTGGAGAATCTGATCCATCTGCGGCGGGCAGGAGGGCAAACACTCCCTGAGCGGGCGAGGATCCTCGTGGAGGATCTGCTGGAGGATCGCTGGATAATCCGCGGGGAAGGGAAGAGCGCCGGTGAGGAACTGATAGAGGACCACGCCGGTGGAGAAGATGTCGGACCGCCCATCGAAGGGCTCGCCGCGCAGGCGCTCCGGGGACATATAGGCGGGCGTTCCAACCAGGGTGCCGGTGTGGGTCATGGTTACATCGCCGACCTGCTCTCCGGCTCTGGCGATTCCGAAGTCCAGCAGTTTTACAAGCCCGTCCCGCTCCACGATGATATTCGCCGGCTTGACGTCGCGATGAATCATGCCCTGGGCGTGCGCGTAGGCCAGGGCTTCGCACACCTGCTCGACGACATCCAGTTTCTGGCTCAGGTGCAGCGGCTGGTTTTCGCGGATGATTTTGTCCAGCGGCTCGCCGTCGAGGAACTCCATCACGATGTAGGGAAGGCCGTCCTCATCGCCGAAGTCGTAGACCGTGACAATATTGGGATGTTTGAGATTGCCGGTGTGTCCCGCTTCCTGGTAGAAGCGTTTCAGCATGTCCGGATTGCCGGAGTAGCCCTCGGTCAGGGTTTTGATGGCGACATCACGGCCAATGCGAGCGTCGCGAGCACGGTAAACCACTCCCATGCCGCCCCGGCCGAGCACACCGATGACGTCATACTTTCCAATACGCGCCGGCGCTGCTTTCTGTGCCAGTTCGCTCACATTCCCTCACACCAGACTCAAGGCAAAATCAAAACCGCAATCAAGCGGGCGGCGCCTGCAGAGCTACGTCTCCGAAATTGAACTGCTTCAATAGATATGCTTTGGCTCGGGCCCGTTCAGGAGTAGCCACATCGGGAGTGGAGTTCAGGTAGAGGATGTAAAACTGGCCGGCGCCATCGACATCTCCATCCGTCGCCCTCTGATCGGCGTGCTGCAGCACGATCGCCGGCAGGCCTTCCACCTTCTGTTGTGCCTGCTTTACCAGCGCGTCGCGCGCGGCATATTCGGTGGTTCGGTAGAAGGAGGAATCGTCGGGCTCCATACCTGCTTTCATATGGATTCCCTCGGTGTCGGTGGGCTGAACACCCTCGTATTGCGAATACTGGTCGGGAATCTCTTTTTTTACGGGTATCTCCGGCACAATCTCATTGCCCGAAGCATCTGTGATTCGAAACTGAATCATGATGGTCGGACGCACATGGACGATCCTCTCGACATAGTTGTAATTGTCGATAATCGGTACGATATTGAACTGCTGCAGTGTGCTGACTTTGTCCGTCAGCGCTTTGAGCTTCTGCACATCGTCATTCACCGTTTTGTTGGCAGCTTCAATATCTTTCTTCTTGCCTTTGGTCAGCGCATCCTGCAGAAGGGTTCGGGCCATCTGCAGGTCGCCCTTCGCCTGGTCGGCATCCGCGGTGGCCTTGAACCATTCGGGATTATTCACCGGACGCTCGCCGGATTTGTACTTCGACTGCCGCGGGATGGTTTCCAGCTGCTTGCCGAGGTCATGCTGGACGACGTCTCCGACGAGCTGAAAATTGGCGGGGACGGGCGGCGTGTCGGTAGGCCGGATGACGTGGACATTGGTGCCGGCGGATTCCAGACCCGAGGCCATGGCATCGCTCAGCTGGGTAGCGAAATCGACGGAGTCGCGCCGCGAAGTGGAGTCTCGAAATTCAACGTGAATGGAAATGGCGGACTTGATGCGGTGCGTCGACCGGACCCGTTCCAGTTCGTCGCGCACGTCGCCCGCGTTCGCCGGCGAGCTGTAGTGGAGAGCCTCGGAGAGATAGGCCCACGCGACGTTCACACCGGTTCCGTCCGGCTTCTCGGCGTACTTCGTACCCTGCTTCAGATAGTAGTTGGTCAGATCGGAAGCCAGAATGTCGAGCTGATCCTTTAACGTTGGATCCTGAGTAAGGCCGAAGCAGCGGCGGGTGAGTTCGTAAGCCTCTTCAATGCCCTTTTCGTCGCTGGTTCCGTTGATCGGCTCGTAGGCCTTTTGCAGGCTCTTCGCCTGGTTTTTGGCCGCAGCGATGTACTGCTCCTGCAGAGACTGCAGCCGCTCGGTCACCTGCGCGTGCTGTTCCGTGGGCAGGTCATCGAGGACTTCATAGGCGCGGATCAGGTCTCCGCTGGCCTCTGCGTTCTGGCTCTGCTGCATGGCCGCCTGCACGGCGGCCTGGTTCGCGGCGAGGTGGGCCTGCTGCTGTGCGGCCGTGAGAAGCGACAACGTGTCCGGAGAGGGCAGCAGCTTCTGCGCTTTCTCCAGATCGCTGACCGCTCCTATCCAGTCGCTGTTGCTCTGAGACTTCTTCGCTCTCGCGATATACGCCGAAGAAATGGCCCGCAGATCGCCGGAGATCTTCGGATTCTCGTCTTTGAATGCTTCAAAGGGCGCGATGGTCTGCACCGCTTCATCGGGATGCTGGCCGGCGACCTGCTGCTCGGTATCATGAAGAGCTTTGTCGAGGCGCGCTTGCTCCATCTTCGATTGCTGCTCCGCCGAGTCGGCTTCCGGCGCCGACGGGTCCACCTTGTAGGCGCCATCCGCCAGTTCTTCGGCCGCGGTGAGGTTGGTGTAGCCGGGCGCGTGATTCTTCAGAGCAGTGCGGTACAACTCCAGTTTCGCGGAGGACTGCTGGCTCAGATCGACCACCTCGGCGCGTATCTTTTTGTCCAGTTCCGCGGTACCGGGATCGTCGGACACCTGGCTGCGGGATTCCTGGGCCATCTGCCGCGCATCCGCGAGCTTCGCGAAATCGGGCGGTGTGTTGGCTTTGGAGGCCAGATACGCATCAAGATCGGTGTTGCCCTCTTTGAGATACAGGGCCGACAGCGCTTTTTGGGCGTCCACAGCGTGCTTTCCGGCTGCATCCTTCGTGAGATATCGCTTCCATCCGGCGACATCGCCCTGTTGCTGGGCGCGCAGATAGTTCATCAACTCAACATCCGGAGCCGACACGAAGACGATTTTGATCCCGATTTTCAGAGGCGGAACCTGGGCGATCGGCGGATCCGATCCGGGCAGCACATTGCCCACGACAGCGGCCTGGTCCGCGAGGGCCGATGGGGTGAGCAGATCGTTCTTTTCCAGCTTAAGATTTCCGGGGACGACGCAGGTCGGCGGCAGGTTGGCATTGGAGAGCATCAGGACGCCCTGCGCGTTGCGCTCCAGGGTATTGCCGGGAGTCAGGGTGAGCTTGACCAGCTTGTGATAGGCCGACTTATCGATCTTGCCGGCGCCGCCGCACTGGTAGACCTCGTTCTTTTCGTTCAGTATGAAGTTTGCAATCTGCGCCGCATCCTGGCCGTCGTGGCCTGGATAGACGGCAATCGCAGTGAGGCCAGCGGTTTTGGCCTGCGATGGAAGCGGCAACCAGGTCAGAAAGGCGATCAGAACGAAAAGGCGGCACGGCCGCCAATTCTCACAACCGAACATCGGTTTTTTCCTCTGGACACATGTGGTCCCGGGAGGGGGTTCTCCAGACGGTACCCTGTGCTATAATTCGCTAACTCTATCATCCTCATGGTCGGCGTGCAACAGCTTTTTCCCCTCCAGCCGTCTACCACTAAGTTGCAATGGATTCAGTGACTTCCAGTGCGTCGCCGACCCACGGACCCGATCCCTCAGGGGTCACCAATGTCTCACTAAAGATCGACATGCTGGTGCGGCCGTGGGCCTCCAGCCAGCAGGATTCGCAGTCGTCCAATACCGATATCTGGGATCCCCAGCCGGGACTTCTCGCCCTCATCGAAGATGTGGTGGGAGTGCGGAGAGGGATGCTCGTGCTGGCGAACGATCTGATCTACGTTTCCGGATTTCAGCAGGCGTCCGAGGCGCTGGTGGCGGCGCGGCAGATTCAGATCGCCATCCAGGGTTTTCGCCGCCGCCACCCTGCGACGCCCGTGGCAGTCTCGATCGCGATCGACGCGTCACAATCCGCGGCCTCGGAAGAGGGTGCAGCCGGGTCCGGTGGGGCCGACGCGCCGCACGAGCTGGTTTCTCTGCTGCGCATCTCCAAACCCGCGCAGATCCTGCTGACGCATGACGTCTGCCAGCAGATTTCCGGCAGCCCCGGCACTCCGCTGAAGCCATTTCCAGGGCGTTTTGGCGTACAGGAATATTTGTGGATCGGCGAGGATCAACTCCAGGTCCTTGAATCCGAACCGCAGCTCACGCTCGCCGTCATCACGCGGGAGACGCCGGTTCAGCATCCCACGCCCGCACCGCTGCCTCCACCGGGCGCCTCGTCTGCGACGTTCAGCGCTCCGCCGACGGGTCATTTGGGAAGAAGCACTCCGCTGAGCGAACTCTCGCTGGCTTCGCGCGGAGGGCTTCGCTCGCCCCGGGTCTGGTTGATGGTGGGAGTGCCGGTGACGGTCGTGGCGATTATCGTCGGCATCGTCCTGTCGCGTGGTTCGTCGCACTCAACTGCTGGGTCAACTCCTGCGATCCAGAAAGCCGCTCCCGGATCGGCGAGTCCGGCCGTCTCGGCGCCGCCAGCTTCCGCGCCCGTGACTGCGGCTCCGGCCACTCACAAACCCGCCAGCGAGTCTCCTCGTGCAGAGATAGCGACGGTGAAGAAAGCGGCGCCGAAGAGCGAGCCGCCGGCTCAATCGAAGAAAGAGGCTCGCACCTCGGAAACTCCTGCTGCGGCGCCGGCGCCTCAGCCACCGCAGTCCACGCCCTGCATGGATCGTGCCAGCCTGACGCAGAGGTATAACCTGGCTGAACAGAATCGTCAGCGGGGACACTATGCGGCTGCAGAGCGCCTTTTGCGTGAGGTGCTGGCATGCGACCCAGGCAATGCCGACGCCCGAAGCCTTCTGGACCGGACTCTCGAGGCGGAGAAAATTCACCCGGAATAGGGACGCCGATTGGCCCGGAGGCCCCCATGCACGAGGTGGTCGTTTATTCGCGCGAGGGATGTCATTTGTGCGAGATCGTGAAGGAGACGCTGGCGCGACTTCAGGGCGAGGCGGAGTTTGCGTGGCACGAGGTGGACATCGATGCCGATCCGCAGCTGCGGCAGCAGTACAACGATGAGGTGCCCGTAGTCTTCATCGACGGACGCAAGGCGTTTAAGTATCGCCTCGACCCGCGCCAGTTTCTACGGGCCCTGGCGGGGCGAGAGTAACGCGACACGACGGCTTGAACCGTCACGCCGGATCGATGAACGTAACAGACGCTGTTACGAGAACCAGGATCAACGATTCGTTCCTGCCAGCGCTGCCAACTCCGGTTCCCCTTCCGGCTGTGAGGGGAGCGCCGCAACCAGCCATTTCCGGTACGCCCGCAAATGTCCGCGCACCGCCTCGAAGTACAAGCGCCGCACTTCGCGCGTGATGGCGCCGATGGCTCCGTCGTTCACTGGCCGATGATCCACGCGAACCACCGGCGCAATGCCCACCGCTGTCCCCGTCAGAAACAGCTCGTCGCACACGTACAGTTCGCTGCGGTCGATCGCACGCTCCTCCACTGCCAGCTCGAGCTCCCGCAGCGCCAGCTCCATGACTGAATCCCGCGTGATGCCCTCCAGCACGTTTTCAGTCACGGGCGGGGTGATGAGTTTGCCTCTGCGCACCATAAAGATATTGCAGGTTGCGCCTTCGGCGACCTGGCCGTTCTCGTTCAGCAGCAGAGCCTCGTCGAAGCCCGCGCGCCGCGCGTCGTCGCTGGCTAGGGCGCTGTTGACATAGGCTCCGCAGATTTTGGCCCGGGCCGGAATCGAGTTGTCTTCGATTCGACGCCAGGAGCTGATGCCCGCGTGCAGTCCCTTGTCACAGTGCAGATACTCCCCGAACGGCAGAGCGATCACGGCGAAGGCGTCCTGATCGTCGGTGGCGACGCCGACGCGCTGCGCACACTTGTAGGCGAGCGGGCGGACGTAGATGTCGGCACGGAACGAATTTCGCCGCACCAGCTCGGTGGTGATCCGGGTAAGTTCCCCTGCCGATGCGGGAACGTGGATGCGGAGGATCCCGCCGTTCTGCTTCCAGCGCTGGTAGTGATCGAGGGGCCGCACCAGGAAGAGCTGCTGCTCCGCGTCATTCCAGTAGCCGCGGATGCCCTCGAAGACGCCGGTACCATAATGCAGCGCGTGGGTCAGGATGCCGACCCGCGCTTCGCGCAGCGGCACATATTCTCCGCCGAAATAGACAATCAGATTCGGATCCGCCTCAGCCTGCATGACGCACCTCATCGAGCGACTCGCGCAGCAACTCGCGCCCGCGTACGAGCGCCCGTTCATCCAGTTCCAGCCATTTCGCGCTCTTCACGAGATGGTGCAGGGCTTCGTCGACGCTCTCCTGCGGCAGCGTGCCGGTGCATTCCAGCAGGGCGCCGAGCATCACCATGTTGAGGGCGCGCGTGTCGCCCAGCTTGTTGGCGACATCCGTAAAGGATCGAGCGAGCACATGCAGGTCACTGCGGTCGCAACCCTCGGGCAACGCTTCGCCGTTGTAGAGAACCCATCCGCCGGGTCGCACGCTTGCATAGAACTTATGCAGCGATGGCTCATTCATCGCCACCAACACATCGGGACGCACGACGAGGGGCGAATCGATCAGCTCGGTGGACAGCCGCACATGGCAGTTCGATGTTCCCGAGCGCATCTCGGGTCCATAGGAGGGCAGCCAGGAAACCTCCAGTCCGGCATCGAGCCCGGCCTCGGCAAGCACCTCACCGAGCAGCAGGACGCCCTGGCCACCAAAGCCGGCGACGCGTACCTGCAGGTTCGCCGACGGCGACTTCACACCTGGAGCCGCATGCCACTCCGCCATCTCGTCGTCTGCAACTCCGAGAATCTTCGGAACCTCACTGGAGGGCGCTTCCGCTTCCGGCGCCTTGCGGGCCAGGGCTTCTTTGGTGCGATCGCGCACCGCGCCGAGCGGAAAGGTCTTCTCCATCACGTCGCGCACCCAGTGCTGTGCTTCCACTGGCGACATCTTCCAGATCGTGGGACAGGGCGAGAGCACCTCGATCAGAGAAAAACCCAGGCCCTTCACCTGGTTGTCCAGCGCTTTGCGCACCGCGCGCCAGGCCTGCGCCACTTGTTTGTTATCGCCGAGGCCGACGCGCTCGATGTAGACCGGCGCTTCCAGCGTGGCCAGCAGCTCGCTCACGTGCAGGGGATAGCCCTCGTTGGCGGGATTGCGTCCGCCGGGCGTGGTGGTGCTGCGCTGCCCCAGCAGCGTGGTGGGCGCTGCCTGGCCGCCGGTCATGCTGTAGATGGCGTTGTTGACGAAGATGACGGTGATGTTCTCGCCGCGATTCGCCGCGTGCAGGATCTCCGCCGAGCCGATGGCCGACAGGTCGCCGTCGCCCTGGTAGCTCACTACGATGCTGTCCGGACGGCTGCGCTTGACCGCCGTTGCTACCGCGGGCGCGCGTCCATGGGCTGCCTGGACATTGCCGACATCGAAGTAGTAGTAGGCAAAGACCGAGCAACCGACGGGGCTGATCAGGATGGTGCGGTTCTGGATGCCCAGGTCGTCAATGGCCTGGGCGAGCATCTTGTGCACGGTGCCGTGCCCGCATCCGGGGCAGTAGTGGGTCTGCTGCTGCAGCTCGTCCTTGCGATCGAAATTGCCGTAGAACGCTTTGGGCCGCGACTGCGCCACTTCGTACCGCATCTCCAGCTCGTCAGACATGGGCCACCTGTTTGCTTTCCGCGCAGCGACGCGCCTGCTGCTGGGCGAAGGCCAGCACTTCTTCGTGGGACGGGACATTGCCGCCGACGCGGCCGAGGAACTCAACGGGCCGCGCTCCGTTCAGTGCCAGGCGCACGTCTTCCAGCATCTGGCCGACGCTCATCTCCACCACCACGAAAACTTTCGCGCGCTCTGCCACTTTCTGGAAGGTTGCGGTCGGGAAGGGAAACAGCGTGATGGGCCGCAGCACGCCCACGCTATGCCCCGCCGCACGAGCTTCCGCCGCCACCGCCTTCAGGATGCGCGCCACGATGCCATAGCCCACCAGCACCACATCCGCGTCGTCGGTGTAGAGCTCTTCGGCGCGCGCCTCCAGCCGCTGCGCGACGCAGTCCTTCGCTTCCATGTGCCGCACGTGCGCTTCGAGCTTGTCGCTGTCCAGAAAGATCGAACTGATCAGGTTTCCGCGCGACTCCTCGGTTCCAGCCACCGCCCACTTCGGCAGGCTCGGCTCGATAGCGGTTTGCGGAAACTCGACCGGCTCCATCATCTGTCCGATGAATCCGTCGGCCATCAGCACCACGGGATTCCTATAGCGGTCGGCGAGCTCAAAGGCCAGTGCCGTGAGGTCCGCCATTTCCTGGACCGAATGGGGCGCGAGCACCAGCGTGCGGTAATTGCCGTGGCCGCCGCCCTTCACTACCTGGTGGTAATCGCTCTGCTCGGACGCGATATTCCCCAGCCCCGGTCCGGCACGGGTGATGTCGGCGATCACGCAGGGCAGCTCCGCGCCTGCGAGGTAGCTGATGCCTTCCTGCATGAGGCTGATGCCTGGTCCGCTGGATGCGGTCATGACGCGGACACCGGCGGCCGAGGCGCCGTACAACATATTGATGGCCGCGACTTCGCTCTCGGCCTGGAGAAAGACGCCGCCCACCCGCGGCAGGTACTCCGCCGCCGCTTCGGTGATCTCGCTGGCCGGCGTGATTGGATAGCCGTAGAAGCCGCGGCAGCCCGCCAGCACCGCGGCTCTCACGATGGCTTCGTTGCCCTTCATCAATTGCCGGCTCATTGCCCCGCTCCGTCGATGGAGTGTCTATTGTCTGGGCGGGCTGCCTGTGCCAGGCGCAAGACCGTGATCGCTCCGGGCTCCGGACAAACCCAGAAGCAGATGCCACAGCCGGTGCAGCCGGCGCCTGCATACGCCGCTGTTCGATAGCCATAGGGATTGAGGTGGTCAGTCAGATGGATCACCTTGGGCGGACAGGCTTCAATGCACAGCCCGCAGCCCTTGCACTCGTCCGTGTCGATCTGCAGCTTCCCTCGATCTCGCTTGCCGGATTCCGTCATCGGATCTCCCTTCCGCCGACCGCTTTCTAAACCAACTGTCCCGCCGGTTTGCGCTCCAGATAATGCGCGCGCACGGCAAAATCCTCCAGCTTCGCCTGGAAGCGCGGATCGGCAATCGCAATCAGTGCCTCGGCCCGCTCGCGCAGCGTCTTGCCGTGCAGATACGCGATGCCATGTTCGGTGACGACGTAGTGCACGTCGGCGCGCGAGGTCACGACGCCCGCGCCCGGCTCCAGCACCGGCACAATGCGCGACAGCTGTCCACCGCGAGCGGTCGACAACAGCGCGATGATGGGCACGCCGCCCTTCGAGCGCGCCGCGCCGCGGATGAAATCCACCTGGCCACCGAAGCCGCTGTAGGGTTTCGTGCCCAGCGAATCGGCGCATACCTGGCCGGTCAGGTCCACCTGCAGCGCGGAGTTGATCGCCACCATGCGATCGTTCTGCGCCACCACGAACGGATCGTTCGTATAGCTGATCGACCGGAATTCAAAGCTCGGGTTGTCGTGAATGAAGTCGAACAGCCGCTTCGTTCCCAGAACAAACGCCGCCACCGCCTTGCCGCGATGGAGCGACTTGCGCTCCCCGTTGATGATGCCGGCTTCCATCAGCTCGATGACGCTATCGGAAAACATCTCGGTGTGAATCCCGAGGTCGCGCTTGTCGTCGAGACAGGTCAGGACCGCTTCCGGGATGCCGCCGATACCCGTCTGCAGCGTGGCGCCATCCGGGATCAGCGACGCCACTTTGCGGGCCACGCGCAGGTGGACGTCGGTGAACGGCTCGGTCTGCAGTTCGAGAAGGGGTCGCGATGTCTCGACCACCCCCGTGATATGGCTGACGTGAATGAAGGTGTCGCCATGGGTGCGCGGCATCTGCTCGTTGACTTCGGCGATGACGATGCTGGCGCAGCGGGAGGCGGTGAGGGTGCAGTCCACGGTGGTGCCCAGGCTGACGAATCCGTGTTCGTCGGGTGGAGACACCTGCATCAGCACGACGTCCAGCGGCAGCTGTCCGCTGGTGAAAAGTCCTTCGATTTCGCTGAGAAAGATCGGCGTGTAGTCGGCGCGCCCGGCGGCGACCGCTTCGCGGGTATTCGCGCCCAGGAAGAGCCCACGATGGCGGAAAACCCCCTCGTACTCCGGCTTTGTGTAGTCGGCGCTGCCGAGCGTCATCATGTGGACAATCTCCACATCGCGCAGCTGGCTCGCCCGGGCGACCAGGGCATTCACGAGCGTAGAGGGTGTGCCCACGCCGGACTGAATCCAGACGCGCGCGCCCGAACATACCGCCCCGAGAGCCTGCGCCGCCGTTATGCGCCGGCTCCGATAATCCTCTTTCCAGGTCATGGTTCTCCTGTGCTGGCGGTACGCCCTGCGGCGACGCATCCGGTAGTTGGCGGTTAACCGATGCAGAATCAACGGTCCGCAGGAATCGCCGGACTGCGGACCCTCTGCGCGGTCTCCACCTCCAAAACCTTCGTACGCTACGCTTTCGCCTGGGCTGTGGCAGTGATGACGATCACCTCGGTCGTACCACTTCGGTTCGGGACCCACGCGAGACGGTGCCTTCCATCCTGGGACGAGGTCTGTTCGGATTTGTTTCGGACGGGATGATCGGATGGGCGCGACGGAGGGTTACGCTTCGACCCGCGGATAGCATCGTCTATGCCTGTCGAGCGGGGAGCGCATTAAATCTCACAAACCTAGTCACTGAACGGAACGCCATACATGAGCAGTGCTGTTCCGGGCGGGCGATGCTGTGCCCCGACCATGGTCGGGTTCCTGCCCATAGCCTTCCAGATCCGGACAGCTGGAGCATTCATGTAAAGCAGCCGCACCCGATCTCGGCTCGCGCCACGCTCGCTGTAGATACTGATCGTGGTCAGCAACCTGGTTTGTCCGGACTCAATCAGATAGGGCCCGATGCTGATGGGCGGAGCATTGCGAACGTCCCGCACTTCGTCCGAATTTTGAGCCACGATCTGATAATTCAGTGACTTCTGCGAACTCTGCGGGTGCAGACTGAACAACAA
>VFSW01013885.1_pt1 | contig 11172 bp, 8 predicted proteins | sample 5358111 | NCBI WGS metagenome assembly VFSW01 (sample SAMN11554181, study PRJNA540505) | mine drainage metagenome | isolation source: sediment from site ElyBrook_90M | place: USA: Ely Copper Mine, Vershire, VT | collected 2017
CAGCTACGTCGCGCTGGAGATGGCCGCAATGCACAGCGGCCCCATCCATTTGCTGCTGACCGATGTGGTAATGCCCGGCATTGGAGGGCGCGAATTGAGCGCCCGGATCGCCGCCATTCGTCCGGAGATCAAGATTCTCTATATGTCCGGCTATGCCGACCATGCCGTGGTGCACCAGGACATTCTCGCCGCGAATGCTACCCTTCTTCAAAAGCCATTCACACTGGCGACCCTCGCGGTGAAGTTGCGCGAGGTTCTGGCTGAGACAGTGGCCGTTTAGCGGCGCCGGTCACGGCGCTGGAGCGCGGCGACCCGCTGTCCAGTGGTCGGCGGGCGGCGTTGAGATTGGTGGCCGACCGTTCTTCCCGCCGATTCCTGAAGTCTTCCTCAGTTGCCGCAACGGGGCGGGAACCCTTCGTGCGTCCTCGACAAGAATCCTCCGCTTTTCGGGGCTTCGGATGTCGTAGAATTGCCCGGCCGGCTCCTGCGCACACTGCTGATGAGATCTCCTGTAAGCCATCTTGCCTGCTTGGAAAAGCAGCTGCTAGTCTGCTGCGCGCGGACGCGCATGCCGCTTGCCGTGGCCGAGAAAATTCGCGCTCTGGCCGCCGGCCCGCTGGACTGGGATTTTGTCTTCACCGCCGCCGCCGAGAATTCGATTACCCCGCTTCTGATCCTGCAGCTTCGCGCCACGGCAGCGGACGTGCTGCCGGCCGGCGTCCGGGAGCGGCTGCGGGATGCCGCGCGCGCCCATGTGGCGAGCAGCCTGTTCTGGACCGCCGAACTGATCAAGATCACCGAGGCGTTTCGCGCCGCCGGAATTCAGGTGATTCCCTATAAAGGGCCGGTTCTTGCCGCGCAAGCGTATGGCGATATAACCCTGCGCGAATACGGTGACCTCGACATCGTGCTGCGCCAGCGCGACATGGCCAAGGCCAACGAACGGATGGCCAGCCTCGGCTATCGCGCGCGATTTCCGTGGATTCTCTCGCCCGGCGCGGCAGCCTCGCTCGTCCCCGGCGAGTACAACTACCGGGATGAGTCGGGCCGCCTGCTCGTTGAGCTCCATACGGAAGTCACGCTGCGGCACTTTCCCGTGCGGCTGGACCTCGACGACTTGGCCGGACGGCTCGCGCCCGTTTCGCTCGGCGGGCGGGAAATCCGCACGTTTGGGCCCGAGGATGGGCTTCTCCTGCTCTGCGTGCATGGCGCGAAGGACTTCTGGGAACGAATATCCTGGGTTGCGGACATCGCTGAGCTGGTCCAGGCCCAGCCGCTGGATTGGGACGCCGTGTTCCGGCGCGCGGAATTCCTTCGTCTGGGACGCATGCTTCGCCTCGGGCTCACGCTGGCCGGTGAGCTTCTCGACGCGCCCCTGCCCGTGGAGATAGCGGCGCGAGTGAGCGGGGATCGGATCGCCGCGTCCATGGCATTCGAAATTGAACACCGCCTGCTGGGACGCCAAGTGGTGCCGCTCGGCGCGGGTGAGGTCCTTCGCTTTCGCCGCCGCACGGTCGAGGGAACTATGGCCGGGTGGCGCTATTTTCTGCGCCTTGCGACGATTCCCGCCGAAGAAGACTGGCTGATGGTGCATCTGCCGCGCCCGCTGGCGCCGCTGTATGTGGTGCTGCGTCCCTTGCGGCTCCTGCGGAAGTACGGGCAGGCGCGCGGGCGACTGCCACAAACGCCGGTGTGACGTGTGGCGCCGGCCGGAATTGTAAAGCCGCGTGTTTTTCTCGTGGCGCTCGATGTGCGAGGATGTGATAAGTTTCTGTGCGGAGGCAGCGGCGCGATGGATTTGGGACTCAAGGACAGGGTTGTGGTGGTCACCGGCTCGAGCCGGGGAATCGGGCGTGCGATCGCCGCGGCATTCGCGCGCGAGGGCTGCCGGCTGATCATCAACGGCCGCCATGGCAAGGATCTCGACGCCGCGGCCGCGGAGATGCGGGGAGGGCCGGGAACGGTCGAGGCAATCATTGCCGACGTGGCCACGCCCGAAGGGTCCCGGCGCCTGATTGACGAGACGGTGGCTCGGTGCGGCACCATTCACGTTCTGGTGAACAACACCGGCGGCATCGGCCGCCTGGGCGCCTTCGCCGAGCTCACCGATCAGGAATGGCTCGACGTGTTCAATCTCAACGTGATGTCGGCCGTCCGCGTGACGCGGGCCGCGTTGCCGCACATGCAACGGCAGAAGTGGGGCCGCATCATCAATATTTCGTCCGAGTCCGGAACGCAGCCCGACCCGGTGATGCCGCACTACAACGCGGCGAAGGCCGCGATCACAAACCTCACCAAGAGCCTGTCGAAGGCCTATGCCGGCGACAACATTCTGGTGAACGCGGTGTCGCCTTCCTTGATTCGCACCGAGCTGGTGGAGCAGATGTTCGCCGCGGAAGCCAAGGCGCAGGGCATTTCGGTGGACGAAGCCGAGAAGATTCATGTGCGCGGATTTCGCCCGAACATTGCGTTCGGCCGCGCGGGCCGGCCGCACGAAACAGCCGGGATCGTGCTGTTTCTGGCTTCCAACGAGGCTACGTTCATTACAGGCTCAAACTTCCGCGTGGACGGGGGCTCGGTCGCCAGCATCTAACAGGATGCTGGAAAATTCTGCACGACGGAAGGGCGGGGTTTCAGCCCCGCCGCAAGTGGCGTATTTGCTTCAGGGGTTTTAACCCCTGTAGCCGGGTCCCGACTTTTTCAGCGTCCTGCGAATCGGCGATCCGCACGCGGCCGGTTCGCACAGCACCGCGCATGCGCGGCGTGATACGGTAAAATCGCGATCGGGGATCGAGACACGCGAATTAGCACTCGTGCCGCGCCCGCGAGGGGAAACCGCCAGGAGCTGATTGTTCAATCAAGGGGGATGTCATGAGTTCTTCCGCAGACCATGCCGCCGCGCAGCCATCGGCTGAATCCGTCAACCCGCTCAAGGCTCTCACCCGCTTTGGACAGTCCGTGTGGCTCGACTACATTCGCCGCAGCCTGCTCACGAGCGGCGAACTCCAGCGCCTGATCGAACAAGACGGCTTGCGCGGCATGACGTCCAACCCGGCCATCTTCGAAAAGGCGATCGCCGGCAGCACGGATTATTCCCAGGCGCTGGCGGAACTGGCCGCGCGCCCGGGCCTGGATGCCAAGGCCATCTACGAGCAACTCGCCATTCGGGACATCCAGGACGCCACCGACGCGCTCCGCCGCGTCTACGACCAGACCAACCGCCGGGACGGCTACGTCAGCCTGGAAGTGTCTCCCTACCTGGCCCATAAGACGCAGGAGACCATCGACGAAGCGCTTCGTTTGTGGAAGGCCGTGGGGCGCGACAACCTCATGATCAAGGTGCCGGGGACGATCGAGGGCATCCCGGCCGTGCGCCAACTCATCGGCCGCGGGATCAACGTCAACATCACGCTGCTGTTTGCGCAGGAGGTTTACGAGGAGGTGGCCGAAGCCTTTATTTCCGGCCTCGAAGATCTCGCTCATCGCGGTGGCGACGTGAGCCGTGTCGCCAGCGTGGCCAGCTTCTTCGTCAGCCGCATTGATACGCTGATTGATGGCGAACTCGCCGGGCGAATCCAGGGCGCCGTGAACCCCGAGGAATGCGCGCTCCTGGCCGGTCTGGAAGGGAAGGTCGCGATTGCCAATGCGAAGCTGGCCTATCGGAAGTATCGGGAGATGATCGGCGGTCCCCGCTGGCAAGCGCTCGCCCGGCGGGGCGCGCAAACGCAGCGGCTCCTTTGGGCCAGCACCAGCACCAAGAACCCCTCCTATCGCGACGTGCTGTATGTCGAGGAACTAATCGGCCCCGATACCGTCAACACCATACCGCCCGCCACCTTCGACGCCTTCCGCGACCACGGCGTTCCCCGCGCGAGTTTGGAAGAGGATGTTGCCGCCGCACAGCGGACGATGGAAGACCTCGCGCATGCCGGCATTTCCATCAAGAAGGCGACCGACCAGCTTACCGAAGAGGGTGTGAAACTTTTCGCCGATGCCTTCGACAAGCTGCTGGCCGCCGTCGCAACACAATCGAAGCGTTCTCCATCCCCGTCGGCCGGCCAGGCAGACCGATGAAATATCGCCTCCCCGACTCTCTCGCGCGGGCCGTGCAGGCCGCGCTGGACGATTGGAAGCTGCAGAACAAACTGCAGCGCCTGTGGTCGCGCGACGCCTCTTTGTGGACCGGCGCGGATGAAAGCCGGTGGCTGGGCTGGCTGGGCATCGCCGAAGAACAGATCTCCCATCGCGAGCGCTTCACGGCAATTGCCGCGGAGATTCGCTCCGCCGGATTCACGCATGCGCTGCTTTTGGGCATGGGCGGGTCGAGCCTCTGCGTCGAAGTATTGAAACTCACCTTTGGCAAGATTCCGGCCTGTCCGGAGATGCTCGTTCTCGATTCCACCGATCCGGCGCAGGTGCGGGCGGTCGAGCGAAAGCTCGATCTGGCGAAGACGATCTTCATCGTGTCGAGCAAATCGGGCAGCACGCTCGAACCGAATATTTTTCAGCAGTATTTCTTCGAGCGCGTAAGGCAGGTCGTGGGCGCCGCCGAAGCGGGGAAACGTTTCATCGCCATCACCGACCCGGGCTCTCACCTGCAGAAGCTCGCCGAGGTTTCCGGCTTCCGCCACGTCTTCTTCGGTGTAGCGAGCATCGGGGGACGTTATTCGGCGCTTTCGAATTTCGGCATGGTTCCCGGAGCCATCCAGGGGCTCGACATCGCCCGATTGCTCGAGTGCGCCGCGCAAATGGTCCGCGCCTGCGGCCCCTCGGTGCCTGCCGCGGAGAATCCCGGCGTGATCCTCGGCGCCATTCTGGGGACGCTTGGGAAGAACGGGCGCGATAAGGTGACCCTGTTCGCTTCACCCGGCATTTCTGATTTGGGCGCATGGCTCGAACAGTTGCTCGCCGAATCCACGGGCAAGGACGGCAAGGGCTTGATTCCGGTGGACCGCGAGAGGATCGGCGCGGCGTCGGTTTACGGGGCCGATCGCGTGTTCGTCTATTTGCGGCTGGCGTCGGCGCCCGACGCAAAACAGGACGCCGCCATCGAGGCGCTGGAAACCGCCGGGCAGCCGGTGGTCCGCATTGAGTTGCGGGATGTGTACGATCTCGGCCAGGAGTTTTTTCGCTGGGAAATCGCCACGGCCGTTGCGGGATCGATTCTCGGCATCAATGCTTTCAACCAGCCCGACGTGGAAGCCAGCAAGATCGAAACGCGCAAACTGACCACTGCGTACGAGATATCCGGTTCGCTCCCGCCGGAATCTCCGCTGTACGAGGAAGCCGGCATCCGGCTGTTCACCGACGCGAAAAACGCGGCGGTACTGCTTCAGGCGGTGGGGCGCGGCGCCACGCTTGCGAATTACCTTCGCGCGCATCTCCAGCGCATCTCTCCGGGAGATTATTTCGCCCTGCTCGCCTACATTGAGAGGAACGACGCGCACGAATCCCAGCTGCAAGCGATTCGCCACGCCGTCCGCGACGCCCGGCGCGTTGCCACGTGCCTCGGATTCGGCCCGCGCTTCCTCCATTCCACCGGGCAGGCGTACAAGGGCGGGCCCGGTTCCGGCGTTTTCCTGCAGATCACCTGCGACGATGCCGCTGATCTGCCGGTGCCGGGCCAGAAGTATACTTTTGGAGTGGTCAAAGCGGCGCAGGCGCGCGGAGATTTTCAAGTGCTCGCCGAACGCAATCGCCGCGCTCTCCGCGTCCATCTGGGCGCGGACGTAACGGCCGGCCTCGCGAAGATTCAGCAGGCGATGGGCGCAGCGTAAGGCTTGAAGGAGCGATTCATGGACGCTAGGGATACCGTCGCTGTGACGCCAGAGGCCGCCGGTCCCTGTGCCATGGTCCTGTTTGGCGCGGCCGGAGACCTCGTCAAGCGGAAGCTGATGCCGGCGATCTACAACCTCGCCAAGGGCCGGCTGCTGCCCGAGCAATTCGCCATTGTAGGCGTGTCGATCGAGCCGTTTACCACCGAGGAATTCCGGCAGCGCATGACGCAGGACATCCGGCAGTTCGCCGTCGGCGGCGTAGACGCGGCGTCGTGGGAGTGGTTCGCCAAGCGCCTGTACTACCTGTCGGGCGACTTCAAGGATCCGCAGCTCTATAAAAAGCTTGGAGACACGCTCGCCCAGGCTGAAAAAGAACAACAGACGCAGGGCAATCGCCTGTTCTATTTGGCCACGAGCCCGGAATTTTTTCCCGGTGTCGTGCAGCAGTTAGGCGCCGCGGGGCTGGCGCGCGAGGAGGGCCAGCAGTGGCGGCGGGTAGTGATCGAAAAGCCGTTCGGCCACGATCTGTCCTCGGCGGTCGCGTTGAACCGCGCGATCGGCGAAGTCCTTCAGGAAAAACAGATCTACCGGATCGACCATTACCTCGGGAAGGAAACCGTCCAGAACATTCTCGCGTTTCGCTTCGCCAACGGTATTTTCGAGCCGGTGTGGAACCGGCGCTACGTGGACCACGTGCAGGTTACCGTGGCCGAGGAACTCGGCGTCGAGTTGCGCGGCGGCTATTACGAGACCGCCGGGGCGCTGCGCGACATGGTGCCGAACCACATTTTTCAGTTGATCACGCTGACGGCGATGGAGCCGCCCATCTCGTTCGACGCCGCGGCGGTCCACGACGAGCAGACAAAAGTGCTGCGCGCGATCCAGCCCATCCGCCCGGAGCGGGTGCTCGACCAGGCCGTGCGCGGCCAGTATGGCGAGGGCGTGCTGGGCGGCCAGCGCGTGCCCGGGTATCGCGGAGAGCCCCGGGTCGCCGCGGATTCCCAGACGCCGACGTACGTGGCCATGGCGCTGCACATCGACAACTGGCGGTGGGCCGGCGTTCCATTCTATCTGCGCACCGGCAAGCGCCTGCCGGGCCGCGTGACGCAGATCGTGATTCGCTTTCACCGCCCGCCGTTTGTGCTGTTTCGCAAAACCTCCGTCGAACAGATTCCGCCCAACGAGCTGGTGATCAACATTCAGCCGGACGAGGGGATTTCACTTCGCTTCGAGGCCAAGATTCCAGGCCCGGCCGTGCGGCTGGGCGCCGTGAACATGGACTTTCAATACTCCGATTACTTCGGCTGCACGCCCTCCACCGGATACGAAACGCTGATCTACGATTGCATGCTGGGCGATCCAACGCTGTTCCAGCGCGCCGACATGGGCGAGGCCGCGTGGACCGTCGTCCAGCCGGTGCTGGACGTATGGAAGGCCCTGCAGCCGCGCGATTTTCCGAGCTATGCAGCCGGGACCTGGGGACCCAGACAGGCCGACGAACTTCTCCGCCGCGAAGGGCGGGAATGGCGCGATCCCGCGCGCGCCAATGGCCCGCACCGCGCCGCACCGCAAATCCATCCGCCTAGCGATCCCTTGACGTAACCGGAGAAGCGCATGAAGACCCGCGCCGGCGCGCTGCAAAGCATCGAGGGAAAATCCTTCGATGTCGGCGTGATCGGCGGCGGCGCGACGGGCTCGGGGTGCGCTCTGGACGCGCAGTTGCGCGGTTTGAAGACGGTCCAGCTCGAATCCGGGGATTTCGCCTCGGCCACTTCGGGCGCCTCCACGAAGATGGTGCACGGCGGCGTGCGCTACCTTGAACAAGCCGTGCGTGGCTTCGACCTGGCGCAGCTGGAAGTCGTCAACCGGGCGCTCGCCGAACGCGTGCGGATGCTCCGCAACGCGCCCTTCCTCACCGGAACGATGGAATTTCTCACCCCGTGCCTTCGCTGGTTCGACGCGGTGTATCTCGAGATCGGCCTGAAGCTCTACGATTGGATCGCCGGGCGCGCGAGCCTGGCGCCGAGCCATTTTGTATCGCGCGGTGAAACGCTGCGCCGGATGCGCGGGCTCAACTCGGGCCATCTCGTGGGCGCCGTGGCCTACACCGACGGGCAATTCGACGACGCGCGCTACAACATGGCGTTGGTGAAAACCTTCACGGAAGCGGGAGGCGAGGCGCTGAACTACGCGCGCGTGACCGGATTCGAGAAGGGCGCGGACGGCAAGCTGCGATCAGCGCGGGTGGAAGACCGCATATCGCACCGGCAATTCATGGTGAATGCGCGCGCGTTCGTCAACGCCGCCGGACCGTGGGCGGACACCGTGCGCGAGATGGCCACGCCGGGCGCGCCCCGCCGCATGCGGCTCAGCAAGGGTGTCCACATCGTGCTTCCGCTGGAAATCTTGCCGGGAAGCGATGCCCTGCTGATTCCCAAGACCGAAGACGGCCGCGTGCTGTTCGCTATTCCCTGGCAAGGGCGTTTGCTGGTCGGGACCACGGATGACGAAATCGCGGTTGCCGATGAGTTGTACCTGACAGGAGACGAAGTCGCGTACCTTCTGCGCCATCTCAATCGGTATCTCGCGCGGCCCGTGGCCCGCGATCAGGTGGTCAGCGGCAGCGCGGGCGCGCGTGCGCTGGTGAGCGCGCGCGATAAGAAGGACACGCGGAAATTGGTGCGCGACCACGAAGTGGAACTCGATCCCGCGAGCGGGCTGCGCAGCATTCTCGGCGGGAAGTGGACCACCTATCGCGCGATGGCCGAGGACACGGTCCACGCCGTGCAACAGTATCTGGGCGGCGCAGCCACCGGCTGCGTGACCGCGGATCATCCGGGGGGGGGGTCGGGGGGCAACACGGCGGGCTACGGGAAACATCTCGTGGAGACATTTGGGATTGCCGAGCGCACGGCGCGGCACCTCGTGGGTAAATTCGGAGCGCGCGCCGGCAATGTGATCGCCATCGCCAACCAGCAGCCGGAATTGTCCACGCCTCTGGTGGAGGATCTCGCACCGCTGCGTGCCGAGGTTGTCTTCGCCGCCCGGGAGGAGATGGCGGTGTCCATCGAAGATGTGCTGGCACGCCGGATTGGCCTGGAACTATACGGTTGGAAGGAATCGCTCCAAGCAGCTCCAGTTGCGGCGGATTTGCTGGCTCGGGAGTTGGGCTGGTCCGAATCGGCCGGGCGCGAGGCGCTCGATCGGTATGTTGAAAGAGTTTTCCGGTTGATGGAGCGCGCCGGACTCGCGCCGCCGCGGAACTGATGCCGCCGGTGCAACTAGCTTTGCGCCGTGGCCGTTTTTGTTATAATCCAGCCACCCAATATGGACTTTGACCATCTGATCACGTTTGTTGAAATTGCCAAGCAGGGCAGCTTTTCGCGCGCCGGGCAGAAGGTCTACCGTTCGCAGCCGGCCGTGAGCGCGCAAGTGCGCCAGCTCGAACAGGAGTATGGCCAGAAGCTGTTCGACCGCGTGGGGAAGTCGGTGCGCCTGACGGTGGCCGGCGAGACGCTGCTGGAGTATGCCCGAAAACTGCTGACGCTCCGCAACGAATCGCTGCGCGCCGTGGCCGACCAGTCGAGCACGCCGCGCGGCACACTGGCCATCGGCGCCAACGAGGCGACCTGCCTCTACGTGCTGCCCGACATCTTCGCCGAATACAGCCGGCGCAATCCCGGGGTGCAGATCAGCATCTACCGGAACTTCAGTCACAAAGTGATCGAGAAAGTCGAGAGCGGCGTGGTGGACGTGGGCATCGTCACGCTGCCGGTGAAGGCGCCGAGCCTGAAGGTCCATCCCATTTTTCGCGACCGCCTGGTACTGATGGTCAGCCCGTCGAATCCGCTGGCCTCACTGAAGAGCGTGACCACGGCCCAAATCGCCGAGCAGTCCGTGATTTTCCCGAAGACGGGCTTCATGCGCCAGGTGTTCGACAAGCAGTTTCGCCCGTACCGTTCCAGCATGCGCGTCGTCATGGAATTGCCGAGCGTCGGCATGATCAAGCAGTTCGTGGCCGCGGGTCTGGGCGTCTCGATCATCAGCGGTTCGTTTGCGCGAGACGAAGCCCGCGCCGGACTCGTGAAGCTGATTCCCATTTCCGACATGGAAGTGTGGCGCGAGCTGGGCCTGGTCTACCGGCGCGACCGCACGCTGCCGCGTTCGGCGTCCGTTTTCATCGCGCTGGTTCGGCAGGGAGCCGGCGCGTCGGCAAAAGAAACCGAAGGGCGCGCCGCGCGCCGGCGCTGACGTTCCGAGGACTCGGAGAATGCAGAGCAACGGTCGACGCGCATTTCGTGTAGGAATCGCCGGACCCGTGGGATCGGGCAAGACGGCTCTGGTCCTTCGTTTTAGCCAGCGCCTCTATCCGCGTTACAACCTCGCCGTCGTCACCAACGATATTTACACCAAAGAGGACGCCGAATTCCTGCTGCGGCAGGGAACGCTCCCGGCGGAGCGCGTCCGCGGCGTCGAGACCGGCGCATGTCCTCACTCGGCGATCCGCGAGGACGCCTCGATGAACTTGCAGGCCATTGCCGAACTCGAAGACGCCCTTCCCGGGATCGAGCTTGTGTTCGTCGAAAGCGGCGGAGACAACCTCGGCGCGGCGTTCAGCCCCGAACTCGTGGACATCTGGATCTACGTCATCGACGTGGCCGGGGGCGACAAGATTCCGCGCAAGGGCGGCCCCGGCATCATGCGTTCCGACCTGCTGGTGATCAACAAGATTGACTTGGCGCCTCATGTGGGCGCTTCGCTCGAGATCATGGAGCGCGATGCGCGCAAGATGCGCGGAGACCGTCCCTTCCTGTTCACCAACCTGCGGGACGAAGTCGGGCTCGACGCCGTGCTCGCCTGGCTCGAGGACAAGTTCGCTCAGCCCGCCGAATTGCGCCGGCCCCTCATTGACGCGCATGCGCCCTACGTCGGCCACCCGCACTCGCACGGCGACGAGCACGGTCACAGCCACAGCCATGCGCACGATCACCCGCACGACCATCATTCGCACGAAGGCGCGCCGTGAAACCCGCCGACTTGGACGGAACTCGGCGGGCACACCTGGCGCCGGGACAAGAGCTGGCGGATCTGCGCCTGCTGCATCTGGCCGATAGCGCGCTGCCCATCGGCTCTCTCGCGCACTCCTTGGGACTGGAATCTCTTCAAGCGGCTGAAATTCTCAAGGTCAGCGACCTCGAGGGATTCTTGCGCGGATATCTGGAAGAGGCGGGGCTGGCCGAAGCGGCTTTTTGCCGCGCCGCGTTTCGGCTGGCGCACGCCGGGGGGGAGCAATTTTCACCGGAGCGGTGGCGCGGCTTGAACGAGCAACTCGCCGCCCGCAAGCCCGCGCGCGAAAGCCGCGCGGCCAGCGCCACCCTGGGACACAATTTTCTGC
>VFSW01013886.1_pt1 | contig 11171 bp, 11 predicted proteins | sample 5358111 | NCBI WGS metagenome assembly VFSW01 (sample SAMN11554181, study PRJNA540505) | mine drainage metagenome | isolation source: sediment from site ElyBrook_90M | place: USA: Ely Copper Mine, Vershire, VT | collected 2017
AGCTATCACATTCACTGTTCTGCTTTCCACTCTTCAATTGTTAAGGTTTCTCCGATAAGCTCTTTGGCTTATCTTACGAGCATTTCATTCATCTGCTCGCTGTAGATGTAGTATCGCACATCTCTGGCGATTTGTCAAGAGGTTTCTTACGAGTTTCTTCTTGACCTGCAAAAATCACTGTTCCCTTGCTTCATGCGACAGGCATCTCAGTATTGAGTTACATGCCATGAAAAAGACAAAGCCCTATAGCTTTGTATTTTTTCGGGGAGTTTTTGTGATCCCTGGAGTGCCTCAATAGACAAGAACACAAAACCACTACAGGACTTGTGATTGTCTTTCGGGGACGCTCATATAGTATGCCATAGCCAATCCTATTTGTCAAGGGTTTTGCATACTATTTTCGCGGGACGGGTTCTCTCGCAAACCATGCTCTAACATTTGGGTTCTCGTTAAGAGCTTTGGTATTCTCTCATAGACTTGCAGCGGTGTCAAGCGATTTCTTAAAGAAACAGACAGCAGCACACCTTTGTCGATTATTAACAAAGGGCGTACAATGGATATACTTCCATCATACACGTGAACAAGGATACAGATGACGACAACAGAGGGGGCAATAACGCCCCCAGCACAGCTAGAGCAGGTCTACGGGCTACTTACTATAGCTTATGGGATGCCTACATGGATACCCGATCACGATCCACTTGGTGGACTGGTGGGAACCATTCTCTCCCAGCATACCTCTGATATCAATTCAGGACGCGCCTACCAAAAACTCGTAGAGGTACTACCGACAGAGGAGTTGGCTGTATATGTATATGTACAGCTTTCGATCTAAGGGTTGAGCGCCCACAAATGGGTCCACCTGTCTTCTGACACGATCTCCTCTTCACGCCTCCATAGGCAAACCGGGTCGTGTCCAGGTGCCAGCGAGCGATCAACCACGATACCCTCGTGGCTCCTCAGGCCAGTCAACATCGGCAGGGGACGCGTCCTTGGGGTGTGCCTGCCTACGCTCAGGCGCATGGATGTCTGAGACCAGTGCGAAGAGGGCCACGGCCAAGGCAATCAGCATGCCGATGAGCTCAAGCAGCCAGGAATGGGTGGGAAGTGTCAGCAGGGCAAGCAGTTGGAAGAACGCCGCTGGCAGGAAGTACAGGACCGTCCCTCCCCACAGCAACAGGCCGGCGAGCATGAGGAGCATACCTCCCACGACGAGCAGGCTGGGAATGCGCGTAAACCGCAGCAACCGCAACCTTTTGTCAGAGGGCTGCGCCCGGTGAAGTGCCCGCACGATCGCGATGGTAGTGAGGAGGGGAACGGCATAGAGCAGGAAAGTGAAAACGACATCCCCATTCAAGTGATGAAAGACCGGCAGGAATGGCAGGAGCAGGAGCAGGAACGGCGTCAGAATAGCCAGCAGTGGGGTGAGCAACAGGAGACGCGAAGTCGGTGTCGAGTGCCAGGTCTCAATCGCGAGCGGGAGGCCACCAAGGAGCACCGCACCCAAGCCAAGCAGAGCACCAATGAGCATGAGCCGGCCAGCTTGGAGGGCATATGGACGGTCTCTCAGCCTCAGTACCATCAAGTACCATGTTCAGCAATAGTGGCTTCAAAAGCTTTGGCTCAGTGCCGCCGTCGCTGCTCTATCAGCATGCCAATAGGAGTGCCAATGAGCACGCCTATTTCGACAAGCACAATTAAAAGTACCACGACGCCGAATACCAGACTCGGAACGAACGTATCAAATCCATACTGAAAGCTTTCGCTCAGAGCATGCCCCAGGTTCAATGCAACCGGTACCATGAGCAATGACCACCAAGACCGCAGCAGGACGGCACTCACACCTCCCACCAAGATCATTAGCAAGAGGAGTACATTCCATGACGCTTCGTCTGGTGTTTGTAGAAACATCAGGGCAAAGCCTGCCACGAATGCGATAACCACTCCCAGGATACGAAGCCAAAGGCTCCAACCTCGCCATGAGGAAGCAGATGTAACCGATTGCTTTTGATCAAGGGAAGGTGCTGTCTCATCTTCAAGCCAGTGTATGTTATTTTGCTGCTGAGAGAGCATAGCTACACGTTCCTTTCACCTTTGCAAGACGCTTCATCTAACCAACACTTTTCTCTTCTTAGCATAGCCTCGGCCTCTCACAATCGCCTCACCAAAGTTTCGCCCCATCTCGCTATGTCGTCACAGGTACAAAAAGCCGGCACATTCCCGCATTGGTCTCTGGATTTTGTATTAGGCACCTGTACACAACATTCGTTATAGTATCGTAACCTGGCAATATTGCTATTTGTGGGTATAACTTGAGTAGGAAACTTCGCGTTTCCTAGCTTGCAATAGCCATAGTGGATCAATCATCATTTCTTTTAAATTGGAAGCAACGCTCGGTGGGGTGGCTGAAGGAAACAAACCTAGCAGAGGAAGAGAGCGAGGGAGGGCGGCTCTCAGTTCGCTACATCATCGGTATTGCCGTTTCTTGAGCGTTCACACTTCCCACAAACGCACACTCGCTATAAAGCGGGCATGTATCGCACTCCGGCTTCTGTGCATGGCAGATTCGCCGTCCATGCCGGATCAGATTGACATGCAAAGGATAGACCCACTCTGGCAGTGTGACTTTAGCAAAAAGAGTATGCGCCTGGTCAGCATTCACTTTCGGCCCGATTAATCCTAAGCGGCGAGCGGTTCTTAAAACGTGCGTGTCAATTGGGAAAGCTGGACGGTCAAGGTGAAACATCAGGACGCACGCCGCTGTCTTTGGCCCAACGCCGGGAAGTTCTCGCAGATAGCTTAATCCTTCCTCTGTTGTACGGTTCGTAAGCTCATGAGAAAAATATTCCGCGAGGGGTTGAGTATTTCCCTGTTCTTGTTGCTGCTCGGTGAGGGTATGCAAGACATCCTGAATACGAACTGCCTTTATATTCGCCAACCCTCCGCTTTTGACGGCCTCAGCAACTGTGTGTGTCGGTGCATCCCGCACTGCTTCCCAGGTGGGAAACCTTTCTATTAGCTGCTGGTAGGCACGTCCTGAATTTATGTCAGAGGTGTGTTGTGAGAGGATAGTCGCTACTAACCCGCCAAGCGGGTCATAATCTGGTTCGTTTATGGGTTCACCGTAGAAAGCAATCAGTTTTTCATACACCCGCGCTAAATGAAGTGTTGGGATAATTGCTGTTGTCATTCCGTTTCCCTATCCTGTGGTTGATATTCATGCAAGTATTCTATCCTTGCTCTCTTCCAGATGCAAGTAAGGGAGGCATTGCTGCTTCCCTTACTGTTATTGTTTTGCTTTCACCTCCCCGCATATTTTCCGATGGTTGGGAGACTCAGCGAAAGCACTGCTACTATCTCACGGGGCTTCGCGACGCGCTACTGAGCATGAGGTGTAATGTCTGCTGGATACTTTCTATGTTGCTGACAATCGCTGCGGTAAAAAGAAGCAGTACAGAAAGCAACCCATAGAGCCATGTTCGCAACTTCTCGCCTTCGCTGTAAGAGCAAAACGCCCAGATAATGGTTACTGAGAGGTCGATAGCAGCGCACTGTACCCACGCCCATGCTGCTTCCATAACGGAATTATGGGTCAACACGCTCCCATCGGTCAGGACGTTTGCCATTGGGGTGATCAGTCCTAACGCCAGAAGAATTACTGACACACTTGACGACAGTTCTAAAATGTAAAGGATAGCAGTGTCAAGCTTTTCGATGGAGGGAAACTGTTTCATCTCATGCCCCCCTATTCTCAAAAGAACCTGGTATCAGACGATACAGCATATGCATACGGTGTAGTCGGTCATCTGGAAGATCGACAACTAGAGGTGTCGGTAGATACACACGTGCATAGAGTGAGTAAACGGCTGGGGATCATCCGCCCCACCATCAATGCCAATCAAGCACACGAGGTTCTTGCACGTATCACGCCGCCAACATGGGTGTACACACTGCATGTCCATCTGATTCGTCATGGGCGTCAGGTGTGCCATGCACAACGTCCAGATTGTGCGCACTGTCCACTTTTTGTTGCATGTAGTTATGCGGGAAGCATGAACCCACACGAAGAGCATTTTCCTAACAGTGAGGTGACGTGACAATGATGTTATTGTTACGTGGTCCCTCCATTATACAATCCTAAGGAGCTTCACATGCTTATTGATCTGCGCAGTGATACAGTTACGTTACCAACAGCGGCGATGCGCGAGGCGATGTATCGGGCAGAGGTCGGCGATGATGTCTATGCTGAAGACCCATCGATCAATCGCCTGCAAGAACTGGCCGCCGAGCGCACGGGTAAAGAAGCCGCGCTTTTTGTTCCTAGCGGCACAATGGGCAACGCGATAGCCATGTTAACCCATGCGAAGCGCGGTCAAGCAATCATTGTAGGGAGTGAGTCTCATATCTATCATTATGAGGCAGGTGGCGCATCGACACTGGGCGGCTCACCAAGCTGGGTTGTACCCAACAATGCCGATGGTTCGCTGGACCTCGCGCTTGTCGAAGCAGGTATAGCAGATGAAAGTGATGAACATGTTGCTGCCACAGCCCTACTTTGTCTAGAAAATACGCATAACCGTTGCGGCGGCACAGTTCTCAGCGTCGAACAGATGAGCGCACTTACCGACCTTGCACATCATCATGGTGTTGCCGTCCATGTCGACGGTGCGCGCATTTTCAACGCAGCAACCGCTCTCGGCATCCCGGTTAGCACGCTGGTACACCCGGTTGACTCATTGATGTTTTGCCTCTCAAAAGGATTGAGCGCGCCCGTTGGCTCGCTCCTGGTAGGCAGTCAAGAGTTTATTCGCCGGGCACGCCGCACACGTAAACTGCTTGGCGGAGGCATGCGCCAGGCCGGCATTCTCGCTGCTGCCGGCATTGTGGCACTAGAGCAAATGGTCGAACGCTTAGCGGAAGATCATGAGAACTGCAAACAGCTGGCGTATGGACTGGCAGATTTCCCCTTCATCGAAATTGATGCCGCCAGCGTCGTCACCAATATTCTGGTTTTCCGTATTCTCGATGCGCATCAGCAAACACTTGGTGAGACAGAAGTACAACGTTTTCTGCGCTTTGCGCAAGCACATGGATTGCTCATCGGTTCGATGGGAGGCGGCAAGATTCGTGCGGTCACCCATTATGGCATCGAGGCCCAGCATATCCCAACTGCCTTGACCGCTATCAAGCGCGCTCTCGCGGACACGTTCGCACACGCATAAGCGTAGCAAAGCCTGCCAATATAATACCATTCAAGCAAAATGCCATTGTGCAGGCGAGGCTCGCCCTCGCCTTGCTGGCTTGGTACATAGACTTTTTGGCACAGTTTTCACAATACGATCACGCTCAGAGAGCAATGACATATGGACAACTCTCCCGCCATGTTTTTTGTTTTATACTGTGAGCAATAGTGCGTTAAGATTGATAGTATGTACGCATGTTCATCTGGCTAAGAAGGAGCAAGTAATCATGTTTAACCCTATTCGTTCTATTGCAAACGGCATTTCAGGAGCCATTGTGCTACTAGGCCTCGTACTGGCATTTCTCTTTGGCCCATTCAACCTACCCATTTTTTTTATCGCGCTCGCATTCTCGGCACTCGTCAGTTCGTTTGGTTCGCTCAATCCACGTCGGATTTACAGTGGCATTCAAGGCTTCATGTGGCTTTTGATGCTCGCCCTCTTCTTCGCTACCGGAAGCTGGCTCTGGTTTCTCGTAGGAGGTATATTCTCCGCTATTCTTGGCGCACTCTTCAAGCCAATTACCGCCATCTTGCTCGGTTTAGGCATCTTTGGTCTGGCCTCGATGACAAATAATCAGCAATCACAGCAGCAACAACCATATTACCAGCCGACGCAGCAACAACCATATTACCAGCCGACGCAGCAACAATACTATACACCACCTACATCGCCACCACCACAAACATATGAACAGGGCTATCAAGGTGGCGCACAGACGCCAGCAAGCTATCAGGAGGGCAGACAAAGCTATCCCGTACCCATGCAATATGAGCAGCCACAAGCCCAATATCCTACTCAAATACCACCACCACAACAATAGTTTCTGCGTAGAAGAGCGTGTGCATAGCATCACACGCTCTTCTATGGTCTTTGGCAAAGCATGCCTTTCTCTCACAAGGGAGCATGAGCATTTTAGAGAACCTGAACAGAAGGTTTGCACGCTTACCATTCCTTGACAGGCCTTCTTGCTATCTGCTACACTTTAGCTCAAATTCAGCAAACCTCATCAGGCATAGTGATCACACGCAAAATGCAAAAAGAGTTTGGACGTTCTCAGCAAAAATGCTTTCCTTTAGACTTCCTTTCCCGCCATCCCCTCTAGGAGATGGGTATTCAGAAAGGTTTTTTATGACCAATGATAGCTTGCCATCTGCGGATGACCGGGAGCATCAGCGATTACGCAACGCACTGCGTGAAAGTGAGCTTCTGCGCGAAATAGCGGCATTACTGACTTCATCTCTCGATCTGGCACATATTCTCCACACACTCGCACAACGCACAACTGAAGTATGTGAGGTCGAGCGTTGTGCCGTCTGGCTCTGTGATGAACAGCGGCGCGTATTTACCCCTGCGGCGTATTATCTTTCTACGACGCTCCTTTCACCCGAGGCCATTGCACGAGGAGATCAAGCATGGCACAGCAGCGCACTCCCTTTTGACAGCCCTGTCATCCAACGTCTTCTGGCTAACACCGATGGCACGCTTATACTTGATAATCTCTATAAAGAAACCGATATGCACGAGATCGCCAATGCATTTCTCGTGCGCTCTATCCTCCTTATCGTGTTAATGCATAATGGACACCCTGTAGGCATGATCTCAATTGATAATCCCGATAGTCAGGTACATTTTTCTCCTGCACAACGACAACTAGCACGCGCTATTGCTCAACAGGCAACAATTGCCATTACCAATGCCCAGCTCTATCAGCAAGCACAAAACGAACGTAAACGCGCAAATGTCCTTGTCGAACGTGCGCAATCAATCTACCAGGTTGCAAAAGCTGTCAATTCAGGCACAAATCTTCAGACCGTTCTCTGGATTGCTCTCGATCATCTCATCTACCATCTTATGGCCGATGGCGGTTCGATCGTACTCCTCCATGACCACACGTTTTCGCTAGCGACAACGACACTGCCAGACAGTGCTTTTATTGCGGCCAATTTACATGTGCCAATCCTTGCTGATCTACCTTATTGCTCGCAAGCCGCAAACGAGAAAGCACCCATTTTTGTGACAAAAGAACAGACAAGCGGCTTGGAACATCGCTGGTATCAGCAACTTGGGTTACATGATGTCATCATCGTGCCGCTGTTATTAGGGCCAGAAGAGCAAAAGCAAAACCCTTCAATAGACACATTACAAGATACTACACGCTGTATCGGCTTTATTTTCGTCACCTATGACCAGCCAACTCATCGTCCATCACCTGGAGAACTCTCCTTCGCACAAGATATTGCGGCACAATGCGCCCTTGCAATTGAAAAAGATCGCATTTTGAACGAGGCTCATCGTGCAGCAGCGCGCGCGACCGAACAAGCCAATACGCTCCAAGCCGTCTTTGGGGCCATGACCGAAGGCATCACCGTGTTAAACCTGAATGGTCAAGTGATGATTAATAATCATACAGCCTCCCAATTTCTTGGTATGCCCACACAGGTGCAAGAACATCTGAGCAGCTTTTTAAGCCGTTTCCCGACGTATACGTTGCAAGGGCAGCCCATGCAAACGGAAGACTTTCCGCTCTCACGCGCACTACGCGGCGAAGATATTCGTGGTGAACGCTTCATCACACGGCGTATCGACGGGTCCGAACGGATCATTGAGGTCAATGTCTCACCGCTCTTGGATAGCGCATCAAAAAAAACTGGACTGGTCTGTGCATTTCGCGACGTGACGGAGCAGATACGCATCGAACGACGCATTCGCCGTGCCCTCGATGCTATGCTCCATGCAGTTGAGGCCGTTTCCGGTGTGATTGACAGCAAAACCATTATGCATAATGTTCTCACGATGGCACTCAATACACTCAATGGCAACTATGGCACATTACAGCTGTATGACGAGCAGAAACAGCTATTTCTTCCACAACTTTCAATGGGCTTTGCAACACCACGCGAAACATACTGGTTTGATGAGCAGATCAGCTGGTCAGCACAGCAAAATGAGCGCACACTCCAATTTTATAACCGCTTACAAGATGGGCGTGCCTTGCTTGTGACAAGCGTTGATTGCCCTTACCACGCACACACACCACCAGTATCCTACAACGCGCAAACACTCATGCTTGCCGCACCGCTCATCCATAATCATCGCCTGCTGGGCATTATCACGCTTGATCGCGAACCGCTCATAGAGAAGGGAACGCACCTTCGTAAACGCGACTTTACAGTTTGGGACCTCACGTTGGCCGAAGGCATCGCACAGATCGCTGCCCTGGCTCTTGACGAGTTGCGTTGGAAGCAAGAGGCCGAGCTTGCACGCCTCAATGAAGCCGAGATGCGCGCTTCAAACGAGCTGAAAGACGAGTTTATCGACACGACGGCTCACGAATTTCGCAATCCGATTACCGTCATCCTCGCACACAGCCAGTTGATGTTGCGTCTGATGAAGCGCAGCAAAGAGAGTGCCTTGCGCGAAAATCTCCGTGAGTCCGCTAGTGCAATTGAAGGACAGGCACACCAACTTGAAAACATCGTCAACCGTTTCCAAGAAGTTACACGTCTCAACAAGGGCCAACTCTCACTTGACCTGCACGAGGTCGATATTGCCGAGCTACTCAAACGTGTGATTGCTGTTCATAGCCCTACAGCTCCGCACAATCCTATTTGTCACCATATTGCCCCTTCTGAGCAATCCTATTGTGTTGAGGGTGACGAGGTACGTCTGACACAGATTTTTGGGAACCTGCTACAAAATGCCATTAAATATAGTCTCCCGGGCGGAGCTATCACGGTCACGCTGACGATGCAAAACGATGAGGAGGGCAGACGCTACATTGAAGGTGTGATTGCCGATCAAGGGATTGGCATCCCACATGAAGCGCAAACACATCTTTTTGAACGCTTCTACCGGGCGGCAAATGCGAAAAGTAGCCAAAAAAGCGGGATGGGACTTGGTCTCTACATCGTCGCTCAATTGCTTCATCTGCACAAAGGCAATATTCGCGTTGAGAGCAGCGGAATACGTGGCGAGGGAAGTCGTTTTATCTTTACATTGCCCCTAGCCAGAAGCGCGCAAGGCGAGCTTTAGAAAAGCTCGCCCAGCAATATAATGTAGTTAAATGATGTTTTTGCCACTACCGGTGCTGTTAGATGCACAGTAAAGCCAATATGCGGAGAGAGCGATATATATTGTACAACGACAGGCCCAGGATTGCTTGTCAAGGTAATGATCACCACACTGGCATCCGTGATATGAGGATTTTCAACCATCAAATCACCTTGCCCACAGGCAAATACCCCGCTGCCAGCGAGGGTCTTGCGCAACACGGTGGGCGACTCTGCTTCTTGCCGCACGTTGGTAACAGCCGGTAATTTCACACTGGTCTCCCGCACATCTTCACGAGCAAGACCCGGTAAGCGGCTTGCAGGTAAAGTGGGCTGCGTCACTGGTACGGTTTCATGCAGACGCATTGGTGTTGCTATGGCAGCTTCAGCAGACGCACTTGTCTCCTTGTTTCTCGCCTTTACAGCAGGCATTTCGGTTGTTTGTAAACGGATTTTTGCAGTATGACCAGCAAGGCGACGTTTTTCCTGCATCGGCATTGTCTCCATTAGAGGTTGAGCAACTGGCGTAGGTACGGCATCCACAACACGTGCCTCTTGCCAATCACCATACTGCTCCCTATACGACGTAGCTTCATACTGCTCGTGTAGCATCCTATCGGCAACATACGCCCCATCAGGTCGAGCCTCCACACGTATTTTTGTTGCAAGGCTACTGTCCGGCGTTCCCTCGGTTGGCGAGAGAGTCAATGCCGCTAATGACGAGGTTAAACGACGGGCCAAACGCATAAAAATATTTGTCTCTGTCGATGAAGCAGGCGAGTCTAGTGCTTCATTGGCAACGACAAGCGAAGCGGACCCACCTGCTCCTGGCTGCACGCGGGGCAATGCTTTTGATTGCAAACTTAAGCGTGGAGGGATTAACGCTTGCTGCGCAGGCGTCTTCCCTTCTGACCCATCATCCCACTCCTCTTCATCTTCCAAAACTACCCCATCGGCTAATGTCGCCTCAAGCGAGGCAGAGAGTGCTTGCCGCTCTTCCGCAAGATGCGCTAACCATCGTGTTTGTTCATTATATTCTTGATCCAGAGTCATTTTAACCCTCTCGCATTTTCGCTGCTTTCCTTAGTGACACGATACATCTTGAAACGCGCAAGCGCAGTATAACATATATCGCTCTCAAATTCGACTTGTATAGCACATTTGGGTGGTTAATTGGCTGCTCTTCTCACATACACCATAGGAGTATTGGGTAGGTATCATTGAAAATTTATCCCAAAACCGCTACAATACAGACCTATTCACGTAAGTAGATCAACATGAATATGAAGATGCATGATCTCGCAACGTGTGAGCCAAACAGATATTTTTTGAGATGAGGAAGGATTTTCCCGATGAAACTCAACGGTACACATAAGTTTAAGGCATCAAGCACAGCAGTGTACAATGCCATTCTCAATCCAAGCATTCTTCAGACCTGCATCCCCGGTTGCGACTCAGTCGAGTACCTGGATGCGAATCGCATCAAAGCGAATATCAGCACACCACTACCTGGCCTAAAAGGCCCCTATGGTGTTGTGATTAGCGTTCAACAAACAGCACCAAACCAGTTGATACTGCGTGTGCAGCGTAAAGGCACGGGCGGTTCTGTCGATGCTACCAGCAATATTAGTATTAGTGACGAGGGTGACGGCTCTTTGCTCTCTTATGATGCACAGGCAGACCTGGATGGCCCCATCGCTATCGTGAACAACCCAATTGGTCAGGGCATTACCAAAAACTCTCTGGGCGCATTCTTCAAAAACCTGGATAGTGCCATCTCGAAGTAATCTGATCAGCATTCACATCAGTCGGGCCAGGAAGCCCCGCTCTTTCAAGGCGGGGATGAATGGCCCTTCCTTCTTTGGTGGCTTGGGTGAGG
>VFSW01013887.1_pt1 | contig 11171 bp, 8 predicted proteins | sample 5358111 | NCBI WGS metagenome assembly VFSW01 (sample SAMN11554181, study PRJNA540505) | mine drainage metagenome | isolation source: sediment from site ElyBrook_90M | place: USA: Ely Copper Mine, Vershire, VT | collected 2017
TGTCAATCGCGTGAGCGCCTCAAGGAGCATTGGGACAAAGGGCTGCCATGAACGTCGACGATGGTCGTTGGAAGCGATTGGCTCTTCTGATTACGGCATGGGCGATCGCCTTGTTGCTCACGGCTTGCGGGGGTGGGAGTGCGCCGCCCAGCAACAACCAGGTTACGCTGGTTTCTATCGCAATCAGCCCGCCGAGCCCAACGATTCCGATTGGAGACACGCAGCAGTTCTCCGCAACCGGCACTTACAGCGACGGGAGCAGCAAGAACCTCACCAACTCCGTCACCTGGAGTACGTCGGACACGGCCGTTTCAACAATCAGCAACAACGCGGGGACGCAAGGGGTAGCTACCGGCGTGGGCCTTGGCACAGCGACGATCAAGGCAACTTCCGGCTCCGTTAGCGGATCGACAAGCCTGACGGTGAATGGGGCCACACTCACTTCCATCGCGGTGTCACCGCAGTCTGCAACGATTGCCCTGGGGACGACTCAGCAGTTCACCGCTACAGGAACATATTCGGACGGAAGCACGCAGAACATCACGAATTCCGTGGCTTGGAGTTCGGGGACAACCTCCGTCGCCACCATCAGCAACTCGCCGGGCAGGCAGGGCCTTGCAACGGGCATTGGCCGCGGCACATCGACCATCAAAGCAACGGCCGGTTCCGTAAGCGGATCGACGAACCTGACGGTGACCGGGGCCACACTCGTTTCCATCGCAGTTACACCGCAGTCCCCGACAATCTTCCTGGGGACGACTCAGCAGTTCACGGCTACGGGAACTTACTCGGACGGGAGCAATCAGAACATCACGAGTCTCGTGAGTTGGAGTTCTGCGACTACCAGCGTGGCAACCATCAGCAACTCCAGTGGCAGCCAGGGACTGGCCACGAGCGTTGGAGTTGGCACATCGAAGATAACGGCGACCTCCGGATCGGTGAGCGGATCGACGACCCTTACGGTAACACAGTCTGTTCTTTCCCCAGTCTGGACGCTGCATGGTCCGCCTGGGCGCAGTTCGCATTCCGCCGTGTATGACCCGACTAGCCAGAAGATGATCATTTTCGGGGGCCAATCGACCTCCGGCACCGATCTGAACGATGTTTGGATCGGACAGACGTCATCGACACAAGACGACAGTTTCCTGGCAGAATTGCCGACGGGCACATCTCCGCAGGGCCGGCATGGCCATGTCGCAACTTACGACCCGAACAGCAATCGCATGACGATTTTCGGTGGAGCTGCGGGATCGCCATTCACTTGCGAAAACGACGTGTGGCTTCTCGATGGGGCGAACGGACAGACTGGAACGTCCAACTGGATTGCTATGAGCCCTTCCGGCACTGCCCCGGCAGCGCGTATTTACCCGGGGGGCGCTTACGATCCCAACACAAATTCTGCGATCGTGTTTGGCGGCAATGATTGCTCCACGGGATATTTCAACGATGTCTGGGTACTAAGTAATGCGAACGGCGGCGCGGGCAGCACGGCCTGGACGCAGCTCGTTCCTTCGGGAACGAAGCCTGCAGCGCGCGAAAGCGCTTCGGTCGTCTACGATGCCACGAACAATGCCTTGATGATCTACGGAGGAGATGCGGGAGGTTCTCCCTTTGGCGACGTGTGGGTTCTCTCTCACGCAAATGGCAGCGGGGGCACGCCAGTGTGGACGCAATTGTCGCCGACCGGGACGACTCCGACAGCCCGCACCGGACACACGGCGACTTACGACAGCGTGAACAACCGCATGACGATCTTTGGAGGAGTCAACGGCGGGACAACTCTGGCCGACACCTGGGTGCTGACCTCAGCCAGCGGCACCGGAGGAACGCCGGGGTGGACTCAGATTCAGACGCAGGGCACGGCCCCCAGCCTGGCCTACCAAAGCGCAGTCTATGACCAGGCGGCGAACGAGCTGTACGTTTTCGCCGGCAGCAGCACGCAGGACAAGCTGCAGAGCAACGATCACGCGTTCACTTTGACTGGAGCGAACGGCACGACAAGCACGCCGAAATGGATTCTTGGTGGCCCACCTGTTCGTTACGGGCAGTCGGCATTTTACGATTCTTCTACCAATGCCCTGTTCGTGTTTGCAGGACAACATGCGTCCAGCAATATCAACTTCAATGACTATTGGGAGGAATCGAACGCCATTGGCTCGACCAATCTGCAATGGACTGCCGTTGCTACCAGCGGGAGCAAACCTTCCTCGCGCTTCGGCCATACTGGTTTGTACGACATTGGAAGCAATCGGATGATGGTGTTTGGAGGTGCAACGGGCTTCCCGGCTCCCTGTGTGAACGATTATCACGTGCTGGAGGACGCAAATAGCCAAGGCGGGACACCGAACTGGCTTTTAATTTCGCCCACAGGAACAGCGCCGTCGGCGCGCATGCTTCAGGCCTCCGCCTACGACAGCGGCACCAACACGCTTATCATTTTTGGGGGCTACAGCTGTAGCGCGGCTTATTACAACGATGTCTGGATTCTGCGCAATGCGAACGATCAAAGTGGACAACCCAGTTGGACCCAGCTTTTGCCCACTGGCGCCAAGCCGAGTGTCAGGGAGAGCAGCAGCGCCGTTTACGACCCCGCGACTAATTCCCTGATCGTGTACGGTGGAGACGCTGGCGGCGGGCCGTTTGGAGATATGTGGGTCTTATCCAATGCAAATGGTTCCGGTGGAACCCCGGCCTGGACGCAGCTCAATCCTTCGAATAGCGGGCCTGTAGCGCGATCCGGCCACACTGCCACGTACGACAGCGCAAACAACATCATGACGATCTATGGTGGCTACGATGGAACCAGCGTACTTGGCGATGCGTGGGTTCTATCCGGGGCCAACGGGCAGGCGGGGGCAGCAACATGGAGCCAGTTGCCTGCCGGACAGGTCCGCCGCTTCCACAGCTCTCAATATGATCCGACATCGAACCAGATGATCACATACGGCGGCGCAACGGCCATTTCGCCGGAGGTTCCGACCTCAGATGTTTACACATTGAGCGACGCCAACGGCGTGCCGTGAGTTGCTCGGGAAAGCGGGACGTATTGGGGCAGCGGTTGCTCAAGAATTGGCTCTCATGTCGCTTGAAGTGCCGCCAGCGGCTGGAACGTAGCATTTGAGCGTGTAGTCCATGACCATGCGGTCGGCATTGAAACGCCAGCCAAGTGTGCGGATGGTGCGCTTCATGCGCTTGATCCAGCCCCGGGGCAGGCCGTCGCGGTCGCGCTGGTAATAAAGTGGAATCACTTCTTCGCGCAGTGTCCGCAACAAATCTTCTCCATCACGGGAATCGTGGACGCTCATGTTGGAGTGCGTGCGGCCGGTACCGATGGCAAACCCATTGACGCCATCGAAAGCTTCGGCCCACCAGCCGTCCAGGACGGAAAGATTCAGCCCGCCGTTGAGCACCACTTTCTGGCCGCTGGTACCTGAGGCTTCGAGCGGCCGGCGCGGGTTGTTGAGCCATACATCGACGCCCTGCACGAAGTGGCGGCCGACGTTGATGTCATAGTCCTCGACGAAGACGAACTTGTCCCGGAACATAGGGTCGCGCATCAATTCGGCGATCTGCTGCAGGACTCGCTTGCCAGGTTCGTCGAGGGGATGCGCCTTGCCCGCAAATACGAACTGCACCGGGCGATTTGGGTCATTGACCATGGATGCCAACCGCTCGATATCGGTCAAGATGAGATTGGCTCTCTTGTAGGTTGCGAAACGGCGGGCGAAGCCGATTGTGAGAGCATCGGGGCTGAGCACGCGCTCAAGGCGCTGCAGAACCTCGGGCGATTCCCCGCGACGCTCGGCTTGATCGACGGCGCGGCGACGCACGAACTCGATCAGCTGCGACTTGAGGTTGAGGTGAGTCTCCCAGAGTTCGCCGTCGTCGACATTCTCGATTCCAAGCCAGGTCTTAGCCTCGCTGCCACGCTGCTGCCAGTCGGTTCCGAGGTGGCGATCGTAGAGGCGGAACATCTGCGGCGCAAGCCACGAGGGGACGTGCACGCCGTTGGTAATGTGTCCGATGGGAACTTCGTCCTCGGGCTTGCCGCCAAAGAGGCCGGTCCACATGGCGCGGGATACCTCGCCATGAAGGGCAGAGACAGCATTGGCGCGCCGTGAGAGTCGAAGGGCGAGCACCGTCATACAGAACGGTTCATCCGCGTTGTTTGGATTTTCGCGACCAAGTCCAAGCAGACTGTCCTGGGAGAGCCCCAGAGCTTCGCGAAGTGGTCCGATGTGCTCCTCGACAAGTTTGGCATCGAAGCGGTCGTGTCCTGCCGGGACGGGCGTATGCGTAGTGAAAACGACTTCGCGGGAAACACGCGGCACGGCAGCGTCAAATCCGATGCCTTCCTCTTCCATCCGCATGCGAATGGCTTCCAATACTGCAAAGGCGCTGTGACCTTCGTTGAGGTGAAGAACGCCGGGAGAAATCCCGAGAGCCTCCAGGGCCCGAAGCCCTCCGACGCCCAGCAATAATTCCTGGCGAATCCGGATGCGCAGGTCGCCGCCATACAAGCGTGACGTGAGCTCGCGGTCCTCGGGAGCATTGCCCTCCACGTCGGAATCGAGCAGGAGAAGATCGCGGCGGCCGACCTTCACACGCCAGACTTTCGCCTGAAGGCGTCCGCTGCGGGTATCGATCTCCACCACGACGGGCCGGCCGTCTTTACCGATCGCCGCTTCCATCGGCAGTTGGATGACATCTGTCTCGAGATACTCCTCCCGCTGCCATCCACCAAGGTCGAGACGCTGGCGAAAGTAGCCCTGACCGTAGAACAGGCCTATGCCAACCAGTGGAATGTCGAGATCAGAGGCGCTCTTGATGTGATCCCCTGCCAGCACTCCCAGGCCGCCGGAATAGACTGGCAGCGATTCGTGCAAACCGAATTCGGCAGAGAAGTAGGCCACGGGATGAGGGCGCAAAACGCCGGCGTGCCGTGTTCCCCAGGTTCGGTCCGCTTCGAGATACTCCAACATGCGGCGGTACGCATAGTTCACGCGGCTGTGGAGCATGAGCTCTGCGGCGCGCGTTTCCAGCTTTGCCAGAGGAAGCTCTGCCAGCAGCGCAATCGGATTGTGGTTGAGTTCACTCCAACGGGCCGGATCGAGGTCGAGGAAAAGACTGGCTGAATTGTGATCCCAGCTCCACCATAGGTTTCGGGCAAGCGCCCAAAGGCGTTCCTGCAAAGGCGCGATAAAGCGGTCGAGCGTCCGTGCTTCGCTTACGACGGGAGCAACTTGGCTGGCAGCCTCCGAGAGCATTCGAATATCGTCCTCGCTGAAAACGCGAGCTTCGATGGTCTGCACGACAAGAACGCCTTGCAGGATGCCGCGGTCAATGAGTGGAACGGCCAAAAAGGACTGGTATGCATCTTCTCCGGCATCGCGGAAATACTTAAACCGCGGATGGTTTTTTACCTGGCTGACGGAGACCGGGCGTACCTGCTCCGCTACAAGACCTGTAAGCCCCTCGTTGACCGCCATCCGCAGACTCCCAATACACTCCCGGCGCAGTCCAACCGTTGCCGCCAATACGAGGTTTGCGCGATCCGGCTCCAGTAAGTAGGCCGAGCAAACATCCGTGCGAAATCTCTTGGCGATGAGGGCAACAAGATTCATCAGCGTCTCGGCCGACTGACCACCCTCGGCAGCCAAGTTTGAGATTTCTTCCAGCGTGAGGACGTTCTTGATCTCGCTCGCGTGCACGCCTTGATCCATGCCCCCTGCTATAACTTGTCCGTCCAATCTGTTTTGCCATGCCTCCGTTCAGTCTTCGACGCCGATCTGCTCTTGATGATGTCACAATCAGGAGGGTTCCAACTATTGTACGGGGAAGAGACGAAATTGCGAATGGTGCTTGCATTCAAAAAAGAGATCGCTTCTCGCGCGATTCGGCTGGACCGGCATGGAGTTCATTGGCGGTGCCCGGATGAGCCGGAAACAGAGACCGGCAGACACTTGAGACCGGTTTGCCTGGGCCTCCCGGACAAGGTAGAATTTCTCCCAACCCAGTCAGCCCAGTCAAAGCTGTCATGAGATCCCTCATTTCGCAATCAGATGAGACGCATGCCGTTAAGTGCGAACTGGCGGCCCATGTGCTGCGCTCATCGGGAAGCCTCCGGATGCAAGCAACTGGATGGAGCATGCTCCCGACGGTTTGGCCGGGAGATACGCTGGTCGTCGAGGCTGCGGGTGTAGGCGATGTTTTCGAGGGAGATATCGTGCTGTTCACTAGCGGTCGCCGGTTCGTAGCCCACCGCGTTGTGAAGAAGATGGGCTTGGCAGCGGGGACTGGGGTCCAGACTAGGGGCGATGCGGTATCTGAACTCGATTCTCCCGTTCCTAACGAGAATCTCCTGGGCAGGATTTCGCTGATTTTGAAGAACGGAAAGGGGATCGAGCCAGAGAGGAATTTGCGTTTCCCTCAGCGCATTGCTTCTTTCTTGTTCCGGCGTTCGGAAATCGCTGCTCGCGTCATTGTGGGTATACACGGACTGCGTTCGCAAGTTCGCAGTTCATAGTACTCGAGCCACGCCTTGCCACAGCCAACCATCGAAATCGAGCCTCTCAGCGTCGTCATTGAAATCGGGGGAATGCCGGTGCGCGTGAATACCACGGATGCGGGTTTCCTGGGCTTGCTTCAGGATCGCTATGCAGGGTTTGTGAGCTCCTCGAAGCCGGTGGAGATGGAGTTTGATGTTGACCTCCGTCCTCCCAGCATCGTGGCCCCTGACGCGGACGTTCGCGTGACTCAGCAGGGAAGACGGTGGAAGCTGGAGCGCGGGGACTTTCGTGCTGAGTGGGAACCGGCGAAGCGGCGGGGCTGGATTCGCCAGTCGGCGAATCCATATTCCATCGACGCCGTGCTACGCATTGTTCACACGCTTGTGCTGGCGAGGCAGGGAGGGTTTCTGCTCCACTCTGCCAGCGCTATTCGCAATGGAAAAGCATTCCTGTTTGCCGGAGTATCCGAAGCCGGCAAGACTACAATTTCCAGGCTGGCTCCCCCGGATGTAACGCTTTTGACCGACGAAATTTCGTACGTACGCAGGCAAGACGACCGCTACGTTGCCTTCGGCACCCCGTTTACAGGAGAGTTAGCCAAGTTGGGCGAGAACGTCTCCGCGCCGGTTGCCACGCTATACCTTCTGGCTAAGGGAAGCGAGAACCGGATTGACCCCGTGGCCCCCGGCGAGGCGGCTCGATCTCTGCTTGCCAATCTTCTGTTTTTCGCGGAGGATGAAGAACTGGTGCAGGCGACTTTTCATTCCGCATTCGAGTTCGTGAGCCGGGTACCGGTGGCCCGGCTTACTTTTGTGCCCGATGTGCGGGTTTGGGAGCTGATTGGATGAGCAGGCTTTATCTGGCACGCAATCCGCGGGTCGCGGCGCGCAGTCTCGACGGCGAGATGATGATCATGTCCGGACGGGATTCCACTCTGTTCACGCTGAACAAGACAGCTACTGTCCTGTGGCAATCGGCGGATGGCACAACGCCGCTGAACGAAATCGTCGAGAAGCGGATCTGCACTGAGTTTGACGTCGAGCCCTCAGAGGCTCTGCAGGATGCCGAGACTCTGGCCCGGGAACTTGCCAGCCACGAGATACTGGAAATCTCAGAACAGCCAATTCCGCAAAGGAATCCGGCGGCCGGAGAACGCCGATGAGCGGACTCCTTGAGGAAATGACCGCGAAGGCGTTGAGGTTGAATATTCCGCTCAACGTCCAACTTGACCTGACCTATCGCTGCAATGAACAGTGTGTTCACTGTTATCTCGACCACCACGATCACGGCGAGATGACCACGGCGGAAATCAAGCACCTGCTCGAGGAGATGGCCGAGGCTGGAGTCTTCATTTTGACGCTTAGCGGTGGGGAGATTTTCCTGCGCAGGGATTTCTTCGAACTTCTGGAGCATGCACGGCGATTGATGTTCTGCGTAAAGCTGAAGACCAATGCCGTGCTGATTCGTGAGCGGGAGGCGGCGCGCATCCGCGATCTTGGCGTCGAATCGATTCAGATCAGTATTTACTCGCACCGGCCGGAAGTACACGATGCCATCACACTGATCCCCGGATCGCTCAAGCGTTCTCTCAACGCCATCCGGTTTCTCAAAACACAGGGATTGAAGGTGATCATTGCCAATGTCCTGATGACGCAAAATATGCAGGACTACCCTGGCGTGCGCGCGCTCGCGGCAGAGTTGGGGGTCGAATGCACGCTCGACCCAACCGTGACGCCTATGATGGACGGCAATCGCTCCACGCTTCAGCTTGGAGTTGACCGCGCTGCCTTGCGGGGGGTTTTTCGCGATTCTGCTCTGGTTGGAAATGTCGATGAGTTTTGCGCGATTCCCGCAAAACCGGGCGAGAGCGAACTGGAGGCCACTCCGTGCAGCGCAGGCCACACCGCGTGCTACGTTTCTCCTTACGGCGACGTTTTCCCTTGCGTTCAGTTCCCGCTTCCCACCGGCAACGTGCGGCAGCAGCGGTTTGTTGACATCTGGCGGCACTCGAACCAGATGAACGAGGTGCGGTCGATCCGCATCAAAGATCTGACGACGTGCCCATCGTGTACGCACGTTTCAAGCTGCACGCGCTGTCCCGGCCTGGCCTTCATGGAAGGCAACATGCGCGGACCATCGTCGCAGGACTGCGAGAAGTCGCTTGCCCGGACGGGAATTCCTTCGGCCAACATGCTCGCGAAGAAACGCGGCGGGGCGAATCTTGTGCAGATTCGAGCAGTACCTGCCGGTGCTCCTGCAGCGTGCGCCATTGCGTGACGTGGGCTCTTCTCCCCGGGGCCAGCTGAAAAATGCCCGTCTCTGACCCGACACTCGAGACTGAGTGGTCCCTCTTACGAACGGCTTGTTCCGCAGGCACTCCCGGGGAAAAACTGGACCTCATTCGCCCGCTGCTGCGAGAGCCGATTTGCTGGAAGATTCTCTTCGATCTGGCCGACCGCCATGGCGTTCAGCCCCTTCTGTGTCAGACTCTCTCAACCATTGAAGAGGCAGTTCCTTCCGAGGACATGCACGCGCTGAAGCAGCGCTATCAGGTAAATCTGCTCAAAGCTCTGTTTCTTTCCCGCGAATTGATCCGCATTGTCGATCGCCTTTCTGAGATCGGAATTGAGGTTATGCCGTATAAAGGCCTGGCCCTGGCGGAGGCGATTTATGGAGACATCGCTCTGCGGCAATCGGGTGATATTGATCTGCTGATTCGACCGCAGGACCTGCCGCGTATCCGGGAGGCTGTGAGTGAGCTCGGCTATACTCCCCACTCGCTTTTGTCGAAGGCGGAGGAACGGGCTTATCTGAAATCGGGATACGAATGCGCCTTCGATGGCACGGCTGGCCGGAATCTTCTCGAGGTTCAATGGGCTATTCAGCCGCGGTTCTACGCTGTTGATTCTGACAACGAAGGCTTGTTCCGACGGGCGGTATCAATTGAGGTTGCCGGCCGCTCGATGAAAACTCCCTCGGCTGAAGATTTGTTCATCGTTCTCTCTTTGCACGCGGCCAAGCACGTCTGGGGACGACTGATCTGGCTTTGCGATCTTGCACGGATCGTGAACCTGCCAGCGCTGAACTGGAAGTGGATTGGATCTCAAGCGACGGAATTGGGAATCGTGCGCATCCTGCGCGTGAGTTTGCTTCTGGTCAGGCAACTGCTGGGCACTGCCATTCCTTCTGTGGCGGAAACCTGTCTCCCGAAAGATATCGCTGCTGCTGGCTTGGCGGACGAAATTCAGCCTCATATTGCGTCCAACACAACATACGATGTCGAGTCTTTGGCCTACTTTCGCCTGATGCTGCGACTGCGTGAACGACGGAGGGACCGCGTACGCTTTCTAAGCCGTCTGATTTTTACGCCTGGTCCCAGCGAATGGGCGGCGGTCCGTCTCCCGCAATCCTTGTTTCCGCTGTACCGGCTGGTGCGGCTCTCTCGCCTGGCAGCGAGGCTTGTGGGGACTTAGAGGTAGGCAACAAGACGCGGAAATATCTAGGCGGGCTGCCCGGCTGCCGCTCGGCGCCAGTCACGCTGGTAAAGGATGTACATGGCCACGCATCCGAGAAGCGGCACAAACAATCCCGCTTTGAGGGTGCCGAATCGGTGCGAGGAAAGGCCGACAATCCATGGAAGGAGCCCGCCGCCGATATTGGATAACACGAACATCAGCGAGCCAATCCGCGAGGAGGCCGATCCGAATTCGCGAGACAAGAGCGCGATCGTGATGGGATAAACAGAGGAAAGCCCGAGTCCCGCGGAGCAAGCACTCACCAACACTCCCGTCAATCCACGCGAGAACACCAATCCGGCCGTGCCCGCACAGGCAAGAAGCAATCCTGCCTGAGCCAGTTTGATTTCGCCGGTGGTCCGCAGCAGGAACGGGGCCAGCCATCTGCCCAACATTAGTGCGGCATAGAAAAAAGAAGGAGTGATGAGCGACAGGGCGGGCGATAGACTGCCGAGACTCTTCGCGTAAGAAGCGACCCATCCTCCAAAACCGTTTTCCGTGCCGACGTACAGGAAGAAGAGCGCCGCCAGAACAAGAAATGCCTTCTCTCGCCATGGAATCAGCGGCCCTATCTTCGATTCAGGAACTGCGGCTGGCTCGACAACGTGCGCGGGCATCAGTGCAATCCAAATCACGATCATCAGCGAGAGGGCAGAAACCGCCGCAAGAAAAAACGGAACCCGGTGAATCTTTACGGCCACTGCTCCAAGGAACGGGCATGCCACGGCGCCAGTGCGCCAGAAGAAATTGAGGAGATTCAGGGTTGCACTGCGCCGTCCGGGGTTCGCCTCGGCAACCAGCAGGTTTGCTGCCGGAACTGCGATCCCCAGACCTCCTCCATAGGCTCCGATGCAGAAGATTCCCAGTAGCTCCGGACCAATTAGTAGCAGAGCCAGACCAGCCGCCATCAGCGAAAGCCCCGTCTTCATCGCAAAGCGATATCCCCAGTGAGACACCAGAACACCGGATAGCGCGACCGCACACGTGGATGCTACATACTGGGCGGTGAAGAGGGCGCCTGCCTGAGAATAGTTTAGAGACCATCGCGCCGAGAGCGTCGGCAGCATGGGGCCGAGAAGCACGGTAGCAATCCCGATAGGCAAGAACGAGACCTACGCAGCAAGCGGAAGAGCGCCGGACGAAGTTT
>VFSW01013888.1_pt1 | contig 11170 bp, 9 predicted proteins | sample 5358111 | NCBI WGS metagenome assembly VFSW01 (sample SAMN11554181, study PRJNA540505) | mine drainage metagenome | isolation source: sediment from site ElyBrook_90M | place: USA: Ely Copper Mine, Vershire, VT | collected 2017
CCTTTTTTTTTTTTTTTTAAAATTTTTTTTTATTTAATTTTTTTTTTTTTTTGTTGGGTGCTCCCCCCCCCCCCCAAAAAACCACAAAAAAAGAGACCAATTACTTACACCCACAGGACTGCCGGATGACCAGCTCGGTGGGTAATAACACCTCGGCGTCGGCCTGCCCGGTGTGGATGCGCCGGACGAGCTGGATTACCGCTTCGTGGCCGACCTGTTCGGTCGGGGCGCGCACCGTGGTCAGGGGCGGGTTCAGGTAGCGGCTGGGCAGGATATCGTCGAAGCCAACCAGCGCCACGTCTTCGGGGACGCGCAGGCCGGCCTGGTTGAGGGCCGCCAGCGCCCCGATCGCCGTGCCGTCGTCGCCGGCAAACACGGCATCGAATTGGATGCCTTTTTTCAACAGCGTTTCGATGGCCATCCGCCCGCCCTGCTGTTCGAAGTTGCCCGCTTCTACCAGTCCGGGGTCGAATTCCAGTTGATGGTCGGCCAGCGCCAGGCGGTAGCCATTTTCGCGCCAGGCCGAGTCTTCGTTGCCGTCCGGGCCGCGCAGGAAGGCGATCCGCCGGGCGCCGTGCACTTCGATCAGGTGGCTGACCAGGCGGCGCGCCCCGTTCTTGTTTTCAACCTGGATGGAGGTGATCCCCGAACCCGGCGGGGCGGCATGGTAGAGCAGCACCACCGGGAAATTCAGGCGGGTGAACTGGGCCAGCGAAGGGCTGTCGGCCAGGTCGCCGAAGATCAGCAGGCCGTCGGTGTTGTGGTTACCCAGCGGGCTGTGGGCGTTCGTCAGGCGCGCCTGCTCTTCCGGCTGGATGGCAATCAACAGGTCAAAGCCGGCCTGGCGGGTGGCAGCTTCGATGCCGCGCAGGATAGGGAAGAAGAACTCGCTGCTTACTTCCGGCAGCAGCAGGCCAAGCGTGCTGGTCTTGCGGCTGGCCAGGTGGCGGGCAGCCGCCTGGGGTACAAAGCCCAACCCGTCGATGGCCTCCTGCACGCGCCTGGTGGTCTCTTCGCTCACCCGGGTCGTGCGGTTGAGCACGCGGCTGACCGTGGCGATCGAGACCCCCGCTCGATCAGCCACGTCGGCGATGGTAGCGTGCCGCAACTCAAATTGGGTGGCGGTCATGGTGGTTAGTGATGCCTTCCGCTGGCTTTCTGAACCTCGACCCATTTGGCCAGCTCTTCGTGCTGGTCCTGGACCTTGCGCAAAGCCGCGGCCATGTCGTCGATGCCTTTCGGGCCGGCGCTGAAGACGGCGTGGTCCAGCCAGAGCGAGTCAACCTCGGCGCCGCGCTCGGCTTCGGGCATGCTCACTTTGCTGAAATCGAAGTGTTCGGGGAAGGCGCTGGGCACCGCCAGCCTGGAAATGGAAGGCTGGAACAGGGTGTAGCGGTTCATTGCTTCGTAGCCGCCTTCGGCCGGGATACCTTCTGCTTCGAGGGCTGCCACAACCCCCAGGCGCTCGCCGCCAAACTGTTGGGGATCGATGGCGAAGCCATACATATAGAAGGAGCGCGTGGTGTGGCGCGGGTCGCGGCGCAGCATGCGCACGCCGGGGATCTCGCTCAACGATTCTTCCAGGTAGCCGAGCATCTCTTCGCGCTCTTTTGTTTGGGCGGGGAAACGTTCGAGGGCCACATTGCCCAGGGCGGCATGCAGCTCAGACATGCGGTAGTTGGCGCCCATGGTGTAGACTTTGCCCTCCGGGTCGTGCGGGCGCCCGCAATCGATGATGCTGGCGGCGCGGTCGGCCAGTTCCTGGGTGCGGCATAATAATACGCCGCCTTCGCCGGTGGTGAGGATTTTAGAAGATTGCAGCGAGAACGAGCCAAAATGCCCGATGGTGCCGGCGCCGCGGCCGCGCCATTTAGCGCCGTGGGCATGGGCGCAGTCTTCGACCACTATCAGGTTATGCCGCTCGGCTATCTCCATGATGGCATCCATGTCGGCCATTTGGGCACCCAGGTGTACCGGCAGGATGGCTCTGGTGCGCGGGGTGATGGCCGCCTCAATTTTCTTGGGGTCCATGCAGTAATTTTCGGGATCGACGTCGACGATGACCGGGATGGCCCCGGCGGCCATGGGCGCCGCGGCGGTGGCCTGGAAGGTCATCGCCGGCACGAGTACCTCGTCGCCCCAGCCGACGTTGGCCGCCCGCAGGGCTACTTCCATGGTGACCGTGCCGTTGACCATCAGCACCGGAAAACCTCCGCCCTGCATCTCGGCAAAGCGGCGGATAAATTCTTTAGACTGCGGGCCAGGATAGGGGAAGCCGCCCCAGCGCCCGGATTTGACCACGTTGGTAACCGCGTCGATGTCGCGCTGGTCAAAGACCGGCCACTGCGGGTAGGGTTCGCTGCGCACAGGTGCGCCGCCCAGGAGAGCTAATTTTGACATAGGAAATTCCTTTCTGTACGAATCGTTGAAGAGATACCAGTTGATGTAAGCGCTTACAAAATTATTATAACGACAAATTTTTAATTGTCAAACTTTTCACATTGCCATGGAAGCCGGGTAGTGCAACTGCCCTCCATCCTTTCTCCGATCTGATCTTAGGCAGTTGCACTGCCGCTTCTATCATTACCTTTCCGGGACCGGGCAGTACAACTGCCCTTCATCTTCTTCCTTATCTTTTCCTCTCTGCGTTCCCCGCGCCTCCGCGTGAGATCCCTCTTCCTGATGGAACCGTTAGTACTTCCACGTGTCCGTAAACCCGTGCAGCATGCGGGGGGTGATCACCTTCAACTTCTCGGCGTACTTGAAGGTCTGCCCCTCGGCGGCCTGGCCGGCCCTCCATTCCACGTAACCTGCCAGCCTTTCCAGTTCTTCCTCGTGGAATTGGGCATGGTAGCAGCGCACGGCTTGCAGCTTCTTTTCAATCGTGCTGCTGATGTCGAAAACTGTATTCGGATACTGCGTACCGTAGAACGCCACACACTTGATTTCGTGCGGCTGGTAGGCCGCGTCTACTTCCGGGTCGGTCTTGATGCGTTTAAAATCGCACAGCACCACCGCTTCGGCGGCCGCCTTGCCGGTCATAATGTGGTCGGTATGCGCCTCGTAGGCCAGCCACGGGTCGACCGTGATCACGTAATCCGGGCTTTCCATGCGCATTACCCGGATGATGTTGCGCCGCAGCTCGAAATAATTGTACTCGCCGGCGTCCGGATAGCCCAACCAGTGCTGGCGCTTTACCCCCAGGATTTTGGCGGCTTGCGCCTGGTCGTCCCGCAGGCGCTTCTCAGCTTCCGCGAACGACCAGTTTTCGTCGATCACGCCCTTCTGGTCGTCTGTACAGGTCAAATAGACGATTTCGATCCCTGAATCGGCTAAAGCCGCCAGCGTGCCGCCGGCCGGGATGTCGTTGTCGTCGTAGTGGGGTTGGATGGCCAGGATCTTTTTGGCGTCGTACAGGTTGGGCATCTCGATTTTAAAGGCGGGGCTCATATCTTTATTCCTTTCGCTTGGATTATTTCATCTTCCCAGGTGAGCTTATCTGAATCGGGCACGCGCCCGGCTTTGTCCATGGCTGCGATGGTGTCCGCCAGGGCGGCATTCAGCGAGATGGCAGGCCGGAACTCGGGTACGTCGCGGAAAAGCGCGTCCGGGTTGTAGTAAGTATTGTGGGAAAAGATTTCATCGCACAGGTCGAACTCGGGAATATTCCACCGGGCCAGCGTGGCGAATGGGAAGCTCACCAGCTCCGCCTCGTCGGCGTGCCGGCCGAGCACTTCCATGGCGGTCAGGTGGTACTCACGCCAGGTGGTGTAACCCTGTTTGGTCATGTTGTAGGTTTGCCCAACGCAGTGCTGTTTGCCGGGCACGTTGGCAAAGCACAGCGCCGCGTCCCGCACGTGCAGGAACTGGTGCCTGGCCTGCCCTTCGTCGCAGACCAGGATCGGTTTGCCCTTGCGGATGCGGTCGATCCACGAATAATCCCAGCCGATCTGCCGGATAGCGCCCTGGATCGGCCCAAAGGTGGTGGAAGGGCGGATGATCGTCACCGGGAAATGCTCTTTTTCCCATGCGTTCATGAAAACCTTCTCCGCCTGGCCCTTTTGTCTGCCGTAATCCGTGATCGGCCGCAGCGGGTGGTCTTCTCTCACCGGCAGGTAGTCGTACTGGATGCCGTACACGCACGTCGTTGAGCAGAAAACGAAGTGCTGCACACCCCGAAAAGCGCGCAGGCTGCTCTCGGCCTGTTCTTTATTGAAGCAGATCATGTCGATGGCCGCATCGAACTTTTCGGCCTGCATGGTCGCCTCAAAAGCGGCCTCGTCATGGCGGTCTCCCTCGATCCAGCGCACCCCGGCTGGACGCTGGGGCGCGCCCTTCTTGCCGCGGTTATAGATGCTAACATCGTAACCTTTTTGGAGCAATAGTGGCACAAAGGCCGAGCTGATATTACCCGTTCCACCCACTACACAGATTTTCATAACTTTTTATCCTTTCACACCACTGACTACCACACCCTGCACGAATACTTTCTGGCTGAACAGGAACAGCAGGATGGGCGGAAGCACCAGCACCATCGAAGCCGCCATGATCAGGTGTGTATTTTGAGTAAACAGAGCGTTGAAGGTTTGCAGCCCGACCGCGATGGTCCATTTGGTCGGGGAGTGCAGGTAAATCAGCGGCTCGTAGAAGTCATTCCAGGCCCAGATGAAGTGCAGGATGCACACCGAAAACAGCGCCGGGATAGATTGGGGCAGGATCACGTACATGAAGGATTGGATGCGGTTGGCCCCGTCGATCTTAGCGGCGTCGTCCATCTCCAGCGGGATGGTCAGGAAGAACTGGCGCAGTAAGAATACGTCGTAAGCGCTGGCGAAGAAAGCCGGCACGATCAGCGGCAGCAGCGTATCGATCCAGCCGATTTTTTGAAAGATGATGTACATGGGGATCATGCGCACCTGGCTGGGGAGCATGATCGTCGACAGCAGTACGATAAACAGTACGGTCAGCGCCTTCGAGCGGAAACGGGAGAACCCGTACGCCACCATGGTCGAGGAAAGCAGCATGCCGAACATGCCTACAAACGTTACGATGCAAGTATTGAGGAAATACAGGCCGAAGGGCTGGGATTTGAGGGCTTCGTTGTAGTTCTCCCAGTGGAAATCCAGGTGGGTGAGCTGGGTCTGATCTTTGATTTTCAGGCTGACCTGCACGCCGGGGTTTTTAGGGCCGACGAAAAAGCCCATGCCGCCGGGCGCCTTCTTGACCAGCGCCATTTCCGCTTTGCCGCTGCCGGTAGTTACCGCGTACAGCGGCCAGGTTTCGCCGTTGATCGTCACCATGGTATAGGTGTACGGTAGGATCGGGGGCGGGAACATCTTCAGTTGCGCCTTATCTTTTACCGACGTGCCGAACATAAACACCATCGGCAGCAGGATCACTGCCGCCCCAATGGTCAGGACGATGATGGTCATAATTTTGTTGGCCAGCTCTTCCCCTTTGACGCTGCGCAGCATTTCGAGCAGCGATTGGCGCACCGGCGCGCTGGGAACCGGCCGGTCTTCCACAACTGGTGAAAAAATCTGGTTGGCGCTGCTGCTCATGACTTCACCTCGCCCTCGTAGAATACCCAGGCTGCAGACGATCTGAATACCAGCAGGGTCAGGACCAGTACTATGAAGAACAATATCCAGGCCATGGCCGAGGCATAGCCCATGTCGAAGTACACAAACGCATTCTGGTACAGGTACAGGTTATAGAACAACGTCGAGCGCGCCGGGCCGCCCGTCCCGCCCGAGGTTGTGTAAGCCACGGTAAAGTATTGGAAAGTATCGATCAAACCGATCACCAGGTTGAAGAAAATAACCGGGGAGGTCATCGGCAGCGTGATATTAATGAAGGATTGGAACTTGTTGGCGCCGTCTACCCGGGCAGCTTCGTACAGCGCCGTGGGCACGCCTTGCAGCCCGGAAAGGTAGATGATCATCGTCCCACCCACGCTCCACAGGCTCATAATGATCAGGGCCGGCACAGCCCATTGAGGGTCTTGCAACCAACCCGGGGGCTGGTTGATGCCCAGGATCGATTTCAGGAAGTAATTGATCCAGCCCAGGTTGGGGTTGAACAAACGCGACCAGAGGACTGCCACCGCTACCCCGGAGATGACGGATGGCAGGTAGTACAGCGTTCTCCACAGGTTCAAGCCGGGGACCTTCTGGTTGAGCAGCACTGCCAGCAGGTAGCCGACGATCAGGTGCAGCGGCAAGGCCAGCAAGGCAAACTGCAAGGTAACTTTCAGCGACTGCCAGAAGAGTGGATCGTGCAGCAGTTTGGTGTAGTTTTCCAGCGCAATCCAGGTGGGTGGGGTGAGGATGTCGTATTCGGTAAATGAATAATACAGGGATGCGATCATCGGCCCGATGGTCAGCGCCACCAGGCCAATCAGCCACGGCCCGATAAAGAAGTAGGACCACAGCGCATCCTGGCCTTTGAGGGAAAGTTTCGACTTTTTTAACAAGGCCATCGATTTCTCCATGAGGTTCCACTTTTTTAGTGTGAAAAGCGTAGCTTTTCACACTAAAAAAGTGATTTTCTTATTTTTTTTATGTTAATGGCTGGCCCAATACTCGTCCAGAATCTTCTGGACTTTGGCGTTCACGCCGTCTAACAACGCCTGGGCGGCTTTTTGGCTGCCCGAGTAAACTTCGGTCAAGGCATTGTCCATTTCAGCGCCAATCTTCTGCTGTTCGACCACGTAGGCATCAGAGTGGGGGTTATCCAGGTGGTCCAGGCCCTGGTAGATCACATCGTAATCCAGGCCGGGCCATTTGCTTTCCATAATGCCCCTGAACTGGGTTTCAACCGCTTTGACGGGCGGCAGGCAGCCGTAGACCAGGCACACATCCACGATCTGCTCGGGCTGCACCAGCCAGGACATGAATTCCCAGGCGGCATCCTTTTCGTCGGCGCCTTTGATCATAGCAAAGCCGTCTACGTCGGAACGCACGATCTGCATGCCGTCCGGCGCTTCGGGCACCGGGGCAAGATCATACTTGAAATTGATGCCCGTCAGGCCTTCGGGCATGTACCAGGTGTGGGTGAGGAATTGGGCGACCATGCCGGTGCTGAAGGGGTCGCCGTTGCCGACTGCCCCGTAAGTGGCCTGTCCGGCCGCATCTGGGATGAAGTGGTCTTTCCAGATGCCGTCGCTCAGCCACTGCAGGCCGGTTACCCATTCCTTCTGGTTGACGATGGCCTTTTTCATGTCGGGCGTGGTGACCAGGCCGACGCCGGGGGCGCCCCATTCGGTCAGGTAATTGCGCATATCCGTCCATGAGTCATCGTAGCCCCATTGGGTGATCTGGGTGGGGTCGAAGGCTGCCATGGTGGCGTCGTTGCCGTTCTTGTCGAGGGTCATCTTCATGCCATATTCGCGCACCTTAGCGTAGTTCCAGGATGCGTCGCCATAGGCGTGCGGCGGGTAGGGCAGGCCGGCCGCATCGAACATATCTTTGTTGTAGAAGACCATCGATGGATAGATGCCAAAAGGCAGCGCCTTCTGCCCGGAGGGGAAGAAGGATTTCATGATGGTGGTGACCGGACCGTAGAAGGTGCTGGTGTCGAACTTGCTCTTCTCGATGAAGGGCCCCAGGTCTTCGATGACGCCTGTATCGCTCAGGATACCGATGGTGGCAAAGCCGGTGGCGCCCAGGATCTCAGGCGGGTCTCCGGCGGCGGCCATGGAAGTAAAGCGCTGCATCACCTCTTCGTGAGGGACGATCATCAGCGAAACTTCGATGTCTGGGTGGCTGTCGTTGAACTTCTTGATCAGGGCATTCTGCCCGTCCACCTGGTTGGGGGAGGTGCCGGTGCCAAAGCCGATAAAATAAACTACTTTATGTTTACCGTTGGCAGGCGCGGCGGTGGTTGGGGCAGCGACTGGAGGCGCTTCAGTTGGCGCAACTACGGCAGGCGCGTTGGTTGGGGCGGTTTGAGGCGCCTGAGTCGGTTGTACAACCGGGGCAGCGGGTGCGGCCGGCGCGCAGGCGGCGAGCATTATCGCCGCGATCATAACGAGACTGATGAACAGCATTGCCTTTTTCATTTTTCACATCCCTTTAGGTAAACCGCAGTACAACTGGCAGATTTTTGATAAAGCGCAGCTGCACTGCGGTTTCCTCATCCGAATGATTGACTAATGTTTGGCCCAGTACTCATCTAATATCTTTTGAATATCGGAATTCTCCGTATCCAGAACGGATTGGGCGTCTTTATTCTCGCCCGAATAAATCATGGAGGCGCCGTTATCCATTACGTCGTTGATCTTCTGCTGTTCGACCACATAGGCGTCGTTGTGGGTCATGTAGTCCAGGCCCTGGTAGATCACATCGTAATCGAGGCCGGGCCATTTGCTTTCCATAATGCCCCGGTACTTCGCCTCGACGGCTTTGATGGGGGGCAGGCAGCCGTAGACCAGGCAGACGTCTACAATCTGATCGGGCTGGACCAGCCAGGTCATGAATGTCCAGGCCGCATCCTGCTCGTCTGAACCTTTGACCATGGCGAACCCGTCTACGTCGGCGCGCACGATGCGTTTTCCGGTGGGTGCCACGGGCACGGGGGCGATATCATACTTGAAGTTGATTCCAACCAGCCCTTCGGGCATGTACCAGGTGTGGGTGAGGAATTGGGCGACCATGCCGGTGCTGAAGGGATCGCCGTTACCGACTGCCCCGTAAGTGGCCTGTCCGGCGGCGTCCGGGATGAAGTGGTCTTTCCAGATGCCGTCGCTCAGCCACTGCAAACCTTTTACCCAGTCTTTCTGGTTGACGATGGCGGTCTTCATATCCGGGGTAGTCACTGCGCCCAGGGTGGGGGAGCCCCAGGAGAGCAGGTAATTGCGCCCGTTGATCCACGAATCGTCAAAACCCCATTGGGCGATCTGGGTGGGGTCGAAGTCCGGGCTGGTGGCGTCGTTGCCGTTTTTGTCGAGGGTCAGTTTCAAGCCGTTTTCACGGACTTTGTCGTACGTCCACGACATGTCGTCGTAGGAATGCGGCGGATAGGCCAGGCCGGCGGCGTCATAGGCGTCTTTGTTGTAAAAGGTCATGGCAGGATAGATGCCAAAGGGCAGGGCGTTCTCCTTACCGGAAGGGAAGAAGGTCTTCATGATATTGACCACCGGGCCGTAGTAGATATCGGTGTTGAATTTGGATTTTTCTACAAACGGGCCAAGGTCCTGGATCACGCCGGTGTCGCTTAGAATGCCAATGTCGACAAAACCGATGGCGCCGATCACCTCAGGCGCTGTGCCGCCGGCGACCATAGCCGAAAAGCGCTGGGCGGCTTCTTCGTGGGGCACGATCATCAGCTCGACTTCGATGTCACTGTGGCTGTCGTTGAACTTTTTGATCAGAACTTGCTGTCCTTCCACCTGGTTGGGGGAGGTGCCGGTGCCGTAACCAACGAAATAGACGACTTTGTGTTTGCCGCTGGCGGATGTGTCGGCGGTGGCTTGCGGTACGGCAGTCGCAACCGGTCCCGCGGTGGCGGCTGCGACCGGCGCTTGGGTTGACTCAGCCGCTGGCGGCTGCGCGGCGGGGGTGGCAGTTGCCTGGCCGCAGGCGGTGAGCAAGACGGACATGATGATCAAAATGCTGATTACCAGAGTTGCCTTTTTCATTATCTCTCCTTTTCTCGTCTTATTAGGCTTTTTAGCGGAAGGTTGCCTTCACAACCTGTCACTTCTTCTCTTCGTGGTCTTCGTCTGCGTCTCCGGCGAACCCGTCCCACTGGATCGTTTCCATGGCAGTCGCCGGCGGAATGCCCTGGCTGAGCGCCTCCCAGAAGCGCGCTTGCAGCTTCGGCGAATGGTTGGCCTTCTTAGACATCATTACCTCGTAGCCCCCTTCAGGGAAAGCCGCTTCCGGCGACAGGTAGGCCTGCCAATCGTTGGCGTAGCTGACCACCCAGGGGAAGCGGTAGCCCGAGCGCCTGACTTTGGCTTTAAGGTCCAGCCCGGTTTCCACGTACATTTCGCCGGGTTCGCCCACCAGGATAAAGTCGCCGATGCCCATGGCAAAGGTTTCGATGTTTTGCTCGCCTTCGTCCAGGTGGTTGACGTAGGCATCGAAGCACCACGGGGCGTTGTGCGGAAGCTGGGTCTGGATGGCGCTGGCTACGGTTACGATCTGGTCGCCAACGGCCTGGCCGATTTCTTCCACTTCCTCGAAGGTCCCGCCGATGCGGTCGGCCAGTTCCACCGTTTCTTTACCGCGCCCGAAATACAGCGCACCGGTCATGGTCACAAAGGGTTTCTTTTCGGCCAACTGCTTGCGCACATTCTTCGTGATCGGGTTGACGTCTGCGGCTGCCCCGTTGGCGAACACGCACGGGCAGCCCAGGGCCTGCTCGGTAACTTTGCGCGCCACGCCCACGTAATCGGCCGAGATGAAGAAATTGTCGTAGCCCATCACCACCGGGTGCAGGCCAAAATTGGCTGCCACGCCGATCGGCTTGCCCTGCAGGTCGTCGAAGCGCACCACATTCACGGAGGGGTCGACCGGCCTTTCCATCCAGCGCCGGTTGACGTGATAACCGTACAGGAAACCGGCCGAGGCGCCCATTTTGGCGGGCTGCAAGTTTTTCCAGGCGGCGATCACGCCCGCCGCGATCATCTCGGCCGGCGGGCGGTCCCAGTTACCCGGGTCGCCCACGCTCGGGCCGGAATGGGTGTGGATGCACGCGATCATCATGGTCTGGGGGTTGAGACCGGTGGCTTCGGCGGCGATGTGCCTGACTTCGTTGACCGTTTTGGCGTCGATGGCTACCAGGTCGAGCACGGTCAGCGACCAGGCTGCTGCACCGGATTTGAGCATCATCGTGCGGGCGTACAGCGGGTCGTGAATGCCGCGCGAGTTATCCTTGCGCGCCCCGTAGCCGTACATCGGGAATCCCATGTGGTCGGGGGTAATCTCGACGACCGAGAAACCAGCTTCGAAAGTATCCATTGTTAGCGCCTTTCTTTCAAGAATGGGTTGTGATGTAAGCGTTTACATATACAGGGGGTCTATTTTCTTACCGTTGGCATCGCCAGAGCTGAAAAATTTGCTTATTAACCTGTTATTCGTCAAAAAAGGGGATGTCTGAAAGCGCTTTCATTATAGAAAAGAATCCATTTTTTGTCAAGCTGTAAGATATTGAAAAGAAACAG
>VFSW01013889.1_pt1 | contig 11169 bp, 10 predicted proteins | sample 5358111 | NCBI WGS metagenome assembly VFSW01 (sample SAMN11554181, study PRJNA540505) | mine drainage metagenome | isolation source: sediment from site ElyBrook_90M | place: USA: Ely Copper Mine, Vershire, VT | collected 2017
TGGTCATCTGGACGGTCCTCCTGTAGAGTCCAATGGCCTGTCCGTCTACACCCAGGCTGATCTCGATGCCGTGGCGGCACGGCTCAACGCCCGGCCCCGCAAGACGCTCGCGTATGGGACCCCCGCCGCTATGCTGGCAGCCATCGTTGCGTCGACCCCCTGAATCCGCCCCCCCGTTGTGGAAGCCGCGTCCACGATCTCTAGAAGAGCAACCTCGCCGGATCGGCCTTGTGCGGAACAAAGATGAGCATCCCCGCCTGCCCCAGGGTTATGTAGATTCCGCCATCACCGATACACAGATTGGTCGGATCGGACCCGGCAGGAAGATCCAATGTGTCCTCAAGCCGGCCATTTGGCGCGTACACGAAGATTGCGTCGCCACCTTCATTGTCCAGACTGCCGCAGATGTACAACCTCCCCTCAGCGTCAAGCGTGATCCCGTCGGGCCCGCCCTTCGGGATGGTGCAGAAGACCTCGGGTTCACCGACGCGCCCGTCTGTGAACGACATGACCTGAATCTGCCGGTTCTGCGTCTGAGCGACGAACAGGCGAGCCCCGTCTGGGCTGAACGCAAGTCCGTTGGGGAAGTCGCCAAAGCGGGCCACGAGCTCCGCACGTCCATCGCGAACACGACAGAGAGATCCCACGCCGTAAGCCGCGACGTTCGGCGGATTGCCCCACAACTCCTCCCAGTTGTGAGGGTCGGTGTAGTACAGCAGCCCGTCGGGTCCGAAGCGGAGGTCGTTTGGGCGCCACGGCTGGGGCCCCGGCAGGTCGGTGACCACATTCGCGACCTGCCCGTCGAGGGACACGCGCTGGATCCGGCCGGTGACGCCATCGTCGGACCGCCAGAGTTCGTCCATCGAGCGGGGACTGATGCCACCGTTGTTGGCAACGTATAGTGCGCCGTCGGGGCCAAGCGTGGCCCCGTTGGGCGCTCCGCCTGTCGTGGCTACGAGGTCGAGAGCGCCGTCGTGCCAGCGCATCACTCGTTGGCCTTCGAGCTCAACAAAGGTGACGTCCCGCGGGCCGAGCCATACCGGCCCTTCAGCAAACAGCCGGTCCGTGACCAGCACCTCGAGCGGAGCATCCATTTCGAGTCTCCAGAACCAAATTGGGTACGTCCGGGTTGAAGGCCCGCACCGATAGGTGAAAGGCGTCTACGCGCTCGCGAGGCCACCGGCGAGTTCACCGCCGTCGGGCACGACCGCCTGGCCGGTGATGAACCCAGCTTCGTCCGAGGCGAGGAAGGCGAAGAGGGCAGCAATCTCCTCCGGCCTTGCTAATCTCTGGAGGGGTACGCGTTCGGCAATCGCGGCGCCGTACGTGAGCAGCGGCGTCGCGACAAAGCCGGGACAGACCGCATTCACCCGCACCTTGGGCGCCAGGTCGAGGGCCATGCAACGGGTAAGCTCCACGACCGCCGCCTTGGAGGCACTATAGGTCGCGTGCCGTCGGTAGCCAGTGAGGCCGTTGCTGGACGCCATGTTCAGGATCACGCCACCGCCACCGGCCACCATGCGCTTGGCGGCCTCTTGGGCTACTAGGAAGACGCCGTCGAGGTTGACGCTCATAACGGCTCGCCACTCCTCGAACGGGATCTCGACGAAGTCATGGCGGCGGCTGATGCCGGCATTGTTGATGAGGATGTCCGGGCCGCCGACAAGTGCGTCGCACGCCACGAAGGCGGCTGCAACGTCGTCCGGATCCGTAACGTCGACGCCGACGAATCCGCTGACCGGCGGCTGTTCCGCCGCCATGCTGTCCATCGCCGGGCGATCGCGGTCCAGCACGACAACGCGGCACCCCTCCTCGACGAACCGCGCTACGGTTGCCTTTCCGATGCCGCTCGCGCCGCCTGTAACGAGCACCGACTTGCCCTCAAGGCCACGCATAGTCATAGGCCTCCTTTACGTCTTCAGATTCCAGCGAGCCTACCGCCGTCGACGGCCAGCGCCGACCCGGTGGCGTAACTCCCAAGATCGCTGGCCAAGAAGAGCACAGCGTTCGCGATTTCGCTGGGCTTCGCGACTCGCCCCAGCGGTCGAGCGGACCAATCAGTGCGTACTTGGTCCGCCGGCACTCCTAGTCGCCGGGCCTCGGCGAGCAGCATCTCGGCCTCGGTGCCGCCTGGTAGAACACTGTTGACGCGGATATGGTCACGAGCGTGGTCGATCGCCATGGCCTTGGTCAGGTTCACCACAGCCGCCTTCGAGGCACAATATGCGGCCTCCTGCGGCCCGCCAGAAAGGCCCAGGCTGGACGACACGTTCACGATCGAACCGCCGCCCTGCGCGGCCATGATCGGGATTGAGAACTTGCACATGAGGTACACGGACTTCAGGTTGACCGCGATCTCACGGTCCCACTCGTCCTCAGGGAAATCAACGACCGTGTGCCGGTGAATGATCCCCGCAACGTTGGCGAGGATGTCCAACCCACCGAACGCCTGGACCATGCGTTCGACCGCAGCCTGGCAGTCGTTCGCCAGTGACACATCGCCCGCAATGACGACCGCCTCTCCGCCATCTCGTGTGATTGCTGCGGCGACTGCCTGGGCCCCCGCGCCATTCAGGTCGAATACCCCAACCCTCGCGCCCTCCCGGCTGAAGAGCTCGGCCGTCGCGCGCCCGATCCCTGACGCGGCACCGCTCACCAGGGCCCGCTTGCCGTCCAACAAGCCCATGTCCTTGCCTCCTTACGTGCTGACTCGGTACAGGGTCCGTTCGTGATAGCCGGTGATCGTGGACAGATAGCCGGCCAGCCTGGCGTCGCACGCAGGATCGCCGGTGTCCACTAGTAGGGGTCGTCCGTGCAGTGCAGCCAGCTTTCCGGGGGTGGCCACCACGACGATGTCGCGACGGTCGACGTGTCGCAGGACCCGCGGGCTGATCTGTGGATTCCCGCGTCCAAAGAGGAAGCCCTGGCCGCCGATCGGTGTCACGACGATCATGGTTCGTGCCCGGCTGACGACGTCGAAGAGTTGCTCCTCAGTCGCGTCCGCAACAACGACCGTCTCGCGGGTCACAACGTCGACGCCAACCAGTGTCTTGGGCAGCCCCAGGTGGTCGGCGATCGCCCGAGTCGTCGTGCCCGGCCCGAGCACGTGGAGTTGGTCGACGGCCATGCGTTCGACGATATCGGCGGCCGCGGCTCGGGCGGCCGATAGATCCGTCGCCGGCGTCGGCTCCTTGCTGCCCTGCATGACCTCAGGCCGGTATGGCACCGAAGCGTAGCCATATAACGCGGGGGAGACGAACCCGCGCCGGTACGCTTCCTCATCGAGGTCGAGGACCTCACCCTCGCGGAGTTCGGCCTGACCATGAACGAACGCGCAGGCAAGCTCGCCAGCGCGCGCGGGGTTGATGGCAAAAACGCCCGAGAACACCTTTACGCCAGCCGGGATGCCGAGGAGCGGGACCGTCGTCCCGACGGCGTCGAGCAGGTCACGGGCGGTCCCGTCGCCACCGGCGAACATCAGAAGTGCGACGCCAGCGTCGCGCATCGTCAGTGCAATCGCGCGCGTGTCCGCTGCCGTCGTGTGCCCCGGATTGATCGATCCCACGACGCGCGACAGAAAGCCTGCCGCTCGCGCGGCCAGCTCGCCCATCTCCTCCGGTGCTGTAAGCAGCTCCGTATCGGACGTTCTGGGTCGCATGGCCCGCAGGGCGGCCAAAGCCCTCTCGTTGGCCCGCGGCGCCGCTCCGAGCTCGTAGGCGCGCCGCAGCGTCGGGGGCCCATCGCTCCCCTTGAGCGCCACGCGGCCGCCGATCCCGGCAATGGGGTTGATGATGACCCCGATTAGCGGTGCGCCGGCATCGGCGGCCACGGACTGACTAGGCTCGAGCGGCAGTGGCCGCCCGCGTCGTCTTGCGACGATACGCGCGCCACGTCATGGCCCACGTGGCGTCGTCAGCGAGGACCGTCTCGTCTACTTGGTGAATGGTGCTGTTGTGCGGGGCCGACCGTACGTACTCGGGGTTCTCTCGGGCCTCTTGGGCGATGTGAGCGAGGGTCGCCGCGAACTCATCGAGGTCAGCTCGTGAGTACGACTCCGTGGGCTCGATCGTGACCGGCTCGGGCACGATCCAAGGATGGTGGCTGAACCAGTAGTGAACGCCGAAGTCGGCGGCGCGCGCGGCAATCTGTTCGGTATGGATGCCGGTCTCCGCGGTCAACTGTGCCCAGGAGTAGCGAACCTGCTCGATGCGTCGCTTGCCAGGTGCATAGGGAGCGCTCGCGCCGGGGATCTCCAAGATTCGTCTCAACAGGTAGTTGTTGTTTAGCACTGCCGTTTCTGCCACCTCGCGGAGCCCCGCTGCCCCGAGGCTCATGATCCAGGCGTATGCACGGACGATATTCGCCGTCGTGCCATAGAACGGTCGGACCTTCCCGATGCTGTCGGGGCGATCGTAATCGAGGTGGTACCGCCTGCCATCGAACTCGACCGTCGGTTTTGGCAGGAAGCGCGCCAGTTCCGCTGTCACGCCGCACGCGCCTCCTCCTGGGCCACCGCCGGCATGAGGCGTCGAGAACGTCTTGTGCAGGTTGAAGTGGCAGAGGTCGAATCCCGCCTCTCGAGCGCGCGTGATCCCGAGCAGCCCGTTTGCGTTCGCCTGATCGTAGACGCAGAGACCGCCGACGTCGTGGACGGCCTGGACGAACTCCTGAATGCGGGGATTGAAGATGCCGGTATCTTCGGGATTCGTGATGAACAACGCGGCCGTGCGCCCTGAGACAGCCGCCTTCAGCGCCTCGAAGTCCGGGTAGCCGTCCGCATCCGGATACAGCGTGGTGATGCGGAATCCCGCGACCTTGGGCGCGGCGGCGTTCGAAGGGTGCGAGAAGATCGTCGTGATGACTTCGTCGCGCTGGTGTGCCTCGCCACGGGCGGCATGGTAGGCGCGCACCAAAGAAGCGTTAGTCCAAATCGCCGCCGACCCCGCGGCTGGCTGCAGCGTGACTCGGTCCAAGCCGGAGATCTCTTTGAGGAACTGCTCAAGACGCCACATGATCTCGAGGATGCCCTGCACGGTCTCCTCATCCTGGAGGGGGTGGACCTCGGCGATGCGCGGGTCGCGGACGAACCGGTCGTTGATCTTGGGGCTGTACTTCATCGTGCATGTCCCCATGCCCATCGGAATGCCGGTGTCCACGCCGATCGTCTCCTGGGAGAGGCGGTCGAAATGGCGCAGCACGTGCATCTGCGACAGTTCCGGAAGTGCTGGAGGGGAGGCACGCCGGATCGAGGGCGGCAACGCGGCGACCGGCGACCCTACTGTGGCGGTGACGGCAGGATCGAGCATAGGGGGAACGACGCCACGGGACCCGGTTTGGCTCAGCTCGAAGATGATCGGTTCATCCCAGCTGGCCTGATGGAAGCGCCGCACCGTGGGCTTCGGGAGCACCGGCCAGCTCATTGGAGCACCTCCGCCAGCTCGGCCGCGAGGCGATCGAGATCGGCCTTCGTATGCATTTCGGTGACGCAGTAGAGGGCGGCCTGCCCGAGCTCCGGGAACTCGGATGAGAGATCCTTGCCGCCGAAGATGCCGCGCGCCAGCAGGGCCCGATTGATGTCGGCCACGGCGCGACCCGTGCCGCCGAAGTCGACCACGAACTCCTTGAAGTGATGCTGAACCGCAAACGGGACACGCACATCGGGGATGCCGGCGAGCAGGTTCATGGCATAGCGGACGCGCGCCATGATCCCTTCGCCCACCTCCACCATACCCTGCGGCCCCATGAGGGCGAGGTACACGCCCGCCGTGAGCGCCCACAGCGCCGCCGCCGTGCCAGCCCATTCCTTGCCGTGCTCGCGCTGTCCGAACGATGTGCGTTCGGCGTAGAGAATCTCGCCGAACCCGTACTCGCCCTCGACCACCGTCGGGGCTAGTGCGTAGAGCCGCGAAGGAAACTCCTCAACGTGGCGTCGGTCGTCCGACGTCGCGATGAAGCCGCCCACGCCGCCGCCGTACTGCATGTGAATGCCGAGCGGCTGGATGTCACCCGTTGCAATGTCGGCACCATACGATCCCGGCGCGCGCAGGACACCGAGCGAGATCGGATCAACTCCCATCACCAGAAGCGCCTCCGCCTCGTGGGTGAGGGCGGCGATCTCTTCGACGCGTGGCTCGATGATCCCGAGGTAGGACGGATTCTCCATATACACGCTGGCGGTAGGAGTTGCCAACGCCCGGTCTAGCGCGTTGAGGTCGAGCAACCCTGACGACGGATCGTGAGGAATGAGATCGACTGAGATGTCCGCCTTGAGGTAGTCCGCGATCCTGGAGCGACTGTCGGCCGACACATGCGCCGACAGCAGAACGTGGTTGCGACCGGTCAGCCGAGCCGCCATCCGCAATCCCGTTGCTGCGGCCTGGAAGCCGTCATAGGTGGGCACGTTGACGGCATCCATCTCGAGCAGTTCGGCCATCAGGCTCTGGTACTCGAAGATCGCCTGAAAGCGGCCATGTTCCTCGTACGGGTGGCCCGAGTACGCGGTCAGGAACTCGCCTCTCCCGTTCACTTCGTCGCACACGGCCGGAACGAAATGCGGGGAGCAGCCGGCTCCCAGGAAGCTCAGGCAGTCACGGGTGCTGCGGTTGCGCGCGAGCAGGGACTCCATATGCCGATCCAGATCGGCCTCAGAGAGCAGTGGCTCGGGTAGATTGAGGGGTCGATTCAAACGAAGCGCCGCGGGGATGTCTGCATAGAGCTCCTCGACGCTGTCGGCGCCAATCGCCTCAAGCAGGCCGGCCTTGACCTCCCTGGCGGCATTCGGGATGTATGGGTGTGTGACGGTCGACGCGTCATCAGTCATGCAATCTGTCCTTCGTGTGTTCCACACGCACAACCGATATCCGACCAGCTCCTCAGTGGGTCCGTGCGGCGTTTGGGCGAGATGGATTGAGCCCGCCCCGACGCCGCCCAGACACGAACTTGACTGATCAAGCCAGAATGGAGCCCGCTTCCGCGGCGATGTCGGGCCGCGATCGCGTCAGCCCTATCGTGTAGATCGCCGCGAGGATTGCAACGATCAAGACCACGAGCCAGAACCAGTTGAACGGGAACGCTTGACCGACCGGGTTGACGATCTGCCACAGCGGAAACGCGAGCACAAGGATGCCGATGGTCGGGATCACGTAGTACGGGAGCCGCTGGCCGAATTCGTTTGTATGCCGCGTGACGTACACCATCAGGCTTGCACTGATCAGCATGTAACCGGGAACGATGGCAATCGAGCCCAGCCCGCTGATGCCACCGAAGACACTGAGGGGGTCTTGGAACATGCCCCAGACACCACACACAACCACGCTGAAGACGACGTAGAACGTTAGGGCAACCCAAGGCGTCTTGAATCGGGGGTGCACGGTGCCGAGGACGCGCGGGATCATCCCCTCGCGGCCCATATTGAACAGGACGCGCCCCATGTTGTTGGTGGCAGCCAGGGCCGAGGCGGCGATGCTGGTCGCGCCCGCCAGGTCGACGAAAAACCGCATAGCCGGCGCGAACCGCTGCGCAAGGGTGTCATACGGAGCGCCATCCTTGGCGAGCGCGGCCATGTTCCCGGTGCCATACCCGACGACGGCAGCGTATGTGACGAGGATGTACAGAGCACCCAGCAAGATGATGTTGAAGAGCACCGCGATCGGAACCGAATGGCGTGGCGCCTTCGCCTCCTCGGCAAGGCTCAGTGAGCCTTCCCAACCAACAAACATGTAGATGACGAACACGAACCCAAGGCCAACGCCGTGCCAGCCTGCGTCACTCACCGTGAACGGAGTGGCCGAAAGCCCACTGGCACCCCCCTTGAACACGATGATCGAGGACAGCAGGAGCAACACAATGAACTCGAACGCGAACAGCACGACTGTCACCCGCATCGAGATCTGGACGCCAGCGATCATCAACGCGAGGAATGCGGCCGCGCCGAGAACCATCAACAGCTGCCAGGGGATGTTGACGCTAAACCATCGAATGAGTAGCTCGTTGATCCAGAGGCCCCAGAGGACGTACACGCTCGCGATGATGAGCAGGTACCCGAACTGCGTGACGAGCCCTGTCCAGATGCCGGCGCGGGGACCGATGCCGTTGCTGACCAGAGTCACCATCGATCCGGTGCTCGGGAAATGGCCGGCGAACCGCCCCGCGGCCCATGCAGTCATCAGGATGCCGAAGCCGCCGACGATGACCACCAGCGGGATGGAAAACCCACTGACCCCCGCGATGACGGCGGTTGTGAAGTACAGGCTGAGAGCCGGCGCGGCTTGCGACAATCCCCCCACAATGACTTCGAACAGCGACAAGGTGCCGCGCTCGAGGCGCTGAACCCCGACAGCGTCACCCGCCTCGTTTACCAGGCGCGGGGTCGTGCCGATCGTCAACCCTTCGTGTTGATCCATCAGGCCTTCCTTGTTCCACGAGGGCTCGCCCCGAACGGGACGCCGAGGGAGAGCTTTCCGAGGTAATGGACGTGGCATGGCTGTCGCGGTTCGTTGGCGCCTGGGGCGACGCTCCTTCCTGGGTTGGCCGGCCATCACCTCGCCCGGCCCAGGGTTCCCGCCGACACGCACGACAATGCTCGGGCGCCGTCCGGCCTAGAGTGGCTCCGGAACCTGGGACGCTCGGCCCTCGAAGGTGAACACGATGCAAGGAGTATAAACCGTGATACAAGTATTCACGATATGAACATGCGAGAGGGAGACCGTCGGTTGCCGGGCGCACCTAGCCGGCCCGAGAAGCAGAGCCAGAGGCCGTACTACGTCCGAGCCGTCGGCAAGGCCGTCGTCATCCTGGAGGCGCTGCGCGACGGGCCGGCAGACATGACGCTGGCAGAGATATGTCGACGAGTCCGACTCAACCGAGCGACGGTGTATAGGCTGCTAGCGACTCTCGCAGAACATCGTCTCGTGCAGCGGACCGAGGGCGGCACCTATCGACTCGGACTGGGCTTGATTGCGCTCGGCGGGATCGTGCAGCGCCAGTCTGTGTTGGCCGAACACGCGTCGCCGCACCTGCGCCGCCTGGCCCGAAGCCTTGAGATGACGAGCTTCCTCTCAGTCTTCGACGGGGATGAGGCCCTATGTCTTCAACGCATCGATGCCGGCGGGATGCATATCGTGCGGTTCCGCCTCGGCGAGCGGCTTCCCCTGCATGCGGGGGCTGGCCCCCTGCTCCTGCTCGCCAGCCTTCCCGACGATGAGGTGGATCGGATACTGGCCGGCCCACTCACGCGCCTTACGCCCCGAACTATCTGCGAACCTGATCAGATCCGTGCGCGGCTCGTCCAAGTTCGCCGTGACAGCGTGGCTTACAGCGATGAGGATGTCACCATTGGAGTGGGAGCTATCGGCGCAGCAATCCGCAACTCGAGCGGCGACACCGTGGCGTCGGTCTCGGTGTCGGCGGTTATCGGAACTCTCTTCGGGGAACGCGAGCAGGAGATTGTTCGGGCGGTCAAGGAGACGGCGGCTGCTATCGGCGAGGAGCTTGACTGATGCACCTACGCGACACTCGGGTCGCTAAGTGAGATTCCCAGGGGCAAATGAGACTCGATAGCGTGCGCACTCGAGGAGGTGCGCGTGCCGCTCAGGTCGGGATCCCAGGCGTCTGCCGCGGCGGAACCACTATCGGGAGGGACCGGGGTTCCTGTTCCTCGCCACGCAGGGCGGCCGGCCGCCGCCGTCACCGCCTACGCGGGCTACTACAACTTCCACCGCCTCCACGGCGCGATCGGCTGGCAGACCCCCGCCGACCGGCTCAACGGCACGTCGTTCGCCGATCGAGGATTCGAGCACGTCCCATCACTCACCGCGGTGGCAGATCTCCTCGCGGACCTCCTCGCGGCATGAGTCTCATTTGCCCCGGGGAATCTCACTAAGCCCCGATTCGCCGATCGCTGACCACTCACGCGGTGCGCGAGGAACCAATCAGGCGCCCGCTGAACAGGGAAGATGGCGTTGAGCAAGCCCATTGCCCCGGGTTCGGAGGAGCACCTGACAGATGCGATCATCGCGCAGCCTCGACCGCCTCGACACGGCCTTTGACGACGATCGCCTGGTGGCCGACGCGGGCCTGGTGCTGCCGGCCACCCTGGCGCAGCATCTCGGCCTGCGCGAACTGGTCAGCGAGCATCTCGACCTGGGCGGTCGGGCCGGCCAGCCCAACCGCGGCGCCAAGCTCCTGACACTCGTCGCGTCGGCGCTCGCGGGCGGCGACTGCATCGACGACGCGGTGCGCCACGAGGCGCCATCTGACCGGGTGGGAGGAAGGAGCCCACTGCCGACCTGTCGCAGCAGGCCGGTGAAGCTGGGGGCAGCCTGAGCCTGGAGACGCAGGTGCGGGTAGGAGCAGCCCCAACAACGACGGAACGGCCCAGGACTGCCAGATGGGTCGGGTCCGGCAAGCATGCCGGGAAGGTGTAGCACGCGCGAACCAGTGGTGGAACCCCCTCCAGCGATCGCACCGGCTCGAACCTGGCGGATGTGGGCCGGACAGCCGTGCACGCCCGTCCCCGTAAGGGAACGGGCGACTCTGCGGTCGAGGCAGCGTCCCTCGGCCGGGCGGCCTCGGGGAAAGCCTGCGGCGTACCCGAGGCGAGGCGGCAGGGGAATACAGATGGGACTCCGGCAGGTGCTGCGGGCGGCACGGGTTGCCGCCGTAGGTGATCGAGGGCGCCAGGCGGGCTCTGTTTGGGCGCTGTGCTGGCGGAATGCGACGGGTTCCGGCATGTTTTGTCAGATTTGGTAAGGTTTGCGCATTGGCTTCGCTCCGCCGGGACAGGCCGGCGCCGCTTCACGCTCGGAGGTTGCCCGATGACCATCGCGTCTCGTCCATCCGCTCCGTCAACCTCGCGCGCCGCGACTCCCGGCGTCCTGCCGCGCTTCGAGCGGACGCGCCGCCTGCGGGCCACCGCCAGCCGGCGCAGCCTTGTCTGTGAGACCCGCCTTTCGCCCGCGCAGCTCGTGATGCCGCTCTTCGTAGTGCCCGGCCAGGGCCGGCGCGAGCCGATCGGCTCGATGCCGGGCCAGGCGCGCCTGAGCCCGGACCTCGTCGTGGAGCTCGCCACGCGCCTGGCCGGGCTAGGCGTCGGCGGCCGGGTGCTCTTCGGGGTGCCCGGCGAGAAGGCCCCCGTCGGCGCGGGTGGCGCGGATCCCGAAGGGCCCGGCC
>VFSW01013890.1_pt1 | contig 11168 bp, 14 predicted proteins | sample 5358111 | NCBI WGS metagenome assembly VFSW01 (sample SAMN11554181, study PRJNA540505) | mine drainage metagenome | isolation source: sediment from site ElyBrook_90M | place: USA: Ely Copper Mine, Vershire, VT | collected 2017
AATATGGACTACACGCAGTCTTAAGTGCGCGCCAAAGCGCACCGACGCTCTGCAGACGTCGGTGCGCTTAGTCTTGATAGCAGGTCGAGCGGAGAAAAGAGACAGAATTGTGAAGCTAATTGCGATTGAAGAACACTTTCTAACGGCCGACATTCGAGCGGCGTGGGCATCGTCTGCGATCGGGCAGGAGGGTACTGCCGGGTTCGATCGACGAGAAATTTTGGAACAACTGGACGATCTGGGGCAAGGGCGCATCGCTCTGATGGACGAAAGCGGAGTGGATGTACAAGTTCTCTCTGTGACCACGCCAGCCCTGCACAATCTCGAACCGGAAGAGAGCGTGATTCTGGCGCGACGCACGAACGATCTGGTAGCCGCCACGATAGCGAACCATCCCACACGTTTTCAGGGCTTCGCCACGTTGCCGACCGCCGCGCCCAAAGATGCTGCGCTTGAACTTGAGCGAAGTGTGCAACAACTCGGATTGACTGGTGCGATGCTTTGTGGCCGGACGCGCGACAAGAACCTGGATCACCCTGACTTCCTGCCTATGTTCGAAACCGCTGCAAAGCTCGGGGTTCCTCTGTTTGTGCATCCTCAAATTCCGCAGCGTGCTGTAAGGGACGTATATTACTCCGGTTTTGGAGACATGATCGACGCGGCCTTTGCGACGTTCGCTTTGGGATGGCACTATGAGGCCGGCATCCAATTCGTTCGGTTGATGCTCGCAGGCGTCTTCGACAAGTTCCCCGGCCTGCAGATCATCCTCGGCCACTGGGGCGAGGTGATTCTCTTTTATTTGGAACGGCTGAATTCACTCGCGCGTGTCGCACAGCTCCAACGCCCCGTTGCCGATTACGTTCGCAAAAATTTGTACGTAACTTCAAGCGGGATGTGGAGTCAGTCTTACCTGCAACGGACGCTTGAGCTTGTTGGACCAGAGCGCATTCTCTTCTCCACCGACTATCCCTACCAGTATCGACCGGGAGGCGCGGGACTGTCCTTCTTGAACGAAGCGGCGCTCTCGCCTGAAGAGAAGGAGCTGTTTGCTCACGGCAATTGGGAGCGCCTGACGCAGTCGGCTTCGCACTAGAGAGCTTGTCGAGGTTTCCCAGTCGATTGAACTGATTGGTACTGAAAAGCCGCTATCCCGGAATCTCATTGTGGAGGGGCAGGATAATCGGACACTGGAGCGTTCCGGAACCAATCCTCAGCACCGAGTTCGGACTCTTGCAGTTACCGGTATCCGCTTGTCCCATCGCACGGATCGCGGTCGCCGGGACTCGAGCTCGGTTACGTGCGTCATCAGGGTTTGCTTTCTCAAGCTACTTACTTCGCGGCAATGGAAATGGAGTCGAGCTCTGCGATTACCTCAGGTGCGAGCTGAAGTTTGGCTATGCTGAGGTTCTCGCGCAGGTGAGTGCGTCGGGGACATAGAGAGCTGTCGAAAGACCGTGATAGAAGCGAGCGGCCAGAAGCCACGGCCACGACTGAGCCAGCAAGTACAGAAATGGGGCGCTCGCTTTGACCAGCAACCCGCACCGCTTCAGGCACACTTTCGCCTCGGACATGGTGCGCGCCGGCATCAGCCTAGTCCGCACTGATGCAGTTGATGGGACACTCCGACATCGAGACCACACTGCACTATGTGCAGGTGTCTCCGCAGGACGTCTACCTTCAGTACGCCCGACCGGAAGCATGGATCTCCCTACCGGCCTTCTATCTACAACTGTCGTACTAGCGCACTACCCGGAGCGGAGGGTACTTTGCCATGAAGACTCCGTACCTCCCATCGCTGCTGGTAGCCAATCGTCGTGACTCCCTTGAGTACCTATCTGCGTTTGAGCCGGTGGCCTAGGAGAGCAACCGGAGATGCTAACCCTATAACCCAATGGAGTAAAGAGATCATGGGTCTGAACCTGTCATCGCCGACATAGTAGAGCAGGTAGCCACTCACGATGAGAAGAGCGAAGACGCCTGTCAGCGCGCTACCCGACCATCGTTTGCGCTGTGTCGGCAACAACTTTGTGATGTGGATGCCCCATAGCAGGCCGAATATCCAGACCGCCGCAAATGCAAACGCTCCATGCAGCTTGAGCCACCAGGGCTCCAGCGGATTCGTCGTCGGCCCGAACTCTCCTTGCGTCACAAAAAAATAGTGGAACAGCAGCCAGAGAGCACCGGTGAGCCATACACCGATTCCGACGATGTAGAAAGCCCACCGGCGTCGACGTCCAAGAGTGCCTGTTTTGCGATTGCGAACGGTCATGCGGGCATGGCTCTTTCTGTCTCGAGTTGCTGCCACGGTCCCCCTGGGTCACGGATGTAAGCCGATGCATCAAACAGGTGCAGGACACGCTCGCTATCGAGCCCCTGAACCATCACTACCTTGGTGAGGGCGTCCGCAATCATGCACTGTCTTGCGGTGACACAAACGAAGCGATCGCAAGCCGCTGGAGTGCGGTGAACCCCATCCACGTGCGGACCACAAAGACGGCCGCCCTTCCACCGTCGTTGCAGATGCCCGCTGCTGGATGCAACACTTCCATCGAGCAATTCCAGAACAGGCATGCGCCCTTCAGCAGATGCAGAACTCAATTGAACGAACTCCTTCTCTTCTCCCTGTACCCGGATGTCTCCGCCCGCGTTGACGACTGTCTGCTTTGCTCCGAGAGCCCGCAGACAGTCCGTTGCCCGATCCACCGCGAAGCCTTTGGCGATGCCACCGAGATCTATGCATAACCGACGCTGCAACGCCACTCGATTGCCAGGCAGTAGTTCGATGTCCTTCCATGACCCGCAGAGACGGTCTGCCATCTGAGCGGAACGAGGTAGTAAGTCCCACTCAACCAGCTCCCTTCCAACCGTCACATCGAAGCATCCGCTGGAAGCTTCGGAGATTCGAACGGCCTGGCACAAAACCTCGTAGGTGTACGGATGCACCTGAATGGGATCACCAGCAACATCATGGTTGAGTCGGCTGATATCACTCTCGGCACTGTGAAAGCTCATGAGACCATGAACGGTCGCGATCTCTCCGAACGCGGATTCGATAGCCCGATGCGCCTCATGCTCATCCATGCCCTGAATGCGAATACTAACCAGCGTTCCGAGCCATGGCTGGGCACGCTCAATGGCCTGCGCTTGCTTATTTGAGAATGAGATCATAGGTAACCAGCAGCCGCTCCACTCCGTCGGTGACATGCTTGCAGGACAGCGTGGCGCCCGAGACGTTGCGGATATTCTTTTCGAGTTGCAGTTTCGTACCGGGGCCCTTGCCGACGAATTGTTTGCGCCACTCTGGGTTGCGAATCTGGTCTCCGTAAGCTTCGCGGTACTCCAGAATCTCAACTCCTTTCACCGTGCCTTTGTCATCGAGCGCCAAGGCAAACGGGATGTATTCGTGCTTTCCAACGACCTCATCCACGATGAGCCAGCCGCCGGTTGAGGCGCGCCATGCCTTGATCTGCTTGCTGCGAACGTCCACACCAGACGCCCGCGCAATAGCCTTCGCCTGATCATCGGTAAGAGTTCGCATATCCGGCTGAAACGTTGCTCCGGGGAACAGCACAGCCTGCGCCTGTTCCACGGAGAGATAGACGGTTGCGTAGGCTGGTCCGCCAGCCAACACGACACCTGCCAAGGGCAAAAAGAGCAATCTTGATTTCATAGATTCCTTAGAAATACCAACCCACTTTCACGCGAACGCGATACTTTTCAAAGTCGTTGTCGTAGTCTCTGCCCGCAACGATAGTCCCTGGATTCGTGGCCGAATGAGTCGTCGCCCAGGGCATCTGCTCGAGGAAGGTGCCGGTCGCAAAAAACCGGCTTCCGCCATAGTGGAGCGAGGGCCCCACGAAGTAAGCATCATTAATCTCGTTCTTCCAGAAGCTCCAACTGCTGAACTCCCGCTCATTCAGGGCCTCGGGGCCCACCGACCAGTTCCGCATGAACCGATAGGTCGCTCCATAATCGAGATTCATATCCGTCTCGTTCAACGTAAGCGGGCCTGGCCGTTCGTTTCTCAATTCGGGCGCATAGGTAAAATTCGCCGCGAGGACCAGTCGATCATCGCGAAAGTTCTTTTGCACCATGACCCTGTTCTCTGTCTCGAAAAAGTCTCTGCCTGCCCTGTTCTCCGAGTAAACAGCGAGGCCGACATGGTGGGTGTACGGGCTGAGCAGCCGGTAGATCGCTTCGACATCCGTCGAGATATAGGCCGTGTTGTCGTAGTGGTCATTGGGACCAGGTGAGTCGAACGAAAACGGTTCTCCCGTCGTCGTCACGCCGAATGGCCCGTTGTGATAAGCAGAGTTCGAGGAATACGTGTTGTACAGCGAGAGTTGGAGCCGGTCGGTCACACCATACGAAATCTCAGTACGGTTTTCCTGCAGCACGAACTTGCCAGTGGCCTTGGTCAATCGCGTGGTAGACCATTGCTCAAGCTCGAACTTGTGCTTTGGAAGGAGATCGGTTGTGTAGGTGAAGCCAAACAGTGGCTCGTCAGCGTGCGCAGGAAGCGACCACAACAGGGCCACGCAGAGGAGAGACACCGTGAAGAAGATTCTTCGTACGATTGCGGTTCTGGGCCAGAGCCGTGGCGAGGATACGCCCGCAGAAGCAGGATTACAGTCAGTCATTTGAAGCCTTTCTTGATGCAAGCGGCCGGATGACTGTACCCTGTGTGCAGTCGTCAGCCTTTTAGGTTGTCGATCTCTGGCCTCTCGCAGCGCTTCGCCAAAAGTAAGCTGCGGGGGGCCTTCCGGTTGGCTTTAGGCGAACGAATCCTCCAAAGCCAACCCTTCCTGAAACCTTCACTCGTAATATACGACAGATTTAGTCCGACATACTAATGCTCTGCTCATAACGATTAAACCGATGCCAGCAAACGTATGGACCCACTCTCAGATGTGCTGTCATTGCTCTAGCCACCCAGTTACGTGTCAGGCGGCTTTGAGGTGGGTGATGATCTGGCCATCCAGTTCCCAAAACAGCAAGGCATCAAATTCTGTGCCGTAGTCTCTGGCCAGTGCTGGCTGTCCGTCGAAGGCGTTCCCTATCCAGTACTCCTGACGGCGGGGGACTGTTTCCCGTTTCCTCATGTACTGTCTTTTCGCCTCGCAGCCGATCTATCACTCCCGCCTGTCAACGCTGCTAGTCTTCGCGCAGCGCGGAGGGCAGCTGGCGCGGTCACTGACAATGAAGTTGGGGAGTGCCACATGATCGCCGGAGCATTCACCCTTCCAGGCGGTCACGCCGATATTCTGCTGAAACTTCTGCCGCCCATCGTGCATATCGGAAAAGAGTCGGATAAAGCGGTGATGCGCTGGTTGCTGGAACGGTTGAGGGAGGAGTTGCGCGATCGCCAGGCAGCCGGATCTTTGGTCGCACAGCAACTCGCCCACATGATGCTCGTCCAAGCTCTTGGGCTGCATCTGGCGGATGCGGCGACTGGCGGCGTCGGTTGGCTCTTCGCGCTCGCCGATAAACAGATGAACGCGGCGATCACTTGTATGCACGAGGACCCGGCGCATCGCTGGACTTTACAGGAACTGGCGGAGCGCGTTGGCATGTCGCGATCAATCTTCGCTCTGAGGTTCAAAGCGACAGTTGCATCGACGCTTATGGAGTACCTGACACGCTGGCGGATGTTTCTGGCCGGCGACAAGCTGAAGAGTACCGACGATTCCATTTCTGCAATCGCCTTCCCCCTCGGTTACGAATCCGACAGCGCCTTCCGGAGAGCTTTCAGAGGGGTTATGGGCTGTTCGCCACGGGAATTCAGCCGGGGCCACGAGGCCGAGCTGTCTCCCTATGGCGAGCGGGAGGCAGCTCATGCCAATCAGTCGAATCCGCAACGCAATGAATGACCATATCGAACCGGGAGCGCCTGACCGACGCTATGTCCTCATGGCTGACTTCTCGGCATTGAGCCGGACGATTGCGGCGATATTGCGGACTCTGCGGTGCGGTTCATATTGCGTCTATCCCTGTATCTTCAGAATCACAGGGCTGCGAATCAGGTCGCGGCCTTACAAGAGGTAAGGAGATTGACCATGTCGGAATTCGTTACCGGTACTCCAGGGTCTACCGGTTCAATCTCTGTTCAGGGAGTTGATCTTCTTATTTCTTTCAACGCCCTCGCCATCGAACACGCTGGTGGGCCTGTCATCATGCAACAGAAGAGCATCGCGTCCTTGAACGACGATGAGGTACTCAGCCTGGTCGTTGCTTCACTTCGAACGGCCCGCGCAAACCCAATAGGAGGAATTGATATGACCGCATCAACGTATGGCGAGGGAACGCTTCCCGAGGGGGTCCGCTCCCGTATGATCCATGGTGTCAACGGCCTCGATGTCCATGTTCTCGAGGGCGGTTATGAAAACCCCGGCCGGCCGCTCGCGCTGCTTCTGCACGGCTTCCCGGATCTGGCTTACGGCTGGCGACACCTGATCCCGATTCTGGCTGAAGCGGGGCACCATGTTGTGGCACCCGACCAGCGGGGTTTTGGCCGCACTACCGGTTGGGTGAACAGCTATGACACCCCGCTCGAGCCCTTCGGCCTGTTGAATTTGACGCGCGACGCCCTCGCGTTGGTGTCGGCGTTGGGGTATCGGCGTACGGCGATGCTCGTCGGGCACGACCTGGGCTCGCCCGTGGCGGCCTATTGTGCGCTGGCCCGGCCCGACGTGTTTCCCTCGGTGGTGCTGATGAGCGCACCCTTCCCCGGTCCGCCGGCGTTTCCGTTCAACACCGCGGATACCGAGGCATCGCCGGTTGGACCGAGCACTGACAATCAAAAGTTAGCGGCCGCGCTGGCGGCGCTTGATCCGCCGCGAGAGCATTACCAACAGTACTTGAGCTCGCGGCAGGCGAACGATGACATGTCGCACCCCCCTCAAGGTTTGCACGCCTTTCTTCGTGCATTGTTCTATGTCAAGAGCGCTGACTGGCCGGGGAATCAGCCGCATCCGTTGAAGGCACGAACCGCCGTAGAACTTGCGCAAATGCCCACCTATTACGTCATGGATCTCGGCAAGACGATGCCCCAGACCGTCGCTCCATTCCAACCTTCTGCCGCCGAGGTGCTGACCAGCAAATGGCTCACCGAGCCGGAACTTGGGGTGTACGCGGACGAGTATGGCCGCACCGGGTTTCAAGGTGCCTTGCAGGCTTATCGCGTCTATTCCGATCCTGACCTAACCGCTGAGTTGCGCCTGTTTTCGGGCAAGATGATCGATGTCCCATCGCTCTTCATCGGCGGGAAGAGCGATTGGGGTACCTATTCGGCGCCGGGCGCGCTCGATCTGATGAAGGCGATGGCGGCGACGAGGATGGGTGGCATCGAGCTGATTGATGGCGCCGGTCACTGGATCCAACAGGAGCAGCCGGCTCGGCTCAGCGAACTCCTGCTCGCCTTCAGCAAAGAGGTAGGTGGGGCGGATCACACCAGCGGTTAGGTCGGGGAGTGCCTATCGTCGCTCTTGAAAATATTGCCCGGCGTCCAGATCACCGTTACGTTTCAGTGAAGCGCTTGGGTTTGGTGGTCCAGGTACGGAGTTAGCTTCCGGCTTCGCTGCCCTCGATCGGGGGCAGCGAAATCCTTGCGCCGGCAAGATATTCCAGCGGAGTCAGATTACCAAGAGCCGAGTGAGGACCGCTATCATTATGGTCCCTTGTCTGATTGCGGTTGCACACACAACCCTGTCAGACGGCCGCCCGTTGACATCTGAGAGGGTTGGAAGCGGACCTTGCGAAGGACGGTTCGGGGCGGAAAGGCGGCGCCATGATGATGGCACTACTTTACCCCCATCGGGTTACCGATCATACTCGTCTCCAGAGGTGACAAGCATGATGAAGTCCGACGTTCTTCAAAAACGGGAAGCTTTGCTCAAGCAGTGTCCGCTTGTTATCCCATCCCAAGAGCGTGGACCGATCCATGTCACGCAATGGGGGGAGACCGGCCCCGCAGTTCTCATGATCCATGGAGGTGTTCAGGGCGGACTAGGTGGGGGGCCTGTCAACTTCGCGGGCCAAGCTCCTCTCGCGGAAAAAGGATGGACCTTACGTCTTCCGGATCGGCCGGGCTTCGGCAAAACCGCTTCCCGCGGACCTGACGATCAGCTTGCGGATGCACTCTGGGTCTCAGAAGAACTGAGAGAAGGCTCCCATCTGATCGGCCACTCCTTTGGGGGAGCTATCGCTCTGCTTGCAGCGGCGCAACGCCCCCAAGCCGTTCGCTCGCTCATCCTGATTGAACCGGCACTCCAACCAATGCTAACGACGAAACCGCTGATGCTCTTGAAATCCGGGGTACGAGCGGCGCTACAAATCGTCGGTAAAGCTCTTATGAACTCCGAGACACCTGCGGAATTTGCCAGGGCCTTTGCAACCAGCCTCGGGACCGATGGTAAGCAAGGCCCCAATCCCTCTGTAGCAGCTCTACTAGAACATCCTGAGCTGGCAGAACCTCTGGGCTGTGCCGTGCTTCGCGCCCGTATTGCCTCACCCGACGAAATGCGAAGGGCAGCAGATACTGTGGCGGAGGGAGGCATACCAGTCGCATTCGTTTCCGGAGGGTACAGCATCGGTCAAGATGCGGGATGTGCGGCTATGGCTGGCGTGATGAGGGCAAGGCAGGTTGTCATTTCCGCTCCTAACCACTTCATTCAGCAAGCTTCACCAGGCGCCTTCAACGAGTTCGCCGATCACTTCATGAGGGAAGCTGAGAAGAATCGCATCTAGGTCAGAGCGATGCCAACCACCAACCAGTCCCCACTGTACGCGAGCGGCTTCAAGGGGATACCGATGGAGTGCCCGATCTTTTGTGCCGTTGGAAGAGTTAGTGTAACGCAGCTACTTCTGAGTTCAGGTAGCCGCCGTCGGGGGTGTGGGGAAGTGGGAAGCGGTCTTTGCTTTCCACTTCTCCATATCCCATGTTGTTTGTCAGCCAGGCCTGCGGTGCTGGTGGCCTGTAGCCCAGCGAGGAGTGTGGTCTGACGGTGTTGTAGTGGACTCGCCAGCGTTCGGCCAGCACGCGCAGTTCTTTGATCGAGTAGAAGATCTCCCCGTTGAGGAACTCGTCCCTCAGCTTAGAGTTGAAACTTTCGCAGTAGCCGTTCTCCCACGGCGAACCGGGTTCGATGTACAATGTCTTTGCTCCTGTTTTGGCCAGCCATTTCCGTAGGTCTTTGGCGACGAACTCTGGCGTTGTCCGATCGAAGATGTTCCGGCACTCCCTTCAGCACCATTGCGTCAGCCAGCGCAGAGATGACCCTGGCGCTTGACCAGCGGCGTTCCGCACGCACCAGCAAGCTCTCGCGCGTGTATTCGTCGATTAGGTTGAGAAGCCGTACGCTACGGCCATCATGCGTCCGAGCACTGACGAAGTCGTAGCTCCATACATGGTTCTGCCGCTCCGATCTTAGCCGCACGCAGGATCCATCGTTGAACCACAACCTGCCGCGTGGCTTCTGCTTCTGCGGAATCTTTAGCCCCTCGCGACGCCAGATACGCTCCACGCGGTCCTTGCCCACCCGCCAACCGGCCCGCTTCAGCAACGCCGTGATTCGGCGATACCCATAACGACCGTACTGGCTGGCAAGCAAGATGATCGCCTGCGTGAGTGCATCTTCGTCTTCACGCCGTATCGCCCGATAGCGCTGCGTGCCGCGCGGCTGGTTGGCCAGCCGGCATGCCCTGCGCTCCGTCATCCCATACTTCTGCTGTGCATGGTCTGCTGCGATCCGCCGTCGCTCAGGGCTTAGAAGTTTCCCGAGGCGAAGTCTTTCAACACAAGATTATCCAGGCTCAGGTTCGCTACCAAGCGCTTCAGCTTGGAGTTCTCCTGCTCCAACTCCTTCAGCCGCTTCGCCTGGTCCACCTGCAACCCGCCGTGCTCCTTGCGCCAACGGAAGTACGTCTGCTCCACGATACCGGCTTCCTTACACGCCAGAGCAGTCGTCTTCCCGTTAGCAATCGCGACCTCGATCTGCCGCAACAGATTCACTACCTGCTCAGGCTGGTACTTCTTCCCTCGTCCCATATGCTCTCCTTGTCCAGTGTCTCTCTTCTCCACTGGCACATTTCAAGCCGGGCACTCCAGTCGGGCGAGACGATGATGGTGTTTTCAGGATGGGCCGCGTAACTCTTCGCAATGGCTTCGATACGCTGCTGCGGGTCAATGATTTCGGTGATGCGTCCCTGCTGTTGCAAGAGACCGATGCCCGGAGCAATTTCACCCTTGGACAGATGTTCGACAGCTTTCAGCAATTCCGGGTCTTTCTGGCGCACTATCTGGTCAAGCTGCGCGGTGTGCATCCCCGCCTGTACAAGCTGCTCGAAGGGCTTTCCGGCATCGATGCCCTGGTGCTGGCGAGTATCCAGGGCATCTCTCCCCTCCGCGTTCCATCTCTCTCTTCTTAAAAGAAGACGGATGAGATGTGCCAGAGGTTCGCAGGGAATGGGGTAAAATCGGGAGGGAAATCATGTTTCAATCTACCTCGGCACAGAATACCGGAGATATTAGGGGCAAGAAAAAGCGGCCCGAATTAGGGGCCGCTCTGCTTTGGATCGTTTTTGAGAAGCGCGGCAGCTTCGTCGGCTGGCTCTCCGCCTGGAAATAGTCGTCTGGTCTCAGAATTGAAAGTGACAAAGCGAGACTGCTGGATCTACGACAAGAGCTCCGACGTAAGAACGACCGCAGTCTATTTCTTGACCATAGAGGCAGATGCTCCGAGTGGGCTCGATTGCCCTAATCGTTGTCTTGCCGGCCCCATGAAATTCAACATGCAGTGAAGTGAGCGGAAATGACAGCCCCACCCCTACTGCCTTGAGAAATGCTTCTTTCTGCGTCCAGTAACGCAATAGTAGTTTCTCTCTGAAGAAAAGCGGTGCCCGCTCAATACGTGCCTGTTCCGAGCACGTCATACTAGTGCTAATCGCATCTGTGAAGCGACACCCCATCTCGAACTCAATATCTACGCCCAGCTCAAGCTCTCTAGCTACCGCAATGAGCATCCTGTTGCCGGAATGAGAGAGATTGAAAGTTAATTGTGTCGACGGATGAGCTATCACCGGCTTCCCGAAGGGGCCATATCCAAAACGAATATCCCGTATGAGCGCCGGAGCAAAAATAGGCCACAGAGCGCCGCTTGAGCGGAGCTTTG
>VFSW01013891.1_pt1 | contig 11168 bp, 9 predicted proteins | sample 5358111 | NCBI WGS metagenome assembly VFSW01 (sample SAMN11554181, study PRJNA540505) | mine drainage metagenome | isolation source: sediment from site ElyBrook_90M | place: USA: Ely Copper Mine, Vershire, VT | collected 2017
AAATCGACATACACCACGGCCGCCCCGCTCTGGTAGGCCAATTCCTTCACGAACCGGTCGTGCGCCGTCTTGTTCCCCAACACCCATCCGCCGCCGTGAAAATACATCGCCGCCGGCAAGCCGCGCCTTCCCTCCGGCCTCGCGATCCGCACCGGCACGCCATCGAGAACCGCGTCCTCGGTGGTCACCTCCCGCGTCGAAGGCGCCGCCGTCATCGCCGCCGTGAAGTTCGCCCGCGCCTGCTCCACCGTCAGTTCGTACACCGGCGGCAGCCCCGCCCGCGCCACCGCCTGGATCCACGCCAGCGTCTCCGGTTCCACCGCTTGCATCGAACTCATTTCATCTCCGCCAGCCGCTGAATTTCCTTCATGATCTCCTCGATCGAAGTTTTTCTCGTCAGATCGCTTCTCTCGTCGGCCGCCGGCATTTCGATTTTCAATTGCCTGCAGATCGCCTCCACCAGCCGCAAGGTGTGGGTCGTCTCCTGCTCCGTCAATAGATTCACTTGAAACTCCAGCCGCGCCCATTGCTCGTCCCGGAACGACATCCGGTTTTGCTGGATCATGACGAACGTCGACAGGAAGATCGCCTCCAGCGACACCGCCAGGTTGAGCACCATATACGGAAACGGATCGAACGGCTTCACATGCGGAACCCATCCGGCATTCACAACCATCCACGCCAGAAAGATCGTTCCGTGCAGCAGCACGAAGCGGATGTTGCCGCAGAACTTGGCGATGGCCTCCGATAGCCGTTCGCTCGTCGTCCGGCTGACGAAGTGCGCGCGGTCCAGCTTGGCCGCCAATCGAAGATTTTTCCGGATCGTCGGTCCGGGCGTGGAAGGAGGCGATTTGTCCATCGATTCCAGTGTCGCCCAATCTTGCACTACAATCGTCGCTTGACTCGTGTTCTTCTCTCCTGGAGCAGCGGCAAGGACAGCGCCTGGGCGCTGAATCTTCTCCGCCAACGTCCGGACATCCGCGTCGCCGCGCTCGTCACCTCCTTCAATTCCGCCGCCAACCGCGTGGCGATGCATGCCGTCCGCCGCTCGTTAGTCGAAGCGCAAGCGAAACTCACCGGTCTCCCCCTCTGGCCGGTGGAACTCCCCGCCCCTTGTTCGAACGCCGAATACGAAGTGCGGATGAGCGCCATCTGGCAACGAGCGTCGGCGGAGTCGATCGACGCGGTCGCGTTCGGAGACCTGTTCCTGCAAGACATCCGCGATTACCGTGAGCGTCAACTGCAAGGGACGGGCCTCGAGCCGCTCTTCCCGCTTTGGCGGCTTCCCACTCCGCACTTGGCCCGAGACATGATCGCCGCCGGCGTGAAAGCCAAACTCACCTGTGTCGATCCCGCGAAACTGTCGAAATCCTTCGCCGGCCGCGACTACGATCTCCCTCTGCTCAAAGCGCTCCCGCCCTCGATTGACCCGTGCGGCGAAAACGGCGAGTTTCACACCTTCGTCTACGAATCCCCCGTGTTCTCCCGCCCCCTCCGCGTCCGAAGCGGGGAAGTCATCGAACGCGACGGCTTCGTCTTCGCCGACGTGCTGCCTGAGTAACCGGTGCTTACATAGGTACTGGTACGGCTCCGCGCCAGCACGGGAACCATGCTGGGAAAACTTCGCCCGGAAAAAGGACCCGGCGGGCGGGATGGCGTATATACTCTTTGAGTAATTTCGAAGCCGGGGCTTCCATCACACCTAAGGAGGGCAAGAACTTACTAGACGCACCCAGTCTGTGATAGGCTGACCAGCATGTGGAATTTCGTCCTGGGAGTTCTCTCAAATTGGGTTGCTGACTCAATCGGCGCGGCGCTCATTGGGGGCGGCGTGATCGCATGGATAAGAACCCGGCGTCCGCAGTGGATTCCATCGATCCGGTTAGGCGCTGGTGCCGCCGTAGCAATCTTGATAGCGGCTGCTGCGCTCCGAGTTGTCGCTATTCCTGCTGCGCCGCCGCCAGTCACTGCCGACACCGCAGAGGATAACGTGCGTAAGTGGTCCGATGCGTTTCACTTTGGAATCCGCAGACTCCCTGACGATAACACGAGATATTTCGGATACACCCTTACAAATGCATGGGGAAGAAGTATGGATGTTGTTCGGACTAGGGACCATCCCTATTATCTAACGGTGCTGGCTTCCGTCACCGTTGGCCCGGACTACCTCCAAAAGGTCGGGCACCTGTCTCCCAATGATGCAGACTTGTTTATTCGGGGCCTTCACATTGAGCTTGCCCGCTCCAAGGTTGGGTATTGGAATGTCGCATTGCCATTAACTACGGCAATCCAGCTTGATCGCCTGATGCATATTAATAATGAACTTACCGAGGCTTCATTTCTTGACGCTATGAACGCTATGGATGACTCCGTAGTCTTGATGATTGAAGCAATTCCTTATGAGCTGGATGAAATAACTTGCGCCAACCTGGGGCACTGACCCAGACAAGAATTGTAAGTGGAGGTGGAATGCGAGCACGAGCACGGGTAGCGATACCGTAACCAAGGGGTTCGGAGTTCGAGAACTTCGATCGGCTCGCCGGCATACTGATGCGCGTGAAGCCAAAGAAACAACCATTGCCAAGCGCAGGAAGCTCCCAAAGAGGAAGCCGAATTCGCGTTTCCTCTTCCCGCGCCGTTGCCGCTTTGGGCCACCCCTCCCCAACTCGTGCAGATCCTTGCCAGCGGGTTTGGCCCGCGTAAGGCGGCGCCTCGCAACCTGAGGGCACCCCCATCAGAATTGAATCCGCCATTTAGAAACACGAAAGGGGGGACCGCCGCGACGCCCATGCCAACGCCCGCCGCATTCGGGTGACGGAAAACAAACCAACTGCCGAGCAGGGCCGCTATCTGCATCCGGATGCGTTTGGCCAGCCCCACGGCAGCCAACCCGGCGCCGCCCCGCGCTAATCGGACGCGGAGATCGCTCGGCCGCATTCGCCGGATCCCTATCCGAATCAGGCGCTAACTTCTTCCACCGGCTTCACTGGCACGATCCGCGCGACGCGTTCCATGACCTTCTTGTTGCGCTCAGCCTTCTTCAGATCGTAGGCTGCCTGCAACCGCATCCATAACTCAGGCGAGCCGCCAAAGAGGCGGGCCACCTTCAGGCACATGACGGCCGACAGGGGTTTGCGTTCCGCCAGAATGTCGTGCAGCATCTGGCGGGACACGCCCAGAGCCTTCGCCGCGGCCGTCACGGACAGGCCGGCTGACGGCAGGATATCCTCCTTGATAATCTCGCCCGGATGGACGGGTGGCAGTCCGTTCTTTCTCTCCATAACTTCCTCCTTGATGGTAGTCTTCAAAATCGACATCCAGGGCGTTTTCACCCGACCAGCCGAAGGTGACCCGGTAGTTGCCGGTCACGCGCACCGACCATCGTTTCGGGTTGCCTTGCAGGCTGTGGAAACGAAAGCCGGCGATGTTCATGTCCTCCGGTCGAACCGAAACTTCCAGCAGTTGCAGGATATGCACGCACCTCCTCAAATGATCGGCGCCGATCCTGCGCGTCCGGCCGAATACGTGAATCTCTTCAAGACCTTTATGCCGGAAGCTACCGATCACCCTCCTAGCGTAAAGTCTTTAGTTTACACTGTCAACTGGAGGCTGCCGCTTCTGAAACCGTGGCACATACGGCGCCCACATTGGACGAACGGAACGGTTCCAACTTGCGCGCCCCAACGAGAAGGTATACGCTCACAGAACAATGAGCGGTTCCGAAGACCTGTCGCGGGACGAGCTACAATCCCTGCTCGAAATCGCGGGCAAGCTGGCGGGCCAAGTCGATCGCGGCGAACTGGTCAACACGATTCTCGACGCGGCGTGTGGCATGACCCACTCCCCCGACGGCTCCGTTCTTCTCTCCGACGACGAACGAGGCGGATTGTTCTTCGCCGCCGCCCGTGGCGCCAAGGGCGCGGAGTTGCTGGACACGTGGGGCGAAACTTCGAACCAGCGGGTTCCTCTCGATGGCAGCAAGGCCGGCGAGGCGTTCCGCTCCGGCGAAATTATCGGCGCATCCGATCTCGCCGCCGACGCGAAGCATTTCAAAGGAGTCGACGAGCAGATGGGCGAAAGCTCACGATCCGCGATCTCCGTTCCGCTGCGAATCTCCGGCCAAAGCATCGGCGTTCTTCAGATTCTCAATAAGTCCGCCGCGGATGGGACTCCGCTCCCTTACGACGCGCACGATCGCGCATTGCTCACCCATTTCGCCTCGCTCGCGGCCGCCGCCATCGGCAATGCCCGCCTGCTTCGCAAGTTGACCGCGCACATGGGCCTCTACTCCCGCGGAGGAACGAAGGACCTGGTCGAACGCCTGGATCAACCCGCCACGCGCGAATCGCTCACCCTCCTGTTCGCCGATATGCGAGGCTTCACTCAACTGTGCCAGTCCCAGGCCGAGCCGGCGCGGACGCAGGAGATCATGGACGATCTGTTGACGATGCTGGCCGATCAGGTTCTCCGCCGCGGCGGCATCGTCAATAAATTTCTTGGCGACGGGGTTCTCGCTATATTCCGATGTGAGGATGGGCCAAAGCTCGCCGTGCGCTGCGCTTTCGACATGCTCGACCGGTTCGACAGCCTGCGCCGTCGATGGGATGAAGCCTGTAACGAGGACCTGAGCTTTCTCGATTTGGGCGTCGGCATCGCCACCGGACCCGTCGCCTTCGGAAGCATCGGGAACGCCACCGTCCGGGATTTTACGGCGATCGGAACCGCCGTCAATTTAGCCTCCGCGTTCCAGAACGCCGCGCGCAATGGCCGCCGCGTCCTCATCGACAACACCACCTGGACCGCCGCGCAGGAGATCGTCGAAGATTATGAAGGGCCGTCTCCGTTCGAGCTGGGCAAACAGGGCCAGTCCGTCGTCATCAAGTACCGGCACTTTCACCTGAAGCGCCTCAAGCCCGACCGCCCCGTCCGCGTCTTCGTCAGTCACAATCACCGCGACCGCGAGTTCGTGGAACGCAAGATCCGCGAGCCGCTCGCCAAATACGGCATCGAGACCTGGTATTCGAACGCCGATATCATCCCCGGCGACCGGTACGTACAAGCCATCGAGGACGGCCTGCTGAAATGCGATTGGGTGCTCGTCGTCGTCAGCGAGAATTCGGCGAATAGCGATTGGGTGAGAGCCGAGCTCGGAACGGCGATGGCCGATCCCAGATTTCGCCAGCGGATTTTGCCGTTGAGAACCGGCGGCGCGGAGCCTTCCCGCATTAGCCACGAATTGGGCCTCATGCAGACGTTGGACGCGGCGGAAGCTCCCGATGTCGGCGCCGCGCTCTACCACTTCTTCGTCCGGCGCGAGAGCGAACTCAGGTCGAGCGCCCGCTCCGCATAGCGCGGCGGTGCGTGCCGCACTCGTTGCGTTCCTGAGGAAGCCCTTGCGCGCGGTCCGCAAGAAAATCGCCGGGAAACCCGGCCCCGTCGAGGCGGCTCTTTTTCCACTTCCGCCATCGTCTCGCGACTTAGTCACAAAGGATGCCGTAATCCATCGCCCAAGTAAACCGCCCGCGTCACGATCCCCTTTTCCGCTCCCGCTCGAAAACCGCCTCGTAAACCCGCTCATATCCCTCTACCATCGTGTCGATCGAAAATCGTTCCCGCACCCTGCGCCGGCAAACCTCGCCATCGATCTCCCCAACCCGCGCCACCGCGCGCGCCGCTTCTTCGACGCTGTTGACAAGAAACCCAGTCCGTCCGTCTTCGATCACCTCGCGGCACGATCCAAGATCCATCGCGATCACCGGAACGCCGGCCGCGTTGGCTTCCGCCAGCACCAGCCCGAATCGCTCCGGAATCGTATTCAAATGCAGCAAAGCTTTCGCCCGCCCGAACAACTCGTTCTTCCCCGCCATGTCCACGGGCCCCACATAGCGGATCGACCCGTCCAGGTGCGGCGCCACGCGTTCCCGGAAGTACCGCTCGTCCTGAATGATCCCGGCGATCCGCAGCGGCGCCCCGAGCGATCGTGCCACTTCGATCGCCAGATGCACACCTTTATCGGGATGAATGCGCCCAAGAAACACCAGTTCATCGCCGCCGCCCGTTCGAAGCGGATACAGAGACAGATCGATTCCGTTATACACCGTCGCCACGTAATTCAGCCCCGGCGCGCGGTCGGACTCGCTGATCGAAACAAAGTATCCGTCGCGATACTTTTCGTACACAGGCATGATTTTCGGCGACGAGAAGCCGTGGATCGTCGTCACCACCGGCGTCTTCACCAGCCGGCTGTAGGACAGCGCCATGAAGTCGTAGTGGCTGTGGATCAGGTCGAACTCCGCGGCGTGCTCGAACGCTTCGGAAATGTGGAGGTACTCGGCCACCTTCGGATCGATCGCCCGATCCTCTTCGTACCCCCGCTCCACCACCGCATGGAGGCGCGCGCGGGTGATGGAATCGCCGGTCGCGAACAAAGTCACATCCCATCCCCGCGCGACTAATCCCTCGGCCACGTTGCCGGCCACCGTCTCCCAGGCCCCGTATTGCCGCGGAGGAGTTCGCCACGCAACCGGCGATAACACCGCCACTCTCTTCCCGCGAATCGCCATTCCCTCCCTACACCATCGCCGCCAACACCTCGGCCAGCGGCACCGTCGCGAAACCCGTCGTGTAATCGGCCAGACCGTATGGAATGATCAGTTCCCCGCCGTGGAGCAGAAGGCCGCAGGTGTAAACGACATTGGGCACATACCCATCCCGCTCGTTCCCGTTCGGCCTTAGCAGCGGTTCGCGGAGCCGTCCAATCACTCTCGACGGATGCTCGCGATCGAGCAGAAACGCGCCGATGCAGTACTCCCGCATCGGGCCAACCCCATGGCTGAGCACCAGCCAACCCGCATCGGTCTCGATCGGCGATCCGCAGTTCCCGATCTGGATCAGCTCCCAGGGGAAGGCGGGCTTGAGCACTAATCTGCGCTCGTTCCAGAAATGGACGTTGTCGGAATACATCAGGTAAATGTTCTCGTTATCCTGGCGCGAGAGCATCACATACTGGCCCCGGATCTTCCTCGGAAACAGGGCCATCCCCTTGTTCTGAGCAGCCGGCCCGTTCAAGGTCCGGAATCGAAAATGAAGGAAGTCGGAGGTTTCCACCAGCTCCGGCATCACCACCCTGCCATCGTAAGCGGTGAAGGTGGCGTAGTAAGTATGGGTTCCATCGTCGTCCCGGAAGCAAACGAAGCGGGCGTCCTCGATGCCGTTGCGTTGGGACGGCGTGGCCGGGAATAGAATCCGTTCCGAGATCTGTTGATCGGGCTCGAAGTGAACTTCGTAATTCGAACGCGCCAACATCCAAATCCCCTGGGAAGCGTTTTGATCCTTCTGCGTCATTCCATCCGGCAGGCGGAACTGTTCGGATTGAAGAGCCGCGCGAAGCTCCTCCAGCGCGAACGACTCCCGCAGCCTGTGCATCACCCGGCGCGTGAACTCACAGTTCAATCCCAGCTCGGAAAGTTTCCGCCCGAACAGCGGCTTCTCGTATAACGGATTCGGAATCTGGCGCGGCTCGGTAAGAAAACCGTGGGGAGCGGATACCTCCACCCGTCCATCCGCATGGACGACGCCCGTTCGAAATGTGATCGATGAAATGTGCCCTTCGCCGGTGGCGCGCAAGCTGAGAATAAAACGCAGCGCGCCCGGCCGAAGTCCGGTCTGATCGGGGTGCGGAACGATCGATGGATTGAACAGCGCGGCCGATTCCAACGAGTATTCGGCCAGAAAATACGATCCGGCCAACATCCGTTTTCGCTCGGAGATTTCCCCGTCCTCGGGCCGCGTCCCGTGAACCTGTTCAAAACGTTCCAGGAACACTTTGCCGAGGTTCTGGTGGCGCTGGCGGAATTTGGCGCAAATTCCCTCCAGCAACGGGCCGGCCTCCTCCTCCGGAATCGCCAGGACTCTCTCAACGATCCCTTCGGCTCGCTGGGCGTCCCCCGGATTGAAGGGCCGCAGAAGAACGCGGGATTGGTCGGGCTTGATGATGGTGGCTGTTCGTTGAATGGGAATGGACATGACTTCCTTACTTCTTCGCTCGTTGGAAATAAAACCGGAAACGCCGATCACTCTTCGACCGCGATCGGCTCGTCAAAACTCGTGAGGATATTTTGCGCCAAGCGCATCTCCGCCAGGGAAAGCAAAAAAGCCAGCGTCGATTCCGCGCCCTGGTTCCGGTTCACCCGGTCCACGTGCAGCCCATCGTGGCAACCGCCGCTCTCCGGCGAGTACAGTTCCAACCCGAGATCGTTCCACCCGATGAACCAGTCGAACGCGCGCTGCGCCTGTTCGTACCACCACCGGTCGGAGGTCGCGCGATAGGCGTCCAGACACGCCGACACCATCGCTTGCGCCTCGATGGGCTGTTGGTCGAATTGGGCTCGCGTTCCTCCCCGGCGGTAAAATCCGTTGCTCCCGATGGGCTGGAAGTGGCCCTTCTCCGACATCTGCAATTGCGTCAGCCAGCGCAGGGCCCGCAATCCGCAATCGAGAACCGCGTGCTGTCCGGTGTCCCGTCCGCTCAAAATCAAGGCCTGTGCCAGCTTCGCGTTGTCGTAGGACAATTCCTCTTCAAACCACTGCCAGTCCGGCCGCGCGGCCGCGTCGAAGTGCTCCATCATCCGGCAGGTAAGCGTCTCGCGCGTCTGGTTCACCAGGCTGTCGCCGCTCAACCGCCGCAGATATTCGTGGATGCCGATCAGCCCGAACGCCCACGCCCGCGGCGAGGTGAACCCCGGTAGCGGCGGCAGCGCCTCCGCGAAGATCTGTCCGGCCATCATCTGAAAACTCCGGAACGGCAATCGCCCCACGCCCATCCCCAGCGCCCACAGCGCCCTCCCTTGGCAATCCTCCGATCCTTGTTCGTCCAGCCAGCGCCGCTCGAAGCTCAGATGGTTGTGGAATCGCTTCGTGTTCGCGTCGAAGGCATGATAGAGAAACGCCAGCGATGTCGTGGCCAGCGTCCGGACGCACTCCGCCTCCGTCCCCAATTCCTCTAACAACACCGCCAGAATGAACGCGCGGGCGTTGTCGTCGGTGCAATAGCCTTCCGAAAAATTCGGAACGCTGAAGATCGCGTGCTGGAACACTCCCGTCGAATCCGTCATCCGCGACAGATGACTCAATTTCATCTTCGGCAGTTCTCGCGGCTTTTGGTCCAGCGTTTTGCTGGCGAGAGATTTTCGCGCATGCGACGCCACTTCCAACCGCGAACTCTCGAAGGCCCTCATGTATTGGAGTGCCACCTGGCTCCAAATCATCTCCCTGCCAATCCGATACGCGTTCTTGCGCATGGCGTGCCGGCGAGTGTCGTCCTTCAGCAACCCGATCACCTCACGCGCGATCGCCTCCGAGTCGCCGAATGGCACTAAGACGCCCCGGTCTTCGGCCAACAGTTCCGCGGCGTGCCAATAGGGCGTCGAAATCACCGCTTTGCCCGCCCCGAACGTATAGGCCAGCGTGCCGGAGGTAATCTGCGCTTCGTTCAGATACGGTGTGACATATAAGTCCGCCGCGCCGATAAACTCCTTCAGGTTCTCCAACTCCACGAATTGGTTGTAGAAGATGACGTTCTTATCGACGTTGAGCCTTTTAGCGAGCATTTCCAGGCTCAGCCGGTACGCCTCCCCGTGATCCCGCAGTTCGTTCGGATGCGTCGCCCCCAGGACAATATAGACAACCTCGGGAAACTCCGCCAGAATCCGCGGCAGCGCGTTCAGAACGTATTCGATGCCCTTGTTCGGCGAGAGCAGCCCGAACGTAAGCAGCACCAGTTTTCCTTCCACCCCGAACTGGTCCTTGAAGTAGGCCGGATCGACGAAACCCACATCGGGAATGCCGTGCGGGATCAGATCGATCTTGGCCGGGGGCGCCTTGTAAATCTCCTTCAGCATCCGCCGTCCGCGCTCTGTCATCGTCACCAGCCGGGTCGAGAGGGCGATTAACCCCTCCATCACCCGCCGCTGGTCCGCTTTCGGGTCGCGAAGAACCGTGTGCAGCGTGGTCACCACCGGCATCCGCAATTCGCGCAGAAACGCCAGAATGTATCCGCCCGCCGGACCGCCGAAAATTCCGAACTCATGCTGCAGACAGACGATGTCCACGTTGCTGATATTGAGAAAGTCCGCCGCGCGCAGATACGACGGCAGGTCCTGCTCCTCGATCTCGAAGCCGACGACTTCCGGATAATCGTAGCCTCCCTTGACGTCGTTCACCGACACCGCGAAACACTGGCTTTGCGGATAGGCGGCCGCCACCGCCGCGAGCAGGTCGGAGGTGAACGTGGCGATGCCGCATTTGCGCGGCAAATGGTCGCCGACGAAAGCGATCTTGCGAACTTTGGAAGCTTCTGGCATTCGGTTTTCGGGGTCCTCTGGTGTTAGATCGAAACGAGCCGTCTTTCTTTCAATCGCCTGCTTCGATTCGGGACCGTTCCCGCGCTTCCGTCATCGCCCCGACAAACGCCTCGAAGATCCGCCGCTCGGCCTCATCGCCCGCCGCCTGATCCTCCGGATGCCTCTTCACCTCCACCACAAACCGCTTCCCCGGCATCTCCGCCGCCTCGATAGTCCCGTCCTCCGCATCGCGCGCCGAAACCGTCAGCCCCGCGCCCAACTCCTTCACCGCCTGGTGATGCCGCGAATTCACCCGCAGCGTGTCCGCCCCGGCGATCGCCCGCAGTTTCGTCCCCGCCTCCACCCTCGCCTCGTGCGCCGGCTCGGATTTCTCGCCCCCGCGCACCGCATGCCTCGCCGCGTTCTCCAAATGTTGAATCAGCGTCCCGCCCATCGCCACGTTCAGCACTTGCATGCCGCGGCAAATGGCGAACACCGGCAGATCCCGTTCCACCGCCGCCCGCGCCAGAGCCATTTCGAACTCGTCCCGCGCATCGTCGGGCGTCTCCGTTTTCGCCTGGAGCGTCTCGCCATACCGCGCCGGATTCACGTCCCCGCCGCCCGTTAGCAGCAGCCCCGCGAAATCGTCCAACTCCACCGCCCCGCCGCCCGGCGCCGCCACCCCCGGCTCCGCGCCAACTAATCGCAGCGCATCCGCATACAGCCCCGCGTATTCCTCGCCGGCCGACGTCACCAGGACCCGCGCCGGCATACCGTACTGGCCACACGCCACGCGGATCGGTTGTGAGGAAGCAACAGAAACGTGTT
>VFSW01013892.1_pt1 | contig 11168 bp, 11 predicted proteins | sample 5358111 | NCBI WGS metagenome assembly VFSW01 (sample SAMN11554181, study PRJNA540505) | mine drainage metagenome | isolation source: sediment from site ElyBrook_90M | place: USA: Ely Copper Mine, Vershire, VT | collected 2017
GATCTGAAAAGCGTGTTCGGGCTCGAGGTCTGTTACGTCGATCCGGCAGTTGGAGTTTTCGGGCTGGAGAATTCGCTGCTGCCGGTCGGCAACAACTTCATCGAAGTGGTCGCGCCGATCAAAGACGGCACCGCCGGCGGCCGTTACTTGAAGCGACGCGGCGGCGACGGCGGCTACATGGTCATCTGCCAATGCGACAGTCACGCGGCGCAGCTCGAACGGCGCGAGCGTGCGCTCTCGATGAACATCCGGATCGCGTGGGAGCGCGAAAGCAACGGCTACCACGTGATGCAGTTGCATCCGGCGGACACGGGCGGCTCGTTCTTCGAAATCGATTGGGACGCGAAGGGCGAGCCCGAAGGCAACGGGGAGCCGGCGGGCGGCAGCGGCTGGCGCAAGGCGAAGCGAACCGAAATCGTCCGCGCATACGCTGCGGTCGAGCTGCAATCGCCCGACCCGGCGGGACTCGCCGATCGATGGAGCAAGATCGCGGGCGTCCCGCTGCGCAAGGATGCGCGCGGACGACTCGAGATGCCGCTCGACAACGCCAGCGTCCGCTTCGTCGAGGCGACCGACGGGCGCGGCGAAGGCTTGTCGGGCATCGACATGGTCGTCGCGGATCGCGCGCGGTTGAATTCCGCGGCCGATCGCCGCGGACACAAAATTTCCGGCGATCAACTAACGATTTGCGGCACCCGCTTCTACTTAGTCCCGCCAAATCGCTAGTCTCGCGCTGTGCGCAGGCTACTGATCATCTCCGGCATTGCAGTTGGCGCGTTCGTGCTGATCGCGGCGGGACTGACCGCCTACGCGTACTTCAATTTGAGTTCGATCGTCGCCCGCAACGAGAATCGAATCGTCGCGCGCATGAGCGACGCACTCGGCCGCCACGTCGGCGTCGGTAAAATTCAGGCGCAGATGGGATGGGGCGTGTCGGTCGAAGTGAGCGGTCTCACGATTGCCGATGATCCGGCATTCTCGACCAAGCCGTTTCTCGCGGCCAATGACGTGTCGGTGGACGTCGAGTTCATCCCGCTGCTGCGCGGCGAGGCGAAGGTTACGAAACTCGATCTGATCAAACCGGACATCCGCCTCGTGATGAACGCGCGCGGCGATCTGAACGTGAGCACGCTCGGGTCGAACGCCAACGCGCAGAGCGGGCGCACGCATAAACGATCCGCGCTTGGCGATTTGTCGATCAAGGCGCTCAGCGTCGACGACGGCGCCATCTACTTCAACGATCTCGGCGAGAAGATGGCGCCGATTCACGTCCGTCACCTGGCTTTCGACGTGACCAACTTTAACGCCGCCTCGGCCTTCGATGTCGCGACGAAATTCGCCTTCGCCGGCGACCAGCAGAATGTCGAGGCGTCCGGCCAGCTCGGGCCGCTGCTGACTCAGGGCGTGCTCGACGCGTCCGGAATTCCGATCGATCTCAAGTTGCAGCTCGATTCGATCATGCTCGACAGCGTCAGGCCGCTGGCTGACATCGGATCGCATATTCCACCGGCGCTTTCGATTCCCGATCCCGTGTCGGTGAGCGGAACGGCGCGCGGCACCGCCGGCAAGCTCGCGCTTGCGCTCAGCACCGACCTGACTGCGGACCGGGTCGCGTACGCAACGACCGTGAGCAAGCCGGCCGGAACCGCGATGACGGTGAATGCAAACGGGACTTGGGGCGACCGCCTCGAGATAGCGAGCGTCAACCTGAAGCTGTCGGATCTCGAATTGACGGCGAGCAGATTTTCAGGCGGCGGCGCGCAACCGCTGAGTGCGCAAATCGACACCAACAGTTTCAACCTTGCCAACCTGAGCTCGATGATAACCGCCGCGGCCGGGCACGACGTGGCGGGGATGAGCGAGATTCACGGCATCGCGAAGCTCGGCAACAACGCTCCGGCCTTCGATGGCTCAGTGACGCTGAAGCAGGTCGCGCTGAAGCCGGAACCGTCGTGGCAGAGTGGAATCAGCGATCTGAACGGCACCATTCGTTTCACCGATGGACGCGAAGTCATCGAGCCGGCCAGTTTCACCTTCGGTTCCGCGCACGCGAATCTCGAAGGCCGCGTCGAGTCGTTGAGTCCGCTCGCGGCGACCTATGCGCTCAAGGCCGACTCGGTCAAGCTCGCGCAGATAATCGCGAGCCGCCCGGCGAGCGACGTGGTTAACGGGCTCGTCGTCAAGGGCACCGCGGACGGCGAGCTGACTTCACCGCGAATCGGCGCGACGATCCAATCGACCGACGGGTCGCTCGAAAACATTTCATACAACAATCTCGATATGACGGCGGCTTATCTCGACGGCCGCGCTTCGACGCGTCCGTTGAACGTCGATGTGTTCGGCGGCTCGCTGACGGCCAACGCGGACGCGCTTCTCAGTGACGTGCCGACGTTCAATCTCACGCTCGCGATGAGGAACCTGAACATCGAGGAGGGTCTGCGCTCGCAAAATATCGGCGCCGCCAGCACCTTGCGCGGCTTCTTGAGCGGCAACGTTGCCGCGAGTGGCAATGGCGCGAGTTGGGCTCGAATCAGGCCGACTCTTCGCGGCAGCGGGCGCGTGTCGATCGCGAACGGCAAGCTGATCGGCGTCAATATCGTGGCCGACGCGCTCAACGCCGTCGCCGCGGCGCCTGGAGTCAGCCAGCTCGTGAACGGGGCGTTCATGTCGAGTCATCACGGCTTGCTGGTCGATCCAAACACCGAGCTGCAATCCGCAAGGATGAGCTTTCAGCAGGTGGGCCCGCGATTCACGACGCATGACCTCTTCGCGCAGTCGCCGGACTACGCGATCACCGGCGACGGCTGGTTCGACATGGACAAGAACATGGATATGAGCGGCGACATCCGGCTGGCACTGGGGCTGCAAGTCGCGATTCCGGTGACGGTGACCGGCCAACTGCCCGGAGTGCGCGTATTGCCCGACGTGCCGACGCTGGCGGAGCGCGTGGCGATGGGCGCGATCAACACGCCCGGCAACATTATCCGCGGCGGAGTGAACGCCGTCGGCTCAGTCGTCGGCTCGCCTTCGGCGGGGTCATCGATTCCGTCGATTCCGAATCCGATCAACGCCCTCAAGAAATTCCTGCCATGAGCTAGCGGTTGAGCAGGCCGAGCGGGCCAACGATCCAGATGAGCGTTACGATTCCGAAGACCACACCCGGCAACTCGGACAGAAAGCAGTTCTGGCACATACTGAGTCCTTCCATTTCATGTGACGGATTGATGAAACCGCGAATCGACGCGATCTGTTTCTCGGTAAGCAGTGAAGTCATTTTTGTTCGCCTCCTGATGGAACAACGCCTTCACCCTTAAGGCGTTAAAGCGCCCTGAACGACCGGTTCAAAGCGATCGAACGGATCGAAGAATTAGCGAAAAGACGGACTAGGGAAGGATCTCAAACCGTCCAAAGCGATGTGGTCGATAGATTTCGAAGTCTTGCCGGTCGATGGTAAATACGCGCCGAAGGTTATCGCGCTCGGCAACACGCACCAGCGCTGCATCGGCGAGATCCATCGGCAGATCGCGATACTTCCACATCAACTCGCGCATACGAGGGCAATCGTCGGGACCAAGGTCTATGAACCGCACACCAACGCTGTTGATAACGTCCCACAGCGCTCGTTGAGCGTGCGCACTGGCCCGCACCAAGTACATCGCTTCGGTGAATGCGGGCCAGACCGTGCCTAACTGGTCGCGCAAGGTCGCTAGCGCGTCGACGCACCGCTGATGAGCGTGGTCGCTCCGATCAATCAGGGCGACGAGTGGACCGGCGTCGACGAGTACGGTTGGCATTCTTATTTTCTTGCAGCATTCGTGCGAACCGTTCGCCAGTGCGCTCTGACAATTGCATCCCGCCGCTGTCCCAGGATCCGATTAGGTGAGCCATCCGTTCGTAAGGCGTTGCGCGTGAAGGTCGCGCATCTTGCGCGCGCAGAGTTGCGAGCGCCTGACGCACCACTTCGGACTTGGTGAGTCCACGCTCGTGCGCGACTCGCTCGAGGAAAGCGGCCGTCTGCGGATCGATTCTGACGTTCAACGCGCCCATGAACAGCAGCGTATCACAGCATGTAATACAAGACCACGTCCGCCGGCGCCACAGATCCTAGAATCCTGGGCATCCGGCAAGATCGCAAAGATGCATCGCATTTCCTTTCCGGTCGACTTCGAAGTTCAGGATGTATGGAACCAGGCCGACGCTCTGAGTCTTGCTGCGTTCACCATCGATCGCGCTTAGCGTCAACTCTCGGTCCATCGGCAAAGACTGGAACTGGTAGTACCCGCTGGCGTCGGTATGCGTTCGCTTCGTGATCTGGCCTTCCTGGTCCTGAAGCGTCACCAACGCACCTTTCACCGGCCCGAGAAGGGTTCCATAGATTTGCGGGGGGCGCGGGGGCGCTCCGGACCGACGACCCGAGCCACCCGTTACGCCCGGTGGTGGCCCGGTCAGCGAATATTTGAGGGCAGATAATTCATCGGTCCATGGATTCAGCCACCAGTTCTGCAATACGACGGGGCTCGAGCTGATCTGAGCGGACTCCATTGTGAATGTGTAGAAGCCCGACGTGATCTCATGGAGCAGCAAGCAATAGTATCCCTCGGCGTCGCTGACGGTGCTCGCTACGGTTTTTCCAGCGCGATCTTCAATCGACACGCGGGCGCCAACCAGGGGCGCTACGACGGTACCGGAGAGATCCGCTGTCGCGTTCGCCGGGGTGGCAGGCGTCCCCTCAAGCTTGTCAACGGTCGCGGTCAGCTCCAGGTAGCCAGGCGAGGCGTGAAGCCATTGATCCTCCACGAATCGATTCTTCGGATTCAGCTGGAAATTGAGTACGCGCGGCTCGGGCGCAAAGCGCCACGTTGGCACGAAGACTTCCATCGAAGGATCGCTGGTGGATGCGGTCACGGAATACTGCTCGCCAATCCGCAGACCGCCGACGCTGTAACGGCCCGCACCGTCAGTCGCTGCTTGTCCGACCACACGACCGGAATTGTGCTTAAGCGTTATCGCCACCCCGGCAGCCGGACCCGCGACGAAGCCCGAGATGCCGGGCGGCGTCGTGACTCCCGGGTTTGCCGACCTGCAATGCAACGGCGCGCCGCATAGCGCCGCGCACCATACTTCGGTTCGTCCCCCATAGCTGTCGAAGGAATAGGTCTTCCCGTTCGAATTGCATGACTCCGTGCCGAGCTTGAGCTGATAATCGCCCGGCGCGACCTCAACCGCCAGCCGGAACCAGCCGGCATCATCGGTAACGGCGGTGTACGATTTCCCGTCTTGCCGGCGGATCACCTGTACCGTGGAGCCTGCCAGCGGTCCTACCGCGACGCCCACCAGGTCAATCGCCGGCCCGTCCGCGGCGTGCGCGATCGGTTCGCGCGCGTATGCGAGCGCAGCAGCCACGCCTAGCAGGATGGAAATCAGTCTGCCTGCCACTTCACTTCCACCCCTTGCTGGATCGGTTAGCGGCGCGTGAGTTTGTCCACTTCGGCCAGTTCTTCGGGCGTCAGTTTCCAGTTGCCGGCTTTTACGTTCTGCGTTACTTGGTCGGCGTTGGTCGCGCCGGAGATTACGCTCGAGACGTGCGGCTGCGACGCGAGCCATCCGACGGCCAGCTCGAGCATCGTATGCTCGCGGCTGCTCGCGAACTTCTCGAGCTTCTCGAGCGTCGCGAAGTTTTCGTCGGTGAGCGCCTGCTTCGCCATCCGCTGGATCATCGCAAGCCGGGTGCCCTTCGGCGGCTCGGCGCCGCGTTTGTATTTGCCGGTGAGAAATCCGCTCGCCAAGGGAAAGTAAGGCAGGATACCGACGCCGAAGTCGCGGCATGCGGGAATCAGCTCGCGCTCGATGCGCCGGTCGAGCAGGTTGTACTGATTTTGCGCGGAGATGTACGACGCGAGTCCGCGCGTGCGCGAGATCCAGTGCGCATCGACCGTCTGCCACGCGGCGAAGTTGCTATGCCCGAGGTAGCGGACCTTGCCCGCGCGCACGAGATCGTTAAGCGCCTCGAGCGTTTCATGCTGCGGCGTCTCGGGGTCCGGCTGATGAATCTGGTACAGGTCGATATAGTCGGTGCCCAGTCGTTTGAGGCTCGCCTCGGCCGCCGCGATGACGTAGCGGTACGATCCGCCCTTCATATAAGGACCGTCGCCCATCGCCATGCCGAATTTGGTGGCGACAATGGTCTCGCGACGACGCGCGCCGAGCGCCTTGCCCAGCAATTCTTCGGAGCCGCCACGATTGCCGTAAATGTCCGCCGTGTCGAACAGCGTGATGCCTTCGTCGAGCGCCTTGTGCACGACGACGCGGGTCTGCTCCGCGTCGCATCGCATGCCGAAGTTGTTGCATCCGAGGCCGACGGCCGAAACCTTGAGTCCAGAATTGCCGAGATTGCGATATTCCACGATCGGATCCTCTATATGTGTGGCGTCAGGCGGCCGCTTCCGGAGCAAAGAAGACCAGCGTCCGCACCTCGACGCTCTCACGCGGCGCCGCGTCGGGCCGGCTCGACGGATCCTCGAACGCGGAATGCGCGGTGAAGCGCGCGCGGTGCCCGTCGGAGTCGTAACACTTCAGCAATAGCACTTCTTCCTTCCGCTGATTCGGAATGTAGTACCACTTATGATTCGGATTGTAGGCGACCGAGTAAACTTCGCCGTCGCGATCGCGATACTTGAGCACGTGCTTCACGAAGTCGTCCTGCACCATGCTTTGCGCGTCGCATACCGCGAGCGGCGACTCCTGCACCGGTCCGCGAATCGGGCGCCAGACGTTGATCACCGCGAATCGATTCTTCAATAGCGCGTCGGCCTCGTCGGGTAGAAGATCGCGCACGCGCTGCGGCCCCGACTTGAGCGTGTAGTCATTATGCGCGACCTTGACCGGCTCCTGCGCGCCATTCTCGCGCCGCTTCGCCATCGGCCGCGAGCGCACGTTGTGGTCGAACACGTGAACTTTCACAGCGCCGGTAAATTCACGGACCATCCGCTCGACTTCGGGGTAGTAAACTCCGCGCACTTCATCGGCATCGTAAAAATTCGTGACGGCCGAATCCTGTCGCGTGACCGCAAAGCCCTGGCGATCCAGCGACAGATGCCCCAAAATCGCGCGGGCGCTGTAAATCTGCACTGTGAACTTCGCGTAAGTCCCAGTCCGCGCGGGAACGCCCGGCGGCGGCTTGAAGTTGTAACTCACCGGATGCTGATCTTTGTCGGCCAGGTAGTTGAGCACGCCGCTGACGTAATCGGGATTGCCGGCGGTTGCGTTTTCCGTGTGCGATGTCGTCATGGGGGGAAGCACTCCTGCGATCTTTAACTGTGCTACGGCAGCGCGCGCGGCGGGTCAAGGCGGCGCGAAGATTGCGGAGATGCCAATATTCGGCGGATGCCAAAACTGCGCGACATCCTGAAGCCGCAGCCGCGAATCCTGTTCGTCGGGATCAATCCAAGTATTCGCTCCGAGCAAATGGGCCATCATTTTGCGAGCCCCGGCAATCCATTCTGGCGGCTGCTCTATGCGGCGCAGATCGTGCCCGAGGCGCTCACGTACGAAGCCGACGCGCGGCTGCTGGAATTCGATCTGGCGCTGACCAACCTGTGCGCGCGGGCGACGCGGGCGGCGTCCGAGTTGAGCACCGCCGAAATGATCGCGGGTCAGCGAATCCTCGCGCGCAAGATTCAACGAGTGCGGCCGCGAGTGGTGGCGTTCGTCGGCGTGAGCATCTACCGGCGCTTCTTCGGGGGGGTGCAGGGCGAGGGCGCGGGCGCCAAGCGCGAGGAAATCCACGGCGCGCGGGTGTTCGTGCTGCCGAATCCGAGCGGCCTGAATGCGAGCTATCCGGGATTCAAGGACAAGCTGATCTGGTTCGAGCGCCTGCGAAAATTCGCCGAGTCGGAGTCGGATTGAGGCGCGCGTTAATTACACGCCGCGCGAGACGCCCGGCCAAATCTGTTTATGCATTTGCAATTGCATTCGGGCCGGCAGGCGATCTTCGAGAATCCACGACGCGAGTGCGGCCGGCTCCAGTTGTCCGAATACGGGACTTAACAGTAATGCGCCCGCACGCGTCGCGAGGCCGCGCGTGACGATTGTGTCGCGCGCCCATTCGTAGTCGGTGCGATCCGCGATGACGAATTTGATCTCGTCGCGCATCGTCAGATGCTCGAGGTTGCTCCACAGATTCTTTTCGCATTCGCCGCTGCCGGGACATTTCAGGTCCATGATCTTGATGACGCGCGGATCGAGCTTGCTCACGTCTATCGATCCCGAAGTTTCGATCATCACGGTCGCGCCCGCTTCAAGCATCGCACGCGTCAGCGGATACACGCCCTCTTGCAACAACGGTTCGCCGCCGGTCACTTCGACCAGGTCGCATCGGTAGCCGCGAATTATTTTCGCGACTTCGGCAATCGGCATGCGCTTGCCTTCGTAAAACGCGTACTCGGTATCGCACCATTTGCAGCGCAGGTTGCATCCGGTGAGCCGCACGAACACGCACGGCCGTCCCGCATGCGTGGATTCGCCCTGGATGCTGTAGAAAATCTCGTTGATGTGCAGCCGTTCGGAAGTCATCTTTTTCACGAGATTGTTTTCAGGAGAGTGATCCTAACCTTCGGGCGGCATTGCGGGCTTCTTCCATCACGACGCGCAGCGGCACTTTGTGCTCCGCCGCGATTCGCAGGCAGTCGTCATACTCCGGTGAGATCGTCGATCCCGCGCCATTCGCGCCCGATATCTTAACGCGGACTTTGCCCCATCGGGTCTCGACCTCGTGAATCTCGCGAGGCAGTTTCAGGCGTCCGACTGCGTGGAACCGCAATCCAATCGTCGAGGTCTCCGTGAAAACAATCTGCGCGAGCGCGTCGCGATTCGCGGCCTCCGCGATAACGCCGAGCGTCACCGCTGGACGCCCTTTCTTCATCATCGTCGGCGTGAGCGTCACGTCGCGTGCGCCCGCCTCGAACAGCCGATTCATCACATGGTCGTAAATCTGCGGGTTAAGATCGTCGATATTCGCGGAGATCTCGATCATCTCGTCGTTGTCGAACACCGTGCATTCGCGCCCGAGCATCAGGCGCAACACGTTGGGCCGATCTTCAAGATCGCGCGAGCCCGCGCCATAGCCAATCTTCTCGACTTCGAATTTAAGCGGGAGTGCCGCCGGACGCGCCAGCGCGCGGACGACTGCCGCGCCGGTTGGCGTGACCATCTCGTGCGCGCCGTCGCCAAGTTTCAGCGGGAATCCTGACAGCAATTCCGCCGTCGCCGGCGCCGGCACTGGAACGACGCCGTGCTGCGACCGTGCGAAGCCGTTGCCCATCGGCAGCGGCGATACGATCACGTCGCCGACGCCGAGCTGCTCGAGTCCCCACGCCGTGCCGACAATATCGATGATCGAATCGACCGCGCCGACTTCGTGAAAATGAACGTGGTCGATAGTGGTGTCGTGAATCTTCGCCTCGGCGCGCGCGAGCACCTCGAAGATCGAAATCGCGCGATGCTTCACGGTGTCGGCCAGCGGCGAGGCGTCGATCAGCGCGCGAATCTCGCCGAAGTGGCGCTCGGGCTGCGGCTCCGTCACGGCGACGTCGAACTTGAGCGCCGAGATGCCGCTCAAAACTTTGCGCCGGGTCGAGAGACGATAACCCGCGAGCGGCATCGATTTGATCGCGCGCTCGAACTCGCCAAAATCGGCGCCGCAATCGAGAATTGCGCCGACGATCATGTCGCCACTGAGGCCGGAGAACGCGTCGAAGTATGCCGTATTCATCGCGGAATCTTTACATGCTAGCAGGGCGTCTATAGAATAAAAAATCGGCTTGTGAGAGATCGTTCAACCGTGAGGCAAAGAGACCTCAAACTCTTCAGAAAACTGCTCGAAGGCCGCAAGCGCGACATCCTTCAGGAAGCCGAGCGCGCGGTCGGCACCATGAATCACGTCTCGGACGAGGCCCCGGCCGACCCGACCGACCGCGCCGCGCTCGAATCGGATCGCAATTTCCTGCTGCGGATGCGCGATCGCGAGCGCAAGCTGCTGACAAAAATCGGCGAAGCATTCTCGCGAATCGAAGACGGCTCCTACGGGCGCTGCGAAGAATGCGGCGGCGAAATCGGCATCGAGCGGCTCAAGGCGCGCCCCGTCACCACGCTCTGCATCGCATGCAAATCCGCGCAGGAAGTGCGCGAGTCGAAAATCTGATCGCGCCCTCCCGGTAAATCGCACTGCCATGAAAGTTAAGAAGGCTGTCATCCTCGCGGCCGGGATGGGGACGCGGATGCTGCCGTCGTCCAAGGTGATCCCCAAGGAAATTCTGCCGGTGGTCGATACGCCGGCGATCCAGGTCGTGGTCGAGGAGGCGGTCGGCTCGGGCATCGAGGAAATCATCCTCGTCATCAGTCCCGGCAAGACCACCGTCGTCGATCACTTCAAGCCGAATGCCGAGCTCGAGCGCCATCTCGAAGAACGCGGCAAAATGGAAATCCTCGAGCTCATCCGGCGCAGCAACAATCCCGCGCGACTCACGATTGCCGAACAGCGGCATCCGCTCGGCCTCGGCCATGCGGTGTTGCAGGCGCGCGCGGCGGTCGGCGACGAGCCGTTCGCCGTGATGCTGCCCGACGACATCTTCGATTGCCCGCGGCCGTGCCTGCGCCAACTGCTCGACGTGGCCGAGACGCGCGACGCGCCGGTAGTCGCGCTGCTCAAGGTCGCGCGCAGCGAAATCTCGAAGTACGGCATCGTCGATGCGAAGTTTGCCGGCGATCGCACATACGAGCTGCGCGGGATGGTCGAGAAGCCGGCGCCCGAAAAAGCGCCGAGTGAATTCGCAATCATGGGACGCTACGTGCTGACGCCCGACATTTTCGATTTGCTCGCCGCGGGCAGGCCGGGCGCCGGCGGCGAAATCCAGTTGACCGACGGGCTGATGGCGTTGACGGCGCGGCGCAAGATTTACGGCTACGAATTCGAAGGCATCCGCTACGACCTCGGCGACCGCGTCGGCTTCATCTCGGCGCAAATCGGCTTCGGCTTGAAGCGACCGGAGCTGGCCGACAGGTTGCGAGCGTACCTGAAGTCCGTTATCTCACAAGAGTAATCGCGTCGCGCCACACAGGATGGGGCAGTAGCTCAGCTGGGAGAGCACTACGTTCGCAACGTAGGGGTCGAG
>VFSW01013893.1_pt1 | contig 11167 bp, 9 predicted proteins | sample 5358111 | NCBI WGS metagenome assembly VFSW01 (sample SAMN11554181, study PRJNA540505) | mine drainage metagenome | isolation source: sediment from site ElyBrook_90M | place: USA: Ely Copper Mine, Vershire, VT | collected 2017
GCCTTTTTGCTGGTCACTGCGGAGGAGGCCCTGCGCCAAGCCGACGGCGTCGATCAAAAGGTGCACGACGGCATCGATCCAGGCCCGCTCTCCGGAGTGCCCGTGTCGTTGACAGACAAACTGTGGACGCACGGGCTCACGGCGACGTGCGCTGCGCTGTCGTTCTTCTCTATGGCTGGGAACGTGGCGACTTCCGCGCCGCGCGAGTCGACATCACTCCGGGAGGCACGCGCTTCGATCTGGTCACCCCGAGCGAAACCATTCCTCTTTTTTCGCCATTGATTGGTCGCGTGAATGTCTACAACATTCTCGCGGCGGCGGCGGCATGCTATGCGCGCAACTGCAATGCCTCCGCGATCGCGCGCGGCGTCGAGCAACTGACCCACGTTCCGGGAAGGTTTCAGCGGGTCGATTGCGGCCAGCCCTTCACCGTGGTCGTCGACTACGCGCACACCGACGATGCCCTGCGCAACCTCACCGCTCTGGCCCGTGAGTTCGTGGGGCGCGGAGGAATGAAAGCCGGTGTGTTAACCCTCTTCGGCTGCGGAGGCGACCGGGACCGCGCCAAACGGCCGCTGATGGGCGAAGCCGCGGGCCGAGGCAGCGATTTTGTCGTGCTCACTTCCGACAATCCTCGCAGCGAGGATCCGCTGGCAATTATTAACGACGCGCTGGTCGGCTTGCAGAGAACGGGCACGAAGTACAGCGTAGAGCCCGATCGGCGCAAGGCCATCGCGCTCGCCGTCGCCGAGGCTCGGCCCGGAGACATTGTGCTCCTGGCCGGAAAAGGCCATGAGAAAGTCCAGATCACGCGGGAGGGTTCGCGCCCGTTCGATGACGTCGAAGTTGCAAAGGAGACGCTGAGAAGCGCTGGGTTTAGCGGGGACAAGCCCGCGCCGGCCGCGGCCAACGACGGGGTGGAGAACAACGCGCTGAGGAACGAAAAATGATCCTTGCGCTTTCGAGGATTGCCGAGTTCATCGCAGCGACTGGCGACTTTCCACGCGACCAACTCGCGCAGGCCTACTCCATCGACTCACGAACCATCGGCCCCGGCCAGCTTTTCTTCGCCGTCAAAGGCGAACGTCTGGACGGACACGACTTCGTGAACGCAGCTCTGGAAAAAGGTGCGGTCGCCGCCGTGGTGAGGAAAGACCAACTGCATCGCTACCAGTCGCGCGCCGGAGTGCTGGCCGTGGAAGATACCCTCGTAGCGCTGCAAACACTGGCAACCGCCGTCCGCAAGCTCTGGGGCAAGCCGCTGGTGGGAGTGACCGGCTCGGCCGGCAAGACTACAACCAAAGAAGCCATCGCCCACGTGCTCGCCGCCCGTTTTCGCGTGCTCAAGTCGGAAGGCAACTTCAACAATCATTTCGGCCTGCCCTTGATGCGGCGGAAACTCGAACCACAGCATGACGTGGCCGGCATCGACAGGGGCATGTCGCACGCGGGAGAGATTCGAGCTCTGGCAAAAATTGCGCAGCCCGAGATCGGCGTGGTCACCAACATTGCTCCCGTGCATTTGCAGTTCTTCGATTCCATCTCAGGCATCGCGCGCGCGAAATACGAACTGATCGAATCCCTGCCGCCCGGCGGAACCGCCATCCTGAACGCGGACGACGAATATGTTTCGCAGTTTGGCCGCGACTTTCGCGGCAAAGTCGTACTCTACGGCACGCAACCTACCGCAGGCGTACGCGCCGAAAATATCCAATCCAAGGGAGCCGACGGTTCGGAGTTTGACGTCGTCATCGGTAACGGCCGCGCTCACGCCCACTTGCCGCTGGTGGGATCGCACAATGTTCTCAACGCGCTGGCCGCTGTCGCCGTGGGCGTGGAGCGGGGCCTAAAGCTTTCGGAGGCCGTGGATGCGCTGGCTAGGCTCGCCCCGCCCGACAAACGCGGGCAAGTTGTCCAACTGGGTAACATCACCGTCGTCAACGATTGCTACAATTCCAATCCGAAGGCGTTGCATGCCATGGTGGACGCTTTGGCCGCGATGCCGGCCCGGCGACGCATCGTGGTCGCCGGCGAAATGTTAGAACTGGGTTCGGCCGGCGAAGACTTGCACCGCCAGGCCGGCCGCCACATGGCGGAAAAAAAAATTGACGCGCTGGTCGGAGTCCGCGGCCTGGCGCAAGCCATGGTCGAAGCGGCACGGCAGGCGGGTGTCGCAGCGGACTTTGTCATGACGTCCGAGGAAGCCGGCGAGTGGTTAGCGCGCGAAGCGCGAGATGGCGACGTGGTTCTGTTGAAGGCCTCGCGTGGCGTCAAGCTGGAAAAAGCCTTGGAAACGTGGAAGGCGGCCCTCAGGGGCTGAAGCCCGCGGAATTGCCGGGGAGAAACGGCACGGCTGAAGCCGTACCCTTCCCGAGTTTGCCATAGCTGAAGGCTGACGGCTGAAAGCTGACGGCTGTAATTCGGAGGCTGATTGCTCTACTGGCTGTTGTACCTGAAACTGCAACATTATTTTCCGCCGTTCCGCATCTTTCGCTACGTGACGTTTCGCACCGCGTTTGCCAGTCTCACGGCTCTGTTCACCGCGCTGATCGTCGGTCCGCTGGTGATCAACCGGCTGCGCGAATTCCAGATCGGACAATACATCCGCGAAGAAGGTCCCAAGGCGCATCAGAAAAAAGCGGGCACGCCGACCATGGGCGGGTTGCTGATCGTGATCGCGATCGTCGTGCCCACGCTGCTTTGGGCGGACCTGAGCAACCGCTTCGTGTGGATTGCGGTTCTGTCCACGTGCGCCTATGCCGCCATCGGATTCGCCGACGACTACACCAAAGTGGCGCATCGCCGCAACCTGGGACTCACCGCGCGGCAAAAACTTGGGTTGCAGTTCGCCACCGGCATCTTGATCGCGGTGGCGCTGATCGCCATGCAGACCTTCGGCATGTATTCCACCAAGCTGATCGTGCCTTTCTTCAAGCAGTTCCATCCGGATCTGGTGATTGGAACGCTGGAGCGGCATCCCCATCTCTGGCCGCTGGCCTTTCTTCCGTTTATTGTTTTCGTGGCGCTGGTGATTGTGTTCTCCAGCAACGCCGTGAACCTCACCGACGGACTGGACGGCCTCGCCATCGGTTGCACCGTGATTGCCGCCGGCGCCCTGGCCGTGCTGACCTACGTGAGCGGCCACGCCACTTTCGCAACTTATCTGGAATTGCAGCGCATGCCCCAGGTCGGCGAGTTGACCATTTTCTGCGGGGCCATGGTCGGGTCGTCGATCGGATTCCTTTGGTACAACGCCCACCCCGCCGAAGTGTTCATGGGCGATGTAGGTTCCCTTGCGCTCGGCGGCGCCATCGGAACCGTCGCGGTCATGATCAAGCAGGAATTGCTGCTTCCATTCATTGGTGGTGTGTTCGTGATCGAAGCGGTCTCGGTGATTCTTCAAGTAGGATCGTACAAGCTGCGCAAGAAGCGCATCTTCAAAATGGCTCCCCTGCATCATCACTTTGAATTGATGGGCTGGTCGGAATCGAAAATCATCGTCCGCTTCTGGATCGCCTCGCTGGTGTTCGCCTTATTCGCGCTGACGACGCTGAAGCTGCGGTGAAGGGAACAGTTGCTAGTGACTAGTAGCTAGTTGCTAGTAAAAGCCAGGCGATCAGCTTTTGTTTTTGGTTTTACTAGCAACTAGCCACTATCAACTAGCAACTGATCCAATGGACCTCAAAGACAAACGCGTGCTCGTAGTCGGCCTAGGCAAGTCCGGCGTAGCTTCGGCACTGTTCCTGAAGGCGCATGGAGCGCGCGTCACCGTGTCTGACACCAAGAGCGGCGACGAACTGCGCAACGAAATTCCGGCGCTGCTCGATCACGGCATCACCGTCGAAACCGGCGGGCACGGCGATCGTACATTTCGCGGGCAGGATTTGATCGTCGTGAGTCCGGGCGTCCCGATCGATGCGCTGCCTCTGGTGCAAGCCAAGGCCATGGGCGGGGTGGTCATCGGCGAGATCGAACTGGCGGCGCAGTTCCTGCCGGGACCGATCGTAGCCATCACCGGATCGAACGGGAAAACCACCACCACCACACTCGCGGGCGAGATCATGACGGCCGCAGGATTTCCGACGCTGGTGGGCGGGAACATTGGCACTCCGGCCATTTCCCTGGCCGAACGAGCCAAGGCGGAAACGGCAATCGTGCTCGAGGTTTCGAGCTTTCAGCTGGAAACCATTCAGACCTTCCGCCCGAAAGTCGCCGTCGTCCTGAACGTCACCCCCGACCATCTCGACCGGCATCGCACCTTCGAGGCCTACACCGACGCCAAGGCACGCATTTTCGAGAACCAGCAGAGCAACGACTTCGCGGTGCTGAACGCCGACGATCCTACCTGCGTTGCCATGGCCTCGCATACGCGGGCTCAGGTCTTCTGGTTCAGCCGACAGAAGGAAGTGACTCAAGGGGCCTGGGTCCGCGACGGAAATATTTTGTTCCGCGACGGTGATGGTAAGGCTGGGGTGTCACAGCGCGAAATCATGCAAGTCTCTGAGATTCCGCTCAAGGGTGCGCACAATCTGGAGAACGTTCTGGCCGCGGTGTGCGCGGGCGTGCTCATGGGCTGCTCTCCGGAAAAGATCCGCCAGGCGGTGCGCGAGTTCAAGGCCGTGGAACACCGGCTGGAATTTGTGGCCACCATCCGCGGCGTGGACTACTACAACGATTCCAAGGCCACGAACGTGGACGCGACCATCAAAGCGCTGGAATCTTTCCCCGCAAACATCCACCTGATTCTCGGGGGCAAAGATAAGGGCAGTGACTACACCGTGCTCAACGATCTTTTGCGGCAGCGGGTGAAGCGCGTGTACACGATCGGAGCAGCGGCGGCGAAGATCGAGTCGCAGATAAAAGGGGCTGAAGTCGTGCACGCCGAGACCCTCGACCACGCCCTCCGCAAAGCGTATGCCGCGGCCCAACCAGGAGACGTGGTGCTGCTGGCCCCAGCGTGCGCCAGCTTTGATCAGTTCAAAAATTACGAGCACCGCGGGCAGGTCTTCAAAGACGTGGTGCGTGCCCTGGCGGGCGAAGCAAATAGTTCATCCTGATTGACCCCCCGGCCCGGTAGTTTTCCTGACCGCGGGACATCCCGCAATTGCCGCTTCTAGCGTGCCTTTTTGGTGGTGAGGCCGCTCCCGGAATGCGCGTACACTCAAAAGTGATTACAATCACAGCATTCGCCAAGCGGCATGGGACAATCAAGAGTGTCCCAGTATGTCCGGGACATTCCACTCGCTAAGGACCAGCAGCAGGATTAAAGCAAGGAGTCCGCCATGGGACAAGAACAAGAGAACCTCTCTATTACAGACAGCCGCACCGGACGCAGCTATCGCGTTCCCATCGAGAACGGGACGATACGCGCCATGGATTTGCGGCAGATCAAGACCAGCCCGGAAGACTTCGGGCTGATGACTTACGACCCGGCTTTCATGAACACGGCCTCATGCCGCAGCACCATTACTTTCATTGATGGCGACCGCGGAATTCTCCGCTACCGCGGCTATCCGATTGAAGTGTTGGCTGAGCACTGCAGCTTTCTCGAAGTCGCCTTCCTGCTGCTTTTTGGCGAGCTGCCCACCGAGACCGAACTGAAGAACTGGGTGCTTGAAATTACCCACCACACCATGCTGCATGAAAACACCAAGAAGTTCATGGAGGGCTTCCGCTACGACGCTCATCCCATGGCCATGCTGGTCAGCACGGTGGCCGCGCTTTCCACCATCTACCCGGAGGCACGAGAGATTCACGATGCCAATAACCGGCTGCTGCAGACCAAGCGGCTGATCGGGAAAATGCCTTCCATCGCCGCCATGTCGTATCGCCACAACGCCGGCCTGCCCTACGTGTATCCGGACAACGATCTCAGCTACACCGAAAATTTCATGAACATGCTGTGGAAGAAGGTCGAGCCCAAGTACAGCGCCAATCAGGCGCTGGCGAAAGCGCTCGACATTCTTTTCATCCTGCACGCCGACCACGAGCAGAACTGCAGCACCAACGCCATGCGCTCGGTGGGCAGTTCCCAGGCTGATCCCTATCTGGCCACGGCTTCGGCTGCGGCGGCGCTTTCCGGCCCGCTGCATGGCGGCGCCAACGAAGAAGTGATCCGCATGCTCGACGAAATTGGCTCCAAGGAAAATGTGCCGGGTTATGTGAAGCGAGTGAAAGAAGGGCACGGCAGGTTGATGGGCTTCGGGCATCGCGTGTACAAGAATTACGATCCGCGGGCCAAGATTATCAAGTGGACCGCGCAGCAGGTGTTCGAGGTTACGGGCCGCAATCCGAAGCTGGAGATTGCTTTGGAACTGGAGCGAATCGCGCTCGAAGACGACTACTTCATCAAGCGCAAGCTCTATCCCAACGTCGATTTTTATTCGGGGATCATCTACCAGGCGGTCGGTTTCAGCCCCGCGATGTTCACCGTACTGTTTGCAATTCCGCGCACCGTGGGATGGCTGGCGCAGTGGCAGGAACTGATCACCGATCCCGAGCAGAAGATCGCGCGCCCGCGCCAGGTCTACCTGGGACACGACGCGCGCGACTTCGTCCCCATGGCGAAGCGCACGCCGTTGGTGACGGCGGGATAAGACTCACCGCTGTTTGACCGCGTGCGAGGTCAGGGCTCCCGGGCTGACGCGCGCAGAAAACCGGAAAGTGGCGAAGTGTTCCCGCAGGAACACTGTGGAAAAAGTACAGATTCGTCAGGTCTAAGTCGTTGATATTTTCAGGCGAATGCTGATGGCACAGGGGTTAGGCCTGTGCAAAAACTGTCTACTTTAGTAGACATTTGAGTACACGAAAGTAGACTTGACTTTCGGGCGGGCGATGCAAATCCGGCCAAGCATTCTTCTCTCCTTTGTACTGATCTGATACGATAGTATCGCATTGCAATAGTATCGACGATATGATCGTAAGTTTCCGGGACAAGGAAACGGAACGGCTGTGGCGATCGGGGAGGAACCGGCGCCTTCCCGCAGACTTGCAGCGCCGGGCGTTCATGAAACTTGCTCTTTTGAATGCGGCGGTGACAGTAGACAATTTGAAGGTGCCACCCGGGAATCAACTGGAGGCGCTTCGAGGAGACCGCGCCGGACAACACAGCCTCCGAGTTAACGATCGATATCGCGTGTGTTTCGTGTGGCGGGACGGAAATGCCTTTGAGGCAGAGATCGTGGACTATCACTGAACCTGGAGCAGCTATGACGAAAGCGAAAAGAATCTTTGCGGTCCATCCAGGAGAGATTCTCAAGACTGAGTTCATGGAACCGATGGGCGTGAGCGCGTATGCTCTGGCGAAGGCGCTCAACTTTCCCGGCATCTATGAGGTGGTCCGCTGCGATCGGGCTATCAGCGCCGATACGGCCGTTCGTCTGGGGAAGTATTTCGGCCTGCCTGCACAATTCTGGCTGAATCTTCAGAACGACTACGACCTAAGAATTGCCGAAGGCAGCGGAATCGGCCGAGGGATCAGACCCCTCGACGTTGGCGATCGCGCAGAACACACCGCCCCTCGCTAGAGTGTGCTTTCGAAACTCGCGGAACGTGGAGCAGCCCACCTCGACCAAGCGCCGAATCTTTGGAAGAGAAAATCCCCGCTTCTCGCAAAGAACGCGAGAAATGGGGCACCCGGCATCCGGTTAAGAGCCTTCCGGTACGGGCTTCCCGATCTCCCAGTGGTGGCCGAAGGGATCGACGATTCGGCCCAGGCGCCAGCCATACTGGTCGCTGACGGGCCAGACCACGGTGGCCCCCGCCGCAACGGCCCGCGCGAAAGATGCATCGGGATCTTCCACGATCATCACCATCCGTACGGTGCCGCCGCCCAGAGACTCGGGGCTGAAGTTGAGGTTTTCCGGGGACTCGTCCGCGACCCAGAATTCGGCTGCTCCCACCGACAAGCGGGCGACCACCGCTCCATCCTCGGCGTCAAGGCGAAACAGTTCGCCCGCTCCGAACGCCGCTTTGTAGAAGTCGATTGCGCTAGCGCCGCGCCGAACTGAGAGCATCGGGGCTATGGACGTCCTCGGATCGCCTGCGCTCGCAGAGTCGTAGCTCATGAGGAATCCCGACGGCAATTGAAGGCGCGCTCGCTCTGAGCTGCAAAGCGTGCCGGGACGAACCTCAGGCTGAAGCGGCAGGTGGTGCTAGAGATCCTTCGACTTCGCCAAAGCTTCGCGTCCGCGAAGCGCTGGTTACGCACAGGAGGACAGCCTCAGGGAATTAGCAGCCCGAGATGTTGCCAGGCTTCGACGGGCATCCCAGAACCAAGACAATCAACAATCAGCAATCAACAATCAGAAATTCTTTCCGCTCGCGTCCGCCCCGCCGTGGTGAAATGAATTTCCCATGGCGAAGCGTGTGAGTGTCGACCGCTGGCTGTTTACCGTCACCATGCTCCTGGTGTTTGTGGGGCTGGTGATGGTGTTTTCGGCGTCGGCGGTGCTGGCCCGGGAGCGGTTCGGGTCGGAGTATGCGTTTCTGTCGAAGCAGTTGATGTGGGCGGCGGCCGGCCTGGCCGCCATGGTGGTGGCGATGCGTGTGGATTACCGCCGCTACAAGCATCCGGCTCTGGTGTTTTCGCTTCTGGGCCTGACCACGCTGCTGTTGATCTCCGTTTTCTTTCTCGACCGCTCGCACAACACGCATCGCTGGATTCACTGGGGCGGGTTCTCGTTGCAACCCTCCGAACTGGCCAAGCCGGTACTGATCCTGTTTCTCGCATATTTTCTGGAGGGCCGCACCAAGTCCATGGACGACTGGCGCAACACGCTGGTGCCGGCAGCTGCGCCCGTGATCGTGCTTCTGGGGCTGATTGTGCTGCAGCCCGACCTCGGCACAGCGATTGCCTGCGCGGGAATCGCGGCATGTGTTTTGTACGTAGCGGGGATGCGCCTGCGCTATTTTGCCTATGCGTTTGGTGCGTCCCTGGTGCCGCTGTATTTTCTGATTTTTCACGTCAGCTTCCGGCGTGACCGCATTCTGGCGTTCCTGAATCCCTATGCCGAGCGGCAGAAGGCCGGGTTCCACCTGATTCAATCGCTGATTGCGGTGAGCACCGGCGGCATCACCGGCACCGGGCTGATGGAAGGGAAACAGAAACTGTTTTACCTGCCGGAGCCGCACACCGATTTTATTTTTGCGGTCACCGCGGAAGAGTTGGGGCTGGTGGGCGCGATGTTTTTAGTGACGCTGTTTGCGATCTTCCTTTGGCGTGGGATGCGGGCTTCGTGGCGCACGGAGGACGTCTTCGGGCGTTATCTGGCGGTCGGAATCACCAGCATGGTGGTGCTGCAGGCGTTCATTAACATCAGCGTGGTGCTGGGCATGCTGCCGACCAAAGGGATTCCCCTGCCGCTGGTGTCGTACGGAGGGTCGTCGCTGTTTGTGACGCTGGCTTGCGTGGGCGTGCTGCTGAATATCACGAAGCAGGCGGAGTAGCAATTCCTTTATAGTCACCACATGCGCGCAATCCTGGCGGGCGGCGGCACGGGCGGGCACGTGATCCCGGCGCTGGCCATCGCCAATCAGCTCAAGAAAAGTTATGGCGCCGAGGTGCTGTTCATCGGAACGGCGCGCGGGATTGAGAACCGTCTGGTGCCGGCTGCCGGATATCCGCTGCAACTGGTACGAGTGGGCGCGCTGAAGAACGTAAGCCTGGTGACGCGGCTGAAGACGGCATTCGACTTGCCGCGTGCGGTCTGGGACGCGGCGCGCATGTTAAACGAATTTGCGCCTGACGTGGTGATCGGCGTGGGCGGATACGCTTCTGGCCCGGCAATGCTGGCAGCGCTGGTGAAACATATTCCTACGCTGGCATTTGAGCCCAACGTGGTGCCTGGATTCGCCAATCGAATGGTCGCGCGTTTTGTGTCGGCAGCCGCCGTGCACTTCGAAGAGACAGCAAAATATTTTCGCCATGCCGAAGTCACCGGCGTTCCGGTGCGGCGGGCGTTCTTCGAAATTGCGGCCAAGCGCGGCGGAACTCCGACATTGCTGGTTTTTGGCGGAAGCCAGGGAGCGCACGCCATCAATGAGGCGATGATTCGCTGCTTGCCAGTGTTGCAACAGGAGGCGCCGGGGATCCACATCATCCATCAAACGGGTGAGCGTGACTATAATGACGCGCTGGCAGCGTATAAGAATCTGGGCGGGCCGGCGTCGAGTTTCACATTCGAGGTTTTCAAGTTCATTGAAGACATGCCGGCGGCGTTTGCGCGCGCGGATTTGCTCGTGTGTCGCTCGGGTGCGAGCACGGTGGCCGAGATTGCGGCGGCAGGGAAGCCGGCAGTATTCGTGCCGTTTCCGCGCGCGGCAGACGATCATCAGCGAGTCAACGCCGAAGCGCTGGCGCGGGCCGGGGCCGCGGTGGTGGTGGAAGAATCGAAGCTCGAGGGAGTCTGGCTGGCGGAAACGATTGCGGCGTTGCTGGGAGATCAGCCACAGCTGGGGCGGATGAGCGAAGCGGCGCGGAGTTTAGCGCATCCTAACGCGGCGCAAGACATTGTGGCCGTGGCAGCGAGAGTGGCTGGAATCGAAGAGAGCTAGCCGCGGATTACGGATTTTCACGGATAAACCTCTTTTTGTTTTTTTCTCTGTTTTAGGTTCATCCGTGTGAATCCGTGAAATCCGTGGCGAGTCGTTGACGTTATGTTTTCCAAGATTAAGAGAATCAATTTCGTGGGCATCGGCGGCATCGGCATGAGCGGGATTGCCGAAGTGCTGCTGAATCTCGGCTACAAGGTTTCCGGGTCAGATTTAAAGACTTCAGCGGTGACGCAGCGGCTGGCGGGCCTGGGAGCGACGGTGTTCGAGGGACATCGTGCGGAAAACGTTCTGGGCGCGGAGGTAGTCGTGACCAGCTCCGCCATCTCACTGGAGAATCCCGAGGTCACCGAGGCGCACAAGCTGCACGTTCCCGTGATTCAGCGGGCCGAGATGCTGGCCGAACTGATGCGGCTGAAGTATGGCATCGCCATCGCCGGCATGCATGGCAAGACCACAACCACGTCCATGGTGGCGGCGGTGCTGGCTGCGGGCGGGCTGGACCCGACGGTGGTGGTGGGCGGGCGCGTGGACGCCATCGCATCGAACCCGCGCCTCGGAAAACCGCAGTATCTGGTGGCTGAGGCCGACGAGAGCGACCGCAGCTTTCTTAAGT
>VFSW01013894.1_pt1 | contig 11167 bp, 12 predicted proteins | sample 5358111 | NCBI WGS metagenome assembly VFSW01 (sample SAMN11554181, study PRJNA540505) | mine drainage metagenome | isolation source: sediment from site ElyBrook_90M | place: USA: Ely Copper Mine, Vershire, VT | collected 2017
AGATTTCTTCCGTCGCTCCCGGATAAACCGTCGATTCGTAAATGATCGTTGCCCCGCTTCATTGCTGCTCTTTTGTGCGCACTCGCGCTAACTCACGCTCGCATGACTACCGACCAGAGCGGTCAGCCCTCCTCCCGCAACCAGGATGGAATATCGCGTTGGCCATGCAATACACGCCAGACGTCGATGTGATCAGGCTGCTCGACATAGAATACGAGGAAGGGGTAGCGCTTCAATGGCCATGAGCGCAGTTCAGGTAAATCCAGCTCGAGCGCATCACTGATGAAGAAGCCACGCTGTTTTGTCCCCTCGCCCACTTGTGGGAGGGAAGGGGAGGAGAACAAATTTACCCTGCTGCGGTTGTCATTTTTTGTGGTCATGATACAATGCAACATGTTGTTATTTATAATTATTGTTGGGTTGTAAATAATTATGCCAGCTCCAATATGTCAATTGCATTGGATCGCTTGTGGCGTCAGGTCGAAGAGCGATAAATTTCGTCCAAAAACAGAATGACAAAATACCCGCATGGATAAAACCACTCAACTTAAAGCTGATGCGCTCGGCGTAAGCGAGTCCGTCGTCATGGGGGTGGCCGGCACTGCGCCCGCCTTCAGCATCGCCGCCACCACCGCCACCCTTATTGGAGCGGTCGGCGCGCTGGCGCCCGCAAGTCTGCTTTACTGCGGACTCATCATGTTCGGCATCTCGTTTGCCTATCTACGCCTCAACCGCAGCAATCCGAATGCGGGTGCATCCTACGCTTGGGTCGGCGCGGCTTTCAATCCGGTGTTGGGGTTTTTCGCGGGCTGGGCCTTGCTGGTCGCTTCGGCAGTCTTCATGGTGTCTGGCACCATCCCCGCCGCCACCGCCACACTGATCCTGATCAAACCCGCACTGGCCAACGATCCCGGCATGGTGACCTTTGTTGCTGCCGGCTGGCTGCTGGCGGTGAGCGCGGTAATCGTCAAAGGTATCAAGCCGACCAGCTATACCCAAATCATCATGACCGGCATAGAAGTCGGGGTGCTGATCGTCATCATCATCGCGGCGATCATCCGCTTTGCCTCACAACCGGCCCATGATTTCTCGTTGGCCTGGTTCTCGGTCGCCCAATTCACTCCGCAATTGTTCGCTACCGGCGCGCTCACTGCGCTGTTCTTTTTCTGGGGCTGGGATGTCACCGTCAACCTTAACGAGGAAACCCGTGATGCCGCTCATGCACCCGGGCGCGGCGCGATGATATCAATGATGATCGTACTGCTGCTATTCATGACTTTTGCAGCCGTGACACTGCTCGTGTTAACCGACAAGGAAATTGAACAATCGAGCACTAATGTCGTATTCGCAATCGCTGATAAATTGTTCCCCAAACCCTGGAGCTACATGGCCATTGTTGCCGTGATGTTGAGCTCTATTGGCACGCTGGAAACCTCGATCCTGCAATTCACCCGCACCATGTATGCCAAGGGCCGCGACGGTGTGCTCCACCCCCGCTACTCCATTCTGCACAAATCCTGGCAAACACCGTGGGTGGCGACAGCAGTCATTACCCTGTTCGGCCTGTTATTCCTGCTCCTTTCCTCCAATTTTTCGAGCGTAAACCTGATCATCAAGGACTCGGTCAACGCCATCGGTTTCCAGGTTGCCTTCTATTATGGTCTTGCCGGTTTCGCTTGCGCCTGGCATTACCGCAAGCAGGCTCTCCACTCTATCCACAACCTGGTTTTCTTTACCCTCTGGCCGACGGGCAGCGCTGTCTTTCTGTTCTTCATCGCCGCCTACAGCATTCCGACTTTCGATCTCACTACTAATATTGTTGGTCTGGGCGGTATTGCTGTCGGTGTTGTACCGCTATTGCTCAATCGTAAGCACTGGCGCAGACCAAGGGGCGGGGAGCGATAACCGAAACGAGGGGATCCCGAATTGGCTGGAAATATTGGCCATACCGATGGTGTTTGATGTCTTTTTTGGTGTTGATAAGCGTATCAAGGCTGCTAGAAATAGGGATAGTTTTTAATTAAGAATAAGGTGTTATCCTATATATAAATGCCATGTAATCGCGTATTGTTAGATTTCTCGTTACGGACATGGGGGAATGTATCGTGCGTTACAGAAAACTTATTACCGCTCCAGCGTCTTCACCTTTTTGTTATACCTGTTTGTGCTGGGATGGATCACGTGTATTCAATTCCGAAGAATTTCTTAGCATATCAGACACCATTGGCTATTGTAAGAACCAATTGTCAAATAAGAATCAAGATGTTGAGCAGAAATTTACTACAAGGGCGGCTGATGAAAAATGCGAGCATTGGCAACCCGCAAAATTGCACAGGCAAACGGACTCTGCCAGCCAGAATGCTTCATATCCAAAGGGTCCAAGTAAATTCGCGTGATGATCGTGCAGAGTTGTATGCTATCGTATGTTCATGCTGAAGCATTTTTTATTTCTTTCCCTCATGTTGTTCACCCTGACCGCTCATGCCGGCAGGTTCTTGCCGCAAAACGTGCAAGTCGGGCAGATCAACGGGCATCACTACCCGGAAGTGAAGATTGGTGGGAAAACCTACCGGCTGGCGCCCGGCGCGCGTATTTACGATACGTTCAACCGCTTCATCCTTCCCACCCAACTGCCGCAAAGCGCCAAGGTGTTTTATCAGCTCGATCCGGGCGGCTTGCTGATCCAGCTGTGGTTGCCTACCCCTGAAGAAGAAGCGAGGATGAATCCGTAACGTGAGCATCGCAAAGCGAGACCTCATCATTCGGGGCGGTATTTCTCGCCATGTCCGTCATGGTTTTCTGCGTGGCAAAAAAACTTTTCATTAAAACCTTCGGTTGCCAGATGAACGAGTACGACTCGGCGAAGATGGCGGACGTGCTGAATGCCGCTCAGGGCATGGAAATCACGCTGCGCGTCGAGGAGGCCGACGTTATCCTGCTGAATACCTGTTCGGTGCGAGAGAGGGCGCAGGAGAAGGTTTTTCACCAGTTGGGCCGGTGGCGGACCCTGAAGCAGAGCAACCCCGATTTGCTGATTGCTGTCGGCGGCTGCGTGGCGAGCCAGGAAGGCAGCGCCATCGTCAGCCGCGCGCCTTACGTGGACCTGGTGTTAGGCCCGCAGACCCTGCCCCGCCTGCCGCAGATGATCGATGGCCGGCGCAAAAGCGGACTACCCCAGGTGGACGTGTCTTTCCCTGAAATCGAAAAATTCGACCATCTGCCGGCGGCCAAGGTGGAGGGCACGACCGCATTCGTCTCGGTGGTGGAAGGTTGCGGCAAATTCTGCACCTATTGCATCGTGCCCTATACGCGTGGCGAGGAAGTGTCCCGCCCCTTTGACGACGTGATCGCCGAGGTGGCGCAACTCGCCGGGCAGGGAGTGAAGGAAATCACCCTGCTCGGGCAGAACGTGAATGCCTACCGTGGCGCCATGCACGACGGGGAAACCGCCGATCTGGCCGACCTGCTGCATTACCTGGCCGAGGTGCCCGGCATCGAGCGCCTGCGCTTCACCACCTCGCACCCGGTCGAGTTTTCCCAGCGCATGATCGATGTCTACGGCGAAGTGCCCAAGCTGGCCAGCGGGCTGCACCTGCCGGTTCAGAGCGGCTCGGACCGGATGCTGGCGGCGATGAAGCGCGGCTACACCGCGCTCGAATTCAAGTCACTGGTACGCAAACTGCGCGCGGTGCGCCCGGATATTTCGTTGTCATCGGATTTCATCGTCGGCTTCCCCGGTGAAACCGATGCCGATTTCGAGGCGACCCTGAAGCTGATTGAGGATGTCGGATTCGATGCAGGCTACAGCTATATTTTCAGTCCACGCCCCGGCACGCCGGCGGCGGAGCTGGCCGACGACACGCCGCTAGCCGTGAAACAGGGGCGGCTGCGGCAGTTGCAGAAGAAAATCGACGAGCAGGAACAGATCGTCAACCAGAAAATGGTCGGCTCGGTGCAGCGCATCCTGGTGGAAGGGCTTTCCAGAAAGGATGGCGCCGAACTGATGGGGCGCACCGACAACAACCGGGTGACCAATTTCAAGGCCAATCCGCGCCTCATCGGGCAGTTCGTCAATGTAACCATCACCGCGGTTTCCACCCATACTTTGCGCGGCGAAATCGTCGTCCTCGAATAAGGTTTCTTTCGTGACTCCAAAATCTCTCGATATTTCTTTTGCCCCTGCGGACAACGCCCGCCTCGCCAACCTGTGCGGCGCGCTGGATGAAAATCTGAAGCAGATCGCCACCGCTCTCGACGTGACCATTTCCCGCCGAGGCGAACATTTTTCCGTGCATGGAGACCAGCGCCAGGCGCGCCTGGCCGTGGAGGCGCTGAAAAATTTCTACGAGCGTTCCCGCATTCACCTTTCCGTCGAGGATGTCCAGCTCGGCCTGATCGAGGTGGCGAACGCGAACCATGATGTGCAGGAAGGCGTCGTCATGCCGGTGCTGATGACGCGCAAAAGCGACTTGCACGGTCGCACACCGCGCCAGAACGTGTACCTGTGCAAGATCCAGGAGCACGACATCACCTTCGGCATCGGCCCGGCCGGCACCGGCAAGACTTATCTCGCGGTAGCCAGCGCGGTGGATGCCCTCGAACGCGATTTGGTGAAACGCATCGTGCTGGTGCGCCCGGCGGTGGAGGCGGGCGAACGGCTCGGCTTCCTGCCCGGCGATCTGGCGCAGAAGGTGGACCCCTACCTGCGCCCCCTGTACGACGCGCTCTACGACCTGATGGGATTCGACAAGGTGACCAAGCTGTTCGAGCGCGGCGCGATCGAGATCGCGCCGCTGGCCTACATGCGCGGGCGCACCCTGAACCATTCCTTCATCATTCTGGACGAGGCGCAGAACACCACGCCGGAGCAGATGATGATGTTCCTCACCCGCATCGGCTTCGGCGCCAAGGCCGTGATTACCGGCGACGTGACCCAGGTGGACCTCGCGCGCGGCCAGAAGAGCGGTTTGGTGGATGCCCAGCAAGTGCTGGAAAAGGTCAGCGGCATCGCCTTCACTTTCTTTCTGGCCGAGGACGTGGTGCGCCATCCGCTGGTGCAGAAGATTGTCAACGCCTATGAGCAGCGCGAGAAACAGTGCTGAGTCCTGAGTTCTGAGTTACGAGCATACTATGACCCGAAAAACCAAACCCTCAGCACTCGGCACTCAGCACTCAGCACTCAGCTTGTCCGTGCAATATGCGGCGAAACCGGAAAACGTGCCGACCCGCGCCCAGTTTCGTCGTTGGGTGAAGGCGGCGCTACTGCAGGATGCCGGGATCACGCTACGCATCGTCGACGAGGAAGAGGGCAGGGCGCTTAACCGCGATTACCGTGCCAAGGACTACGCGACCAATGTGCTAACATTTGTCTACAATGACGAATTCCCCGGCACGGTGCTGCCTCTGGCCGGCGATATCGTGTTGTGCGCCCCGGTGGTTGCCCGCGAGGCTTTGCAGCAGGGGAAGCCCGTCGAAGCACACTATGCGCACTTGACCGTCCACGGTGTGCTGCACCTGCAAGGTTGCGACCATGAAAACGTAGCAGATGCGCGGCGTATGGAGGGCCTGGAGACACAGATTGTTACATGGCTGGGCTACGCTGACCCTTATGGGGGCGATGAGTGATGGGTATAATGCGTACCCATTACCCATCACTCATGACTGAACTATGAACGACGAACCTGCGAAACCCACCTGGTTTGAACGACTGAGCACGCTTCTGTTGCGCGAGCCGGAAGACCGCGAACAGCTGGTAGAACTGCTGCATTCCGCTTACGAGCGCAACCTGCTGGACGCGGATGCGCTGGCCATGATCGAAGGGGTGCTCCAGGTTTCCGAGATGCAGGTGCGCGACGTCATGATTCCGCGCGCTCAGATGGACGTGGTGAACATCGCCGATGCGCCGGAAAAATTCATCCCCTTCGTCATCGAAACCGCCCACTCGCGCTTCCCGGTGATCGACAAGGACAAGGACGACGTCATCGGCATTCTGCTGGCGAAGGACCTGCTGCGCTACAATGCCGGACAGGAATTCAACGTCCGCGACATGCTGCGCCCGGCGGTGTTCATCCCCGAATCGAAGCGGCTCAATGTGTTGCTCAAGGAATTCCGCAGCAACCGCAACCACATCGCCATCGTGGTGGACGAATACGGCGGCGTGGCCGGCATCGTCACCATCGAGGACGTGCTGGAACAGATCGTCGGCGAGATCGAGGACGAATACGACTACGACGAACAGGAAGACAACATTATCCGCGTGCCGGACGGACGCTTCCGCGTCAAGGCGCAGGCCGAGATCGCCAATTTCAACGAAGTCATGGGGACGGCATTCAGCGACGAGGACTACGATACCGTGGGCGGGTTGGTGGTCAGCAAGTTCGGCCATATGCCCAAGAGTGGCGAACACGTGGTTTTCGACGGGTTCAAGTTCAACGTGCTGCGCGCCGATAGCCGCCATCTTTATAGCCTGCTGGTAGAGAGACAAAAAAAGGAAGAGACGTCCGTCGCTTCGACCTGAAGCAAGATTGTTCAGACTTCATCTGCCGGGCAGTGTCCAACCATGTTGGAGCTAATGCCCCTGGGTAGCACTTTTTAAAAAATGAATTTCCCCTATACTGCTCCTTGTATCCATAGCCGTCTCTTTCCTGCATGAACACAACCGTATCAGACAGCCCCGACAGATTTGCCATCAAAGCGTCAAAGTTGACACGCCAGTTCGGCCATTTGACTGCGGTGGATCACATCGAGATGCGGGTTTCTTATGGGGAAATTTTCGGCTTGCTCGGCGCAAACGGCGCGGGGAAGAGCACCGTTGTCAAGATGCTCACGACCCTGCTGCCACCGACATCCGGGGCGGCTGAAGTCGGAGGATTCGACATCATCGAATCTCCGGGAGAGGTCAGGCGGTGCATCGGCTATGTGTCTCAACTCTTGTCTGCCGACGGTGCTCTGACTGGCTATGAGAATCTGCGCCTGTCGGCCAAGCTCTATGGCCTGCCCAAGGCAGAGAGGGACGAGCGCATCACCGATGCGCTGGACTTCATGGGGCTTACCGATTCGGCGCGCAAGCTGGTGAAAACCTATTCCGGCGGCATGATCCGCAGACTCGAGCTTGCCCAGGCCATGTTGCATCGTCCTGCAATCCTGTTCCTGGACGAGCCGACGATTGGACTCGATCCGGTTGCGCGCCACACGGTGTGGGATCGCTTGCTGGACCTCAGGCGTGCCTATGGCATGACGGTTCTCATCACGACGCACGACATGGAAGAAGCCGAGACGCTTTGCGACAAATTGGCGATTCTGCACAGGGGGCGGGTCAGCGTGGTCGGCAAGCCCGCCGAACTGCGTTCGGGGCTCGGAGCGGGCGCGACCATGAACGACGTGTTCGCGCATTATGCGGGCGGCCTGATACACGAAAGCGGGACTTTCAGCGAGGTCGCACAGACCCGCAGGACGGCTCGCCGCCTCGGCTGAGCGCGAATAGATGAAACAATTCGTCCGAGAGAGCGCCGCGATCGTGGAAGTTGAGCTAATCAAGCTCATCCGCGACCCGACCGAACTTATTTCCCGCGCTGTGCAGCCTGTGCTGTGGCTGGCGGTATTCGGACAGGTCTTGGCTCAGGTTCGCGGTATCCACACCGGGCAGTTGAGCTACCTTGCGTTCATCACGCCGGGAATCCTCGCTCAGAGCATCCTATTCAGCGCGATTTTCTACGGCATCGCAATAATCTGGGAGCGCGACCTTGGCGTGGTGCATAAGCTCCTGGTGAGTCCCGCCCGGCGCAGCGCGCTGGTTTTTGGCAAAGCGGTCGCCGCCGGATTCCGAGGCATCGTACAGACTGTTGTCATTTATCTTATCGCTCTCGTTATGCATGTTTCTATCAGGCTTGATCCGCTGGCAATTTTCGCAGTGCTGGGCAGTGTGATGCTGGGATCGGGTATCTTTGCCACCTTCTCGCTCATCATCGCGTGCATTGTAAAAACGCGTGAGCGTTTCATGGGCATCGGGCAACTCCTGACCATGCCCCTGTTTTTCGCGAGCAATGCAATCTATCCGCTGGACATCATGCCAAGCTGGCTGCGTTTCATCGCGCAGATCAATCCGCTCACCTACCTGATCGACGCGCTACGCGGTCTCATGATCACAGGGGGGGAAAGCGTTCATGGTTATGCGGTTGATTTCGCGGTCATGCTCGCGGTGTTCGCGGTCCTGCTGTTCGTCGCCGTGAGGTTATACCCGACGTTGGCGGAATGATTGCCGCAGCGGGTCTTTACTTGCGAATGGAGTGCAATCTTTCGGCGTTTTCAACAAGAGACGGTCAACCTGTCGGCAACTCGAGGGTCGCCATCAGCCCGCCGTCCGGATGGTTGCGGAGATAAAGCGTTCCGCCGTGCTTTTCGGCGATGTTGCGCGCGATGGTGATGCCTATTCCCGTGCCGCCGGTGTCTCGCGAACGCGAGACTTCAAGCCGGAAAAACGGATCGAACACCGCTTCCAGCATATTTTCCGGGATTCCCGGCCCGCCGTCCCGCACCTGCACGATTACTTTATGCTTGTCCCGGCTGGCGGTAATCCGCGCGTATCCGCCGTATTTGACGGCATTGTCGATCAAGTTGGTGAGGCAGCGCCGCATGGCATTCGGCTGTGCCGCGAGGGAAATTCCCGTAAGCCCGCTTAGCGTCACGTCCTGCCCCGCTTCCGCCGCATCGGCGCAGACGCTGTCCAGGATCGAATCGAAATCCGTGCGCTGCATCGGCTCTTCGGAGTTCATGCTCCTGGCGAGATCGAGCCCGTCCTTGATCATGGTTTGCACTGCCGAGAGATCCTCGATCAGTCTGGCCTGCAATTCCTGGTCCTGAACCTTCTCAAGGCGGAGCCGAATTCGCGTCAGCGGAGTTTGAAGGTCGTGCGTGATGGCCGCAAGCATTTGGGTGCGCTCCTGGATGTAGCGGCGAATTTGCGCCTGCATCGTGTTGAATGCGGAGGCGGCATGGCGTACCTCGGTCGGGCCGTGTTCGGCCAGCGGCGGCCGCTCGATGTTGCGGCCCAATTCGGTGGCTGCCTGCGCCAGTTGCCTGAGCGGTTGGACCGACATGCGCGCGACGATGTAGGCAAGCAGGGCGAGGCAGATCGCAAAGAAGAATATGTAAAGCAGCAGCTGCGACTTGGGCGGTGCACCAGGCAGCGGGCGGTGGGGTTGCAGGACCAGGTGGAGAAATGTTCCATCGCGCAAGGAGAGGGATACCGTTCGGCAAACGGCTTGTTGCCCGTATTGTGGCGGGCCCTCCGGCGTCTTTGCGGCACACGGCATTTTCTGCGACACGATATGGCGGTCTTCGCCCAAGTGCTGAATCAGGGCAGAGGTGAGTTCGATATCCGGTTCCCCCCCGCCGATCCCCGCGCCGGAAATTTCGGCGATGAAGCCGTGGCGGCTTGCTACGGCGGCAACCGGGCCTCTTGCTTCACGGGGTACCGCGTCGAGCATGAGAACGAGTTGTTCCACCCGCTCGGCGGTGTGCAGGGACCGGATATGCGAGATATCCGCCTGACGCGCATTGTCGGCAAGGATGAAAGTGAGCGTGCCAGAGGCAAAAATGCCGCCCACCAGAATCAGAAAAACCCGGCCCACCATCGAGCCGAAAAATGCCCTCACGTCAATTCTCCACAGTGACCGGCGCTGCCAGCACATAACCCTCGTTGCGCACGGTCTTCAGCAGCAAGGGCGCCTTGGCGTCCTCCCCCAGTTTCTGTCGCAGCCGGCTGACTTGCAGGTCGATGGATCGATCGAAGGGGTCGGCGTCGCGCCCATGGGTGAGATTGAGCAACTGGTCCCGGCTCAATACCCGATTGGGATGTTCGAGAAAAATGTTGAGCAAGCGGAACTCGGCACCCGAGAGCATCACCACCGTGCATTGCGGGCTGATCAGATGTCGCGCCGTCAGGTCGAGCATCCATCCGGCAAAGCGCAGGCGTCTCACGTTGAGAGGCTCCAGGTTCGGGGGCAAGGCTTGCGTGCGGCGCAGCACATTGCGGATGCGCGCCACCAGTTCGCGGGGCTCAAAGGGTTTTGCCATGTAGTCGTCGGCGCCCATTTCGAGCCCGAGAATGCGATCGAGCGGCTCGCCGCGGGCGGTCAGCATGATCACCGGCAGGTTGGAGCGTGCCCGTAGCGTGCGGCAGAGCGTAAGTCCGTCTTCCCCCGGAAGCGTGAGATCCAGCACGACCAGGTCGATACGGGCGCTGTCCAGCATCCGCCACATGCTCGTGCCGTCGGCTGCGGTCAGCGTGCGGAAGCCGTTTGCGTCCAGGTATTCGGCGAGCAGCGAGCGTATCTCGCGATCGTCGTCTACAAAGAGAATGCAGGGTGGATTATCCATGATCGCCATTATGCCGAAACCGGGAGGTTGTCTGTGGGTTGAATTGTAGCGGTGGGTATCGAGGCATCGAACGGACAAAGAACGATACAAACCGAACATATTCCAGATACACAAGGCTGGTGAAATGGGCATCGTGCGAGTTGCACTAAACGATCAGGAGATTCAACCATGTCCAAGTTTCGTAGAAATATATTTCTCATCGGGCTTGCCGCCATCGGCCTTGGAACCGCACCAGTCCTGGCGCTTGCCAATTCAGGATGCGGTCCCATGGGCGCCGGGCCAGGCAAATTCGCCGAGCGGATCGAGAAGCGCCAGGCTGCGTTGCATGACAAGCTCAAGCTTACCCCCGTACAGGAAACTGCCTGGAAGAAGTTCCATGAAAAGATGAAGCCAACCGAATCCCGCAACCGGCCGGATCAGTCAGCGCTTTCGGCAATGCATGCGCCCGAACGCCTGGAGCGGATGCTTGCCATGATGAAAGAGCACGAAAGCCGGATGTCCGAGCGGGTGGCCGCAGTCAAGGAATTCTACGCGGTATTGACGCCTGAGCAACAGAAGCTGTTTGACGATCAGTTCTCCCAGCACCGCCGGCGTTGAAGGATCATGGTCAGAGCTGATGGCTCTGACCATGATCCAATTCAGCAGGTGGGTTCCCTCGATTCTGAGATTGCGTCTAATGCAGTTATCGCAGGTTGTGCTAAACATTAGTCTGGGAAGTAAGTGTTATGGCCTGATCGCAACATCCCGGCCAACTCCAGCCAGCTCAGCCTGATCAACGTCACCAATCTGG
>VFSW01013895.1_pt1 | contig 11166 bp, 13 predicted proteins | sample 5358111 | NCBI WGS metagenome assembly VFSW01 (sample SAMN11554181, study PRJNA540505) | mine drainage metagenome | isolation source: sediment from site ElyBrook_90M | place: USA: Ely Copper Mine, Vershire, VT | collected 2017
ACATGACCCTGGCGAGAGTGCTCATCGCCCAAGAAAAGAGAGGTCTTGTAGATGGCTCCATTCAAGACGCCAAGGGACTATTGGAGCACCTCTTGCAAGCAGCAGAAGAAGGTGGCAGGAAGGGAAGTGTGATCGAAATCCTTGTGCTGCAAGCACTCGCTCACGATGCGCAGAGTAACTTGTCTCCTGCTCTCGCTTCCCTGGAACGCGCCCTGGCCCTGGCCGAGCCGGAAGGCTATGTTCGCATCTTTGTGGATGAAGGCGAAGCGATGCGAGTGTTGATTGAAAAACAATCGCGCAATCGAGATCATCTGGTGAGCGCTTATGCGGACAAACTCCTGGCTGCCTTTGCACAACCGGTGGCTGCGCTAAAATCAGCAATCATCCATCAAAAATCAGACATGATCGAGCCGCTGAGTGAACGCGAGCTGGAAGTGCTCAAGCTACTCCGAAGCGAATTAAGCGGCCCGGAAATCGCCCAACAACTGATCGTCTCGCTCCACACTCTGCGCACCCATACCAATAACATTTACAACAAGCTGGGAGTGAACAACCGCCGGGCGGCCGTCCGCCGCGCTGAGGAACTCGATTTGTTATAGCTTATACGCAATCTTCACCTCTGGCCCTGGCAGGTGGTTCGAACCACCTGCCAGGGCTTTTTATTTCCATCACAACATCCCGATTAAAAATCAACACATCAATCAACACATGTAGTGATGACGCCTCATCACAGTTTTTGGTATTCTTTAGTCGAAGGAAGATAAGAACCGATACAGCACTGTAGAAATTCTTCCATATCTTGAGAATGGACGAGGGCACAATGAGTGAAACACATGCATCAACTGAGGATCAGTCCGAGCCTGGACTTTACGAAATCCGCCTCAAGGGACACCTTGATGACAGGTGGAGCGACTGGTTTGGTGGTTTGACCATCACGCTGGAAGAGGACGGCGACACGCTATTAACTGGTCCAGTGGTCGACCAGGCCGCGTTGCATGGACTGCTAAAGAGAGTACGTGATCTGGGCATGCCCTTACTCTCGGTCAATTTCGTTAAGCCTGGCCAGGCAAAACCACAGGAGGTCAAATCGTAGATCAAGTCAATTTTATTATTCAAGACAACGAATCAAATTATCTACAAAAAGGAGAAAGAAAATGAATACAACTAAACTAAGTCCCCTTGGGATAAACAAAAAGGCATCTGTCACAGAAGGAAAAAATATCATGAATGGGATTCAAGCTTATTACGTAACAAACCGACCACATGTGGCGAAAGAATTAGTTTTATTTTTTATCATTACTTTCACGATTATGTTCGGACTTGGTGGTCTTGGTATGGCATTTCGAAGCCAGGTTGAAAAATTATTCGGTCCCATAAGTAATAACAATTTATTTGTTATGATACTTATTTATGCGCCTACTATCGCAGGACTAACATTGACAATTATTTTTGAGGGATGGAGCGGTCTCGTTGCACTTTTTAAAAGAGGCGTGTTTCTTACTAAACCAAAGTGGTTGTTGATTGCCATATTTATAATCCCTTTGGTTCTGCTGTTTTTTGGACTTTTTACTTATCTCACCGGAATTGGAGCAAGCTCATTTAACTGGATTGCGTATTTCGGTACTTTCCCATTACTCATATTTAGCCTTCACATATTTACTGATGCTGGTCCAATTGGGGAAGAACTAGGATGGAGAGGTTATGCCCTTCCCAGATTGCTTCAACTCCATTCACCGATAGCTGCAACAAGTATTTTATCAGTTTTCTGGACCGTATTTCACTTGGTAGCATTTTTGTCGCCAGGAACAAGGCAATCTGGAATGTCATTCATCTGGTTTATTTTGTTTGTTTTTTCAATATGTTTTATCATGACATGGCTTTATATGAAAACTGGCGGAAACTGGATTGTTTCTGGATTATTGCAACATTACCTAATTAATTCATTTCTAATAAACGGAGCAGTAAAGGTTGGCCCCGGCTTATGTATTTCTCTATGTCTTGCAGTATTAATAATATTTCTATTCAAAGGTTATTTAAATAGGCGGGGCATGCATGGAAGTGGCGCAACCCTGAACGGTGGATTAGCAGATGCGCCGGAGGTCAAATAGTAAATGGATATTTGTTACTTGGAATGGAGGTTTGCCTTTGATAACATTTCCAGCCCATTTCAACCCCCGGTAACCGGGTGGCGACCACAATTTTATTCAAGTCTAATTCAATGAAACTCACCCATATCGTTCAAAAAAAGGAGATAAAAATGAATACAAACAGAAAGACCGCAATAAGTGTGGGAGTATTTTATATAGGAGCGACGGTAGCAGGCATACTAAGTAAGGTTTTTGGGCCTAATTTAGATGCTCCAGATTACCTGGCCAATCTTCCAGCGAATGAAAACCAATTGATCATAAAAGCGCTCTTAGAGTTCACCATGGCTGTTCTAATTCTTGGTATAGCGATTTGGCTCTATCAAGTCTTAAAAAAGCAGAATAAAACCTTAGCTCTTGGGTTCGTTGTTACCAGGACGATTGAGGCCGTAATCTTTACTGTTAGTGTAATCAGCCTTCTTACACTATTAACAATAAGTCAGGAATTTGTAAAAGCAGGAGCTCCGGATGCTTCCTATTTTCAAACCTTAGGCACTTTATTACTAGCAGTACGTGAATGGGGGGGAGGTGTGTGTTCAACTATCGTTTTTAGCCTAAGTGCTCTGATGTTAAATTATATATTATTTCGATCAAAACTCATTCCTCGATGGTTATCGGGATGGGGTTTTATTGGAGCTATATTGTATTTAGCATCAGGCTTTTTACCGCTGTTCGGCTATGGTACGAACTCGACGATTTATAACCTTATGGAAGTTCTATTAGCTGTGCAAGAAATGGTCCTAGCAGTATGGCTGATCGTTAAAGGATTCAATCCATCTGCCCTTGCAACCTTGTCTGCGAAAAGGGATTAATTAAACGAAGTGTAACTACTCATTCCCAGGGGAGTTACCCACCCGCTTAATGTTACCTGAATGAAGGACTCTCAACTCATGAGAGCGGGGAGCCCTTCATCTTTACGGTGGTGTCAACCACCAATCAAAACCTGCGATACCAAGAGAAAAACAATGACTAGCAAAGAAAGCATTAATTCGCCCCAAAAGACTGCAAGATTTGCAGCGATCGTGTTTCTAATCATATTTTTTCTGGGAATGTCCACTGAACTTTTTATTCTTCCCAGCATGATTGTGCCGGAAGATGCCGCGGCAACCGTCAGGAATATTGCGGCTTCTGAATCGCTCTTCCGTGTCTCCATTGTGATCGATCTGATCCGCCAGGTGCTATTGATGTTATTGCCGCTGATTTTATACAAATTGCTCAAACCGGTTAACAAAACCATTGCATCGCTTATGGTTATATTCTATCTGGTCTGTGTCCCTGCCTCGATGATCAATGAACTTAACCATTTTGCTGTCCTGCTGCTATCAAGTGGCGCTGGTTATTTAACAGCATTCAAAGCAGATCAATTGAATACCCTGGTGATGTTCTTCCTCGATTTGCGCGTATCTGGAACATTTATCACCCAGTTTTTTTCCTTTTGGGTACTTCTCCTTGGATATTTAGTTTTCAGGTCGGGTTTCCTTCCAAGAATTCTGGGCATCTTGTTGATGCTTGGAGGTTTATGCTATACAGGACTGGCTGTTTTATTCTTTCTTTTTCCCAGCTTCGATGCGACGGCATTTGGTTTGTTTGCGTTCATTGGAGAATTGCTGTTTTACTTGTGGCTCTTGATTAAGGGTGTAAAGGACCAAAAGCCAGCCTCAATTGAGGTTGGCTGAGAAACTCATCCAAAGCGTTCCAAGAAGGAGAGAAAAGTGAAAGCGATTGTATATGAAAAATACGGCCCGCCGGAAGTGCTGCGGCTGCAAGAAGTGGAGAAACCTGCGCCCAGGGACAATGAAGTGCTGGTCAAAATCCATGCTACCACCGTCACCATCGGCGACACCATCATGCGAAGTTTCAACCTGCCACCCATCTCTGGCTGGCAAAAGTTCATGGCGCGTCTTATCCTGGGATGGCGCAGGCCCAAACGCCACATCTTGGGGATGGAATTGGCTGGGGAGGTTGAATCTATCGGCAGGAAAGTGACCCGCTTCAAACCCGGCGACCCGGTTTTTGCCTCCACCTTCGCGGTCAATTTTGGCGCCCATGCCGAGTACAAATGCCTACCCGAAAATGGGGTACTGGCGCTCAAACCGGTAAATCTCACTTACCAGCAGGCCGCCGCCGTCCCGGGCGCAGGGATGACAGCCTGGCAGTGTCTCAAAAAGGGCAACATCCAGCCAGGGCAAACAGTGCTGATTTACGGCGCATCCGGCGCGGTCGGCACGTATGCGGTACAGCTTGCCAGCCGCCACCTCGGGGCAGTCGTGACCGGGGTGTGCAGCGGCGCGAATTTGGAATTGGTCAAATCTCTGGGAGCGGGCCAGGTGATCGATTACACCCGGCAGGATTTCATCCGAAGCGGAACAACCTACGATGTGGTTTTTAACGCCGTCGGCAAACTGACACCTGAGCAGGGTAAAAAAGCGCTCAAACCATCGGGGATCTACATCAACGTCCACGCCGACTCCGATGGCGGCGACAAGCTAGAAAACCTACTCTTGATTAAAGGATTGATTGAGGCAGGCAAGCTCAAACCGGTCATAGACCGGGTCTATCCACTGGAGCAGATTGTCGAGGCGCATCGCTATGTCGAAAAGGGACACAAAAAAGGAAATGTAGTCATCACTGTGGAACATAGCGACAAATCCTGACAAAGCGCTGCGTCCAACCGCCCAACGGTTTGCGCCAGGCACACCACCTCATAAAAGAATGCAAATTCCTATCATTCATGGCTTTCATCAAATGCTCACAAGCAAGAAAGAGAGAGTAAAAAATGACTGATCGAAGCAAAACCGCATTGATTTTAGGCATGACCTCATTATTTTTGTTCAGCCCATTGGCAATGAGTCTTTTTTGGCATCCAATCCCCATGTTTCAAAACCTCGGCTTTGAGAGAGAGACAATAGCTCCTCCGTTAGCGTGGATACTCGCCGCGATCATAGCAGTCGCATATGTTTTCTACACAATGAAAGCCATCCCTTTGATTTTAACTAAACAGAAAGATATCTCACTGTTTAAACTCCTGGGGATTCTCGCGGCGCTGGTCGGCGGCATTGTAGAAGAAGTCTTCTTTCGACGATGGATCATGGATCATTTCATGTCCGGTGGTTTTGCTCCCATCCTTCAGGTCGTCATTTCTGGTGTCGCGTTTGGTTTGGCACATTACAGTTGGACACTACTCACAAAGCGCGGTATCAAGGTTACGCTTCCGGCAATCATATCGACGTCAATTCTAGGGATCTTTCTGGCTATCATCTATCTCGCGGGCGGACGTAATTTGGGGCCCTGTATATTTGCCCACGTACTGATTAATATTGTTATCGAACCATGGCTAATGTTGTCTGCAGTTTCAGGTAAGTGGCGCAACCTGAAGGTTAGCTCGGCAGTTGCGCCAGATGTCAAATAGTAAAACTCATCCATATCGTTCAAAAAAGGAGAAAAAATGAACACAATCAAAGAAAGCCCCCCATGGGACAAATAGAAAGGCAGCAATAATCGTGGGAGTGTTATATATCATTGGAACGGTTGCGGGCGTTCTAAGTGGGTTTGTCTCGTCGGGCCTTCTGGACACTCCAGACTATCTCAACTTAGTAGCCTCAAATGCAAGCCGAGCCCAGTTAACAGCCTTTCTTATTTTGGTCATGGGCCTTTCACTCGCCATGATTCCGGTGATAATGTTTCCAATCCTCAAGAGAAAGAACGAGGCTTTGGCTGTCGGGTATATCATCTTCAGAGGAGCTCTGGAGACACTAGCCTATATTGCGGGGGTGGTTTGCTGGCTTCTCCTAGTCGTAGTGGCCCGGCAATATGCGGACTCCGGGACTACAGTCGCTGTCCAGTTTCCCAGTCTCGGGATTCTGTTGGTCAACGCAAGAGATATATTCGATGGGATCCTGAGCATCGTCTTTAGCCTTGGCGGCCTGATGTTCTACTACGTGTTGTATCAAGCGAAACTCATTCCGCGATGGATATCAGTTTGGGGTTTTATCGGACTCGCATTATATTTTGCGTCTGGCATGTTGATGATGTTCGACCTTATCACGCCGACAATCAATGATGTTTTACAGATCACCACAATGGTACAAGAAATGGTTCTTGCGGTATGGCTGATCGTTAAAGGATTCAATCCATCTGCAGTCGCTTCTCTGTCTGCGAAAACAGCGACGAACGAGCTTTTGAGCGCGGCATAGATTTGCACTATAGGGAAGAGGGAGGGCTGAAGACCCTCCCTAAAACCCTCTCCGCTCAGCAACATGTAAATACTCGTGGAATAGACCTTAAAAAGCGGACACAACACATCACAAGGAGAAAACCAAATGAACGAAACAATATTCCTGGGTCAAATTAAGCAAATTGGTATAGGTCTGGCTTTCATCATCTTCCCAATGCTGTTTATCTTTGCCTTTGCGGTCCACCCTGGTTTGCTACAACCTCACCTGCTTAGTCCAGAAGAGATCATACTCAGAGCCCGCAATAATGGACTCTTGCAGTTCGGGCACGTATTGGTCATGTTAAGCACTACCCTTTTAATTGTGGTTGCCCTACATTTTATGAAACTGCTGGACCACAGTTCTTTAGCTTGGGCTGGTTTTATTGGCGCAGCAATAGCCATTTTGGGCGCAATTATTCTGGCAGCAGATAAAGGTGCGTTATGCCTGACCATGAGTGCTTTTGACACGTTGACAGGAAAAGTATTCGGTCAAATTATGCCAGGTGTAATGGCTATGTTTACAAAACAAGGCTGGTTGGTGTTGTTGTGGGGCATCGTATTCCTGCCCATCGGCTTTGCCATTCAAGCTATTGCCTTACTCAAGACCAATACTCTTCCTCTTTGGCAAAGCATATTGTTCTTGATCGGGGTGTTACTGGTGGGCACTCCTGATGGTCTTGAAATCATTAATTTGAGTGCCTCGATCCTGATGGCAATTGCACTCGTCCCATACGGGATACAAATCATCGCAAAAGTATTGTAACTATTTTCTGTAAAAGCTAACAGGTCAGGGATTCTCCCCGTGGATACCGCACCAATTAGGAGGTAATGGAATGAATACGACTAAACATAACTTCTGGCTCGATGTGACCATAGCTGCCATCGTGGTCTTGATCTGGAGCCCGCAAACATTGAGCAGACCGCGGAAAACATCAAGTGATACCGTGAATAAAAGCGACAGCAGTGATGACGTCCACCAGGTTCGCTAGAATATGGACAATAACTGTGAGATTTGGGTTACATCGTTACACTGCATACACAAGAGGCAATATCCCCAGCGTTCGTGTGACGAATATCCAATGAGGAGTAAAAATGACAAAGAAGAAGATTAAGCAACTTTCAATTAAACCGTTTGTGCGAAAGGTGATACGTATTATGCTGACTATACCTGCTGTTTTACTTGTTTGTATATTTATTCTTGTTGGCGTGCTGATGGCATGCAGTCCCGGAAAACCCAAACCTTTTTTGGATGAAAACGGAAAGCCACTGGTGGGCAGTATTTCAGAAAAAATCTTTGTCAATATCAACGGGGTTCAGCAAGGAATGATAATCAAGAGCAAAGATATCACCCATCCTGTGTTGCTTTACGTTCATGGGGGTATGCCTGATTACTTTCTTACACAGAAATACCCCACAGGTCTTGAAGAATATTTCACAGTCGTTTGGTGGGAACAGCGTGGCTCTGGACTTTCTTATAGTGCCGACGTTCCAAAAGAGACCATAACTTCGGAACAATTAATTTCTGACACGCTGGAGGTTACGAATTACTTGCGTAACCGCTTCGGTAAAGAAAAGATATACCTTATGGGGCATTCGGGGGGAACTTTTATTGGCATCCAGGCAGCTGCACAGGCTCCGGAGTTGTACTACGCCTACATTGGCGTGGCTCAGATGTCAGATCAACTCGAATCTGAAAGACTGGCGTACGAATATATGCTTCAGAAGTTCAAAGAAAACGGAAACACAAAAATGGTGGGGAAACTTGAGGTAGCGCCAGTCACTATAAAAGATGGCATACCGGATTCCTACCTTGCCTTGCGTGACGGAGCCATGCACAGCCTCGGAATTGGTACAACTCATGACATGAAATCGGTTATCAGTGGCATCTTTCTTCCTTCACTTACGTTCCGAGAGTACACATTAAGGGAAAAGTTCAATTTGTGGCGTGGCAAGTCTCAAGTAGGTGTCAGTTCTATTTGGGATGAAATAATAGCCACGGATCTGACTAAACAAGTTACAAAGCTTGAAATTCCTGTTTATATTATGGCTGGCCGGTACGATTACACAGTCAACTATGATCTGCAAAAGAACTATTTTAATGAGATCAATGCTCCGAAAAAAGGTTTCTATACATTTGAAAACTCAGCTCACAGCCCATTGTTTGAAGAACCGGAGAATTTTATTGAGATAATGGTTAATGATGTACTTAATGGAAACATAAATCTTGCCGACAAATAAGCAAATCAAAACTTGAATGATCTTGACTTCAACCTCAGGTAAACGGCGTGTTTAGATCCGACACCTGCGGATAGCATCTCTAATGACTCAGGATACGCTTTTTTGTTTTTTTTCACATGATAGGAACGATGGAAAGGTGAAATTTTCAATGCTGTATTTTATTCGCTGGAACATTTTCTTCGTTCAATGCGTCGTTAAATTAAACAAAATCAAACCCCAGAAAGACCCTCATTGCGCGGTACAAACGGCAATTCTCACGGGAGCTGGAAGACAGAAAGAAGAAAAGATATGCGAAGAATTCTTACATTTATAATCATTTTGGTGGCACTGACAGCATGTTCAGCCCATCAGACTCAGGTGGTAATTGATATCCATGCGACTGATATACCCCAGTCGGGTATGCCAAATCCTGCCTCGGTCTATTGCACGCAGAAAGGGAATAAACTCGAAATTTACACTGCTGCTGATGGCAGCCAAAACGGAATATGTATTTTTCCGGATGGCAGCACCTGTGACGAGTGGGCTTATTTTCGGGGAGAGTGTGGCCCCACCGTACAAAATAGCCCAACACCCTTCATATCCGATGGGGCAACCCAAAAAGCAAGTAATGATGGCGCTGGAAAAAATGCCTCAGGCGGTTACATATCGCCAGGTACCACAGAAGAAATTTCTGACTGGTGGGGTGTCATCAAGAGTACGTCGTCCGGCGCGCAGTATGATGATTACTTCGAGCGGCAGGATCTGGGGGAAGTAATCTATTTTGGTATTGATTCTATGGATCCAGTGATAAAGGCACAGATCGAATCACTGCGCGACAGCGGCAAGATCGTTCATCTTTATGGCACACTATTCAGTAATGTTCCTGACTACAACGGCTCGCAGATCCAAGTGGATCGTATTGTGGTTGAGGAGTAAACAAAAACTGAAATGCCCTCATTGAGTTATTATGGGTAAACTGGTTAAATCAACCACAGGTTGTTACGAGAAGTGTATTCGAACCCCTAACCACAAGGTTATGAGCAAAGATCCTGAATCCGTGGAACTGTGATGGCATTTTGAATTTTAATTTACCTGCATTCCACGTCACTTAATCAAAAAAGGTATTATTAAAAAAGATTTTGTAAATTAGTCAGTTGCTAAAACTAGAATTATGACCTATATAAGATATAAAACCGTATATCACACTAACGTATTTTGATATACAGATTCTTTTGTAGTATATCTTCAAGTTAGGCGCATAAGTATAAATTCAAGAGGTTTTTTCATGGCAATCAAACAGTTGTTGACAGATGAAAATAGGGCAATTCAAGAACTTGCTCAGTGGGAACAGCGACGCGAAAGTATCCGAGCACGCCTATTCGAGACCATAGGCATTCCCCCCGTAACAAGAAACACTCGATCGATTCATATTGTCAATGAAGAAAAGTTGGGCGAATATGTTCGAAGCAAGATTTCCTATATTGTCGGTGAAGGGGAAAGAATTACAGCATACTTATTACGCTCAAAAGATCTCATGAAACCTGCACCAGCTATTCTTGCCTTACATCAAACTGTCAAATATGGGAAAGATGAAGTTGTGGGCTTGAATGGTTATCCAGATTTCGCTTATGGACATGAATTGGCAATGAGGGGGTATATCGTATTGGCACCTGATCATTTGACAGCGGGAGAACGCATATATCCTGGCAAAGATAGTTTCGATTCTGGCCCTTTCTACGAGCAATATCCTAGTTGGTCAATGGTTGGTAAAAACCTGGAGGATTCAAAATCAGCCATCGATGTTTTATGTGCGCTTGATCATGTGGATAAGGATAGAATTGGGGTTATCGGGCATTCTCTTGGTGGACACAATGCTATCTTTGCCGCGGCGCTCGATGAGCGTATAAAAGTAGCCGTCAGTAATTGCGGTTTATCGGTGTTTTCTGAAGAAGAAGAGCGAATGGAATGGTCATTGGAAGATGGCTATATATACATCCCAAAACTGCGCAGGTATTTCCTGGAAAACATAGATCCGCCATTTGATTTGCACGAAGTAGCAGCACTGATAGCCCCCAGACCGTGGTTGAACATCTCATCCTATTTTGACAAAGCCTATGGAAATCAAGAATTTCTTGCAGAGGTTGGGACGCAATTGTATCAAGTGTACAACCTCTATAAAGTATCTAAAGCCTTCGGTTATTACATGCATGGAAATGACCATAGCTTTCCGAGATCGGCAAGAGAATTGGCTTATGGATGGCTAGACCGATGGTTGAAAGAATTAGCACCTAACACCGGCACCACCTGACCGCCTTCGGTGCGGTTCGCGGCGGCCATTTCGTAGAAAAAGTGATTTCTGGCCGTCGCATCTAGCCCGTCCCAGCGGCAGGTGAGCCATTCCGTACGGCGGACGTCTTCGGCGCATAGTAGTAATTATTGGAGGAATCATGTTTGTGAATATTGAAACAAAACGTTTGCTTTTAAAGTGCGTTGATCAAAGTGACAGAGAATTTATTTTCGAAGAATTCCAAAATGATTTTATTAATAAATATTTGTATGACGAGGAACCTATGACAGATATTGAACAAGCTT
>VFSW01013896.1_pt1 | contig 11165 bp, 8 predicted proteins | sample 5358111 | NCBI WGS metagenome assembly VFSW01 (sample SAMN11554181, study PRJNA540505) | mine drainage metagenome | isolation source: sediment from site ElyBrook_90M | place: USA: Ely Copper Mine, Vershire, VT | collected 2017
TCCGGCACCACGCCACGCGCTGGCCACGTACGAGATCGCCGTTCACGACGCGACAGAGCGCGAGGCGGCCCAAGTAGGGCGACGCATCAAGGTTGCACACCAGTGCCTGCAGACCGTGACCTTCTTCGTAGACGGGGCAGGGGACGAAATCGGCAATCGTCTGGAACAGTGGTGAGAGGTCTCCCGTGGTGTCGTTGATGTCGGTCGACGCCCAACCCTGTCGGGCCGAGGCGTAGAGGATGGGGAACGAGATCTGGTGTTCGTCGGCGTCGAGATCGAGGAAGAGATTCTCCACCTCTTCCACCACGGCCTCGGTACGAGCGTCGGGGCGGTCCACCTTGTTGATGACGAGCACCACCGGGAGCCGTGCCTCGAGGGTCTTGCGCAGAACGAAACGCGTCTGAGGCAGGGGACCTTCGGCGGCGTCGACCAACAGCACGACTGCGTCGACCATGGCGAGTCCACGTTCCACTTCGCCACCAAAGTCAGCGTGACCGGGGGTGTCGATGATGTTGATGGTCAAGTCTTTCCACTTGACCGCAGTGTTCTTGGCGAGAATTGTGATGCCCTTTTCGCGCTCGAGGTCGCCGGAGTCCATGACGCGGTCGGTGACAGCCTCGTGGGCGGTGAAGGACCCCGTCTGTCGGAGCATGGCGTCCACCAACGTGGTCTTGCCGTGGTCGACGTGAGCAATAATGGCGATGTTTCGGAGGGAGGTGCGCAAGGTCATGACCCATCCACGCTACTAGGCGCACCGCCTCCATCGATTATTCCACTAAATTACGCGGCGCGCACGAGCAAATGGCGTCGCCGCGCCACCGCCGCTCGAACGAAATCGCGCGCCCCTGAACGCACGTTCTCGATAGATCCATCAACGCCGAGTATCAGGCCCGCGTCGGGCCAGAGGCCTAAGTAGCGCAGCGGTGCGAGACCCTCGGGGTGCGCCAAGGTGTCCACTACGAGGTCACTTCGCAGGCCAGGACCAGCACTTTTACCCGGACTTCCCGATCGGATTCTCACCAGGACCCGTTGTGCGTCGTCGCCAATGATCAAATCACGTCGCCCTCGCAATGTGGTGCGCGCCGCCGCTACGTCGTAGTAGACGTCACTCGAGGCCACCCGCCATGGCACCTCGAGGCCCTGGACGCATTCGAGGGTCTGCGTTGCCCAGTTGACCGCTTCGGCCGTGATGAGGCCGAGCACGGGGTGCGAGACACCGGCCAGCCAGTGGCCGAGCGATCCGCCGCGCGCGTAGCCCTTAACGCTGCGAAGGAGTTGATCGGCGATCTCGTCACGCACCGCGTTCAAGATGGTGTCGGGAACAGACAGCACTCGTCGTAGCGCATTATTGCCAAGTATGCGCCGCGCAGTGGCCGGTGACCACGTGAATGAAGCGGACCGTCGACCGGCTTGTTCCACCGTCCACGCGTCCAGGCGCCGGTGCTCCGCGTGGGGAATGGCGCGAAAGCGACGGGCGAGGCTCTCGCGGTGATCGTCGCCGATAGAAGCCGAAATCGCCGGGGCTTGCGTCACGAGCTCATGCAAGTCGTGTATCCGTAGCCGGCGTTGCAGCAGGGTACTCACGAGGTGACCGTCGCGATTGCGAGGACTTCGACGAGATCGTCGACTGCGCGCAGGAGAAGTTCGGTGTCAACGTCGAGAGTCCGGAGTTCGCCAGTAGCACTCGAGAGTATCGAAGTGCGTAATGGTACGACCGACGTGCGAAGAGTCTGCACGAGAGCGTGGAAACGCATCACGCGCTCCGCCCCGACCCCTAATGGTGACGTGGTCACGTCCACGAGGGCCACACTCGCCTGCTCACTGCGGGTGGAGCCAATTATCAGGTCCACGACGTCACTGAGAAGCACGTTGCCACCGCCGAGTATCTGACGCGCGCGTTGCGAAGTGCGCGGCCACCAGTTGCTCGGCAGCGGACCTACGCAACCGGCAAGAGTGACGAAGTGCGCCTCGACGTCAGCGCGTAGACGGGCCGCCTGATCCGCGTCGAGGTGTTCAACAACGTTGAGCAGGCGATCATGGGGACGTTCGCCCCGCCAGGCCGCTAGCGCGTCGTCGAAGGGATTCTCCACGTGCACCTGCGCGACGAGGAGGCGAAGGAGAGTGGAGATCAGGACTCCACGCGCTCGACCCGGTGACGAGTCGAGCATCTCGCTCGGTTGGTGGGCGCCGTGAATTGTGGCGCTCGTGATGACCACCGCACGCTCGCGCCGCAGGGAGCCAAAAATCTCGAAGACGTGATCTTCTAGGAGGGCGCGCAATCCGGCGGCGGCGGCGTCATCTCGCTGTGGTCTGCGCGCACGGTCGCCGCGCAGCACCTCGTTGAGCAATTCGTGGCTCGCATCGGTCAACAACGTCACGGGTCAACTTTGACGAGGTGCTGTGACATCGCTAGCCTGAGAACGTGATTGGTGCCGTCTTCTCGCTCGCTTTCGATTTGGTCTTCGGCGTCTTCGTAGTGGCAATTATTGTCCTGACGGTGCTTACCGTTCGCTTCGTCATTCGCCGTGACCGCGAGCGGCGCTAGCCCTCCTGATCGAGCCGCGCTTCTAGTTCCTTCACCGCGCGATCAAGGTCGGCGATGGCGCGTTCGATGACGGAGAGTCGCGAGGTCAACGATGCTTCAACCCTCTCGTCCACTCGACGGTCCACCTGGTCGCGCAGACGCGAGTCGAGTGATTCCACGAGTGGCTGGGCCAGGTGCTTGATTCGCGCCAAAAGGTCCTGAGTGGGCTCGTTAGCGGACGTGTCATCATTCATGATGGCAAGCCTACGGGGCGCAGTAGACGCCGGCGTTGAACTGCAGCGTGTTGTACTGACCCGCCCAAGGGGGGCTGACGAGCGTCTTCTCCTGGGCGCGGAGCGCTGCGGTCGGCGTACAGACGCCGTTGAAGGCGATGTAACCCAGGATGTTGTGGCCGTTCGAACCGGGGACGCGCACGGGGCCACCGCCTCCGAAAGCGATGGCCTGGAAAACCGGCAAGGCCGTATTGGTCAATCCGTAATTGCGGTACTCGGTCATGGAGGCGTAGACCCCGGGGTGCAGGCTGGGATCGACGTCATTCATTCCGGTGGCCCAGCCATTGAGCATCTGTGTCCAATAGGTGGCGTGCTTGGCGATTACGGCGTTCGACGCGCCGGGGGGAGCATCGAGGGCCGAATGATTGTCGGGGTAACCCTCGGGGTCGAGAATGACCCAGTTCGGTTTCAGATTCATTCCGCTCAGGTGGTACTGATCGATTTGCTGCGCCACCCATTGTCCCGCCAAGAAACCGTGGTTGTAATACGAAGCCGGGGTCTGGTCGGCTGGTGTCAATGGTCCACTCACCGTCCAGAACGACAACCAAGTCTCGCGTTTCTTCGACGCCATAATGCTCTGGCCCATTTGGTAGTCCGGCGACTGATTGAGGGGCACGGGTGGGGCGAAACCCACCCAGGGAGCGTTCAGCGTTCCTAATCCGCCGGTCTCGGAAATGATCGGCCACCCATCGGTAATGGCGCGAGTCCAATCGTTGGAGGGGATCGCGTACACTCCGACACCTCGAGCAGTCACGGTGCCGGCACCGGGGGCGAAGAGCTGCAGTGAGGTGCCGTTGAACACACCCGTCACTCCGATGGAAGTGGTGGCAGTTGTTGCACCGGCGCTGAGTGACACGTCGTTCGAGGTCCAGGTGATGCCGGGCAACTTTTCGGTGTAGTCGTAGATGTCACCCCAATTGGCGGCACGACCAGCTACGTTGATCGAGGTCGACGTAGCGCTCAGGAAGATGTTGCCGGTCCACACTGGGGAACCGGCAATGACGGCGGTTAGGTCGCGATACTTCCAACCCACCGTGGGCGTGATGCTGTGGGCAACACCACTCACCGGGGCCGACTGAACGCGGGTGGCACCTGTCGTCGTCGTCGTCGTTGTACTCGTGGTCGTGCTACTCGTCGTCGTGCTACTTGTCGTGGTGGTTCCCGTGCTCGTTGTCGTAACTGGGCCTGGGGCGGTGCTCGAAGTCGAAGTACTGAAGAGCTGGACATGATTGGCGCTCGAGAGGCTGGCCAGGTATGTCGTGACACCGTTCGTCGCGATCGCCAACTGGCCCGTGCTCGGGGGACTCGCCGAAGCGTCGCTGACGTCGGTGACGGTCCAAGCCCCTGCTCCCGGGACGGACTGAGAAAAATATTCGACGTGTCCCGCGGTCGTCGTGGCCGCGAACACGTTGGTAGTACCGGGCAAGGAGACGGGTGTGTTCAGCAACGAGGGTGAGTTGGTCATTGCCGTGACGTCGGCGGTTGCGCCAAGTGTCGCAGGAGAATTGAGTTGGCGCCAGTGCAGCGACAGGACGACGGCGTCACCCTTGGTGGAGCGGTCGAAGACTTGCGCGGCATTCCCCGATACCGACACGCTTACCAGCCCCGGGGACATCGGAATGTGACTCGCCACCGTGAGATCGGTGACCCTGTATCGGGATGTGAGTGGGCGCAGGCCGCCCGGAGACAAGACATGACTCACTGATGTGACGTGTGACCCGACCCGCGTGGGCGTTACAAAAGTGCGCGGTGCCAAAACCGTGGTTGGTGAAACCAGTATGAGACGACCCCTGGTGCTCACGTAGATCAAGTCGATGTTGCCCGATGGATCGATGAAGACATTGGGGTCCGATGCAGCACGCGGTGCTCGGGCCAGCGTACTGATGTCGGAAAAGGAAGTGCTCGTGTTCGCATTTCGCACGTAGAGCCCGAGGTCACCATTATCGAGGCGTGCGCTGAGCGCGAACTCACCTTCACCGGTGACGCCGTGAGCGCTTCCGACGATGGAATGCCCCCCGAAATCGCTCGTGAGCCCTTGGGTGCTCCAGACGCCAGTGGCGGCACTGTCGTATTCGTAGAGGGGTGCGGCACCGTTCGGTGACGTCGTCGCCAAACTTAGCCCCACGGTGGGGAGCGTCGCTCCGATGATGACAATGTTCGCCACCACAGTTACTCGTCGAAACCTCACTCGTGTCCTTTGACTATGTGGAACATCCTCGCTCGAAAACGTGTAGGTCCAGCCTAGTTGTCGCTGATTTGCGAAATGGATTAGCGCAGCGTCGTGACGCGGATAGCGCGCGAGACGGGACTGTATCCGTTACCGTTCCGCGCACGTAACTGGATTAGGTACGTACTCGTCCCCTTCAAGTTGGTCAACACGATGTGGGTGGCGTTTCCGGGGTAGGAGTGCCACGTTTGTCCCCCATCGATGCTGACTTGAATCGCGACGACGAAGGGCGCATTCGCACCGCGCGGCCGCAAAGTGATTATTGCTCCTTTGGATCGTGCTGACACGCCGCTCGTCACGGGTACTGCGGGCTTTTGGAGCGCCAGTGGCACCGGGTGCACCGTAAACGTTGTGGAGTAGAGGGGAACCCCGTGAAGCTTGACCGTCAGTACGACTGACGTGGGCTCGCTCGCCGTCATCGTGAAGATGGCGTTGCCATTGGTGTCGCTCGTGACGGTGTAGATGGACGAGCTTTGCCCGCGAGCGCTCGAGGGGTCCGAATCGATGAGGATGTTGCCGGCGTGACCGTGGGCCACCAGAGTCACCGCGGTGTTAGTCACGGGGTTGCCGTTGGTATCGCGAAGCGCGACGGTGAAGTGTGACGGGCTTAACGCGTAGGAGGCCGTCGCTGGCGACAGCAGGGTGCTACGAGCCGGACTAGCCGGACTAGGGCAGAGATCATTGACAAAGGTCGGGTCGGGACTTCCGAGGCCCGACGCCATGTCGTAACCCACGCCTGCGGCGTAAACACCGGTCCCGAAGAGGTCGTTATTGCCCGTGGTGACGTCGACGAAGCCCCTGCCGGTGCGCGCCAGAGCGTAGAGGGTTGGATTGATGAAGCCGAGCCGAGGCGTGTTGCAAATCTGGGCGGCGGTGGCGACGAGGGCACTGACCAAAGGTGCACCGATGGACGTGCCTCCGATGGCGCACCATCCCTGACACGAGTTGGCCGTACTGGTGAAGTAGTTGACGAATCCCGTGGCGGGGTCGCCCATCACTGAGAGATCTGGCACCATGCGCATCGTGGCGTTGGCGCTGATCCCGTTGGCATTCTGCCAACTTGGGCGCGACCAGATCTGGGAAACGCCGCCGCCGCCCGCACCGCCGTTGGAATTCCACACGGTCTGAGACAGGGGTGAAAGGGAAGTGATGGTAAGTCCGCCGACGCCGGTGACGTAGGGCTGGGAAGCCGGGTCATCCACGGCGGGCGCATTGGACACGATGCCCGTGCAGTCTGAGGAGCCGTTGTCGCCGGCCGCAGCCACTACCGTCTGTCCCTGGGCGGCCATCTGTTCAAAAATCACCTGTTCGGCCTGCACCGCGCCCGTGGGGTCCGTCTCACAATCGCCCCAGGAGGTCGAGACGATCGAGGCCGTGTTGTCGTTCGCAATCTGGGCGTAGAGGTCCAGAGGTCCCGACGAGGTATTGGGCGCCTGATAGATCTCTAGGTTCGCGCCGGGCGCGAGCGCGCCGGCCGCCTCGATGTCCATGGTGGCCTCGTTGCTGAAGCCACCCGTAGCGCCACCGTCGACGTTGACCGTGGTTGTCGTCGGGTTGAGTCCGTAGCACTGGAAAAAGACGGCGGTATCGGTGGCACTGTACTGACCGAGCTCGTAGATAGCGATGGTCTGTCCAACTCCCGTCTTGCCGGCGCTCCACGCGCTGCTTAGCCCGTAGAGCTGCGCTTGCTGTTGCACGGTGAAGCCGCCGTTGGTGCCGCTCGTCGTAGCTCCGGGGCACGTCCCCGGTACGGCGGCGTGTGCGGCGAGAGTCGCGCGCGGCGCAGTCGAGACGAGTCGTGACGTGGGTGATACGACGCTGGAGAGCCCGGCGATGGCACTGACGTCGCGCGCAATCGACGCGGGCAATGTAGCGGCGCGCGCGAATTGAGCCCGCAAGGACCCGTTGGTCAAGCGCACCGTCTCTACGGGCGTGTCAAATGCGTGCGCGATGTCCGTGGTGGACCCGGACATCTCGAGCAACGTCCGACTGGTCGTGACGAGACGAACGCGTAGACCGAAGCCTTCAAGGTATGAACTGACCGCGTGCAGCGTGGCCTCGCTCGCCCCGTAGCGCGCGCCAAAGAGCGAGGGAGTCAGGAAGTGACGATAGGAGGGTGACGACGGTGTGGTGAGGGCGTTCAAGAAGTTCTTCAGTCCCGCGGCATCGCGCAACGTGAGAGCAACGTCGAAGTTCGCGATGATGGGTCGGGTGACGACGCGGGCGTCGGTGGGTAGGTTTCCGACGCCGGCCACTTCGACCCGGGCGCCGGCGGCGCTGGCCGGTTCCGAGATCGGGACGGCGAACGCCGCGAATGCGAGGCTCGTGGCGAGGAGAGGCGCGATGGAGTGACGCGAAAATAAAGACATGACCACAGCCTAGGAAACCTGGCCGCCACCCGCGAACGCGTGGGCTCGCGGCTTCATAAAAGTTAGGACAATTTTAAGACTTGTCCGCGACTGGATATCCCGCGGCGGCGTAGCGCTTGGACAGGTCGCCGCACTCTTCGCAGATTGATTCAGGAATGACGCCCCAGCGCATCAGCCATCCAAAGACCGTGCAGCCCAGACAGAAGCCGAGAAATCCTTCGAGGGAGGCGGCCACGATGAGGGGAAGGAGGATCCAGCGGGCCACCGGCCAGCCAACGCTCCACCATGTGATCGTGGCGGCGAGGGTCAATGCGGCACCGATGCCCTGAGCGAAACGCTTGGGAGGGCCTGGTACGAATTTCTGCCAATTCACCATTCGTGGACCGCTCACGCATGTCGCGAATTGGCCCAGGGGTGAAAGGGTCGGTCCGGTAGCGACGCGCGCCAAGAAGCCGTACGTCAAGGGCAGAAGAATCCAAGCCCAGCCGGTCACCAGGGCGATGGCTGACATGATCACGACCCCGAGGGCCACGCTTCGTGCGGCCGCATCGTTTACTGGATTCGGGAACGCGAACAACTTCTTCATGCCACAAATCTTAGTGAAAAAGTCATTTATTGTGCCACTGATTTTTTGGTTGAGGCGAATGGTCGTGAACACGCTAATGCCGACCCTGAGTCGGCGTACGGTGCGTGGCGAGAGTTGTGAGATCAGCCTCGTATCTTCCCACCCGCCAGGGTGGCGAACGCCAGTGCGCAGACTCGCCAGAGGACCGGGTGACCACGGGTCACGAGGATGGTGGGGGCAAAGAGGATTGATGATTGGCGACACCACGCTTCGAAGGCGCTGCAGTTCGGCCCGTTCGAGCGAGAGACTCGGCCACGACGGCGAGTAGCGGGGCGCCGACAACCCGCGCCGAAGAGGACAACGGACGTCGCGGTGAGAAAGATTCCGAGGCAGAGGAACCATTGCGGTCCGGGATGTGGAAGCTCGAAATGGGCTGGTCGACGCGTGACGAAGGGAAGTTGGGGAGGAGGAGCGTCCCCGCGCCGATGAGCCGGGGTGCAGCGTCGTGAAACACGCTGGCCGGTAGGCCCAACGAGAGAGCGCACGACGATGCGGTACGAGCCGCCCTAGGCCAGTCTTGCTACGAGTAGGCGGCGATACGGCGTGATGTGTGCTCAAAAATCCCCTATTCCCGCCACGATAAGGGGGTCGAACACCTACGGAAGTGGACACGTTGGCGCCCAACGGAGCGATTGCGAGCGCCCGCGAGGCGGGACAAGCGATGAACGTACTGCCGCTGGCGACTCCAGTGGAGTTGCCGGTGGCGCACCCAACACCAGCGCCAGGGTGGGCGTCAGGGGGGGCGCCAGCCTCGCGACATGGTCGGCACCCACATTCTTACTACTCTACGAAGGTGAATTCTTCGCAACGGATCGCCGGTAATACCGAGGCGAGACCGTACTCTCATCTACCGTGGGCAATGTGTATCTGATGACCGGCGAATTGATAATTCCCCACGACGCACCAAGTGATCTAATTCGCGCAGCGGGGGGCATAGTAATCCGTCCCGTAACTAACGGACGATTCGAAGTGGCGTGTATCTTTCGCGAGGCTCGTGGCGACTGGACCTTTCCCAAGGGCAAACTCGACCCGGGCGAGACCTTTGAACAGGCCGCGCTTCGTGAGGTCTGGGAAGAGACTGGCATGCGCTGCGACGTCATTCGCTTCGCTGGCACCACCAATTACACGCACCGCAAGGGCAAGCCAAAGATTGTGGCCTATTACCTCATGAGTGTGGCGACGGGCGAATTCGCGCCCAATGACGAAGTGGACGAATTGGTGTGGCTCCCGCTTGAGCAGGTGCGTGAACACCTTACGTGGGACCGTGACCAAGAGCTCTTCGACCTCGTGGTCGCCATGTCCGAAGTACGCGCCCAAGCGTCCTAGGGGCCCGGTTCACTTGGTCACCGCGGCGGTGTGAACACCCGACGTGACCATGACGGCGGAGTTGAACGAGACGCCCCTTTTGTGAGGTCTTCTACGAGGAGAGTGCGGAGTTGTCCATGGCCGAAGCCCTGAGCATTGGCGCGCGACTCGAGTGAGAAGGGACACCCCTTCACCGGTCGAGTACTTCCGCGTTCCCTTGTCGAGGCGTGACGGAAATGGGTGTTTACGTGGGAACGCCAACCCGAGGAGCAACGCGAACGTACCGCGTCGGGGAATCTTAAGCAATTTTCCCGTTGCGTGGCCGAATGAGTAAGATGAATCCACCTGGAGAGGTGGGTGAGTTCGGTTTAAACCACATTCCTGCTAAGAATGCGGCCTGCGAAAGTGGGCCCGAGGGTTCAAATCCCTCCCTCTCCGCCATCAACACCGAGCGCCTAGCGCTCGGTGTTGGCGTCTTACGAGGAGAGGCTCATGCGCTACTGGATTGAAACGCTGGGCTGCCCGAAGAATCACGTCGATTCGGATAAATTGGCCGGGCTCCTGGTGTCTCAAGGGTACGAGCGGGCTGTTTCGGCGGCCGAGGCCGACTTGGTAGTAGCGAACACGTGCGCATTTATCGAGGCCGCTCGCGAGGAGTCCATTGAGACCGTGCTCGAACTCGCCGACGCCAAACACGCTGGCGCTCGACTCGTCGTGACTGGTTGTATGGCCGAACGCTACGGCGAGGAGCTCGCCGCCGCACTCCCTGAAGTCGATTTGGTCGCCGGCTTCAACGAGAGCCTGACCGCGCTCTCGCCCGCGACACCGGTGGCGCTACGCAAACGCCCAACACCCGCCTTCGACCTGCTCAATTTGCCGCGACCGGCTACGAGTGTGCCGTGGGCGTACGTCAAGATTGCCGAAGGCTGCGATCGTCGCTGTGGTTTCTGCGCCATCCCGTCCTTTCGTGGCGATCAGCGCTCTCGCTCGACCCAGGAGATTCTTAATGAGGCGCGTGGCCTCGTTGCGGGAGGAGTGCGCGAGATCGTGATCATCGCCCAAGACCTCGCGTCGTGGGGGAATGATCGTCGTCGGGCGTCATTGGGCGAAGCCGTTGAAGTGTTGGACGAGGGTGGTGGTCAACCTCTGATCGAACTCACCCGCACATTGTCGCGCGAGGTCGAGCGCGTGCGTCTGCTCTATCTCTACCCTTCGGGCCTCACCTCAGGTTTGATTGACGCGATCCTCGCGACCGGGGTGCCCTACTTCGACCTGTCCCTACAGCACTCTTCGCGTGCGATGTTGCGAGCGATGCGTCGCTGGGGCGATGGCGAGCGCTTCTTGGAGCGCATCGCGGCCATTCGCGCGGCGGACCACGACGCCACGTTTCGATCATCGTTTATCTTGGGTTATCCCGGTGAGACCGAAGAGGACCAAGAGAACCTCCTGGAGTTCATTCAAGAGGCGCAGCTGGACTGGGCGGGATTCTTCACGTTTTCGGACGAAGACGGTACGTACGCCCACAATCTTGACGGACACGTCCCCCATGAACTTGCCCTGGAACGATTGCGCGAAGTTTCGCAGTTGCAGGATCAAATCACGGCGACGAGACGCGACGCCTTGGTGGGAACGCGCCAACGCGTACTGATTGACGCCCCTGGCGTCGGTCGTAGTGTACGAGAGTGTCCCGAAATTGACGGCATCGTGATTGTCGAGCCCCCCCGGGGCGGGGGGGGGGGTGGGGGAGGAGAGATAGTTGGGGGCCCCGGGGCAGATGTGGGGGGGGGGGGCAGGGGGAGGCGCCCCCCCGGCACGATGGCGG
>VFSW01013897.1_pt1 | contig 11164 bp, 11 predicted proteins | sample 5358111 | NCBI WGS metagenome assembly VFSW01 (sample SAMN11554181, study PRJNA540505) | mine drainage metagenome | isolation source: sediment from site ElyBrook_90M | place: USA: Ely Copper Mine, Vershire, VT | collected 2017
CCCAATCCACCTGCATCCCCATCTGATGCAGTAAGTAAACGCCTGGCAAGGCCATTACAACATCGCCAATCGCTCCGAATTTAAGAATAAGTACTCGATCTGAGATCAACGAACCTTCCACATATCGAAACTAGTGAAATTACAATTAGTTATCGTATATTCACAACGCCGCAAGACAAATTTCGAACATCCGCGATCTCTGAGCAAATTCCGCTTTAGCTCACAATCAAAGCCGTATGCGACTTACGCCTTCTTGCATGAGCCAAGATAGGCCAAAAACCACGAACACACTATATAAGGTGGCCATATTCGTGCTGTTTTCCGCTACACCAACGACAAGAAGGATAACGTAGTACGAGTAGATCCTCAAATCGGATGGAGGCAACAGTGCAGCACAACTCTTCATCCTTATGTCAACCAGTCGAATAGTCGCACCAACAAATAGACTCAGTATCAATACACCCGTCAGACCACAATTTAGATATGCCTCCCCAAAGATTCCAACTCGCAAACCTGGATGCTCAGTAGCACTAAAACCAGCCGTAGTTGCAGTCACGACACCTAGCGCCCATGTATCGCGGAAGTTAGACAAAAAACGGGGTACAAACGCGATAAGACCAGCTACGTAGGTCTTTCCAAGCAGATAGTGTCCATCCCACTGTGACAAAATAACTGCAAAGTCGCGCGTGTCTGAAAACGAATTTCCATAACATATCGCGACCACAGATCCTGCAAGAATAGTTCCAAATGAATACTCAGGCGTCCTTAGAACATCGAGAAACAAAGCCAGCAATAATGCACCACAACCACCCACCAAGAGCCAGACTGGTTTAAATCTTCGTCGCAGCTTAATCAGTGATACAACAATTGTCATCGCAAACACTGCTGCCAAATTGCCTCGCTCACCATAAAACAATAAGCCACATAGGATGCAGATCACGATGATAAGCATGGAACGTTCTTTGAACAACACGAAGCGTACCAAACAGTAGGAAGCAATCAGCACGGAATAAAATGCCGCGAATTGTGCAACGGGACGGAGAGCTGGTAAAACCAGTAACAATCCTCTCAAATTAAAGCCAAAACCAACTGTCTTAAAATAATAAGCAAGGACACCTACTAAGAGACAAATGGCAATAATCCCGTGAATTAGAAGTAAGATGCGTGAGCGAAGCAGCAACAAAGATCCCTTGGAGGGATACTCGATAACCCATCGAAAAACTTTCCGAAACCCTTTGCCGAGATGTATCCGCCAGAGGCTTCCTCCTAGAATCATGCCAATATAGCCGAAAGCACTAATAAAGTAGGCGTCGTTGACTTTTGGCTGCATACTTCTTAATAAGTCTGGCCCTAGAGCGAGGACGTTGAGATCGCTTCTACTGAAAGGAAGCATGACATGAATAACCAAAAGATTAAACAACAGGTTATAGTGCCATATATCCATAGTGTAACCCTTGCGGTAGCAGTCCCAGTAATACGACCAACAAAAATGAAGAATACACGCACCGGCTAGCATATTGGCTATTGCGTTCATGTATCCTCTGTCCACACGTATTGCAGCATTACAGTTAATGTATAAATCTTCCAGATAACTACGACGAACAGCGACTACACACTACAATTCAGTATTTTTTACACCATTCTCTATATTACGAGGAATTATTCTCTTCCCGTCCAGCTTGAAATGGAATTTGCCATCCCTCAAACACGGCTATCAACTTGATTCGGCAATCAAACCAACTATCTTTTCGCACCACGAATCGCAAAACGTAGTAGGTCAGATAGGCAATAATTGCAATTACTGCGTATATAAATCTGACATGCTTTGCAATAAAGAAGGCCCTGTTTCTGGCACCATAATGCATCGAGAACTTCGATGCTGTTCCAGTGAGACTATTAACCTTATGCCATAGCTTTGCATCCGCTAAGTAGTAAAGGACCTCTCCTGCATGTCCAGCACGAAGCATGAAATCTGTATCGTCGCTGTAAACAAAATAGCGCTCATCCATTAAACCTATCCGTCCAAACACGTCGCGCCGGATTAAGACGCAACAGGTAGGTGCATATGTTACTTGTCGTGACACATCATACTGACCATGATCTAGCTCACCTTCGCCATAATGTAAACTTCGATAGGCCAACTTAGGTTGAAAAAAACCTCCTGCGCACCAAATCACGTTACTAGGTTCATAAAAATAGCACTTTGGCGTAACCATGGAGCAGCCAAAAGTCAAAAGGCCCTCAACTAGATGCCGAAATAGGTCAGGCCCGAACGTGACATCATTGTTAAGAAGAAGGATGTACTCGCAACCATCATCAACCGCAGCACAGATTCCCTGATTATTACCCGCTGCAACACCTTCATTCCGCTCGTTGACAATAACTCGAAGCCGGTCGTCATCCCAGCCCCGCAATTGCAGAACACTGTTATCGGTTGATGCATTGTCAATCACGTAGATCGTGAAGGACTGGTAGGTCTGACCTTCAATAGAAGAAATAAAGTCTCCCAGTACCAGGCCACTGTTATACGTCACCGTCACGACCCCGATGTGCCCACGCCGAAACTCTTTAGGTACTGCGTAAGGTCGATCCTCGTAACTAGCTGCTTTCATACATCAGTCCCCGCCTCTTCATCTCATCCAGTGACTGCTGGTACTTCCCTACACTAGGTTCACTCAGACCGGCCCACTCAAGAAAATGTTTCAACCCGTCACGAAACGACCAGCATGGCTCATACCCCAGCAACTTGCTGGCATTGGTCAAGTCTGCTGCCCCATGGCGTATGTCGCCATCACGAAAGTCTCCAGTAACTTGAAGCGGCGACCTGTTTCCATAGAACTCATTGATCAGTGAAGCCACTTCCAGGACGCTCGTTCGGACCCCGGATCCAACATTCACAGCATGTGTCCCGGTCGCATTACCCACAAGGCAGGCTGTCGTCGCTCGAACAGCATCTTCCACATACACAAAATCTCGGCTCTCTTTTCCATCTTCGAAAACCCTGATTGATTGACCAGTACGAGCCAGATTAGAAAAAATCGCAAGTATACCCGTGTATGGATTCTGCAACGATTGTCCGGGTCCGAAAACATTCTGATAGCGCAATGCAAACGATGGAATATTGAGTACTCGTCCAAACATAAGAACAGTCTGCTCTTGTACCTGCTTGGTCAATCCATAGAATGATGACGGCTGTAAGGGTGCTGACTCGGGCGTGGGATAGGTCTCGCAGACCCCGCAGCATACGGGACAGACAGGATCAAATTGACCAGCTTGTTTCTCCTGAACGGTGCGAGCTAGCGGATATACCAATCCGTCAGTTGCACACAAATAAGCACCCTCTCCGTAAATCGACCTCGAAGACGCCACTACAATCCTCTCAACTCGATACCTGGGATTCTTGGTTAGGATCTCATACAACTGCGCAGTTCCAGAGAGGTTCGTCTTAGCATATCGACCAACCTCATACATCGACTGACCTGTTCCCGTCTCTGCAGCAAGATGCACAATCGAATCTACCCTATCCAGTGCCGTATGCAATACCAACGGATCAGCTACGTCACCGACCACTAACTGTACATGTGGCGCAAGGTCAGGAGCAAGGCTGGCATTAGTGCCATGTACCTGAGGTAGAAAGTTATCCAAGATTACGACTTCATGGCCATCTAAGATTAGACGGCGAGTTAGGTGGGTTCCTATAAAACCGGCTCCGCCCGTAACAAGAACTCGACTTGTCATGCACGCCGCACTTTCACTGAGTCTTTTTCCTTCAAAAGCGTCACCATATCGCCAACGCTTTGCATCCGCTCTAATTCTTTACTGCTGAACTTAACTTCAAACGCGAGTTCTATCGCGAGTACTAAGTTAATATGATTGAAAGAGTCCCAACCAACAATATCTTCCGCAGAAGTGGTTGACTTTAAGACAATCGAATCTTCATCGAAGACATCATTAAATACTTTCTGTAATTGATTGTAAATATCAGTGTCCTGCACAGCGTTCCTCCACAATTTGGATTTGTGTCTCTCGTAAATTCAATGATGCCAGAGAATACACCCATCGCGTGCTGCCAGCTTCACCTGTACCAGCTGGGCTAAACCCCAGTCTCGCGTAAAGATCGCTGACCATACTATTTTTGGCAGTTGGATAATACACTCCTATTAAAGAGACTGCCCCAAGCTCTTTTGCTAAACCGACTAGCAAATTGAAGCAGGCAACTTCAACCTCCCTACCAAGCACTCGACAACTCATCAGCCATGTATCGATCTCTAATTCAAATGCTAGATTGAGTTTGCCGATCAGAATTCCAATGATGCCGTTGTCTCCAAACTTATCTTTAAGGCGCATTTGCAAAGTCAATACCTTTTCTGACGCCATTGTAGCTCTTACTTGGGCTTGCGAATAACGCTTGGTCGTCAAATTGAATTGATTCGTCTTATTAATGAGTTGCACAATGCGATGCAAATTTAGCTCATCAAAGGGTTGCCAAAACATCTCCATTCGCAATCCACGAAGATAGCTGGTCATATCCGTCGCTGACTCCCGAAGAACTTCGCGTTCAGCATTGGCTTGATACTGTGCCGCGCGTGCACGGTCTTCTTCAGTTACCGTCAGCCCTTCGAAATATCCAGCTGATGCTAAGCAACGGACGTAAAGCGCTGGGTCGTCTGGAAGTTCTGGAACTACAACTTCTGGCAATGCCTCGCGGACCAGACCCCGCTCGAAGGGATTATCGTCAACGAAGACTAGTGCATCGAGACCGATATTTAAGGTTTTTGCAATATGACGTAGGTTTTCCGCCTTGTCTCTCCAGTTAGCGACGAAACATGCAATGTCTGTGCGCCTGAGCAGCATCTCTGGATGCTGCTCAAAAACTGCCAATGCATTCGATTCGTCATTCTTTGAACAGACAGCCAAGATAATTCCACGCTCCTTCAACCGCAGAATATATCTTTGAAATGCGAGAAACGACTCAGCCAGTGAGTCTCCATGACCAAGAATGATCCCATCCATTCCATCATCACCAATCACGCCTCCCCAGAGTGTATTGTCGAGATCTAACACTAGACACTTGGCAGAACGCCCTAATTGCGCAGCTATGACTCGCATTAGGTAGTCCCCGTATAAATTTGAAACTGCGGGATGTATTTCCTGCTTGGAGCGATGCCAGAGGGCCTCATCATGCCAAATCATTAATCCAGTTGACAGAGCATACTTATCCACGGACAGAAGATGTATTCCAGACTCGTCAGCCGCTTCCTGAAGCATGGCATTTAGTTGGCGGATAAAACTCTGAGGTGAATCTAGTAAGCGGTGTTCGTTATTACCAAGGACATCAGGGAAGACAGGTAATGCAGTCTGTTGAATTACGGTGCAACTGAACTTTGACTTCGCATCATTCCAGTACTTGCGCATACCATCCAGCGCAACAATGGCAATCCCAGCTGATGTCTCATATAGATGAGGCGCATCCAACGAAAGACATACAAAGTCGGGCCTAAAATCATGCAACGACGAAGCCTGGTCTAACAGTTCCTGTCGATACTGGCCATAGCTACCCTCATACACCTCAAGCCAAATCCCCCGGCGTAGAGCAGATATCCGGATTCCAGCAATAAGGTGCTTTAGGGTTGACGAACCGAGTAGAGCAAGGCGAACCTCCTTAAGTCCCAGAGATTTCCGAAGCGCTACACTGAAAGAGCGCTGAAGAACTCGATCCAGTTTCCCCGCCTGAACAAAACTAATATTGCAATTTGCTAAACGCCTCAACGCATCCCATCGCTCACGCTCGTCGCCTAGAGAACGCGCAGCATTGAGGTCATCGTCCCATGTGGCTCTCGTGGGTAGCCATGAAAGTTCCGCTATCATGCAGCCTCAGTTTCTCAGACTTACGGTTTAGCCGTATGACTCTATTTTACTGTGTTGTTTTGAACCATGCGGATAATGGGTAGCAGCACGTCGGACGCAGACTCCTCCTTTATAGGAACAATACTTGCTGTCTGATCCGTGAGCAGGCGTGGGAGTCGTTGTACTAAGATCGTCAAACCAGGCAACATACGGGACAAGTCTTTGCACATCACTTCACCAGCAGCTTTTACCATCGAATACTCTGACATTCCGTCAGGACGCGCCTCAACCGACACGGATGATGGATAGAATACCCTAATACCTGATTGTGCCGCAGTGTCCTTCAAAGCAATACAAAGATCATAAAATCCTTTCAGATAAAACGTTGCAAATTCATCAAAGAGTGGCCACTCAAGCACCCTGCCCTTTGCTCTAAAAATAGGATTGCTCGCAAAAAAATACATATGTGTTGGGTCCATGGTTAGATCTTTCAACTGTGACGCTGCAGGTAGTCGGATATCGAAATGTGACACGCGACAATCGCCGCCCCATTCGTTAATCTCCATCGCTACCCTTTCGGCCTCGATTGCACCTAGTGCGTAGGTAATGGTCACTTTCCCGCCGCCGGCTGCGATCGCTTTGGCAGTGAACTCGCCCAATCCACGTGAACCCCCTATAACAAGCGCATGACTACCAGAAAATTCCTGCGGTGCAACTAAGGTTGAGATGTCCACAATCGTCGGCTGTGACACCGGTGGAACACGAGCAAAAGTATCAATTGTTCCAAGCATCCCCGCACCATTCACGTCCATCGACACAGCCCGAAATCGTTCATCGACACTTTTGACCGCGTAGTGTAAACCGCGCTCACGCCTTGCTTCTTCTGAGAACACAACCTTGAGCCCTGAAAAGATCGAGTTTAGTCCAGGGCACACCATGCCGACCAGACGTGTTGAACAAGCTACTCCCGCCAACTCTAACGATCCTAGAACCTTCGCAGTCGATGGATATCTATTGGCTAATTCATGCTGTATCGACGCAAATCCCAGAAAGCCCACAGTATCCTTCAACGTAGAAAACTCAGGTGTAGCTGGGGATTTAGCAACATTCTTGTAGGATGGCAATTCAATTGGTGGCATTACCTGCTCCACATAACGGTCCCCAAAGAGGAGTTTCGCCGTTACTACCGCCATCCCATTCACTACAATTCGAACATTCACAGCATGAGCGTCAGAACGGGCCTGCACAAGTTCAGCCTCGTCACCCACGTAAACCCATCGTGCGAAACGGGCAGAGATTCCGGTCAATGAAAGCCTCTGGTCATTACGATGTGAGACAGCCTCTTCCAACGCCCAGAGTAATAAATTAACCCCATGGACCACCGGAGCACCTGCAGTTGTCCTCCGTGCGGCAACAATATCCATATGTACTGGATTCCAATCACCAGAAAGCTGCGCAAATAGGAGTTGGTCGTCATGGGAAAATACCCGTCTTGCCAAAGTCACATTGTCCGCCATCACATTTCCCCCCAACGAATTAAACTGCATTTCAATTCAATCACATGAGAATAGCTCGCAAGTCAACGTAATCAAGGTCTAACCGTATTCCCTCCGCTTGGTTCAACACCGCAATTAAGCTAATCTCATTCATTATGACTACTCCCCCTGCCACCGGTTCAGAATCCAGGCTTAGCCGCTTTTTCAGTATGCCCTACAACGAAAAGCTTAACGCTGTCTGCACGGTGATCAGCAGACTCAAAGGTAGGCTTTACTACGCTAAAATCTTTGGGAACTTTGGCAAAGGATCGATACTGATCAAACCTCTGTTGCTTACTAATCCTAGATTTGTCTCGATCGGTAACCGAACTATGATCCGCCAAGGAGCCCGCATCGAAGCGATTATTTCTAATGGTCATCGAACACCCACGCTGATCATCGGTGACAACGTTAGCATCGAACAGTTTGCCCATATCGTGTGTCACTGTAAAGTGACCATAAAAAACAACGTAGGCATTGCTCCCGGTTGCGTCATTATGGACACATCCCATCCATTCTTCGACATCGATAATCCTGTTCCAATATCTAGAAGGATTTCAGTGGCCCCCTCTTTTGTCCTCATAGAAGAAGGAGCTATGCTAGGCGCTGGAGTCTTTGTTATGCCTAACGTACGGATAGGAAGAGGCTCTGTGATCGGCGCCAACTCTGTCGTAACCCGAAGTATTCCTGACAATTGCGTTGCCTCTGGAAATCCTGCGGTTCCGAAGTTGCAATATGACATGCAACAAGCTAGATGGATCACAATTCAAAAGTGAACGAAAAGTCACCTGTGTACACGAAACGAGAAATCGAGAGCTCAAATATTTCAGAGAACTGTCATGTCGGCCCTCTGCCCCGCTGCAAAGGAATGAGTCCCCCTCGATACCAGAGTAATATAAGCGTCGAACCAACTGCCATAATGAGGCACCACCACAACGAAACTGTTAGCGGCTTAGCTCCCTCGATCAATGCATAAGCAAGTAGTGGGGACAGGCAGATGACCGGACGGAATAAACCCTCAACCACAAACTCCGACCGACGAATCGGTATGATCTTCACTGCCCTTATTGTATAGATTATGTAGCAGCAAATACCCAATACTGCTGCCAGGAGCGTACCCCACGCTACTCCAATTGCACCAAACCATAGTATACCAACCACACTAAACCCAAGATTGCTAACCGCCTCAATCATTCCAGGCAACACTGCATATCGCTGTAGTCCAGTTGCCAGCAGAGCGGAAGCATACGAGTTACCAAGCAAGCGGACAGCCTGTCCAACCAAGAGAATCTCAAGAATTCTCAAAGAATGAATACCGTAGTCCGGTCCGACCCAAGCCTGAAGTAGAGCTGGCCCACCTAACGTTGCTGCAAAAATGAGCAGTACATTGAGGTAGGTACTCAGGCGCGTGGCAACTAAAATTGCGCCTCGAATTCGCTCATATTCGCCTCGCGCCTGAAGCACAGCGACTGGGGCAATCAATGATCCAAACAGTGAGTTATTGAGGCCCGTAAAGAAAGCGACCAAGGTGGCAGCGACAGAATAGTAACCAACAGAGGAGAACTGGAACCGCCCCACAATCGTCACGTCGAGTCCACTGATCAGCAGCATCCCAAATGAAAAAAACACTAAGACAGAACAGTAACGTCCCAATTCTGCTGCCATGGCTCTGCTTACAGATTTCACACGCAGTCTCATCTGTGGCAATAGCTTCCGTACTGCAGCATACTGTGCTAATCCTCCCAGCAAATTGAAACACGCTATGCAAGAAGCAAGCCACACTAATGAATGTGTATATCTTGATGCTATTACAACCGCAATAGCTCCCAGAATACGACTAGAGCCGATAGCTGCCGCAGAAAGTTCATTACGGTGCAGGCCCACAAGCACACCAGTAAAGGTCGATACAGGCAACAGCAATGCGGCACTGAGTGCTAAAACCAGGACACCACCACGCATTTCTCCGACTAGTCCAGACGGCAGGCCGTGGAAGAGATGCTGCAATTGCCACACAACTATACTTATCAGGCCGAGTGCCAGAACACCGCCTACAGATAGCATGACAAACGCCGTGCTGACGAGGGAGTCTCGCAGATCATTTTCTCTGCGTTCGATTGCCTGAGCAAGATATCTGGCAATTGCAGTTTGCAAGCCAAAATCTAAATAGTTCGCATACGCAGCAATCTGTAACATCAACGCCCATGCAGCAAATTTGTCATGCTCCAATGAGCGAGTTAAAAAATGCGGAAGGACAAGTGCTACGATCGCCGTTGCCCCACCACGTACGATATTTGCCAACGCATTCTTCACAACAGTGAAGCCAAATCGCTTCAATCGTTCTCTCCACCATACATAGCTGACTTAGTTGGATACATTCCATTCTTTGTCTAATTACACAAACAGATCACCCAGAATATACTGAGAGTCTGTCGACTCATCTAAATCATAGAATTGCTGTGCTGGCTATGAACCTCGATACTCGCATTAAGAATGAACGTCTATCAAGAATGATTTGACACCTGCTTGTGCGATCACCCTTACTATTCCAAAACACCCACCGACGATTGTCGCCAAGAATATAATTAGCATTCGCTGTGGACCGGACTTAGTGTCTGGAACAACTGCTGTGTCTACTACTTGCATTAATGGTGCTGATCGTGACTCATCTAGCTTTGCCGATTCATATTGCTTGAGAAGAAGCTCGTAAAGAGCCTCATGATACTTCACCTCGCGCGCTTTTCTAACGTAGATCAATGTGAGTTCCGGAACCTTTGCAGTCGGCAACTGAATATCGCCGGCCCCACGAGAACCTCGCGAATCCTCAAGCTTGTTAAGCTGCGACCTTAGACCAGCAATCTCCGATCGAATCCGAATAATATCGGGATTGAGATCGGTAGCAGATTGACTCATAGCAGCCAATTGAATTTCCCGGCTTGCAATCTCTGCCTGCGTCTGAGCGATTGTCTCAAGCTGGATTCGTGCCTGCCCACTCGGTTGTATCAACCCTGTCTGCTCTTGGCTTCGTGCTAGGTCTACTTCAGCATCCGCGAGTGCATCCTTTTCCTTCTTCAGTTGCTCTTCAAAAAATATCCGTCGCTGACCAGCCTCTGTAAATGAGATGCGATCATTCTGAATATGCAATTCCGAAAGATATCCATTCGCGATGTCTGCGGCGCGTTGAGGATCATGATCCTCAACGCTAATTGAAATAATCGTATCCTTACCCGATAAAAAGCTGCTGTGAGCAGCAAGCGCCTTCTCCGTCTTGCTCATCTTCTTGGTCTTATACACTTTAGCCAAATCGAATTTGCGAATCAGATCATCGGCTATGGTTCTACTCTGAAGTATCCCGATGTAGACCAGACTAGGATCCTTCAATCCTCCTAATGAGGCACCGGCTCCACCTAGTGCACCTAATTGGCTCAAAATGGCCGAGGATCCAGAAGACATCGAATTAGGTGGCAGGAAACTTGCTTTCGCCGTGTAGGTCGGCTTGACAAAGATTAAGACTATGGCAGCCATACATGCAGAAATGAGGGCGGACTTGATAATGCCCCCTCGACGGCTCGATAGAAGACGAACTAGAGCTTTCAGATCAATTTCACTATCAGCGGTCGCAATTGGAATACTTTGCGGTGCATTGGACGCACTTGGCGTCTCTGGTCGAAATTGTGACGTCTCTTCGTGCATCATAGCCATCCCTTACAGCACCAGGTTGATTGCTGCAATCGCCAAACCAAACTGGCCGACAATTGTTGCAATATCAACCAGTAACCGTAAAC
>VFSW01013898.1_pt1 | contig 11164 bp, 7 predicted proteins | sample 5358111 | NCBI WGS metagenome assembly VFSW01 (sample SAMN11554181, study PRJNA540505) | mine drainage metagenome | isolation source: sediment from site ElyBrook_90M | place: USA: Ely Copper Mine, Vershire, VT | collected 2017
GCGGCCATCAGGGCGTCGATACAATCGGCGCGGTCCCAACGGGCGGCAGTACGCCAATCGCTTCCAACGCCGCGACAGTGACTTGGGGACCCGGTTCCGATTCCACATTCATTACCCTCAACCAGAGTCCGAAAGGCGCGATCGAGGGCCAGACCGTCAACCTCATCGCGTCGCTGCTCGACGTCTCGCAGAATCCGGCTACTCCGATCTCGGGCGAGACCGTCAACTTCAGTGCCGGCAGCCAGACCTGCAGCGCTACAACCAATGCGCAAGGCATCGCGACCTGCGCGGTGACCGCAAGCGGCTTGGGCATCGAGACTCAGTCGGCAAGCTTCGCCGGTGGTGCGAATTTACTGGGGTCGAACGCCTCGGACGCCTTCAACGTGATAACGCTGGCGACCTCGACGCCGACCGCGACGGCCACAGCCACCGCAACGGCGACGGCGACTGCGACTCCGACTGCCACGCCGACGCCGGTGGTGGGCAAGCTGAAGGTTTCACCCAAAAAGCTCAATTTCGGCGATGTCGCGATAGGCGCCACCAGCCCGCCCAAGTCGGTGAAGATCGTCAATGCGGGCAAGGCAAAGAAGAAAAAGGTGCCGCTGCCGGTTCTGATCGAGATGGAATCGGGCGTCGCGAGTCCGTTCAGCCTGACTCAGCGGTGCGACGATGACGACCTGGATCCGAGAGCCAAGCACGTGCCACCGGGAAGTTGCGAGGTCTCGGTAACGTTCAGCCCAACTGCAGCCATGAAATATTCAGGCACGCTCGTTATAGATACCAACCTCGAGTCGAAACCCGACCGCAGCGTCAAGTTGGAGGGCATCGGCAAGGCGCCGAAGAAATGATCTGAACGGGCGCCGGTCGATCCTGCTGATCGGCCGGTGCGTCACGACACTTCGCGTCATTGCGCGATCGGTGCAGCCGGATTACGCTGGCGGTCGTGCGCGCTCTCGCTATACTGCTTGCCGCTCTGATGTTTCCGTTGAGCATGAGTGTGCCGACTGCGATGGCTTGCTCGACACCGGCCTGCTGCTCGAATTGCTCGACGACCACTCCTGCGAATCAAGTGAGCTGCTGCAACGCGCCGGCGGCGCCGGATAAGGCGGTCAGCCAGGCGCGGGATCCACTGCATTTCGACTCGATTGGGATCCTGCGGGCAAGCTCGGTGGCGGCCACGATTTCGCCGATGCGAAAATCCGTCGCCGCTCGCGGATACTCTCCACCCGACCGCCTTTCGCTGGCACAACTCTGTTCGCGCCAGATCTGAGCCTTCCCCTGCGCGCGTAAGTTGAAACGCGGATGCGTCGCATCCGTGGCTGACGCTTGCGCGACGCCCGCTCGAGACGAATCGAAAAATACAGCTTGCAGCTACGAGCCGCGCCGCGATCGAACGCGGGCGGAAGGTTGGATTTTGTGAAACGACAAGACATTCGCCGCATGGCGGCGCGAAATTTAATCGCCACGCTCGCTGCGCTGGCGATGGTGGCCGTCATTTCGCCGATGGGTCGCGCGCAGGATGCCGCGCAGGCGACTGATCAGCGCGCCAGTTCGGACCGGCTGCAGGCGCTCGTCGCCGAGGCGCTCTCGCGCAGTCCGGTTGTTCTGGCCGCGCGCAGCCATTGGCAGGCTCAAACCAAGGTGCCGATACAGGCCTCGACTCTGCCCGATCCGGCAATCTCGATGCAGCATTTCACGGTCGGAAGTCCGCAACCTTTTTCGGGCTATGAGACCAGCGACTTCTATTACACGGGGTTCGGCGTCTCGCAGGACATTCCGGGTCCGGGCAAGCTGCGGCTGCAAAAGTCCGAGGCCGAAAAAGACGCCGACTATGCGCGGCATCGCTACGAAGTGGCGCAGCGCGCAGTCGCGGAAAAGGTCAAGGAGCTTTACTACGAGCTGTTCTATCACGCGAAGACGCAGGCGGTGCTCGATCGCAATCAGCAGGAGCTGCAACAGATCCAGCAGATCGCCGAAGTCCGCTATCGCGCGGGCGAGGGTCTGCAGCAGGACCTGATCAAGGCGCAACTTCAGACCACCGAGATTCTGAAGGAGCACGCCATGCATCATCAGGAAGAGGATCAGGAGCAGCTCGAACTCAAGCAGATGCTGGGGCGCGATGCGGACTCGGAAAATATCGAAATCGGCGACGTCGAAGCGACCAAGCTGCCGCTCGAAACGGCGCAGCTGGCGGATTTGGCCGGGATCGGTTCGCCGGATTTGGCGGCGGATCGCGCGATGGAAGCGCGCAGCGCGGAAGCGTTGAAGCTGGCGCATCAGGGTTACTGGCCGGACTTCACGGTCGGCTATTCGTACGAAAAGACCGGTCCCGGATTCAGCGACTACTACATGCTGAGCCTGGGCGCGAAGGTTCCGCTCTATTTCTGGCGCAAGCAGACGCCGGCGATCGAGCAGGCCGCGCTCGAAGCCGAGTCGGCGCGCGAGCAGACCCGCGCCACGCAACTGCAAGTGTCCAACGACGCGGAAAGCAGCCTCGTCGCGATGCGCACCGCGGAACGGATCATGTCGATCTACCGCGACGGTCTGATTCCGCAGGCCGAAACTTCGCAAGCCTCGGCGATGGCCGCATATCGCGTCGGCAAGGTCGATTTCCAGACGCTACTCACGTCGGTGCTCGATTTGCAGAACCTGCGCCAGGAGTACTACCGGAGTCTCGCCGACCACGAGATCGCGATCGCGAAAATCCAGCAGGTAATCGGTGACCGAAGATGAATCACAACTTATCGCATTCGCGACTCCGCGTGGTGACCTCGATGATCGGCGTGCTGATGCTGGCCGCGACCGCGGCGTACGGAGCGGATTCGCTGCTCGCGCCAATCCGGATCACACCGGAGCGGCGGCAATTGATCGGACTCAAATTCGCGACCGTGGTGCGCAAGGCGGTTAGCGATCGCCTCGAGACCACCGGCAGCATCGAAGCGGACGAACGGCTGCAAGGCTACGTGCAGACGCGCTTCGCCGGATGGATCGAGCAGGTCTTCGCCAACTCGACCTATCAATACGTCCATCGCGGCCAGCCGCTGTTTACGATCTACAGCCCCGACCTGATGAGCACCGAGAATGAATATCTGCTCGCAATCGATGCACGCAGACGGGTTACGGACAGTGCGGTCGCGGACGTTGCCAGCGACGCGTCGTCGCTGGTCGATTCGGCGGCGGAGCGGCTCAAGCTGTGGGGCGTATCGCCGCGCGAGATCGCGCGATTGGAACGCGAGCGCACGGTGCGCCGCGCAGTCGAGATCGACTCGCCGATGAGCGGGTACATAGTCGAGCGCAACGCGCTGCCTAACATGTACGTTCAGCCAGACACGCGCCTTTTCACGATCACAGACCTATCGAAGGTGTGGATTTATGCGGCGGTCTTTCAAAATGAGCTAGGCAAGGTCCGTCCGGGCGATCCTGCGACAGTTAGCGTGGACTCCTATCCGGGCATAAACTTCGACGGGTCAGTCAATTTCATAGAGCCGCAGATCGATCCTATGACTCGCACGGCGAAGGTCCGTTGCGAGTTCAATAACCCTAAAGGGCAGCTCCTTCCCGGGATGTTCGCGCACGTCGCGCTCGACCTGCCGATGGGCGAGCAAACTGTTATCCCCGACAGCGCGGTTTTGCGGACGGGCACGCATAACGTCGCTTTCATCGACCGCGGCGACGGTTACCTGACTCCCGCCGAGATCGAGTTGGGGCAGCACGTCGGCGACGAGTACATCGTGCTCAAAGGACTCGCGCCGGGTCAGCAGATCGTCAGTTCCGCGAATTTTCTGATCGACTCGGAAAGCCAGCTACAGGCGGCCGAGGGAGCGTTCGTACCGCCGCCGCCGGGAGTCGGGGCCAACGCCGTTGGATCGGCAACTGAGGCTGCTCCGCAGGCAAGCATCGATTTCACCAGCGACCCGAAACCTATGGTGCGCGGCCCTAACAAGGTCATCGTGACAATCCACGATTCCAAAGGCGCGCCAATCGCGGGCGCGCAAGTGACAGTGTCGTTCTACATGGCAGCGATGCCGGCGATGGGAATGGCGGCGATGCGTGCGCAAACTGCCGCGGCCGATCAAGGAAACGGCACTTACTCCGCAAATATCGAACTGCCGAGCGGAGGCACCTGGAGCCTGACCATAACTGTGTCGAAAGGCGGCCAACCGATCGCGACCAAACAGATGGACGTGTCAGCCAGCGGATCGATGGCGATGTGAGGACAGACGCATGATTGAAAGAACTATCGACTGGTGCAATGCGAACCGCTTCATACTGTTCTTCGGCGTGCTGGCCCTGGTGCTAGCCGGCGTGTGGTCGCTCGATCGAATTCCGCTCGACGCGCTGCCGGATATTTCCGACGTACAGGTGATCATCCACACCGAATGGATGGGACAGCCACCCAATCTTATCGAAGACCAGGTGACCTATCCTATCGTCACCGCGATGCTGGCCGCGCCTCACGTGAAGGCGGTCCGCGCACAGACGATGCCCAACGATTCCTATGTCTTCGTGGTGTTTGAGGACGGTACGGACATCTACTGGGCGCGCAGCCGAGTGTTGGAATACCTGGAACAGATCACCGGTAAGCTTCCTACGGGGGTAAATCCCGCCATAGGACCGGACGCTACTGGAGCGGGATGGGTGTACGAGTACGCACTGGTTGATAAGAGTCATCTCCATAGTCTAGCCGACCTGCGCAGCTTGCAGGACTGGAACGTCCGCTATGCGATCGAAACCGTGCCGGGCGTTTCCGAAGTCGCTACTATCGGTGGCTTTGTAAAGCAGTACCAGGTCAAGCTGGATCCTGATCGTTTGCTCGCGCTCAAGGTCCCTTTGCAGACCGTGATCGACAAAATTCGCGATAGCAATGGCGAAGTTGGTGGCCGCGTGCTCGAGATGTCGGGCGCGAACTACATGATTCGCGGGCTCGGCTACGTCCATTCGGTATCAGACCTTGAACAAATATCCGTCGCCACCAATAACGGCACACCGGTGCTAATAAGAGACTTAGGCGTGGTCAGCCTGGGACCCGACTTGCGTGAAGGTGCGGCAGAGTGGAATGGCGACGGAGAGACCGTCGGCGGCATCGTCGTCATGCGCTACGGGCAGAATGCCCTAACCGTTATCGACGGAGTCAAGCGGAAGATCGCGCAGATTCAAAAGACTTTGCCGCGCGGCGTCGAAATCGTCGCCGGCTACGACCGCTCGGGACTTATCCAGGCATCGATCAATACCTTGAAGCGCGATCTGCTCGAAGAAGTCATAATTGTAAGTCTCGTCATCATCATTTTCCTCTTCCATCTGCGTTCCGCCTTAATTCCAATTCTTACGCTCCCGATTGCGGTCATCGCGACCTTCATCCCGATGTACTATTTGCAGATCAGCTCCAACATCATGTCGCTCGGCGGCTTGGCGCTGGCGATAGGTGTGCTGGTTGACGCGTCGATCGTGATGGTCGAGAACGGCTACCGGCATCTATCCGAGGCGCAGCACCAGGCGTCGCTAAGAGGCGAGTCGCTGTCAGCATCCGAGCGTCAACGCATCCTGTTGTCGGCGGCGAAGCAGGTCGGCCGCCCGATTTTCTTCTCGCTGATTATCATAGTCGTCTCATTTTTGCCGGTGTTCATGCTCGAATCGCAGGAAGGACGGATGTTTCGTCCGCTCGCGTACACCAAGTCCTTCGCTATTGGCTTTTCCTCGATTCTCGCGATCACCCTTGTGCCTGTGCTGATGGTCCTGTTCATCCGCGGCAAGCGGCTGCGGCCCGAAGGCGACAACCCAATCTCGCGCTTTTTTCAAGCCATCTATCTGCCGGTCATCCGATGGTGCCTGCGACATCGCGCGCTGACGATCGTGGCCAACCTGATTTTCCTGCTGCTTACAATTCCGCTGCTGTTCAAGATAGGCAGCCAGTTCATGCCGCCGTTATATGAAGGCTCGAGCCTTTACATGCCTACTGCGTTGCCCGGAATTTCGATCTCGTCAGCGGTCGATCTGATGCAGAAGCAGGATCAGATCATACGCACGTTTTCGGAAGTCGAAAGTGTCTTCGGTTCAGTAGGACGTTCGGACAGCGCGACTGACAACGCACCGCTCGACATGTTCGACACGACTATAATGCTCAAGCCTCGCGACCAATGGCGAAAGGGCGTGACTTACGACTCTCTTATTGCCGAGATGGACGACAGGCTCCATTTCCCCGGCTTATCCAACTCCTGGACGATGCCGGTCGAAAACCGCCTCGACATGGAACTGACCGGGATTAAAACTCCGGTAGGACTCAAAATTCAGGGTCAGGACGTTGATAAGATTCAGCAGATAGGTTCCCAAATCGAGGAGATACTTGGTTCGGTGCCCGGCACGCGCGGAATATTTGCCGAACGGGTCTCGCAAGGGTTCTACATTAACGTCGATGTCGATCGCGCGGTCGCCGCGCGGTACGGCCTGACAGTAGGAGACGTTCAGCTGGCGGTCAGCTCCGGTATGGGCGGCGAGAATGTCGCGACCACCGTTGAAGGACGCGAGCGTTATTCGATCAACGTCCGCTACCTGGCGGATTATCGCAATGACCTGAACGCGCTTCGTCGAATTTTGATCATGACGCCTACAGGAGCGCAAATTCCGCTGGGCGAAGTCGCGCATATCGACCTGAGTCCCGGACCTTCGATGATTCGCGACGAAGACGGACAACTTACCGGCTATGTGTATGTTGACCTGGCGACGTCGGACTACGGCAGCTACGTTGACGACGCGCAGCGCGTGCTCGATCGGCAACTTCATCTGCCGGCGGGCTACACCCTCAAATGGTCGGGTGAGTATGAGTTCCAGTTGCGCGCACGAAAGCGCCTTACACTTATCCTGCCGGTCGTGTTCGTTCTGATCTTTGTCCTGCTCTACATGCTATTCCAGTCGGTGACCGAAGCGATCGTGCTGATCCTTCCAACCGTGTACGCGATGACCGGTGGGCTGCTGCTGCAGTACATGATGGGCTTCAACTTCAGCGTCGCAGTCTGGGTGGGTTACATCGCGCTGTTTGGAATCGCCGTCGAAACCGGTGTCGTCATGGTTATATACCTGCACGAGGCCCTCAATCGGCATATCGCCGCCGGTCAACTGACTCATGAAGGCGTCGAAGCGGCGGTGATCGAAGGCGCGGTGCAACGCTTGCGGCCGAAGCTGATGACGGTGGCAGTCGTGATGCTAAGTCTCGCGCCAATCCTATGGGAGAGCGGCATAGGATCCGACGTGATGAAGCCTATAGCGGCTCCTATAGTCGGCGGCATGGTCACTTCGACGATTCACGTCCTCATACTGGTGCCGGTCTTCTTCGCGATCATGAAGGAGCGAGCATTGAAGAAGGGGCAGCTAAGTCCATCTCATCAATGACCTGGGGCGTTTATGGTCAACGCGGCATAGGTCTAGCGCGCGGTCCAAGCGAGCCGTTCAGCGGCATAAGGATCGTTTTCGACCCGGCATTGATTGTCGAACATCATGGTCGGACGCAAATCGGTCGAATACTGAGGCCACTTAGGAATGCCCTCGTGATTCGGATTTCCAGCGCGCGCGAACGCGAGCCACGCACGGCTCATCTTGTCGGCCAGCGCGAATCGCGTCGGCGAATCTCCGGCTATCGCCGATGTTTTTACCGTGTCGAAGACGGACGGAATTTCGAGTGCGTGCGGCGATTTGAGCCTGCCCTCGAGCACGGGAGTCTCCCAGGTGAACATATAGACGAAGACCGGCGCACTGTGTTGCGCGACTTTGCGATCGGCGGTGACGAGCGACGGCATCCGCATCGCGTGGTCGGTGGCGATTGCGAGCACGAGGTCGCGCAGCGAATCGTTGGGCCGCGCGCGCCGATAAGGCTCGATGATGCGGTCGGCTTGATCGCCGACGAACATCTGGACGCGTTGGCGCATCGCGGCCTCGTCCAGTCCGTCGAGCCACGGCGCGAAGGCGAAGAACAACGTCATCTCGTCCTTGTTGGTCCCGATCATCAGCGGCACGTTGGCGGAAATCGCCGGCGCGGTCGGCTCGAAGGGACCGCCCGGAAGATGCTTGCCATCGACGACCGGATTGAAGCCGACGCGGCGGCGATTCGAGAAGGACATCATGCTGACTTTTTTCAGCACCGCGGCTTGCGCCTGCGCGAGTTTCGGCGCGGGAATCTTGCGCAACTCGCTAACCTTGCTCGCGTCGAGTCCCAACTCCGCCAATAGCTGGCGCGCGGTCTCGCTCGCGTCGTCGCGGCTGGCCATCTGCACCGCGGGTCCGCTCTGAATGATCGCCTTGTGAAAGAGGCCGTGCGCCGCCGGCATCGCCATCAGCACGCTGACCTTGGCGCCGCCGCCGGACTCGCCGAAGATTGTCACGTTGCCGGAGTCGCCGCCGAAAGCCGCGATGTTGTCGCGGACCCATTCGAGCGCCGCGACGATGTCGAGCATTCCCGCGTTTCCCGACGCCGCGAATTCTTCGCCGCCGAGCTCGCCAAGGTGCAGATAGCCGAATGCGCCGAGCCGGTGATTGATCGTCACGACGACCACGTCGCCCTTGCGGCAGAGATTGGCGCCGTCGTACCAGGGCGAATCGCCTGATCCCGAGATGAACGCGCCGCCGTGGCACCAGAACATGACCGGGCGTTTGCGTCCGTCGTTGACGGCGGGCGTCCACACGTTGAGCACGAGGCAGTTCTCGCTCATCGGCGGCAGCTCGCGACCCGCGAACAACTTGAGCATCGCCGGCGGCATCGCGAATGCGTTCTCGTCCTGCATCGCGCGATTGCCGAAGTCGAAGGCGTCGCGAACGCCGGTCCAGGGCTGGAATTTTCGCGGCGCGGCGAAGCGGGCGTCAGCTTCGGGCGGTGCGGCGTACGGGATTCCTTTGAAAACGGCGACGCCGCTCTCGGCGACGCCGCGAATTTTTCCGCAATTGGTTTCGACGACGACATGCTCAGCCATGACCGAATTTCCTCCGCGCGAAGAACGTTATGCCACGGCTACGACGGCCGCTTCATCTCGATCGACGGACCTGACCACGTGTCTTCGAGCATTTGCGGCGCCGCTTGAGCGCCGCGCGTCAGGTTGCCCGAGCCCATGCCCGACGTCACCGCGCCGTCGACCACCATCGCCTGCCCGCTGACGAACTCCGAGTCGTCGCTGGCGAGGAACAACGCCATCGCGGCGATGTCTTCGGGACGTCCGGCGCGCGGCCACGGCTGGAAGGCGGCGAACAGTTGCGCCGCGGCTTGCTCGCCGCCCGGAATGCGGTTGTAGGTCAGCGGCGTCGCGATGAGGCCGGGGCAGATGCAATTGACGCGAATCTTGTCCTTCGCCAGTTCGATCGAAGCCGAGCGCGTAAGGCTGATCACGCCGGCCTTGGCGGCGCAGTATGCGTGCAGTCCGGCGGCGCCGCGCAGACCGGCGATCGAAGCGGTGGAGATGATCGAACCGCCGCCCGTCTTGCGCATCTCGGGCACCGCGTGCTTGATGCCGAGGAACACGGCGCGCAGCAGAATCGAAAAGCTGCGGTCCCAGTTTTCCGCGCTGGTCTTTTCGAGCGGTCCGACCGCGCCGCCGAGACCGGCGTTGTTATAGATGATGTCGAGGCGGCCGAATTCCTTGACCGCGCGAGCGACGGCGCTCTTGATATTTTCTTCGCTGGAAACGTCGGTGAGTTGGAACACCGCGTTGCCGCCGTTTTCTTTGCAGTCGCGCACCGCGGCGTCGCCGCCCTCGCGATTGAGATCGGCGATCACGACCGCGGCGCCTTCGCCGGCGAACCGAATCGCGGTGGCGCGGCCGATTCCGCTCGCCGCGCCGGTGATGACTGCAACTTTCTTTTCAAGCTTGCCCATGAATTATCTCCGTCCTGGTATGAAGTTCGCCCGCTCGCGGCGGGCGTCATTTATCAATAGTCGGGCGCGGGCCAAGCTGCCAAGCGCCGGTGGTTGGAATCTCACACGGGTGCGGGGTTAAGATCGGCGGCGCCACTCGAAGCGAAAGGAGCCTCAGATGGAAACGATACTCGGCGACGTTTTTACGTGGTCATGGTTTTCCGAGCCGCACGGCTACAATTTCAACAGCATCCTGCTCCGCGATCCGCGCGGAAACGTCTGCGTCGATCCGGTCGAGCCGAACGATCAAGTGTTGAGCGAACTCGTTCGATTGGGTGTGAGCAGAATTCTCATCACGAACCGCAATCACGTGCGCGCTGCCAACAAAATTCGAGAGCGCACCGGCGCTCGCGCCTACATTCATCCCGACGATGCCGCATACGCGAAAGGGCAGGGCGCCGTGCTCGACGGCGAGCTTCGCGAGGGTGAAAAGATAGGCGCGCTCGAAGTGATTGGCGTCAGCGGCAAGAGTCCCGGCGAGGTGGCGTTGCTTTGGCCGGAGCGGAAAGCGTTGATCGTCGGTGACGCTGTTATCGGCAATCCGCCGGGGCAGCTCAGCCTGCTGCGCGAGCGCGTGATGGACGATCCGGCGCGGCTGCGCCGCAGCGTCGAGCAATTGCTCGCGCTCGATTTCGACACAATCCTGGTAGGCGACGGCGTATTTGTAATCGGGGGCGCGAAACAGCGGTTGCGGGAACTGGTCGCGAGCTTCAAGACGGCTTGAGGACCGGCAGAACTTCCTTCGCGAAGAGTCCGACGTGCTGCATCTGATCGGGAGCCGCCACGTCGCCGCCCGGGCCGACGATGATCAAATGATCGAGGCCCAGTTTGAGCAGATCGCCGAAGCGCTTTACGCAATATGCGGGCGGTCCCGCGATGGCGAAGCGATCGACGAAGGCGTCGTCGATGAATTGGGCGTGGCCGGCGTCGCCGCGCGTGTGCCGCGACATGTCGTACGATTCGCCAACCTTCTGAGCTACCGCGCGATCTTCGGGACGCATCCCTTCGGCCGCACCGCGGGACATTCCTGAAAAGTGGGCGATCACGCCGACGGTGCCGCGCGCCATCGTTCGCGCGCGCGCAATGTCGGGATGCACGACTACATTTAGAAATGCGCCGAGCTTGAGCGTCGACGGATCGAGGCCGGCCTGCTCGCGGGCTTTTCGAGCGTGACCGATGGCCCACGTAAGCCGTTCCGGGTCGGCGCCGACCGCAAAGGTTACCGCGTCGGCGAAAGGCGCGCCGCCTTAAAGCCCGCGAGGTCCGGGGGCCGCG
>VFSW01013899.1_pt1 | contig 11164 bp, 8 predicted proteins | sample 5358111 | NCBI WGS metagenome assembly VFSW01 (sample SAMN11554181, study PRJNA540505) | mine drainage metagenome | isolation source: sediment from site ElyBrook_90M | place: USA: Ely Copper Mine, Vershire, VT | collected 2017
CCAAGGCGGAAGTGAAGAACGTGAACAGCTTCCGCTACATCCGGTCCGCGTTGGAGTATGAGATTGAGCGGCAGATTGAAGTGATCGAAGGCGGCGGGCGCGTGGTGCAGGAGTCGCGGCTGTGGAACAGCGCCGAGGGGCGGACCTTCTCCATGCGCTCGAAGGAGCAGGCGCACGATTACCGCTATTTCCCTGAGCCTGACCTGCCACAGTTGATTGTGGGCGATGCCTGGAAGGCAGAGATACTGACAGCGCTGCCGGAGCTGCCGGAGGCACGCCGCGCAAGACTCGTAGCGGAGTATGACATTACCGGGCAGGACGCACAGGTGCTGACGGCGACGCGCGCCTTTGCCGACCAGTTTGAGGAAGCTGCCAAAGCGGCGAAGAGTCCAAAACGGGTCGCGAACCTGGTGCAGGGCGAGTTGATGGGCCGCCTGAGGGCAGCGGGTCTGGAACTGGGACAATCGCCGGTTTCAATGAAGGGCGTGGCGCTGGCGGCGGACCTGGCCGAGAGCGGCGACCTTTCCAGCAAGATGCTGAAGCAGTTGCTGGATATCTGCTTCGAGAAGCAGGAGGACTTCCCTGCCGTGTATGAGCGGGAGAAGCCGAAGCAGATCAGCGACACTGGCGCAATTGAGAAGATGATTGACGAAATCATCGCGGCGAACCCGAAGCAGGTGGAGCAGTACCGCGGAGGTAAGAAGACGGTAGCGGCGTTCTTTGTGGGGCAGGTGATGCGGCTGTCAAAAGGACAGGCGAACCCGGCGCTGCTGAATGAACTGGTAGCGAAGAAGCTGGATGCGGCCTAAGGATTCCGATCCCTCGTTCCGCCGGATGCGTGGCGCTGAGCGAGTGAAGCGCTGGATGAGAACTTCCGGAGTAGTGAGAAGGCATGCTCGCGCGAGCGTGCCTAGCGGGCCTCTTGCTACACTCATTCCCAGCCCATGAATCTCTACATTCTCGTACTCGGCCTCATTGTCGTCGCCTTGCTCACTGTGTCGCTTACTCGCATGAGCAAGGTAAAAACCAGGGCCGATTACCTGGTAGCCGGCCGTTCTCTGCCCGCCTTCGTGCTGGTGTTTACGCTGCTTTCCTCATGGATTGGCTCCGGCTCGCTGCTGGGCGGAGCGGAAAATGCCTACCGCCATGGATTTGCGGCGCTGTGGCAGGGAGCCGGCGGATGGGGCGGTCTGCTGCTGATTTATTTCATCGCCCCCAGGGCAAGAAAGTTCGCCCAGTTCACTATTCCCGACCTGCTTGAGGCGCGCTACAACCAGACGGCACGCATCCTGGGCGTCATCGCCATTCTGTTCACCTACACGGCCATCACCAGCTACCAACTCATCGGTGGCGGAGACATTCTCCACCTGGTCTTCCCCACCGTCGTCACTCCTGTTCTTGGCCGCTACATCCTGGCCGGGTTTGTGATCCTGTTCACCGCCATCGCAGGCATGTCGTCGGTCGCTTATATGGATGTGGTCATCGGCATACTTGCCACCATTACCATGACCCTGGCGTTGCCCTTCCTCATACATATCGCAGGAGGATGGCACGCCGTTCATGCGGCCCTGCCGGCGACGCACTTCCAGTTCTTCGGAGACCTTAGCGTCATCCAGGCAATAGAGCTGTTCCTCCCCACGTGCCTTCTGCTGCTGGGCAACCAGTCGATGTACCAGAAATTCTTCTCTGCCAAAAGCGAGCAGGCGGCCACCCGCGCCGTGGTTGGCTGGATCATTGGTACGGTGATTCTTGAGACGGTCATCGTGGCTCTGGCCGTGGTTGGGTCCGTGCTGTTTCCCAATGGGGAAGTGCATGACCATCCCCGCGAGATACTTGCCTACACCGCGCTGCACGGCCTGCCTTCCCTGCCCGCCGGATCGCTGCTGGGAGCGCTGCTGATGGGCGCCATCTTCGCGAAGGTCATCTCCACGGCAAACAACTATCTTTTCTCTCCAGCGACCAATCTGGTCAATGATATTTTCATCCGCTACCTTGCGCCGAAGGCCTCGAACAAGCACATCCTGATCGTCTCTCGCCTTATGGTGGTGCTGCTCGGCATCTGGGCGCTTTACCAGGCCATGCACACCGACTCCGTGCTGAAGAAGACCCTCTACGCGTATACCATCTACGCCGCCGCACTCACGCCTGTGATCCTGGCGGCTTTCTTCAGCCGCCGGGCCACGGCGTCGGCTGCGGTCGCCTCTATCGGCGCGGGAACTTTCGTCACCGTCTTCTGGGATACGGGCTTTATCCATACGCATCTGCCCGCCATCCTGAGCGATCGCGACGCCATCTTCCCGGCGCTGGTCATTTCCCTGCTCTGCCTGGTGGTGGTAAGCCTCGCGACCAAGCCACCGTCACAGGAGCAGTTGAAGCCTTTCCTACCGGACTAACTCACGGCCCGGATTCGGCATCTACACTGTAGACATGAGCATAGCGCTGACTGCACCGCAACCGCGTTCTATCGTCAAAGGACTCATTGCCGGACTCATCGGTGGACTGGCTGGCGCTGCCGCCAAGACGCTGGCGGAACGGCTCTATCCGCCGCGCACGAAGGGGCAAAAGTCGCCACCCGCTGTTCTGGCGGAGAAGATTGCCGGGCACGCTTTGACGGCCCACCAGAAGGATGTCGCCACACAGAGTATCCATTGGAGCTTCGGCCCCATCATCGGCGCTGCCTATGGCGTGCTGGCGGAATATGCACCCGTGGTCACAGAACAGCACGGCGTTACGTTTGGCGTGGCGGTGGGCACACTTACCCATGAGGGCGCATTGCCCGCGCTTGGCCTCAGCGCAGCGGTGGAAGACCAGCCACTGCGTGAGCAGTCCAGCGAAATGATTTCGCACAGCGTTTACGGCTGGGTCACAGAGGGCGTGCGCAGGCGCGTCCGCCACATGCTATAAGAACCCCGCCGCCTGCGGAGCTTTCGCTGGCGCAGACGGCCCGCGGTTATCACTTCCATCATCGCTACCGCGCCTCAGCCGCAACTCAGCCGCGGGCATAGCCGCTTCTGTAGCCGCGCTCGTAGCCCTCACGATAAAAATTCCGGTACGCGTGGAACGGCATGGGGCCACCCATGTAACCGGGGGCGGCGTGGAACCTGCGATCACGGTGTGGCTGAAAGCCAAAGCCGGCATACAGATCGCGATGGCCAGCATTGAAGCCATCCTGATAGCCATTGCGCGTCGCCGCTTCAACGAAGGTGCGGTTGTAGGCATACGGTGGTGGCGGTGGCGGCGGGCCCATATATTGGGGATGCGAGCAGCCGACGAGCAGGAACAGCCCACATGCAAATGCGGGAATAGTAAGCCGTGAAATACGCATCGTTGCTCCTCGTGTGTGGAACCGTAGAGTTCCACATACCGTCAAACTCGGATGCGAGGGGAATGTTGCAGGAAAAGAAGTTGCGGCGGGGGCGTCTTTTTTAGCGATGGCTGTAATTTATCTGGTCAACGGCAGGCGCACGGTGAACTCTGTTCCTGCTGAGAAGGACTTGAAGCGTATGTCTCCACCATACTGGCCCACGACGATGCGATGCGCGATGTCCAGGCCAAGTCCCGTTCCAACCCCGACGGCTTTGGTGGTGTAAAACGGCTCGAAGACGCGCGATTGGCACTCTGGCGGAATGCCAGCGCCGTCGTCCGCGATGCTGACGCAGATCTCATTGCCATCGGCCCAGGTGCGCACCGTGATGTTTCCCTTTTGAGGCACGGCGTCCAGGGCATTGTCCAGCAGATTGGTCCACACCTGGTTCAGCCCCACGCCCTGCGTCCTGAGCAGCGGCATGCCAGGGGCGAACTGTTTGACCAGATGTATCTCTTTCTGGCGAAACTTGTGTGCCATGATGACGATGGTGGAATAGATACTGTCATTCACATCCAGCTCATGCTGCTGGCCCTTGTCCTCATAGGAATATTTCTTGACCGCGTGCACCAGGTCGGTGACGCGGTTGATGCTCTCCTCGATTGTCCCCACCAGTTGCACGCTGCTCACCAGAGCCTCAAGCCAGTTGAGTGAATCCGACAGCAGGTTTCCCTCAAAGGCAGCATGCGCGCAGGCCAGTTGCTGCTGCTCAAGGCCGATTGAAACCAGCGTGGGCGCGAGCTTCCACGCGTTCTGAATGTTGTTTGCCTCCAGCCACTCGGCCAGGGACTCTTCCGCGTCAGACTGTTCGAGCGAGTTCATCAACTGGGGCTTCTGCGCGGTGAGAGCTTTCTCCTGCAACTGCGCGAGGCACTCCATCTGGTCCGGCTTCAGTTCATGGCGGCTGAAGCGCAGGCTAAGCTGCTGCAGGCGAGTCAGGTTGTCGCGCAACTGCGATGCGGCGCGCTTGGCGGCCGAGCCCGGGTTGTTAAACTCGTGCATCAGGCCAGCGGCCAGCGTACCCAGCGAGACCAGCTTCTCGCGCTGCAAAGTGCGGCTCTGCATGGCCTGAACACGCTGGGCCATGTTGCCCAGGATGGCCCGCCGTACTGTGGGGCAGCTCACCATCAATTGCCAGAAGCCCTCCTCATCCAGCCGGACAAAGGTGCTGGGCGCTGTAACCTCCACCGTGACGCTGCTGGGTGTGCCTGCCAGCAGGGGAACTTCGCCAAAGGTCTCGGCGCCGGTCATGGATGCGAGGGTCGTCTGGGTGCCGCCGGCCTGAGCCTGATAGGCGCGCAGGCTCCCGTTCAGGAGTATCCAGAAGTATTTGCCGTGCTCGCCCTGGCGCAGAGCAAAGTCGCCGGGCATGAGTAGAAGCTGGTCGGCGTCTGCGAAGCAGTGCATCTGCTGCTGTGTGAGAGTGGCAAAGGCGGGAAGCCGGCGAAGCTGTTCCAGCATCTCGGCCTGGTTCATGGCCGGGGAGAGCGGAGTGCCCCCGCTTGGGCCCGCAGATTGTTGACCGTCTTTGCCTCTGCTCATCGCTTCCCGCTCCCTGCGCTTGCCGCTTGCCGCTTGCCGCTTGCCTGAAACACTTCACTGCCAACGCCAGAACATTACAACGCCGCCAGGTACTGATGCACAAACTGGATCGCAATGGACCCCTCGCCCACGGCCGAAGCCGCGCGCTTGATGGAACCATGGCGCACATCGCCAGCAACGAACATACCTGGGATGCTGGTCTCCAGCAGGTACGGTTCCCTGTTCAGCTTCCACTCGGCGGGCAGCTTGTTGTCTACCGTCAAGTCCGGTCCGGAGAGGACGAAGCCCCTGCTGTCGCGCATGAGAGTGGAGGGCAGCCAGTCAGTCAACGGCTCTGCTCCGATGAAGATAAACAGGCCGATGGCAGCGCGCTCCTGCTCGCCTTCAGGCGTCATGAGGCGTACACACTCCAGCCGTTCCCGCCCCACAGCCTCCACTACCTCGGCGCAGGTCTGCAGCAGGATGTTCGGCGTAGCTTTGATCTGGTCAATCAGATACTTCGACATACTCTTTTCCAGCGAATCCGCGCGGACGACCATGTGCACCTTCGTCGCGTATTTGGCAAAGTGCATGGCGGCCTGACCGGCAGAGTTGGCTCCGCCCACAATGTACACTTCGCCATCGCGGCAGGACATGGCCTCTGTCATAGCGGCGCCGTAATAGACGCCCGCTCCGCCCAGCCGCTCCACGCCGGGCACTGCCAGCTTGCGGTAGGACACGCCCATGGAAAGCAGGCAGACGTGGCAGCTCACCTCGCGGCCATCGGCCAGTTGAACGATGTGGTAATTATTTTCAACGCGCAGGGAAGTAGCACGCTGGGTGAGGAACTCCGCGCCGAAGCGTGAGGCCTGGGCAAAGGCTCTCTTGGCGAGTTCTGCTCCACTGAGGCCGGCGGGAAACCCCAGATAGTTCTCAATGCGCGCGCGGCTGCCTGCCGGGCCACCGGGCGCTGCGGGCTCAATGAGGAGGGTGCGAAGCCCCTCCGAGGCACCGTACACGCCGGCGGCTAGCCCCGCGGGGCCAGCTCCGATGACGACGACATCGTAAAAGTCCTGCGCGGCCTGTACGCTGAGGCCAACCTTGGATGCCAGCTCCGTCTGCGAGGGCCGCACCAGAGTTGAGCCGTCTGGGAACAGGACCACGGGCAGTTGTGAATCGTCCAACCCCACTTCCTGCAGCGCGGCCAGTGCGTCCCCGTTCAGCTCCGGGTTGAGCCACTGGTAGGGGATATGGTTCCGCGCCAGGAAGTCGCGGACCTGATGGTCCAACAGCGACCAACGATGCCCTACGATGCGCAGGCCTTGAAAGGGCGGCTTGAAGCCCAGGTTCCAGGCTTCAAGCAGGTCGTCCAGCACCGGGTAGAGCTTTTCCTCCGGCGGGTCCCACGGCTTGTTGAGGTAGTAATGGATTTTGGCGGAATTGATGGCGCGGATGGCCGCCTCAGTGTCTGCGTAGGCGGTGAGCAGGGCGCGCTTGGCCTCAGGGAACAAAGGCATGGTCTGCTCCAGAAACTCCACGCCGGTCATGCCAGGCATGCGCTGGTCAGAGAGGAAAAGGGCCACCGTCTCCTTGCGCCCTATCAACTGGCGGCAGATATCAAGGGCAGCCTGGCCGGATGCTGCGCGCAGAATCCGGTAGCTGGCGCCATACTGGCGACGCAGGTCCTGCACCACGGCCTCCAGCACGCTGGTGTCATCATCCACTGCTAGTAGGACTGGCTTCGGCATACGCTTTTCAGTGTAGAGCCAATATCTCCTGTGTGCACCGGACGGCGATTTTCCAGGTGCTCCATATCAGATTCAGGCGATGGCTCCAGCGGTGCATTGCCATGATTCCGTGAAACAAGCAGGCACGTCGAACGCTGCCAGCCCACTGTCCGAATCAGCGACAAACAGTATCCGCCGGTGATGCCCGCCGATGAGGGTCTTATATCCGCTTCGGGCAGATCCCTGTGGTTGAGGCTTACGGTTGCAACCATAGGCCCGCAGCCGGGGACGCTGGAACCGAAGCATGACAGGAGCAGACCCGGCATGAACAGGATCATCCTCGCCGACAACCAGGCAATATTCAGGACAGGGGCGGCGCGCGTTCTGGCGACTGAGGACGACATACGCATCGTGGCGCATTGCGACGATGCTCCCCGCCTGATGCATTCCATTGCAAGCTTTCGCAGTACGATCACGCTGTTCGCATCGTCGCTGCGACTGGACCTGAGCGGTGTGCTGGACCATATCGCCGCTTCCGGCAGCCGTGCCGTGCTCATTGTGGAGAGCGGCGAGCAGATCGACCCGGGACTGCTGATGCGGCTGGACGGCCTGATTCACAGGGACATCACCAGCACCGAACTAGTGGACTGCGTATGCCGGGTGGGACGTGGTGAACGATGCATCCGTATGCGAAGCGGCTCCATTGAATCACAGGACATGGTGGGCAAGCGCGTACGCGACCGGCTGACACCGCGTGAGATGCAGATTGTTTCGTTGATTGTGCTGGGTAGCAAGAACAAGGAAATAGCTGCGCGGCTCGGTGTGACAGAGCAAGTAGTGAAAAATTATCTACGCAGCGTCTTTGACAAGACGGGTGTCTCTGACCGGCTGGAGCTGGCCCTGTTCACCATTCACCACCGCATACTGGCGGAGGCCGCAGCCCAGGCCGGCAACCTGCTGCAACTGGCCAGCCACTAGAGTGCGTAGCGGGAGTTTTTCATGGGTGAGGAGGGCCGCGCCGATGGCACGGCAAAGACCGCCCCTTGATTTCGCAGGGCTGAAGGATTTTCAAACGTGCGGTGGCCGGAGACCGATGCATTCCACCCCTTTGCGTTGAAACCGCAAAGGACCTGTTAAAACTGCGGCGGGAAAGTGTTGAATGCGCGGAAGGAAGGAAGGAAGGAAGAACAAACAACGGCAAAATACAGGGGACGGCGTAAAACAAGCAACAGCAAAACAATCTCGCGCTTGTAGTTTTTGGACAGGTTCTAGGGATGGGCGCCCGAATTGTTGCTTACGCGATCCGGGGCAAGATGCCCCAGCTACATCGTCCTCAGCAGTGTTTTGATGATCATGATGAGTTCGTCGGGTTTGACCGGCTTTTCGAGGTATAGATCAGCCGTCGGCTCTGCCGCATGAAATGCCTGCAACATGTACCCGGAGACCACAACGACAGGCATGGGAGGGTAGCTCTTGGCCACTTGTACTATTTCCCTGGCGTTCTGGTCTCCGAGCTGCCAATCTGTCACGACAGCGTCGAAGTCGATCTTTTCCAGATGGTCCAGCGCCTCCTGAAGAGAAGTTGCGGAGACAATCTCATGTCCCGCACCCTCGAGGATGGAGCACTTGAGTTTGAGCGCTGCGGGTTCGTCATCTATACAAAGAATTCTAGCCATCTTGGCGGTCCCATTCGCCTGTCCAACAATTGTGAGTCCAACTGAGTAACCGGTGCTGCGTTCCGGGCCGCTTTCTGCGGTTCGCCAGTCTGGCATCACAGTCGCTCGGCCACAGACTTTGCCTGGGTAAACAGATAAAGATACTCCGGTCCGCCCGCTTTTGAATCCGTGCCCGACATGTTGAATCCTCCAAAGGGGTGCGCACCCACCATGGCGCCGGTGCATTTGCGGTTAAAGTACAGGTTGCCGACGTGGTAATCGCGCCGCGCCCGATCCAGCTTCTCACGGCTGTGGGTAAATATCGCTCCGGTCAGGCCGTATTCCGTGTTGTTGGCAATGTCCAGGGCATGCTCAAAGCCGTGCGATTTGATCACTGCCAGGACAGGGCCGAATATCTCTTCCTGTGCGATGCGCGCCGTGGGGGCAACATCGGCGAAGACAGTGGGCTGGATGTAATAGCCACCTTCGGGAGTCTCCACTGGGTGGCCGCCGTTCAAGAGCCGACCCTCTGTCCTGCCGATGGCGATATAGTCCAGAACCTTCCTGTATGCCTGCTCGCTCACCACCGGGCCTGCTGGAGCATTCTCGACGTGGTCGCCCACGGATATGCCATTTACCCGCTCCTGCAGGCGCTCCACGAACACGTCATAGATAGACTGGTCCACAATTACCCGTGAGCAGGCTGAGCATTTCTGACCGTTGAAACCAAAGGCCGAACTAACTACATCGGCCACGGCCTTGTCGATATCACAGTCGCTTTCGACGATAATGGAGTCCTTGCCGCCCATCTCCAGTATGGTCCGTTTGATCCACTTCTGGCCGGGTTGCGGACGTGCGGCACGCTCGTGAATCTCAAGCCCTACAGCCTTTGATCCTGTGAAAGCGATAAAGCGCGTCATGGGGTGTTCCGTGATGGCGCGGCCAAATTCAGGGCCTCCCTGACACAGGTTCACTACCCCGGGTGGCATGCCGCCTTCCTCCAGCACGTCAAGAAAACTGGCCGCTATTGTGGGGGCGAAGGTAGATGGCTTGAGGACGACCGTGTTCCCGGTGACGATGGCCGCTGCCGTCATCCCCGCCATGATGGCGAAGGGGAAGTTCCACGGTGAAATGACTGCGCACACACCAAGCGGGATGTGGATGAGTTGATTGACCTCGCCGGGATACTGGATTGGCGTGGTTGCGGCGGCCAGGCGCAAAGCTTCGCGAGCGTAGAACTCAAGGAAGTCAATAGTTTCGGCGACATCTGCGTCAGCCTCTGCCCAGTTTTTGCCAACTTCGTAGGTGAGCCAGGCGCAGAACTCGAACTTTCGCTGGCGGATGATGTCACTGGCGCGCAGAAGCAACGACACACGCTCGGCAACGGGTGTGATGCGCCAGCCATGAAAGGCCGTCAGGGCAGCCTGCATCGCAGCTTCAGCGTGCTCTACCCCGGCATTCTGATGGACGCCAATGACCTGCGAAGGCCTGGCCGGATTCACAGACGTGATCTTGTCACTGGTCCGGGTGCGCCGGCCACCGATAACCAGGTCATATTCATGGCCGAGCTGGTCGCTGACCGCTCGCAGGGCGGCCCGCATCTCTCGTGCGGTGCTGGAGAGGCTGAAGTCTGTGAAAGGCTCATTGCGAAACAGACCCTGCGGTGTACGTGAACGGATTTCTGTGCCGATTTCCATAGTTGCCATAACACTACCAGTGTAGCGCCGCGTGCGGATGCGCGTATTTTGAGCATCCAGAGGTTTTGAACATCTTAGAATCTGCCCAAAAACTATGTAATTCGCTGCGATGCGTCAATCAACCTTTCAAAACCAGCCACGACGTAGAACAAGCAACGACGAAATACACGGGTCCTGCACTTCGTTCAGGATGACGACGTAAAACAAACAACAGCAAAACAATCTCGCGCTTGTAGTTTTTGGACAGGTTCTTAGGGCGATATGATCCGCATTCTCTATCAGGGCAGCCAGAGTGCCTGCATGCCGCCCGCACGATGCGGCTTAGCTGCCGACCATCAGATTGTCCTTCTTCTTTGACATAGTGGCAGTTCGCTCCAGCTTGTCCCAGCTAAATGGCCTGCCGTCGATGGCCCTCTTCACGGTCTTGAAGAGGACGATGGAGAAGACCTGCCTGTATGAAAAGCGCTGAATCCATATGTGGAACAGCAGCCAGCCATCCCCCTTGCTGGCAGGATGCCTTCGTTCCAGGGCGAAGGCGAGCGCGGACGCAAGGAAGTCAATCACCAGGAAAGCAAGGAAGAAGATGAGCAGCTTGTAGAAGCTCGCCGTGCTTGCGGCCATAGGGTGGAAGTGCCGGTCCAGAAGATAGTGGATAACGCCGGCCAGGAACATGAGGTCAATGAACGGCGAAAAGAGCGGCAGCAGAATTTGAAAGATGAGCATGTTGGGCAGGGCGAACAGGCCCATCGCACGGTGCCGCACAAATGCCATCTTGTGCTTGAAGACGGCCTGCAGAATTCCGAATGACCAGCGGAAGCGCTGGCGCGTGAGACCGTCCATGTTGATTGGCGCTTCTGTAAAGGCCAGCGCCTGGTCTTCATACACCACGTGGTATCCCTGTTCCAGCAGGTTCATGGTCAGGTCGGCGTCCTCGGCCACCGTGTTCACGTGGTAGCAACCGCCGGCCTTGACGGCTGCGGTGCGCCAGGCGCCGATGGCTCCGGGAACCACAGTGACAACGTTGAACAGGTCGAGAGCGCGCCGCTCAAAGTTCTGGCTGGTGATGTACTCCAGGGCCTGCCAGCGGGTCCACAGGTTGACGCGGTTGCCCACCTTGGCATTGCCCGCGATGGCTCCGATTCGAGCATCAGCGAAGTGTGGCACCAGCTTTGAGATGGCGTCGTGCGCAATGACTGTGTC
>VFSW01013900.1_pt1 | contig 11164 bp, 8 predicted proteins | sample 5358111 | NCBI WGS metagenome assembly VFSW01 (sample SAMN11554181, study PRJNA540505) | mine drainage metagenome | isolation source: sediment from site ElyBrook_90M | place: USA: Ely Copper Mine, Vershire, VT | collected 2017
GGAGCTTTGTATCCATTGGGTTGCAAACACATGGATATCCAAATCGGGCACTTCTGCCAGTCTTTCTGTCACTTCCCTGGCAAATCCCTCGCCCCCACCAACCAAGCCGTATTTTGGAACGATCACTGCAATGCGATATTTTCGCTGCACCGCAGGAGGGTCGGGCATGCTCTCGGGAACGCGTGGGGATTTCATTTCCAGAATTTGAAGTAAACGCTGGCCCACACGTTCTGGATCAATCCCCTCAAGACATTTACTGTCCGAATCCAGGCGTCTATAACAACCCTCCTGATGACAAGGAACACAGTCTCCTTCGCCCTGAATCAGAACAACGTTGCCCTGTTGGGCCGACCCCTTCATCTGCCATGGATTGGTATCCGCCTGATAACCCTTGGGCCATGGCCCCCATTTCACCGGATTTGTCGGCCCAAATAACGCGATGGTAGGAACACCAAGCGCCGCAGCCAAATGTGTGATCCCGGTATCCGGTCCCACATAAATACTCGCCTTTGATATTAAATCAGCTGCCTGAGCCAGACGCAGTGTTCCGGCGAGGTTAATTGCCCTGGCAGCATCGGCGATTTTTTGATCATAGGCAATTTCTTCGGCAGTATTTCCCCCGGTCAATAGTACCGTCAACCCCTGATCATGCAGTAATCGGGCTAGATAAACCCAGCCTGCCAAGGTCCATCGCTTGTAATGAAACTTGGGGTAGGGGTGCAATACCGCAAAGCGTCCCTGAGGAAGATTTGCGGGTAAGTCCCCACCCGCCGTGGGTGGGACAACCGTATGGTCTCTGGGGATGTGAATTTGGTCCAGTAGTTCCAGCCCCATCAGAAGAGTGTGCGTCCCCACGTCATCAAAGGAGATACGTCGGCTCAATAAACTTACGGATAGCCAGAAACTGTGTGGATTGTAAGGGCCAACAGAAAATTTTGCCCCAAGAAAACAGTACATCCGCGCCCTGTCGGAAGAGACGGTCGTCAATGCAATATCGTATCGTTTCCAGAGCTGCCCGAGTTCTCTGAGACGTGACCAGAACGTTGCACGGTGGGGTACGGTGATGACTTTGTGAATGTCACGATTGCCTTCAAGAACCCCCTCCATGCCCTGAAGTACAAGCATGTCGACCAAGGCGTTGGGATAGGCCCGTTTGATCGCCCTGACGACAGGTGTCGTCAATAACACATCGCCGAGTCGTAAGGTACAAACAACAAGATATTTGGCTGTGGGGCTGCAGGTTGACATGTGTGATGCCGGACCTGGTGACAGTGTTACGGGCAACCTACTCATACCCCCGCTGAAGACCGGGTCGAATGCCCAGCTGTTTTAACTTCCGGTAGAGATGGGTTCGCTCCAGGCCAACTCTCTCTGCCACTCGAGACATGTTTCCGGATTCCTGACGAATGTGATATTCAAAATAGGCGCGTTCAAAGTCATCTCTGGCTTCGCGCAAAGGTCGCTCGAATTGCACCTTTTCAGGGCTCACTGGGTGCTGCGCCTCGAATTGTCCCAGCAACTTGATGGCCTCATCTCCGGTAATATCCGGACCCGGAACAGTCAACGCCAGCGTTCTGATGACGTTGGTCAGCATGGGTAAATTGCCAACCCATCGCGCTTGCCTAAAGGCATTCAAGGCGCTGGTGGCTAGGGTTTTTAAAGGAACTTCTCCAGCACTGATCATGGCATGAAGCAAGACCACGGCAATGTCCGGAATATCCTCTGCGTGCTCTCGAAGTGCTGGCACACGAATGGTCACTGCAGAAAGCTTGGCGGCCAAATCAGCATCAAATCCCTGATTCTGGGTTAACTGGGCAATCGGTTGTGCGCTACCACAGATCAGTTTCACCTGATGTTTTTCCAGCTTGCCAAGAAGTTGCCCCAACCCCCGCTGTTGGGTTACGTTCAATTCTCCAATTTCTGGAATAAACAGGATGCCACCCTGGCTATCATTCAGGGGCTCAAAGGGATTTTCCGCCAACCACTGGTGCTGCTCCGAATAAAACCAGGGAGTATTGTCCTGATGCAATTGGCGAGCGGCCAGCTCGATGCCGCAACCCGGTTCTCCCACCAGCAAAAGGGGCGCATTATGATTGGCCACTTGCGAGAGTTGATAGCGCAGGCGCACCACCGCGTCTCCTTTTCCCAGTTTAAGCGTAGTCAGTTGCGGACGAAAAATCATCTTTCCCTTACGCATGGCACGCTCGACCGTGGCCAGTAATTTAGGCAGCGCAATGGGTTTTTCCAGAAAATCGAAAGCCCCCATCCGCGTGGCTTCCACTGCTGTATCCACTGAGCCGTGGCCTGACATCATGATCACAGGCATATTGAGTTGCCCCAATGTGCGCCACTCCTTGAGCAAGCTGATACCATCCATTTGCGGCATCCAGATATCCAGCAACACCAGATCGGGTCGTTCCTCCTGTCTAAGTCGTCTCGCCTCCATGGCATCTGCAGCCAGTCGCACATGGTAGCCCTCATCATTGAGAATTTCGGACAACAACTCCCGAATACCCACTTCATCATCAACGACCAAAATCTGGTTGGACATTACCGTGCTCCTCTCAAAGGCAACAGAATGCGCACCACGGCTCCTCCCGACTCCAGATTGGAGACAGTGATCTTGCCATGGTGCTCTTCAATGATTTTTTTGACGATGGACAACCCAAGACCGGTTCCCTTGAGTTTTGTGGTAGCGTAGGGCTCGAATACCCGCGCCAGAAACTCATCAGAAAACCCCGGCCCATTGTCCGACACGACAAAACTGACGTCTTCACCTTCCAGTGCCGTACCAATCATCAAATAAGCTTGATGATACTCCTGCAGAGCATCCTGTGCGTTTTGAACCAGGTTGTGAATCACCTGACGCATACGATGAATATCCCCGTCAATCAAGGGCAAATGAGGATCCAGAGATAACCTAATTTTATGCTCTGCCGACTCGTACAGTACCATGACCTCACGAATCAATTGATTCAGATCAAGACTCTTCGGCACCATTTTTGATGAACGGGCATATTCGCTGAAATCATTCACCATATTCTTGAGCGCATCCACTTGATTGATAATCGTGGCCGTGGAGCGCTCAAGTATCTTTGACTCCGTCTCTGGCAATTTATCCATTAACTTGTGACGCAGTCGATCGGCGGCCAACTGAATCGGTGTTAGCGGATTCTTGATTTCATGCGCCAACCTGCGCGCTACCTCACCCCACGCGGCATCGCGCTGCGCCTGAACGATTTCAGTAATATCATCGAACACGAGCACATAATCGCCTCCGTGTTCCTGGGGGAGACGGGTCCCTCGAAAATGGAATTTTCGATTCCCATGGGCCGACAGATAATCACCATCTCCTTCCCAAGGTTGATCCTGTGCCTCTTGAAATTGATTCGCCAGAAAATTGGCTACTGGAGCCAACTCCGCCACACGCCCCCCCCATTCGCAGAGAGGTAGTTGATGCAATGTGTTGGCTTCGAGTAGATTTTCAGCACTGTTGTTCGCAATTTTTAACCGAAGTGAAGCATCCAACACAATCACTCCGGTGGAGAGGTTGGATAATATGCTCTCTTGATAGGCTTTGGCCTCGGCCAATTTTTCCTGGTCCTTCAAGCGTGCTGCAGAGGTTTCGCGCAACTGCCGCGTCATGGTATTGAAGGAACGGGTCAGAGCCCCCAATTCATCGTTACCTGTCACGGGAGTGATTTTGGTGAAGTCCCCCGCACCTACCGCACGCGTACTTTCAGCCAAGGCGCTCAGAGGTGCACCGAGTCGCTCGGATATCACAAACGCGAGCGCAATGGCAGTCAAAAGCGTCAGTAACAGGGCCAAGGTCAGGTTAAGACCATAGATTCGCTTCAACCCGGTTCGAGCCAACAGCAATTCCTGATAGCCACGATAAGCCGCTTCCACGCTATCCGCATCTGATGCCAGATTTTTGGCTACCGGTTGTATCAGTTGAAGCGCCTGGATGTCTTCTTCATAGGACAGACGATTGACCGGAACCACCACACGCAAATACAGCCCCCGATCCGGAATGCTTTCCACCGTCTTGTAGACATGCTGGGCCCGAATTTGATGCAGAATCGAGGCGTTGATCGGCACGGGATCAGGGATGAGTTTGTCGTTGAGCGCATTAGAGAAGGCCAATACATTCCCCGATTTAGAGAACAGGGTGGTTTCCTGCACCACATACTGTTCCCGCAGGCGATGTAACGCGGAGGCTTCCTCAGCTGTAGTGGCATCACCCAATTCGCCGGATATCATCTCCCCCTTGCGCGCAAGATCAACCAGCATGCTATCAAAGGCCGTTCGACCCAGGTCCAAACCGGCACTGAGTGCATTATCCACATTCACATCAAACCAGGACTCGATACTATTGGATAAAAATTTGACGGAGACGCCATACACCAATGTCCCTGGGAGGACAGCCATTAAAGCAAAAATGATCACTAACTTGAAAGTTAGACGCGCTCCAAATACCTGATGCTTGAGCTTTCCGTACAAAGTCCATAACTGGAATGAAATCAATCCCATCAAGGCAATGGCCACCACCGCACCCGCCATGAGCAAGCGGGGATAATTTTGGGAAAACAAGGAAGTGTTGGACGTGGCTTCCGAGAGCATGTAAAGCAATACCAAACCCACCAGCACACCCATGAAGACCGCCCATTTCATGGGATGTTCGGTGAGTATTTTTGCCAGCCTCATGGTTTAACGGACCAGGTCATCGGCTTGGAGATCAGATTCCAGTCACTGTTGGAGATGGCATCCAGTTGAAAGGGTTTGGGAAGTTGTGACACATCCAGTTTCATTTGCAGGGTGGCGTCATAATGCCCCCCTTTGGATAATCTCCCGGCCTATGACAAACGCATATGGTTAAGGTGAGATAGGGCCTGGAGAGCATCTTCCAAAGTGCCAAAGCTCAGGTAGAGTGAACCGATGGAAAATCGATAGGTACGTGTCAGCGGATTAAAACTCAAGCGTCGATCCTGGTGGAAATTGATCACTTCCTTGTTAAACCAGTACCAACGTGGCTCCATGACCTCGAGACTGATATTGAACGTTAGTGACACGCCTCGATTCAAGGCATCCTCCAGCACCGGCGTCAATTCGAGGGAAAAATCCGCATCCAGATACTGGGCCTCATCACTCGCGTATATGCTGGCGTGTATGACTTTTACCCCTTCTGCCAGCGCAGGGACGAGCGCAGCACACACCCAAAGGTTGAGTGCAGGGCGCCCCCTGGAAGGCTGTAAATTTTCTGAAAGACCGCATAGAAAAAACCATCATGATACGGATCAGGATGGATCTGCCCGTCTTTAAACAGGGGATCAGTTATGGGTAATAGGCGTGCATTTGATTGAGAGGAAAGAAAATTTTGCTGTTGCGCCTGATTTTCTTCCCTGAAAATGGAACAGGTGGAGTAAACCAATCGCCCCCCCTTTCGCACAAGCGGCCATAAGGCCTCCAGCAATTTTTCCTGTGCTGCCGCCAGCACGGGAATATCCTCCTGCCTGCGCAACCATTTAATATCCGGGTGTCGTCTTACCACACCGGAGCCGCTACAAGGCGCATCCAGCAAGATACGATCAAACAGGACACCATCCCACCAACGCTCCGGATGACTTGCATCTGCCGTAGCGCATTGGGCGGTCAAGCCCATACGGGCAAAATTGGCCTCCATCTTTTTAACTCGACCTGCATCCTTGTCCAATGCCCACAACTTGATCTCGTTGGCCTGTTCCAATAGGTGAGCCGCTTTACCGCCGGGAGCTGCACAGGCATCCAAAACCCGTTGGCCCGTATGCAACCCCAGCAAAATTGGCGCATATTGTGCCGATGCATCCTGTACAGAGACGTGCCCCTCGTCAAAACCGGGCAAAAAACTCACTGCAACCGGTTCGTCCAGAATGAGCCCCTCTCGTCCCACCGGGCGGCTCGTGATCCCCGCTTGAGACAGGCGTTGCTGATATTGTTCCCGACTATTGTGACGTCGATTGACGCGCAAGGTCATGGGTGGGTGCTGTTGCGCCATATGCAGCATCCCCTCCCACTGCTGCGGATACTGCGTCTGCAATACTTCAATCCACCACGATGGATGGCTATATTGTCCTTCCGCTGTGGCGTGGGCCCGTTCCAGTAAGTGGTCTCGCTGTCTTAGCAGGTTGCGCAACACGCCGTTGATAAATCCTTTTGCCCCCGGACCATTGAGCAAGGCGGCCACTTCTACCGCATGGCTCACCACGGCATGGGGCGCCATACGCGTATGAAGTAATTGATAGGTAGCCACCATGAGTAGGGCATCCAGCGGTGGATCAGGATTCCGTTTCAAAAAAAGCGGATGCAGCACATCCTCTATTTCCCGCTTGAAACGCTGCACACCGTAACCTACGTCCTGTAGCGAGGCCCGTTCATGATCCGTCAACTGTCCCTTGGCCTGTTTTCGCGCATCTGTAAGCGCGTGATCCAGGTTTTTACCATTCATGACCTGGACCAGAGCACAGGTAGCCAGCCGCTGAATTTCAATCATGAGCCACACTACACGTCGCCCACCGAGATCTGAAATCCGGTACAAAAGGAATCTACAGGCTGAGGCTTTCCCCCTGCTTTCTGCAAAACAGTCAAGTCAAGCAATCCTTCGCCGCAGACCACACGACAGGACTGATGTGTCAGTGCCACAATGCGGCCGTATGGTGGCCGTGCCGGATCCATTCCACCAGGCAGTCTGCCCGACACGGTCCGCGCCTCCCAGATTTTTATCATGGCCCCCCTTAACATGGTTCGGCATACTGGAGCCGGATTCAAGGCTCGTATTGTGCGCTCCAATTGCTCTGCAGGTTTGGACCAATCCAGAAGCGCCTCTTCTTTGGTGATTTTATGGGCGTATATCATCCCGATCGGAGATTGAGGATACGTCTTGACGATTCCGTGTTCCATGCCGTCCAGGGCCTGAATTAATAGCCTGGCACCGAGCGGCGCCAACCGATCATGCAAGGTCTTACTATTATCCTGCGGTCTAATCTCGCACGCTTCACTTAGCAAGACAGGGCCCGTGTCCAACCCGGCTTCCATTTGCATGATGCTGATTCCCGTATGGGAATCACCCGCCTGAATTGCCCGTTGTATCGGCGCCGCACCACGCCAGCGAGGAAGAAGTGAGGCATGCACATTTATGGCACCTAGAGGGAAAAGCGCCAGAATGTCCGCGGGAACAAGCAACCCATAGGCCGACACAACCAGTACGTCTGCTCCCTGCGTCTTGACCCATTCTGCCACCTCAGCGCCCTTCAGGCGTTCCGGTTGAAATAACGCTAATCCCGCAGCTTGGGCCACTTGTTTGACGGGACTGGAGACCGGTTTATAGCCTCGTCCCGCCGGTCGGTCTGGCTGTGTCAATACTGCCATGACCTGATGCCTGCTGCGCAGGACTGCGCTCAGATCTTGAGCAGCAAACTCGGGGGTTCCCGCAAACAGGATACGCATCACAAGGTTTCTCGAGCGCGCTTACGCATTTTTGTCTTGATTCGATTCTGTTTTAATGGGGACAAATACTCCACAAACACTTTCCCTTCCAGGTGATCCATTTCATGCTGAACACATACCGCCAACAGTCCCGTGGCGCGTAAGGAAAAAGACTGTCCGCGACGGTCAAGCGCCTCAACCACTACCACTTCCGAGCGGGTGACCTCATCGTAGATCCCCGGAACAGACAGACAACCCTCTTCCCGCATTACCGAGCCTTCGCGTGCGGTGATTTGTGGATTGATGAAAACCTGGGGGTGCTGATGATCATCTGACACATCGATCACTATAACCCTCAAGTGCACATCCACTTGAGTGGCGGCCAAACCAACCCCTACCGCAGCGTACATGGTTTCGGTCATATCATCTATCAGTCTTTCGATGTGGTGGTCTACCTGAACCACCGGATGGGCCCGGGTGTGCAAGCGCGGATCGGGGTAGCGAAGAATGGGGAGAAGCGCCATATTGATTGCTTTTTTCGTAAAGTTTTAAAGTGTCGATGTCCGTATTATAACGGTCTTGACCGAGAGAGTACCCTTTGACTATCACGCCCCCTGAGGAACAACACGGGTCTGATCAGCGCCCACCGTCCCACGATCGGGAAGCGGTAAATGAGTGGCTGCGCACCCCCAAGGCCCATTTGGCCTACAAGGATCAACCCGGCTACCCATCCCTTCTGGCACAGGTGAGCGCTTCCCCTGATCATCTTTATATCAAAGGGAACAACGATCTCCTGATGCGCCCCATGGTGGCAATCGTCGGCAGCAGAAACGCTTCAATGCAAGGTTGCCGCGATGCGCAATCCATCGCAGAAGAATTATCAGGAGCGGGCTTTACAATCATCAGCGGTCTGGCTCAAGGCATTGATGCTGCAGCTCATCAGGGCGCACTGCGTGGCCAAGGTTCTACTGTTGCAGTCATGGGAACAGGAATTGACCGAATCTATCCTGCTTGTAATCACCCTTTAGCCTGGGAAATTTTCACGAAGGGAGCGTTGGTTTCCGAGTTTCACCTGGGTGTGGCCCCACGACGCTGGCATTTTCCCAGGCGCAACCGCACCATCGCCGGGTGTTGTATCGGTTGTGTGGTCATTGAGGCTAGCCTGGAGAGCGGCTCCTTGATTACGGCACAATGGGCACTGGAATTTGGGCGGGAGGTCTTTGCACTACCCGGTTCAATTCATTCTCCGCTCTCACGCGGCCCTCACCGCCTGATTCGGGAGGGGGCACTCCTGGTAGAATCTGCAGAAGATATATTGGCTGTTCTTACTAGCCAAAAAGCATTTCCTTGCCCTGGTTCCGCCTGCGTTTCATCTTCTGGAATCGCCTCACTGTCTCTACCTGAAAATAGCCGGTCAGCGTGCTTTGCCACTTCAAACGATGCTCCCGCAGAGAATATAATTCTCGAATCACTTGCCTCTGGCCCCATGTCTATTGATCAAATTTCCTCTCTTACCGGCTTGACTGCTGCCCATGTATCCATCATGCTGACTTCGCTGGAGCTTCAGGGTATGGTAGTCACCGTACCGGGAGGAGCTTTCCAACGCTTGGTATCTTAATTCATTATTTTTGACTATAGACTAACCCAGGCTATCTATAAAGGACTCGAATCCATGGTGGATATCCTTATTTTTATGTACGAAAACTTTTTTGGCAGTGGCATCTATCCTGCCCACAAGGATCTTCAGCATCGTCTGTTTGCAGCAGGCTTTCGTGCACCTGAGGTGGAAGAAACACTCGCCTGGCTGGATCATGTCAATCGCGAGGAATCCTTGCGCCCCCCCCAAGGGAAAAATTTCCTGGCCAGCCGTTTTCTTGACCCGCTGGAACTGGAAAGACTGGGACAGGAAGGCTGGGAATTTTTGGCATTTCTAGAAAACAATCATATTCTCTCCGTCAGTCAGCGGGAAATGCTCCTGACTGGCATTGTGACTCACAACGATCTGGAAATGGATCTGGACCGCTTGAAATTGATGGTGTTGATGGTTCTGTGGCGTCAGGGCGACACCATGAATGCGCTTCTGGTCGAAGAGTTGATTCATTATAAGGACTGGATGCTCCAGTAATTTCTCCATATTTAAGCGACTGCCTTTTCCATGAATCTGCTCATTGTTGAATCTCCTTCCAAAGCGAAGACTCTAAAAAAGTACCTGGGCCCGGATTTTGAAATTCTGGCGTCCTATGGCCATGTGCGTGATTTGGTTCCAAAGTCAGGGGCTGTGGATACAGACAATCACTTTGCCATGAAGTACGAATTTGTAGCTCGTAACGAAAAACATGTGGACGCCATTGCCCGCGCCGTAAAAACGGCCGATCGGGTCTACCTGGCCACTGACCCGGACCGCGAGGGAGAAGCGATCGCCTGGCACCTGGCAGAAATTTTAAAATCAAAAAAGTTAATTAAAAACAAGCCGGTACAACGTGTCGCCTTTTATGAGATCACGCAAAGCGCCGTGCGTGAGGCTGTGGCCAACCCGCGTGAAATTTCCATGTCCCTGGTTAATGCGCAGCAAGCACGCCGCGCTTTGGACTATCTGGTAGGGTTTAACCTGTCGCCACTGCTTTGGAAGAAAATTCGTCGCGGCCTTTCCGCCGGTCGGGTACAAAGTCCGGCGCTCAGACTCATCGTTGAACGTGAGTCCATGATTCAGGCGTTTAAAAGTGAAGAGTACTGGACACTCCATTTAGAGAGTCATAAGGATAGCCAATCCTTTAATGCACGCCTGATTCAATGGGATGGGAAAAAACTGGAACAACTCGGTGTCACCTCTGAAGCCCAGAAATCGCTCATGCTCGATCAGCTCCAAGGAAAACACGCCAAGGTAATGCGTGTGGAAAAGAAGAACCGGCAACGTCATCCCGCCGCCCCCTTTACAACCTCAACGCTACAACAGGAGGCCGTGCGTAAACTGGGCTTCACCACAGATCGCGCCATGAAGGTAGCACAGCAATTGTATGAAGGGATCGACATCGGGGGAGGGGCGGTCGGTTTGATTTCATACATGAGAACCGATTCGGTGACCCTGTCTCAGGAAGCTTTGCGGGATATTAGAACTCATATCAAAGAAAATTTTAGTAGTGAGTACTTACCATCCAAGCCCAACAACTACACTAGCAAATCAAAAAACGCCCAAGAGGCACATGAGGCGATTCGTCCCACCGCCATTGCCCGTACCCCCGCCAATTTGCGCGCTCACCTCAATCCAGACCAGTTCCGGCTCTATGAGATGATCTGGAAACGTACCGTGGCAAGCCAGATGACACAGGCACAGTTTGACACTGTGGCCGTGGATATAGCGGTTGGAACAGGCAATCTATTCAGGGCCAATGGCCAAACCATGGTCTTCCCGGGCTTTATTGCGGTCTATCGTGAGGATGAAGACGATCTGCCGGATAAGGGATCGCGCCCGGAAAGCGATGAAGAATCGCGCTTGCCCGTGCTGCAGGAAGGCCATACCTTACCGGTAGACCAACTGTGGGGAGAGCAGCATTTTACCCAGCCTCCCCCGCGCTATTCAGAAGCCAGTTTAGTCAAGGCATTGGAAGAGTATGGTATTGGGCGACCCTCTACGTATGCCAGCATTATTAGTACCATGACTCATCGGGAATATGTCATTCTGGATAAAAAACGCTTCACTCCCACG
>VFSW01013901.1_pt1 | contig 11163 bp, 7 predicted proteins | sample 5358111 | NCBI WGS metagenome assembly VFSW01 (sample SAMN11554181, study PRJNA540505) | mine drainage metagenome | isolation source: sediment from site ElyBrook_90M | place: USA: Ely Copper Mine, Vershire, VT | collected 2017
CGCGGCGTCCAGCGGCGCAAGCGTGTCCACCGGCAACGCCGCCACGCTGGCCGCGCTTCCATCCGCCAGCGTCTGGCCGTCGGCGACCATGCTGCTGGGCAGCGTCGCCGTTGCGCCATCCGCCAGGGCTTGCGCGTCGGACGTGGGCGCGCTGGCGAGCACGGCGGCCAGGGTGTCCAGCGTGACCAGGCTATCGAAATAGAACGCCAACCAGTAGGGCACCGTCCAGGTATCGGCGTGCGCTTGCATATCGGCGGCTGGCTGGCTGTGCAACGTCGCTGGTGCGCTATCCGTGTTGATCGTCGCGTCGGCGGCGCTGGCCGGCAGATTCGCCGCGCTGGCGTCCTGGCTGACCAGGAGATCGGCGGACGGCGCAGGCGTGGCAGATGCGGCGCTGCCATCCGCCAGGGCTTGCGCATCGGTGGCCAGGACACTCGGCACCATCGCCGTCGCGCCGTCCAGCGCGAGATTGACATCCACCGGTTGGGCCGCGATACTGGCGACGCCAGCGTCGGCGAGGGTCTGCCCGTCGGCGGCCAGCGCACTGGGCAGGCTGGCCGTTGCCGTATCCAGCGACGTTTGCGTATCCGCCGGTTGCGTCGGCAAAATAACCGTACTGGCGTCCGCCAGGGCTTGCGCGTCTTGGGGCGCCGGCGTGCCGCTGGCCGCGCTCGCGTCCGTCAGCACTTGCGCGTCGGTGGGAATCGCATTGGGCAGCGCGGCGGTCACGGTGTCCACCGGCACATTCACGTCCACCGGCTGCGCTTGCAGTACGGCGCTCACCAGGCCGATGCCGGTGAGGGCCTGATAATGCGCCTGGATGCGGGCGGCGGACAGCGCCGTGGGATAGACCGCGACACCCTGCATCGTCGTCGCGGCGTGGGTGTTGCTGGACGTGTAGCCCTTGCCGATGACGAACGGGTTGCCACTAGCGGCAATCGTCCCGGCGAGCGTCCCGCCCGTCGCGGCCAGCAACCCGTCCACATAGAGCCGCGCGTTGCTGCCGTCATACGTCAACACGGCGTGATGCCACCCCGTGTTGGCCGCCAGCGCGGTGCTGACGTTGGCGTAGGACGATCCGAGGCCGATGTTGCCCGACAGATTGCCGCCGTTGTTCCAGAACTGGACGCCGGTGTTGGTGCTGTCGGTGTGGCCGTTCGTCAGGTAGCGCGGGTTGTTGGCCGTGCTGGTCGGGTCGTTGACGATCTCCAGCGTGATCGTGCCCCAGCCCGTCGGATTGAGGCCGCTATCTACCGTAATGACGCCGGTGCTGCCGTCGAACGTCGCGGCGTGGCTCTGATTCAGCGGTTCACAGGCGGCGCCCGTCGCGCCGAACGTCACGGTGCCCGCCACGGTCCCACTGTGCCCGTTGCCGCTCTGATCGGCGACGGTCGTGCTACTCACTGGCTCATTGAGCGGGAAGAACGCCGCAGGCGCATCGGCCAAGACCACCGCCCAATACGGATGCTGGCTGCCGAACGCCTGCGTGTCGGTGGACGGTGCGCCGGTGCCACTGGCGGGGACGCTATCGGCGAGGCCCTGGCTGTCTCCGGCGCTCGCCGTCTGGCTCGCCGCGGCGCTGTCGGCGAGGGTCTGGCTGTCCGCGGCATTCCAGATGAGGTTCTGTTGCGGCTGGATCGCCAGTGTGGAGGCGACCCAATTGACGCTGCCCGAAAAGGTCGCCGTGTGCGTGCCACTGGCCCCCGCCGTGGCCTGGCTTTCGTCGCCGCCGGCATACGAGAGACCGCTGCCCGATCCGACCGACGGATTCCAGCGGCTGGTCAGCGATCCCGACAGCGTGAGCGTCTGCTGGTTTTCCGTAGCGAAACCGCAGAGGATGACGTTGTTGGCGGTGGTCGTCGTCACACTCGGCGCCGTGATCGTGCCACTGAGGCCGCTGTTGGGGCCGGACTGCGGGATCGGCGTCGTCTGGTCGGCGCCGCTGTAGTCGGCGATGGCGATACTGACCGGGCCGCTGGCGCCGAACGTCCAGGTGTAGCTCGCCGGCTCGCTGCCCCCTGCGATCTTGTAGTACCAGTGCTGGAACACATGGACGGCAACATCGTCGCGCAGGCTGGTCCACCCCGTCGGCGCGGTGATCGTCGGCTCGGTCAGACCGCCGGTGACGATGGCCGCAACGAGCAGATCGCCGCTGACGATGCCCGACGGCGCCGTGACGGCCAGGCTGGTGACGCTGGCGGCATTGTTCGTGGCCACCGACCGAAACGCCACCGCCATGCCGCCACCTCACCATGTCAAGCCGTGCCAGCACTCACATTTTGTCACTGTAGGTAACTGAGACTCCCGTCGTACTGTTGACGAGGTACGGCACGCCGGTGATGTGCGCTGCCGTGGTACCGGCGGCGATGGTGCCGGTGGATGCGACCCAAAGGTCGGTATAGCCGCTGGACGGCGCGCCGGACGCCGCCGGGAAGTTGTAGACCGCCTGCACCTGGCGGTTGCCGGCGCCGGTGCCCGAATAGGTATACGCGCCGCTCGTCAAGGCGCCCGAATCGTACCCGCTGGCGACGCTGGACGGGTTGTCGCTCGTGAGCGGATTCTGGATGAGCCAGTCGTTGGCGTAGTGCTCTTTGGTCGTCGCGCCGGTGACGACGCTCGTACCGGTGCTGCCTGATCCGGCGGTGAGGCTCTCGGCGTTGGCGCCGCCGACGCCGGCGGAGAAGCTCATACCGTTAGTGAAACTGGCGCCGCCCGCGACGACGGCCAGGCTGGTGGCACCGCTGGCGTAGCGTTGGTTGATCGGATCGCCGGCGTTGTGGCTGTGCGCGGTGCCCGCCGTGAGCGGGATGCTGGTAGCCGTCGCACCGGTCGTCACGGTCACGTCTTCCTGATTCGCCGTGCCCAGGCCCAGGGTGATCGTCATGCCGTTGGTGAAGTTCGTGCCACCCGACGCGACGGGGACGCTCGTCACCGCCGCCGCGATGCCGGCGCTGATGGTGTTGACCTGGCCGCTGATCTGCGCCGTGACAGCGCCCGTCGCCAGCACCAGATGATTGTAGTAGGTCGCTGGCGCGGCGCTGCCGATCTGTTTCAGCATATTCGTCGCACCGAGATCGGTGATGACGTTTTTGGCGACGATGCGCTCCAGGATGCCCACCGGTGCTGCCAGGCGCCAGTAGGCGCGCTGGCGGGCGTCGCTGTCGTCCGGGAAGCGCCGCCGGCACCAGTCGCCGATGGCCGCCGCTTCGCTGTGGCCGTAGGCGATGCGATCCACGGTGGCGATGCCGACAGGTCGCAGATCGCCGGCGTCGTCCAGCGCCTGGCGGCGCAGGCGCCGCGCCACGTCGGGCAGCGCGACCAGATCGCAGGCCGGCGTGTGGCCGCGGTCGTTGACCGGCACGACGCCGGGCAGTTCGGCCACCGTGTGGCCGGCCTCATGAAACGCGGGGACGCTCACGCGCGTGCGGAGAATCTCCAGATGCGTCGGGATGCGGGGCATGGCGATCCTCCTGATTAATACGTGGCCGTGCGCAGCAGTGTGGATTTCACGCCAATCACGTCGCCGCTGTTGCCGCCGGTAAGCGTGATGTTCGTCACGGCGATGCCAGAGATACCGAGACTCACGGCGCCGCCGACCGCCGTGCCGTTCGGCACCGTGGCGGCTTGAGTCAGTCCGGTTTGCAAGACACCACTGCTGTTGTAGGCGTTGTAGGTGACGGTGTAGGTGCCCGACGCGGCGCCCGTCGCGCCTGATCCGGCGTTGTAGACGCTGAGCGGCGCGTTGCCGTAGGTGGCGGGGATAGCCGTGCCGGCGGCAAACGTGCCGGCGCCGCTGCCCGTCACGGTGATGCTGGCGAGCGGGCTTTGCGCCGGGCCGAAGGCGAGGAATGCGCCCAGAGCTTTCGCCGGCGCGGTGAGGCCGCGGCTGGCGGCGCGATTCCAGGCGTCGAGGAAATGCGGATCGACCTGCTGGCTATTCGCTTGCAGCATCGCGCCGTAGCCGCCGGTCGCCACGTCCAGCGCGGCGCAGGCGGCGAAGTAGTCGTCGAGGATCGTGGTGTACGCCTGGGCTTTGGCGATGGCCGCGTTCTCGTTCGCCACAGCGGCGCTGAACCCGTCCAGCAGCGCCTGCTGTTGGGTATAATCATTGAGGGCCGCGATACGCGCCAGCATCGTCGCCTGGCCGGCTTGCAAGGCCGACGGGCTGCCGATGAGCGCCACACGGGCAATGATGCGCGTGGCGACGCTATCGGCCAGGGCCAGCGCATTCGCGGGGGTGATCGTCGCCATGCGGGACCGTCCTTACTTTTTCGTCGTCTTCGCCCCATCAGGAGCGTCGGACACGGGCGGGGCATCGGGCGTGGCCGGCAACGCGGCGTGCGGATCGACCGCGGGCAACGGCGCGCCAGCGGCGGTTAATTGCGCCGTGAGCAGCGTCACCTGCTGGGTGAGGACCGTGTTCTGCTGCGCCAGCGCGGCATTCTGGTTGACCAGTTGCGCCTGCTGCGCGGCCATGAGTTCGGCCACCGACGGCGGCGCGGGTGTCTCCGGCGCGTCGGCTTCAGCGAGGATGTGGCGCATCAGCGCCTCGCGCACTCGCACCGTCGGCGCAACCTTGACCACGCGGCCCTTGACGATCAGCACCTCGCCGTTCGGCTGCGGATGCGCGTCGTCCTGCTCGTGAAAAATGCGGCCCGCGTCGGGCTTGCCGGGGACGGTTTCGGCCTTGGGGTGCAGTTTGACCAGCATGTACCCGGCGGCGCGGTCTTCCGGGGTGAGATGTTCATACATGGACATGCAATATGGCGCTCCTACAAGGCCGCCAGGCCTGCCTACGCAAGGCCGGGCGGCGAAAACTCAGGAAAGGGCGAACGCCGAATCACGCATTCAGCGTCAAGGTTTGCAACGCCTGGGGCAGAATCTGGCCGAAGCCGACGACTTCCGAGATCGCGATCTCGTTCCACTGCGAGCGGATGAGGCGATCCGTCTCGGTCAGCGTGGCGCCGATCTCGGTCACGAGTTCCAGCGCGTAGCCCTTGCTGATGCCGGTGAGGACGTTGCTGGGCGCGGTTTGCAGGTACACCAGGCGAATCGTCGTCCAGATGTTCTGCGCCAGTTCGAGCTTCATGTCCACCGGCCCCTGGTTGATCATGGCCAGCAGCATCAGTGGGTTGATGTTCGGGAATTGCAGCGTGAGGACGCTGAGCAGTTCGGCCTCGCCGGCGACGACGGTCGTCACCTGGTACGGCCAGAGCTTGAGGCCCCAGCGCAGCCAAGCGTAGTACGTGAGATGCCCGGCGGTCGTGCTCGGATCGAGCGTCGTCAGGTTGTAATTGGTCGCCGGGTTGCTGTTGCCGTCGCCGTTGATCGCCACGTCCAGCGCGTCGCTCGATTTGTCGAGCATGGTTTGCAGCGCGATACGCGACAGGTGCAGCGCGAACAGATCGATCCGCATGCGGCGGAACGCTTCATACGAGCCTTGCAGGCGCAGGCCGTATTTGTGGAGTGAGATGGCCTTCTCGGACGTGAGGACTTTCACGACCGGCAGTTCCGCGCCCTCAGCCACGCGCGCCATGCGGCGGGTGCTGACAGTATCTTGCAGGTAGATGGTGCGGTAGGAGTCCGAATCCACCGGCGTGGTGATGGCGATGATCTCGTCGAGGATCGGCGGCGCCAGCATGGCGACGCGAATCTGGCGGTTGATGTATTCCGGGAACAGGACCGGGCTGGCGGGTTGATCGGAGAGATAGAAGCGTTCCACGGTATGGGCGAAAACGCTTTTGGCGGGATCGCTCTGGGTGCGGATGTTGGCGGCGACGAGCGCGCGCTCGAAGGCATCCAACTTGCCCATCGGGTCCGTGGCCGGGTAGCGGACGCTGGGGTCGATCTCTTCGAGGTAGGCGGTGAGGCTCTGGCCCTGTTCGGCGGCCTTGACCCACAGGTCTTGCCGGGCGGCGGTGACGGCGTCCTCGCCGCGCAGATCGTTGAAGCGGCCCAGCACGTCGCCGGGGTTGGCGTAGACGTTGGAGACGCGCGGGGCGAGGTCGGCTTTGGGCGCGGGGCGACCGCGCGGGGCGGCGATGGTCATGGGACTATCCTTTCGCGCGGATCAGGAGCCGCGCCGGCAGCATCGGATGGAGGGATCAGGGACGGCGCTCAGGGCAGCCAGACTTTGGCGACGTGATTGCCGTATTCGTCGGTGGTGAGCATGAGGACAATGCCGCGTTCGGTGGCGAGCCGCACACCGCCGGCCGGTGTAGTAGCCAAGCCGGTGCCGTCCACCTGAATGCCGCGCCCGACGAGCGGCGGCGTGCCGCCGCCGGTGTTGTACGGCGCGTTGATGACGCCGCCGATTTGCACGGTGGCGTTGCCGTCCGGTTCGACTTTGAGCAGCTGCCCCAGCACGAAATTGCCGGCGCTGCCCAGGCCGCACGTGCTGTCGCTGGTGAGGGTGACGACATCGTTGACCTGCGCTGAGCCAAGACCAAGATCGTAGCGGTTGAGGTCGGGGACAATGCTGGAGTCAATCTTGAACGTCGCCGTAACGGGAGCGATCTCCGAAAAGGCGGGCGTGTTGCGTACGGAAGCCATGTGCGGGACCTCGTTTCACACGGGAAATGGGCCGCGCCCGGCGATAGGGTGCGGCCTGAAGAATCACGGCGGGATCAGGGGCGGCGCTTGCCGCTGGTGGTGTACAGGCCGACATCGGCGACGCGGCGCCGGTCGCCGGCCCGCAAGGCGGACGTGGGAGTAGCCGGCGCACGCGGCGCGGCCAGCGGATTGTTGGGGTCGCGCGGGGCCGTCTGGCGCCCACCCTGGCCGGTCGGCGCGTCGTCCCAGTAGCCGCCGCCGGGGGCTTGCGGATCGGGGGTGAAGGCGCCGCGCGCGCCCAAGGTTTGCCGCGCCGCGGCCTGCCAGTCGTCGCGCATGGCGAGCACGTCGTCGTAGGCCAGGCGCTGCAAGAGCCGCTGGTAGCGGTCGCGGTCAAAGCCCGCACCCAAGGCGCGCACGCCCCACGCCAGCGCGTCGGCGACGGCATCCTCTGCCGCGCGCTCGCCGATGGCGATGAGGTGGCGCTGCTGGGCCGTGAGGCCGGCGGGCACCAGCGCACGCTTCTTGCTGGCCTTGCCCTTGCCGGTCGGCTTCGTGAGACTGTCGTCATCGCCGTCGCCGTCGTCGGTACCCGGCGGATTCGGGTCTTTGGGCGGCTTGGCGTCTTCGGTGTCCTCGCCGTCGGCGGCGCATTCGCCGTCTTCGTCTTCGGCGGCGTCTTCCTCCCCGTCCTCGCCGTCGCCGGGTTCGTCGTCCGGTGGGGGATCGTCGCCGTCGGGTTCGGGATCGGCTTTCTTGTTGGACGATTTGCCTTTGGCGCCGCTGCCGGCCTTGGGGTGGCTGGCGCGGGCCGGGGCGGCATACAGACCGCCGCCGGTGTCGTCGCCGTCATTCGCCGCGGGCGCGGCTTTTTCGGCGATGAACGCGGCCATTGCGCGCATGGCGTCGTCCATCGTGTCATGTCCGGTAGACAGTTGATCGTGGATACCTTGCAGGCGATCCAGGTTCTCTTGCGAGACCTCTTTGCCGGCGCGCGTCGCGGTCTCCCGCGCGCGGGTGATCACGCCGGCGACGAAGGCGCTGCCTTTCATGTCGTCATCCTCTCGTGCGGGTTCGGGCGGGGGCCGGTAGCCGGGGAAACGGGCAAAGAGCCTCTGCCGGGTGTGATCTTCCACGAAGCGCAGCATCCGCGCTGGCGCGCGGCCCGCTTCGATCATGCGTTCGGCTTTGAGGATCATGGCGTTGGGCGTCGCGCCGTCGTAGACGAGACTGTATTCGGCGAGCCGCGCGTCCACGTTGGCGGTGCACAGTTCGTCGCCGCTCTGCGTCTCATACGTCTGCCCCGGCCAATGCCAGCAGTCGCCGGTGAGCATGTTGCAATCGCAGATCGAGCACCAGTAGGCGACGGGCACGAAGCCGACGGAGACATCCTGATAGATGCCGGCTTCGATGCCGGTGATCACGTCGTCTGACGTGAGGCCGCCAGGGAGGCGCATGCCGCGCACCATGTAGGCCAGGGCTTGCGTGGTGAGCACCTGCGCGCCGTTGGCACGCACCGCCGGCGTGACGGCGCCGTAGTAACTGCGTCCCATCGGCAACTGATAGTGCTGGTGGGAATCGCAGAAGCTCACGCCGGTCGTCGCGTCGGCGGCGAACTGCGCCAACGTCCACGGTGTCATGCGCGTGTAGTAGGCGTCCACGGTCTCCGAGGAAATCTCGCTGGGAATGATGTAGACCTGCTGGGCCGTGAGCGGCGTGCGGGCCTGTGTCTGAATCAGCGCCAGATCGTCGTCCGTCGCCACGCCGCGCGGGCGCAACGCCAGCACCATCGGCGCGCGCGTGACCGACGCCGGCAGATCGGATGGCTGTCCTGCCGTCTGCACCGCCTGACGATTCCTCACGCGGCGCAGGAAGCGGTCCCAGTCCGGCGGTGTCTTGTCCCACTGGGCATAGTGTTTCGCCAGGTGGTCAAACACCGGCTTCATGTCCGCTTCCGGGATGTCCGACTGCTCCAGGCGTGCCATTGCGTTACTTACGCCATGCCATATCGCCGTTAGCTTGCCATCCAGCATGGCATGATGCGCCAGCTTATACACACTCTGCTTTTCCGCGTCGGCGCCGGTCGAGCCGTCCCACCAGGCGGACGCCGCCTTGAGATTGGCCCAATCGTCGCCGTCGTCGCCCAGTATGGCGTGGATCGTGTCGGCATTCCACGCCCACGGTGTGGCCTCCGGCGCGGTCGAGGTCTTGGAAAATGGCACGGCTGGCACGGGGGTACCTCAGTTCTCGATCAATTGCACCTGGAAGACGACGTTGGCCGGCGCCGTGCCGGTGGCATGCGTGTAGGTCGCCACGGCCTCGAAGAAGTCGCCGACGGCCACCGCCGCGAGGCTCGCCGCGAGCGTGCCGACGACGCTGGCCCGCGCCGCCGTGCTGCTGAGCAACGCCATCGGCGCCGTCAAGATCGTCGTGCCGTTGCGGCGGATGTCCACGGTGTAGGTGTCGCCGGCGCCCAGCGGCGTGATCGCCGCCACGCGGCAATCTTTGATGATCCCGGCGCGGCTGGCGATGCCCAGCGGCACGGTCCCGCTCGCACCCGTCGCTTGCGTGCCGGCGAAGATTTCGACGGAGCCGGCGGGGACGTTGCCGGGACCTTGAAACTGCTGTGCGATGGGGTCCCAAAATCCTACGAGCTGGTCCATTGGTCGGCTCCTTCTGCGGCCTGGATTGGCCGTGTTGCTGGTTCGTGATAATGCACGTTATCAGCGGCTTGGGCATGGGCGCGTGTTAGTCACCCACCCACGGTTCGGCCTGCGCCGCGTCGCTTGGATCGCCCGAAGCGGACAAATCGCAAACGCATCCTACGTGCGCCGGCGGGCTGGCGTCACCACTGGGAAAGCTGTCGCCGATAGGGATCGCGCCGGCGTAGGCGTTGTCACGGCACGGCGTGGCACCCGTCGCCCCCGCGCCCGGATCAGGATCAGGTCCCGTGACCCACACTTTCATCGGGACGCCGTTGCGTTGCCAGGTTGCGACACTGGCGTCGCCCCAGGCGTCGGCGGTTTCCTGTTGGCCGATGAGGTCGGCGCGATCCGCTTGATCGGCGAGCGTGTCGTTCGCGGCGGCGTACACGTCGCCGGCGCTCTGGCCCGCGATGATGCTGTCGGCGATGGTGGCCGCCACGCGGCTTTTCGTCGTCTGCTGCACCTCGCGGGTGGATGCCAGCGCGACACGCCCCAGCCCGGCGATAAGCGCCGAATTGGTGAGTGTGAACGTCGCTTTCAGGCCCACGGCGCCCAGCGCGCTTTGCCCGGCGGCATCCCAGGCGTCTTGCCGGCCATCGGTGAGGACATCCAGCAGGTCCGCGTCCTCGTCGGGCAGGTCGGCGTTCAGCGCCGCCGTGATGGCCGCGATGAGCGCCGTGCGTTCCGCCGGCGTCCAATTCGCCCGCCGCCCACGCCGTGCGGGCGCCTGGCGGGTGTGGCGCTTGACGAGATCGGCCACCGTGGCGCGCTTGACGCGCTGGCCGCGGATGACCGCCCGGACGGCGCGCGCGAGGGCTTTGGCGGTTTTCTCCTGCGTGCCCCGATGCGCCGGCGGGGCGACACGGAGTTGCGGCAACGGCGCGGCGCCGGGCCGCAGCGAATGCACCGGCCAGGTACTTGGCAATGGTGCGGTGGCCTTCGTCGCCGGCGGGGCTTTGGCCGGTGGCGCGGGCACGGTCGCGGCCTGGCCGCCCGGCGCGGCGTTGGGCTGATCTACGGCGACCAGCGGGTCGGGGTTCGGTCCCGGCGCCACGGCCTGGCTGCCGGTGACTTCAATCGCCGCCTCGTCTTGCGTGATCCAGCCCTGATCGCGTTTCGCCGCCGCGTTGCGGATCGCCATCGTGTCGGCGGTGGCCGTCTTGATGCGGTCGCTGGCACGCAGGCGCTCGAATTTGAAGTGCACCACGCCCGGCACGCCCAGGATGCGCAGCGCCACGGTCAGGAGGCGCTCAATGAGTGTGGCAACGACACGCTGCATGCTGGCGATGCCCAGCGCATAGACTTCCATCTGGAGCGTACCCCAGGTCTCCGTCGTGCCTTCGTTGCTGCCCATCAAAATGGGCAACTGCTTCAGCGCGCGGAAGATGCGCCGCTCCACGATGCGAATGAGATTATCGATCTGGAACGTCTGTCCGGCGCTGTTAATGGCGCCCCATTTCACGTTGTCGTAATGGACGAAGGTATCGTCCGGGTTGGGCGTGTTGAGCAGGCTGGTGAGATCGGCGACATATTGCTTGAGGAACGCGATGCGCTTGGCGTCGTTGGCTTTGTCCGCCGCCGACATGATCTTCAAGACCTCATCGGCTAAGACGGTCACATCCATGCGCCCAAAGGCATTGACGTGGCTCCATTGCCGCAAATCCTTCAGTAGCTGGGCATCGAAGACGACCAGTTGCATGATGCTGGCGAACGGCATGCGGCCATACGGATCGTCCACGGCGGCGTCCAGCGGGACATACGCGAAGGTCGTCTCGTTGAGCCGGCGGAAGCCGCCGTGGGCCAACGGGTCCTGCTCGCCGGCGAGGCTACTGGTGGCCGGCGTGTTCGCCGGCTCCCAGGCTTGCAAAAACGTGCCGCTCGCCAGCGTCAGCATCGGCTGCCACTG
>VFSW01013902.1_pt1 | contig 11163 bp, 16 predicted proteins | sample 5358111 | NCBI WGS metagenome assembly VFSW01 (sample SAMN11554181, study PRJNA540505) | mine drainage metagenome | isolation source: sediment from site ElyBrook_90M | place: USA: Ely Copper Mine, Vershire, VT | collected 2017
CAAACGCCGCAATATCGCGTCGAACACTCGCAGCAGCCTTAAACCGTTCCTCGACTTCCTTTGCTTCAACGGCTAGTTGTTTTGTGTTGTTCAGCCACTCGATAGCCGCAGGAAGGATAACGCCGGTCAGCGCAGCCCCGACCGCGACAGACGCCCCAATAACCGGGCCGAATGACTGACCCATCATTTGCACGTTATTGGTAATCGCCCCAATGGCAGGGCCGATGCCGCGCGTGGCAAACTGGCTTGTGAAGTCCTGGAAAGCGTATCCCGCCTGCGTGACCAATTGGGGGATAGCGTTTTTTTTACCTTTAGCGACTTTCCCTAACGCCGCGTCCGCGCGAATCGACTGTTTTTCAACGGTCGAAGCGAACTCCATCGCAGCCGTTTCCGACTGCTGAAGCCCGTTCGCGAACTCGAACGCCGACAGACTGAGAGTAGCCTTCAGATCACCGACGTTAGTTGCCAAAATGCTCCAGCCTTTCGCCTGTCTCGGCAGCCCTTAGCCGCGCATCCTCAATGGTCATTTCACGCGCCGCAATCGGTGCCCATTCTTCCTCGTTCAATTCCTTGCGATAGCGAAAATGGGCCTTCCAGCGTTCGAGCAAATGGGCCTCCATTCCCTTTAGCTCGTCTACGTCGTAACGGCCCCAGCGGTCGGCAAGCCAGAAGAGGAAGAACTCGTCAGCGTCTCGGCTTTTTTTTCAGTCTCGGCCTGAGACTTAGCCGTCAGGCCGCTAAGGGTCATGATTGCATTGCAGACTCGCTCGACCGCTTCGGGGTGCGCGCCGTCACCGAGCCACGCCGCGTCAACAGCCTGAAACAACGGCGTGCCGTCCGCGTTGACCGACCCCATCAGCACGACCGAGCCGCGCTTGCCCGCTGGAGCGTAGACACCCTTGGCAGAGTCCGCGATGATCTCCCACCAGCGCTCAACCTCCAGGACTGTCAAGCGACGGATAAGAACGTCACCGCCCCACTCGGGGACGGAAACGCTCTCGGTAACTTTCGCGCCAACGTCGTTGGCGCGGATTGCAGATCGATCAAGCATGATTTTCCTTTACGCAGCAGGGGCGTGAACAACAGCGCCAGCAACCTTGAGCTTGCACTTAGTAACGACACCGGGAGAACCCTTGAGCGGGAACGTAACGCCATGACTTGTCAGGAATCCGGGGAACGTCTTGGTGGCCGCAGTCGCAGCCGTGCCACGCTTCGGCAGCGTGATAACGATTGTTTCAACGTCGCCGAATGGTGGAACTTTTTGCGGGTCGTGCAGCACGTCGATCGTGTATTCGCCACCCTCGATAATGTCCTCGGGAACGAATGTCGCTGCGCCCCCCGTACTGGCCGAATTGGTCGTTTCAATGGCTCCGCGCGTTTGGGTCAATTCGCCCATGCTGATAATTTCGGCGAAAAACGCCGCAACCTTGATCGTTCCAGCCGTGTCAGTACCGGCAATAGCCGTCCCAAATGCGGAGTATCCGCGAGGTGCAACAGACATTCATTTTTCCTTTCAAGAAGCGTGTTCTAAATCGAATGCCACAAATTCAACGGGCGCGCCGATCTCGTCGGCCAGTTGAGGTAAACTTGATCGGTCAAACGTGTCGTCCAATTGGCACCCTGCTACCTCAGTCGTTCCCCACGCCTGCGAGCCAGTCCAGCCTGGGGGATTCAACGCCGTGACAACCGCCGGGCTTAGTGTCCGCGATTGGTCGTATGTCTCACCGACACAGGCAACGATGATCGGTGTGTGGGCCACTCCGTAGCGGCCTGACGCCATTTGTCCGTTCTCTTGCCCTTCCGGTCGGAGGACGATCAGATAAGGCTTAGCGCCCCCGTTATCGCCCTGTGGCGCAATGCGGGGATAGATCCGCGTTCCGACCAGAGCGGTAACGCCGGTCGTGCCCAAGAGCTTCGCAATGATCGCGTTTTCGGCCACGTTGCTCATACGACACCCCTTGACAGCTTCGCCGCTGTGAATTCCCTCGTGATGCCGCTGGCAATGCTCGCCGCTAGTTCCGTGCGTACCGTACTGGTCGCGTTAGCTACGCCGCGTTCAACCGGGTGGAACGCAGGCATACGACCACGATTTAGCTGGGCCGCGTTCTTACGCTTGAGCCTGGAGCCGGTCGACTTCTTTTGCCGGACGCTACGTGTAACGAGCTTGCCACCCTTTAGCACCGTCTTGACACCAACAGCCATCTTGCCATAGATCGGCTTTGAATTCGTGAAGCGTTGTTTCGTGCCGTCCTCGATCAAATGTGCGTGCGGAGCCTTGCCACTCTCCGCGCCCGTCAACGCAACCACGATGCCAGTCGTTGGGTACTCGCGCACGACTGACGTTAGCGCGTCGCGGTAATGGATGCGTGGTCGGATCTTGCCAAGTCCGTTGCGACGTACCCGCGTCGACTGATTAACAGGGATCAGCGGTAGAATTGCAGCGCGTACCGTGTTGATCGACTTTCCCAACGCCGGTACGACGATCCGCGTCCGCATCACGACAGGCATGGCCTGTAGCGATCGAATCAACGGCTTCATTCCATCCAGCGTTAGCGTAACAGCCTTCATTCCGGCTCAATCACCCACAGTATGATTTGTTCGTTGCGTCCACCGTCGTTGATCGGCGGGGCCGCGATATTCAAGACTCGACTACCGATCGTTACCCGGTCGCGTGCGGTTATCGCCGCCGTCTTCTGGTCATAGACCAGCTTTAGAATTCCTTGCAGAATCCCGACCGTCTGCATTGCCTGTTGAAACTCACGACCGCTCGTAATCATTTGCTCGACGTAGCGAGTGAAGCCGGTCAGGTACTGCGGGACGACTTCGTTGCTTGCATTCGGGGCCGCGTCTGTGGCGGTCTCGATAAATACCGCCGTGCGCCGTCGGCCTGCTCCTGTGCGTAGTGTCGGCTTGAGGCTCATCAGATCCCCTCGTACCGTAGACCATAAATCTTGGACCAGTAGCCACGCTCACACTGCGCGTATTCCGCGCCTTCGCGATCGACGTAATTCATCGCCACCCGCAGGTAGATTGCCTGGACCGCAAGCGGATTCAGTTCCCCAAGGAAGTTCAACCCGGTGCCTGCGCTTGAAATTGTGATCGGCGCACCGGACAGGGTAAGACTTAGCTGACACGTTTGCCCGCTGGCGTTGACAACATAATAATCGGTCCCGAGAGCCAGCCCACCGGGGAGCGTTCCGCCGCTGTTGCTGACTCGCCAGGTATCACCGTTGGTCGGAGTGTAGCCCGACAGCGTCAGCACGCTTGACGCGACCGAGTAAGGCACCACATACCCACAGTGGTACGAGACGCAGATTGATTTCTCTTGCAGTCGCGCAATTGGCCAGAGTCCGCCCCAAACGTATCGGATCTGGCAAGGCTCGTCCATGATGTTGACTTGATACATCGACGGTGCCCAGGTCTGCACAACTCCGTTGTAGTCGGTGTAAGTGATCGAGTCGATTGACTTAACCGGACACCCACGCACCTCGATATTATTCGTTGGGTACAAATCAAACCCTGCCTGCGAATGGCTTAGCAGGGGAAAACGATCAACGAACAATTGCCGGGACTGCATCACCAGCGCCCGGCCACAGTCTTGCTCGACGGCACGTACCGCATCGCGGATATAGTCGTCGAGCATTGAATCTTCGTTTGTAACGTCAAGACCGATACGCGCGTGCAGTTTAACAGCGTCACGATAGACCGGCATCGTTGCCGGTCCAATCGTGACGATCTCTTGGTATCTGAGTTGTTCGCCAAACTGCGTTCGCACGTATTAAGCCGATCAGTACGAGGGTCCGACCGACGTTGCAGCCGACACGGTCGTATCAGCAGCGATAGGCACTTTGCGCTCGTTGCTCATCAGGGCCAGAACCCCCCCGATGACCGCGTTGGCGGTGCCGCGCACGACCACGGCGCGGACATACCGCACGTTTGGCCGCACCCATTCGCACAGCAGCGACTTGTTGCTGTCGCCGTCAGCCGCAAACGCGGTTTGGCTGTTTGCGACGTCGGTCCAGGTCGCGTTGTCCGGGCTGCTCTGGATCTTGAGCGCGGTCTGCTGAGTGGCAGTCAGCGTACCCAGGATGCCCATGAAGCGGATGACATCGCAGGGGACGGCTTGCAGGTCAATGGTCGTCCCGTTGATGTTGGTCAAGCCTGCCGCCGTCTGCGGCACATTGACCGCAACGACTTCTGTGGTTGAGGGATTGAACATTCAGAGTCTTTCTTTTGTTTTGGGGAGAAATCACACAGTGACTGCGGAGCCGCCAGCAATCAGCAGATCAGCAAGGGTTACTTCCACATCGATCACCTGGCCGTCAGCACCTTCTGCGCCCGCGCGTCCACAGCCACCGATCAGCTTGATTTTCTTGGTCGCAACTTTGTCAGCCATCGAAGACGCCTCGTAAGAGAAAAGGCAGGGGAGTTATTAGCTCCCCTGTGGGAAATCAAAATCAGTGGGTCAGGTACTTGACCGGAGTCGTACCAGCGGTCAACAGGTTGCCGTCCTCGCGGACCAGCAACACAAAACCGTCCAAGTCCTGGTCTCGGTAACGCTCTTGCAGGCGGTAGAAGCGGATGTTATTCACGCGCCGAATTTTGTAGGCCGACAGATCGCCGAACAACAGCGACTTGTATCCGCCGGCAATCGTCGTGCAGTTCTGCATTGACTGATTGCGGTTGACCGTATAGCCGAACAGCTTGTCGGGCGTGCCAACGCCCATGCCGTCCTGCCACAGTGGCCGCCCATAGCTGTCGAGGATCAAGCGAAGCTGCATAATCGCCGTATCATGGCACATGAACCCTACGCCGGGCCGCTCACGGTAGGCCGGGTCGATGCTATGGATCAGATTAACCACGTCGCCATAGACGATCTTGGTAGCGTTCGCTGCGGTGTAGCCGCTCGACGCGCCAGTGATAATCCCCTTGGGTTGACTGTTGCCGGTGCCGGTCGTGAAATCGTCCGCAGTCTTACGACCATGACGCATTCCGAGCAATTCGCCGAGCGTTGAAGGAAGATCGATAAACGAATCCTCAATCAATTCGTAAGGCACGAGGCAGGTTGAGACGTACTTATACGCATCCCAGAACACAGCGCCGAACGTCGGATCAGTAGAAGTCGGAACAGTTCCGCCTTCACCCAGCCGCGTGGCCTTGTTGGTCGTGTCGTCCACGGTTGGCCACGACATGCGCTCACCGCTGGTAGTCGTGATCGTGTCGGCCACCTGACGGATGCCGCCGAAGGCCAGCATGTTGATTTCGAGCGACTTCAGGAATGACGGCGGAGCCAGGACCCCACCGGAGCCGGTCAGGTACGCGGACAGGTTTCGCTGTTCGGCTTTGCCGGGATCTCGATTGCGCAGATCCTTGGCACAATCGTTGGTATAGCGTGCCGACGGCAGATTGATTTTCAATTCGCTCGTCGACGGCCTCATCCCGCATCGCGCCATCACGGCAAGCTGTTTTTCGCTGACTTCCTTGCCCATCTGGGCGGCGCACCAGCCCGCCATTGCGTAGGCTCGCTCGTCTTCGCTGACGGCTTCAGATTCGATCTGCCGCACGTCCTTCGTATCTTCTTTTCCGGGGATCGTCCGGCCTGCCAGTTCGTTGGCCGAGCGTTTTTCGTCGTCTTCCAGCGCCTTCAATCGGGCTTCGACGGCTTCGATATTTTCCTGCTTGCGAATGTCGGCAGACAGCGCCGCTTCGTCGGCGTTCATCTTGTCGTAAGCCGCTTTTGTGGCCTCGTCTTTCCAGACCTTGCCGTTGTCGTTGAACCCCTTAGCCGCTTCGCGGATTTGGACGATCAACGCCGCTTTCTTTTCTAGCAATTCTTTGAGCATAACGCCCCCTTGTGTTGTCGGGACGAAATGCCAAAAGCAGGTCGTCGCCGAGTGTGAAAACTCGGTGACTCCTGCTTTTGGGGCGGTCGGTCACACGTTAGGTAATGTTCGCGTCGCAAGGATAACAGGCTTGCAACGGTTATCGACTGTCAATCAGTCCGTTTTACGTACCATCCAGACAACTGGACGGTATAGATATCACTCATCGAGTTCCAAGAGACGCAAACGCACGGCTACCGCATCCGCTTCGCTCTTGTGCTTGGCCATTTCGGATTTTATCGAGTCAGCGTTATCCGACCTGACACCCGCAGTCGTGCTGGCATAAGCCGGACGCCCGACCGGGCCTACATCGAACAGATCCGCGTCCGTGATCGTGCGTATCTCGTTGTCGCCGTCTTCCGTCCAGGAGACGCCGGTCGCGGAAAACGCGAACGAGCTACCTGCGATGTCGCCGCGCTCAACTAATTCCGCCAGGTTTGCTGGATCGGTCACAGACGGCAAATCGACCTCGTATCGCAATCCGGTTTCATCAACGGACAGTCGCAACGTACCCGAGCCAGTACGCCCGAGGATCTTGTTCCCGTCGTGATTAAATAGTGCCTGCACGTCCTGCTTTTCCGCAAGCGCCCGAGTGTAAGCCGTTGGTGCAATCCGCTCGTAACAGTTTCGCCACAGTTGGTATTGCGTGCCAGGATCGTTGGCGCGGTAGAAGACTGACGCATAGCCACTCAAGACTCGCTTGCCGTCTGCGCGGGTCTCGACCTTGACACCGCGTGTGATTGTTCGCTGTTCTTTGTTCATCGTGTCTCTTTCGTTTTAGGATTGACTTCAACCGCTGCCGTCTGGATCGGCTTGCCAGTTCGTTTGTCGATGATGATTTTGCGAGTGTAATCTGGCCTTTCATTCATACTGCCATCTCCCATTGAGAAACCAATTCGTTGACCTTAACAAAAAGGTCTTTTTCGGTTGCCACTTCTGCGATTCCCTTGAGCGCCAACAGCCGCTCATCAACAATCGATTGTGGAAGCCCTGCTCCCGTGCAGGCTTCGCGGTAGGATGTCAAACCGCCGTCCACCCACTGAATAAACCCGGGCGCGGTACGCGCCTTGTGGCGGGCCTGTGATGCGATGCCATAGATGATCCGCGTTTCCGCCACTTCGGCTTCTGTCCGCTTTGGCTTCGTCTTGCCGGCCGGATCGGCGGGGCCTCGTGGAGGGGTCGCGCCACCCTTGTCGGCCCCTCCGGCTGGTGTTGGGGGGTTCTGGTCGATCTCGTCGCCACCTTCGACGGGCGGGTATCCCTCGCGCTTTCGGCACTCGTTGCTGGTCAGGATTTTGGCTTGCTTGCCGATCGCGTAAATCTGGTAGCGGATTAGCTCGTTCATCCGCAGCAGGACGCTAGTATCGTGGCCAAAGTAGTGGGTGCCGGCCTCTTTATTCGCGTTGCTCAACAGCTTCTTACGGGCTTCGCCGCAAATCGGGGTCAGGATGTGCGATAGTGTCGTGTCGAGATAAGCCTGATTGTCCTCACTCTTGCTGTTGTACGACACCGAATCGCTAAGCCCGAGCCTCGACGGCGATAGATTAAAGAATCGGCACACCTTGCGTACCAACTCCTCGTCTAGCTCGACCATCTGGGCCTCGCGCAGCGTGTTCTGCGCGGCCTGGAACTTCGCGCCGTCGCGTAGAATCACGGTCTTGAACCAGTTGTCAGGGCCACTGTGAGTCTTCGCAAACCCCTCCTCGACCTTATTCCGCGCCTTCTCGTTCATCTCGCGCGGCAGTTCAAGAATACCGCCCGTGCGAATTCCGTTCTTAAAATACTTCGCCTGGAATTGTTCGGTCGCCAGTGCCGTACCAACACAGTCGCGCGCGTACTTAACCCAATCCATACCCGTAATGCCGTCCATCGACATGCCGGGCAAGTGGAAAACGTCCTTCGCTGGGATCGGACGGAGCCACGCCGAGCCGTCAGCCCGGGTCGTTTCACAGACGTAAAACCGCTCCCCCTTGATCCGCTCTGGTACTACGCGATCAGGCAGGAGCGTATACAGGCCAATCGGGTCTCCGCGTCCATTGCGGTCGATGTATGCGTACCCGTTACCCCACAGCAGCGCATGGATAACCAGCGTGCGCCAGCCGTGGAAAGCAATCGTCTCGTCGTTCCACTCCCACCGGACCAACTCGTAGGCCGGGTGGTTATTGTCGGGATAGATGCAATCGGGATCTGAATAAATTCCCAGATGTAGCTTGGCCACGTCGCCGGAAACCATGCTGACGGCTTGCCATACCGCAGCAATGCTCATCGCCTTGTCGTGATTGACCGGGACGCCCGCAGCGCTGCCTGGGCCATCGGTTAGCAGATCCCACGCCGCCGGGTCAAACAGATTGAACGAGGGGTTATTCGGGGTCGCGCGCTGCGAGGGGGAGCCGAATTGCCGACGATTGTAGATAGCTCGACTCATTTAGAAAGACTCCACTTCGTTGGTTTCATAAAAGCTGGGTCCGCTTCCGCTCTGACTGATCTGTTCTGACCAGGCCATTAGCCAAGCTACCATACCGTCGATCTTATCCGACGAATGCTTCTTGTCTGGTCGCATGTTCTCGTTAGCGTCCGTGTATACAGAGAGATTTGAAGCCATCCAACGTAAGACCGGGTTGTGTCCATGATCGATAGACACATCGTTGACGCTTGCGATTAACTCTTTCGTCGAGTCTGTGAAGTTGGCCAACGTTTGCCCGAACTCGATGACGTTGATTCCCTGGTTCTCCAGTTCAATCCGCAACGCTTCCGCGTTCCATTTGTCATACGCCAGCCCCATCAAGGTAAATTGCTCACGACAGCTAAACACCTGATCGCGGATCATGCTCTGATCGATCCGCACGCCGGGACATGCCGACATGAATCCGGTCGCAATCCATTCCTCGTATCGGCCTCGGTTGCCAGGCTCCGCAGCACGGCGGGAAGCCGCAACAGCAGGCACCCAAAACCACGGCAACACTACGCGCTGTGTTGGGAACCACAGCACAAACGCGGTAATGTCGATCTTGCTCGACAAGTCCAAACCGCCGTAGCACTCTTCGCCCTCCAACTCGATTAGCTTTCGCTCCCGCCACTCGGTAGGGGTCTCGCCGGTCAATGGATAGCATCGGTCCCAATCCTCCATCGGGATTGCCAGCGTTTCCAATTCCGTCCAGATATCGAGATGCAGCCGCTTGAACGTGTTCGTGTAACCGGGCGAAGTCTTGGCTTTTTCGCAGGCCGCTTGCATGTCCGCAACCTTAAGGCTTACCCCAAGATTTGGATTAGCCTTGTACCAGGTCTCGGGGTCGGTCCAATCGTCGTTAATGCTTGCCGCGTAGATCACGGGCAAAAATGCGAAGTCTTGCACCGATCCGTTAACGACGTTTTCCGCGTACTCGTGTTGCTCCCAACAAATACTCTGCCGGTCGTGACCAGCCGTGGTAATCGCGACCGATAGCGGTTGGTCGCGCTTCAACTTGCTCGACTCCAGCACGTCCCACAGATCCCGATTCGGCTGCGCGTGCAATTCGTCGAAGATGATCCCATACGCGCTCCCGCCATGCGCCGTGCCAGCCTCTGCCGACGCCACCTTGTACACCGCCCGGTCAAGCCCCGTCCGCTGGTCAACTCGTACTACACTGTTCTGGTAGAGCTTGCTCACGCGATTCAGCGCAGGCGAGCTTGCGACCGATGCCTTAAAGACATTGAACACTTCACGGGCCTGGTCCCGAGAGCTTGCCGCCCCGATGATCTCCGCGCCGGGTTCGTCGTCGAGGTACATCAGCAGTCCGGCAATGATCGCGCACATAGTGCTTTTGCCGTTACCGCGACCCACCTCGATATAGCACGACCGATAACGCCGCAATCCGTCCGGCCTGCGCCAGCCCCACAGCGTACCAATGATATTCTTCTGCCACTGCTCCAACTCCAGCGGCTTGCCGCCGAGCCTTCCGCGCGAATGCCGGAAGTAGCGCGGTCCCATCTCGCACGCCTTGAGCGCCAGTTGAGCGTCAAACGTACATTCACCCTTGTCCCGCGACGGCTTGTAGCCTAGTGGGAATTCGCAGAACTCGATAGCTTTCGCTTCGTCCAGCGTCATGCAGTCCCCGCTAATTGCTGTTGGACTTGCGGCGCGGGTTTGTCAAACGGTAGTTCACTGCACTTCAGGTCCCATGCACGTTGGATGCGGTCGCAGGCGATCTTGAAGTAACGGGGTTCTTTCTCGATGCCTATGAATTGCCTGTCTGTTCGGATGCACGCTATGCCGCTTGTGCCGCTGCCCATGAAGGGGTCGAGGATCGTCTCGGCTTCGGGAAGGAATTCAAGACACCATCGCATCAGCAGCAGCGGCTTTTCAGCGGGATGGCACTTTGGTTCTTCGGCAAAGTTGACATAGGCATCCGTGCGACTCATGCGGAACACTCTCGTTGGAATGTCGAGATTCGCCCATGCCATTTCGCATTCGGCACCGGAATGCTTTTGCTTTTTGTCCCAAATCAACCAGCATCGCGACGGCGGTAGCGGGTAGTAATTGCCGCCCCAAACAATCATCGGTAATCCGCTCGCAAGTGCCCACTCAATTGCCTGTTCGCTCGTCTCGGCATCCCATTGCGGGGTTACTCCGTCCCACAATCTCCCGCAGACCGTTTTCCATCCACCGCCCTGCCACTTGTCGCCCAGTCCATACGGCGGGTCCGTCACCACAGCGTCAACACCCGTCAACGTCGGCAGCACATCCATGCAATCCGCACAGATCAACCGGCATGGCCCTATCGTTACTTCATTGAGAGGTGTCATGCAGTCCCCGCTTTGAACTTCTCAAGATCGTCAATGCCTGGATCTTGCGGAGCGCCCGACAAGCCAACACGACCAGCCGGGCCGTTAATTCCAAACGGCGCGCCGAGCTTAACCATCAATGACACCGCCATACACTGCGCACGGTAAGCCGGGTGGACGATCACATTATTATTGCTGCCCTCGCACGTAATACCGCTCGCCTTAACAGTCGCGAGGCACTGGTGATAATCGTCCAAGCAACGGCAATAGAGCGCCATTGCCGTATAATCAACGTCGGTAAAGCAGCCGACGCCACCGAGCAACGGCACAACCCGATCCCACTCACGCTTACCATGCTCACCGAGCCACGCGGGGGCCGTGCTGTTGCTCGCCGGGGGTGTGGGCTCGTCGCCGCGTCCACTTGGCCGCTGGACGCGCGTACCCTCGAACACCCTTAGTGCCGTTGGTTTTGGTTTTGGTCCACGCTTACCCATGATTGATCCAAAAAACTATTAAAACC
>VFSW01013903.1_pt1 | contig 11163 bp, 11 predicted proteins | sample 5358111 | NCBI WGS metagenome assembly VFSW01 (sample SAMN11554181, study PRJNA540505) | mine drainage metagenome | isolation source: sediment from site ElyBrook_90M | place: USA: Ely Copper Mine, Vershire, VT | collected 2017
GCGTGACCCTCCTGGCACCCGGCGGGAGGCTGTTTTTCCGTCTCTCCAGCCCTTGAAGCCCGGGCCACTCCGCCCAATGACGGAAACACCCCACCCGTGCATATCCCCGTCCAAAGCCTTCTCCGGCCGGGCTGCTGCGCGGCGCGTGGAGCGGCCGACTCCGCGCCCAGGGGGCCGCCTTCACCTGCTCGTGACTATGCCCGTTAGCTGGTCTGCCGCGCTCAGTGCGTTGGCGGCCCGGATTCATCCACCACGCGTTCGATCCGCCGGTCGGGGATGAGCCACATCAAAGCGACGAAGACGTAGATGCAGCCGGCCAGCCACGGTCGGAAAAACGCGGCCGCGATGCCCAGGGCGTAGAGAACCGGGGAGAGTTTGCCTTTGAGATCGCTACCGAGAGACGCGGCCAGTTTGGAGTCGCGGCCTTGTTGGGCGATGATGAGGTTCTGCAAAAGGAAATAGGCGATGGCGGCCAGCAGCAAAACCGCGCCGTAGAGCGCCGTCGGCGCCGTCGTGAAATGGTTTTCCCCCATCCAGCCCGTGACGAACGGAAAGAGCGACAGCCAGAACAGCAGGTGGAGATTCGCCCACATCATCGCGCCGTTCACCTTGCGGATGGCCTTCAGCAGGTGGTGATGATTGTTCCAGTAGATGCCGAGGTAGATGAAGCTCAACACATAGGTCAGAAAAACCGGCAGCAGGGGCTTCAACACGGCGATGTCCGAACCCGCCGGCACCTTCAATTCCAGCACCATGACGGTGATGATGATCGCCAGCACGCCGTCGCTGAAGGCTTCCAGCCGGTTCTTTTCCACGGGTGGATTCTAACCGGGGAGCGGACGACCGCGCAATGACTTCGGGCGGCTCTCAGCCGCTTTCCGCTTCCGCCGGGAGGGCCGTGGGTCCTCCCGGCAGAATGGTTGGCGACCTCAGTTCAGATCAAACAACAGCACCTGGGCCCGGTCGTTGCCGACCAGTTCCAGCTTCAGTTCATTGCTCACGGCCACGCCGTCGCCGGCGGCCAACCGCTTGCCGTTGAGTTCGACGTTGCCTTCGGCCACGTGAATCCAGGCATGACGCTCCGGCTTGAGTGCGTGCGTCACCGTCTCGCCGTTGCTGAACCGGGCGAGCCACAAGTCGGCGTCCTGGTTGATGCGGAGGCTGCCCTCGCGTCCCGATTGGCTGGCGACCAGATTCAACCGTCCCGGCGCCGCCTTCGCATACGCCTTTTCCGCGTAGGCCGGTTTGGCCCCGTGTTTGTCCGGCAGTATCCAGATTTGGAGCAGATGCACCGCTTCATCCTTGGACGGATTGAATTCGCTGTGTTGCACGCCCGTGCCGGCGGCCATGTATTGCACCTCACCGGTGCGGATCACGCGCCCGTTGCCCATCGAATCCTTGTGTTCCAGCGCGCCGCTGAGGATGTAGGTGATGATTTCCATGTCGCGATGCGGATGCGTTCCGAAACCCATGCCCGGCATCACGAGATCGTCGTTGATCACGCGCAGATCCCGGAAGCCCATCCATCGGGGATCGTGGTAATCGGCGAAGGAGAACGTGTGGTAAGTGTTCAGCCAGCCGTGGTCGGCGTGGCCCCGTTCGTTGGCTCTTCGTAGGGTCATCATATTGCCCCAAGATGCCCTCGATTGTATTCTCCGCAATCAGGCACCTTTGAGTGCCTGTGGCGCATGAATCTCAAAACCGTGGAATGCGAGGTGGAACGCCTGCTGGCCGTGATCGGCGGGAAATGGAAGGTGCTGATTTTGCGGGAACTGTTTCACGGCGCGCGGCGCCACGCCCAACTGTGCCGGGCCTTGCCGGGCATCACGCAAAAGGTGCTCACCGCCCAGCTTCGCGAACTGGAACTGGACGGCGCGGTGCGGCGCCAGGCCTTTGAAGCAAAACGCCCGCACGTCGAGTATTCCCTCACGCCCTTCGGCCAAAAGCTGCGCCGCCTGATTCGGCAGATGCACGATCTCGCCCGGCAAAACTGCGCGGTGCTCAAACGGCGGCCGCCGGCGGGACGGTTTGCGAGACCGAACTGAGTCACCCGCCCACGCAGATGCCGCCCACGTCATTGGGCGGCTCCGCGAAGGTTCCCTTCCCGTAGCAGGCGGGTCCGCCACTCGGCGCGGGAGATTTTGCCACGCGCATTCGCATCCAGGGAACGGGGAAACCTCCATTCGCGCGGCACTTGCCAGGCGGGCAGTTTGCCCAACAAGAACCGGCGGAGGCTCTCTGCCGTCACGGGAGTGGCGGTCACCACGCACGCCGCGATGAGGTCGGCCCGGCCGGCGTCGCCCGCCGGAATGCTGAAGACAAGGCACTCCCGCACCGCCTCGTGCTCTCGCAGCGCCCGCTCAATCGTCGCCGGGGAAACCTTGCGGCCCGCCACGTTGATCTGGTCGCCCAACCGCCCGCGCAGGTGGACCAGGCCGTCCTTGAGCTCCGCCAGGTCGCTGGTCTGAAAGCACCCGTCCGCCAGCGTCTCGAGTGGTTCCGGCCAGTAGGTTTCGCCGACCGCGCGACTTTGCACGACGAGGCAGCCGTCGGGGTTTACCGTCAGCCTCACGTTCCGCAGCGGGGCGCCGATGCACGCCTCGTCGGCGCGCGGGAATTTCGAGGCGTCGTACGCGATCCCGCCGCACTCGGAGGAACCGTAGAAGTTGTGGATCTTGACTCGATGCGCCTCGTGAACGGCACGTTCCAGCGGGAGCGGAAGCGGCGCGCCGGCGGAGATGGCGAGGCGCACGGGCCGGGGAATGGCATCCGCTTCGTGCCACGCCCGCCACATCGCCGGCACCGCCGGAAGCGTGAGCGCCGGCACGCCTTCGGCCGCGCGCCGGATCGCCTCGGGAAACGGCGCGGGCGCAATCACCAGCGGGATGCCGTGGAGCAGCAGCGGCGTCACCAGGTTTGAGAACCCGTAGGAATGGGCCATCGAGATCGCCGCCAAGTTGGGCCAGTCGGGCCGCAATCCCATCGTGGCGACGATATTTTCCGCGTCGGCCGCCAGTTGAGCCGCGGTGAAGACGATGACACGCGGCGTACCGGTGGTCGCCGAGGTCGTCTTGAGATGGACGCATGGGCGCGGCGGCGGTGGCACCACCGGCGGCGTTTGGTCCGGTTCGAGCGGGCAGACCACGGCGCCGACCCGCCACGCCCGCAACACCCCGATGACAAAGTCCGCCGTGTGGCCTTGCGGAAACACCATTGCTCCGGCGGCCGGCGGGGAACGTTCCCCCAACCGCGCCAACTGCGCAAAGCTCCAGCGGCGACCGGAAGCCAGCTCGCGGAGCGCGAGTTCGTCCCGCCGCTCCCGCGCAATCTGGCGCCAGCGTTCGTATAGCATTGTCCGTCTGGAAATCTCCGCCTAGTGTTCGGCGGTACCCTGATTTGGCAAGCAGTTCCGCCGGCGGATGGAACCTCGTCTGAACAGTTCGAAGAGCATGATGAAGTCCGGCCCGCTGCGGCCCACCCGCGCGGCCGGGCGGCGTTCGTTTCAATTCGACCGCGACACCTTTGCCTTTCCCAACGAGCTGGTCTGGGAATACCGCTTCGATCCGGCTTCCGGCCAGGTCGCCACCCGCCGCAACGTGCCGGCTCCGAGCTACGCGCATCGCTGCTTCGGGCTGGTGCGATCCGCGCGCCAGTTTTTCCACCACGCCCGCTTCGAGCCTGCGCAGCCGGCGGCCGGTCCTGACGCGTATCGGCGCCTGATCCGCGAGGTTGTTTCGCGCGACCCGCGGAAGTCCGGTGGGGAGGTGGAAAAGGTGGTCATCCCCGGCGCGGAGAGCCTGCGCGCCTTCAGCCAGCGGCAGGAAGGGCTGCTCAAGGCCGGGTGCGGCGAGGCGTGGGAATCCTATTTTCTGCGCAGCCACTGGCGGATGGTGTTTCCCATTTCCCGCCGGCACCAGGAACGGACCGCGTCGCAGTTGGTCCGATCCTTCGCCTTGTTTGGGACGCCCATCGTCCACTTGGTCCGCTTTCCGCAACTGACCATCAACCACGGGCTGGTGCTCTTCGCCTTCCGCCAAACCGAATCGGCGATCCACTTCTCCGCCTACGACCCGAACGTGCCGGCGCATTCGGTGGAACTGACTTACCAGCGCGCCGCGCGGAGTTTCTCCTTTCCGCGAAACCATTACTGGGCCGGCGGCCGGGTGGACGTAATCGAGATTTACCGGGGCTGGTTTTACTAAATCGGAACGGCGGTTACCGATGGCCTTCCCGCCGCCTGAAGCCACCGCGGCTCAGGGTCGGCGGTCCGGTCGGCCGGGTTTCCAAAACGCCAGACCGAAGAAGACGAAGCCGCAGAGGTTGATGCCCGCGATATAGCCCAGCTTGTAGCCGCGGCCGGTGCTGTGGGTGGCGTAGATCGGCACATCATTGCCGATAATCAGGCTCGGCAAGGCCACCGGCATCAACGCGCCGTGGACCGCGCCCAGCCAGAAACCGGCGGGCGCCTCCGGGCGGTAAAGCCGCGGCGCGGCCCAGCCATACGCCCAGCCGAAGACCAGCCCAACGACCAGCAGGCTGGCCGCTTTTGCCAGCCACCTCCGGAGCGCGGCGGATACTTTGGGGCTAAGCCCGGACCTTGACGGCTCTTGAGCCATGAGCAAATTCCCGCTCCGTCGCCGCGTGCGAGACGGGGTCAAGTGCCGGGGCGCGACCGGCCCCGCGCCACCACCGGAACCACCGCCAAGTGTCCACCAGCGGGCGAATCTTGCTCCGCCGGCCCGCGCCGACGACCTGGATCGGAACGAACTCGACCCGGTGCCCCGCCTCCAGGAAGGCGAGCAACATCTCGGACTCGATCTCGAAATGCTCGGTGCGCAACGCCAGACCGGACCAGGCGCGCAGCTCGAGCAGCCGGAACCCGCATTGCGAATCCGGCAGCGGCCGGCCCGCGCGCTGGGAGAGTTGCCGGCTGAGCCAGCGGTTCACGAACCGGCGCAATGGCGGGAGGGCGCGGGCGTGCGGCATGCGGTTGCCGATGACCAGCCGGGCGTCCGTCTCCGCGGCGTGCCGCCAGAACGCCGGGATGTCCTCGGGTTGGTGCTGTCCATCACCGTCCATCGTGAGCGCCCAATCGGAGCCTTCGTGGCGCGCGGTTCCCAAGCCGGTCTGGAGCGCCGCGCCTTTGCCTCGATTGTGGCGGGAGGGGATGACTCGCGCGCCCTGCTCCGCCGCCCGCATCGCGGTGTCGTCGGTGGATCCGTCGTCCACCACGATCACGCGCAGGCGACGCTGCCGCAGGGCGCCGACCAACCGTCCGATGGTGACGCCCTCGTTGAAACAAGGAATCACGACGGCGCATTTCGCAGCCCAGTCCATGCCGCAGGTTAGGCCGGCGGCCGTTGAAGCCCAAGGAAAAGGTGGTTTCGCGTTGAATCGGGGCCGGCCGGCCGCCTAAACTCGCCCACGAGAAATGCGTTACTGTGGCCAACCACGGGGGATTTGCGGGCACGCGGCGCCGGGCAAACCGACTTGTCCGAGCAAGCGCGGGAGACCGGCCGCCGCGGCCGTGGCGGGGGCGAGATCGTAACGGCATGGCCAGCCAGATTCTCTTGATCAGCGCCAACCGTTGCGCAACGCCCGATCCGGTGTTTCCACTGGGGCTGTCCCATCTCAACGCCGCGCTGCGCCGGGCGGGCCACGGCACACGCTGGCTGGACTGCCACGCCAACGGCCAGTCGCTGGAACAGGCGCTCGCCGACCACCGTCCCGATTTCGTCGGCGTCTCGCTGCGCAACATTGATGACGTCCTGATCCGACGCCGGACCACCTATTTCGAGGAACTGTCCGGCCTCTGCCAGACGGTGCGCCGCTTGAATCCCTGTCCCGTCATCCTGGGCGGGAGCGGCTTCTCCATTTTCCCGGAACGCCTGCTCGAATTGAGCGGGGCGGATTTCGGCCTGCGGGGCGAAGGCGAAGCAGGTCTGGTGTCGCTCCTCGCGGCACTGGAAACCGGTCGGGATCCCGGCGCGATCCCCGGCTTGGTCTATCGCCGCGACGGACAAATCCGCGCCAACCCGCCCCGCGCCGCCGCGTTCGACGGCGACGTGGAAGCGGCCGACCGTCCGCCGCCCCTGGTAGCGCATTACCTCCGGAGCAGCGGCATGTTGAACGTGCAGACCCAGCGCGGCTGCGCCCACGGCTGCTGCTACTGCACCTATCCGTTGATCGAGGGCCGGACGCATCGGCGCCGCCCGCCGGAGGCCGTGGCCGACGAGTTCGCTCAACTCCAGGCGGCGGGCGTGCGCTATGCATTCATCGTCGATTCGGTCTTCAACTCCTCCCCCCGCCACGTCCTCGAAACCTGCGAGGCCATCCTCCGACGCGGCCTCTCGCTCCGCTGGGGCTGTTTTCTGCGGCCGCAGGGTTTGACGTCGGAGTTGATGCGGGTGATGGCGCGGGCGGGGCTGACGCATGCCGAGTTCGGCTCCGACAGCTTCTGCGACACCGTGCTCGCGGAATACGGGAAGCACTTCACCTTTGACGACGTCCTGCTTGCCAGCGAACTGGCGCGACAGGCCGGCATCGAGGTCTGCCATTTCCTCATCTGCGGCGGCCCCGGCGAAACCCCGGAAACGCTGCGGACCAGCCACGAAAACTCGCGGCGGCTGGACGGCGCGGTGGTGATGGCGGTGGTGGGGATGCGGATTTATCCCGGCACCCAGCTCTTCGAGCGGGCGGTGCGGGAAGGCCGTCTGGCCGCCGCCGCCGACTTGCTCCAGCCGGCGTACTACGTGGCGCCCGGATTGACCGCCGACGCGATCTTCGGGCAGTTGCAGGAATTCTCCCGGCACTCGCCAAGCTGGATCGTCGGTGATCCCACGCCGGAATACAGCCGGCTCGTCGAGCGATTGCGGGGCCGGGGCGTCGTCGGGCCGCTCTGGAGTTACCTGGCCATGCTGCAACGCATCCGGCCCCAACCGGCGGGGGAGCGACTGACATGAAACGTCTCCTGCTCATCGCCCCGCTCGCGCCCAACAGTCTGATGGGCGGGGATTTTTTCTTCCGCCTGCCGGGCCTGGGCCTGCTGAAGGTGGCCGCGCTCACGCCGTCAGGTTGGCAGGTGCGCATCGTGGATGAGAAGACCGAGCCGCTTGATCTGAATCAGGAGGCCGACTTGGTGGGCATCACCGGGATGACGCCGACCGCGAATCGGGCTTACGAAATCGCGGACCATTTCCGTCGGCGCGGCACCCCGGTCGTGATGGGCGGAATGCACGCCTCGCAATTGCCCGAGGAGGCGCTGCGGCATTGCGACAGCGTCGTGATCGCCGAGGCCGAGGGGCTGTGGCCGCGGCTGCTCGCCGACTTCGAGCGCAACGTGCTTCAGCCGATTTACCGGCACGAGGACGGTCTCCCGCCGCTCGAACACCAGCCCCCGCCGGATTGGGAATTGTATCGTGGCAAGCGTTACCTGCCGGTCCACTTCGTCGAAACCACGCGCGGCTGTCCGATCGGCTGCGAGTTCTGCTCCGTCACCAACGCCTTCGGGGGTCGCTACCGCAACCGGCCGCAGGACGAAGTGCTGGCGGAGTTGCGCGGCCTGCGCCGGTTCGACGGCCTGCTCACGCTCAAGAACTGTGTTTTCTTCGTGGACGACAACATCATCGCCAACCGTGCCTACGCCCGCGAGTTCCTGAGCCGCATCGCCGATCTGGACTTGAAATGGTTCGGCCAGGCCTCGGTGAACATTGCCAGTGACGACGAACTCCTGAAGCTCTGTCAGCAGAGCGGTTGCACCGGCCTCTTCCTCGGCTTCGAGACGCTCTCGCCCGACACGCTTCGCTCAATCGGCAAGCGCGTCAACCAGCCGCAGCACTACTTGGACGTCGTCCAGAAAATCCATGACCACGGCATCGGGATCGACGGCTCCTTCGTGTTCGGGTTCGACACGGACGACACGGGCGTCTTCGACCGCACCCTGGAATTCGTCATGCGGGCCAAGCTGGACATCGCCTACTTCTCGATCCTCACGCCCTATCCCGGCACGCGGCTGCACCAACGCCTGCGGCAGGAGGGTCGCTTGCTCACCCGCGACTGGTCGTTCTACGACGGCAGTCGCGTGGTCTATCGCCCCAAGCACTTCACGCCGGACCAATTACTGGAGGGCTACTATCGGGTGTTGAAAGAGTTTTACCGCGTCCCCTCCATCTTCGGCCGCCTCTGGGGCACCCAGGCCTACAAAAACTTTTTCTACCCGATGAACTTCGGCTTCCGTCACAGCGTGAACAAGCTGTGGCGGGCCTACCAGCACGGCGAAATGGAAATCGCGCCGGCGCCGGCCGCCGGGAATTGAAACGGAACTCCGAAACCCGCATGGCGAAATCCGCAGGCAATCCAAAAGCCGAACGCCCAAAGCGAACCGCGGCGCGCTGGTTGCGCTGTGACGGGAGTGGGGCGCGCGGCGATTCCGATTCTGGTCCGAGTTTCGGATTTCAGATTTCGGACTTCGGGCTTCGGACCTGACCCGTGCTTTTCCCTCCGCCCAAGTTTCCGCCCTCGCCGCCGCGCGTCGTGATCACCGGCGCCGGGATTGTTACGGCGCTGGGCCTGGGCTGGCGCGCGAACGCCGACGGTTTCCGCCAGGGCCGCACCGCGTTTCGCCCGGTCACGCTGTTCGACGTTTCGCGCCAACGCGTCAAGCTGGCGGCCGAAGCGGACCTGCCGGCCCAACTGCCGCCGACGCTGCTCTCGGCCAAGCAGCAGCGGCGGCTGGATCGCGCCACAAAATTGCTGTTGCTCGCGGCGCAGGAGGCGTGGGACCAATCCGGTTGGGCGGCGGGCGGGGACCTGCCGCTCGTGTTGGGCACCACCAGCGGCGGCATGTCGCTGGGCGAGGACTACTTCCGGCAGGCGGTGCGGCATCCGTTTCGGCGCCGGCAGCAGCCGACGCGTGCCCTGCATTACCAAGCCCAGACGCAAGCGCGCTTCGTCGCCGAGGCCTTCGGTTTCCAGGGGCCGGTTACCATCATCTCGAACGCCTGCGCCTCGGGCGCCAACGCGATCGGCCACGCCTGGGAACTGCTCCGACGCGGCCGGGCCGGGCGCGTCCTGGCCGGCGGCTACGATGCGTTGAGCCTGCTCACCTTCGCCGGCTTTGACTCGTTGCAGGCGTTGTCGCCGACCGCCTGCCGGCCGTTCGACGCGCAGCGCGACGGCCTGGCGCTGGGCGAAGGCGCGGCGGTGGTGGCGCTCGAAACCCTGGAGGGCGCGCAGCGGCGGGGCGCCACCATCCTCGGCGAGATTCCCGGCTACGGCGCCACGGTGGACCGGCATCACCTCACGCAGCCGCATCCCGCCGGCGACGCCGCGCTGGAAACCATGATGGCCGCCTGCGCCGCCGCGGGCGTCGCGGCGGAAAGCGTGGACTACGTCAACGCCCACGGCACCGGGACCGTGCTCAACGACAGCGCGGAGGCGCTGGCGATCAACCGCTGGGCTGGCGCGGGGGCCGTGGAAGCGGTGGTGTGCCTGATGGCGGTGCGCGAGCAGTGGTTGCCGCCACAAACGGCGCTCCGCACAGTGGATCCGATCTGTCGCTTTGCGATGGTTCGTCAGCCGGCCAATGCGCCCGTCCGCCTCGCGCTGTCCAACTCGTTCGGTTTTGGCGGCGCGAATGCGACGCTGCTCGTGCGGAGGTGGGCTTGAACGGCATCTTCGTCACCGGATTTGGCGCCGTTTCCCCGGCCGGCTGGGGCGTGCCGGCCCTGCGGTCCGCGCTGGAACGCGGCGAGCCGCTTCCCCGAAAGCCGGTGGCGCGGCCCGGCTGGGAGCGGCCGCTGCTCATTCGTGAGGTGCCGCCCGCGTCGCCCGTCCCGGCCTTCTTCGGCCACCCGCGGCTCCGCCGGGTCAGCCCGATCACGCATCACGTCATCGCGGCAGCCCTGGAAGCGATGGAGAGTGCGGGCGCCGGCGGCGCGCGGCAACCGGAGAAACTCGGCTTGATCATGTGCCTGCTCTCCGGCTGCGTGCAATACACCCACCGCTTTTTCGACGAAACGTTGCGCCATCCCGCGACGGCCAGCCCGGTGCTGTTTCCGGAAACGGTCTTCAACGCCCCCGCCAGCCATCTGGCGGCATTGCTCGGCAGGGCGCCGGTCACTTACACGCTGCTGGGGGATCCGGCGACGTTTCTCCAAGGCGTCGCCTTGGCGGCCGACTGGCTGCTGGAGGAACGCGTGGACGGCTGCCTCGTCGTCGGGGCCGAGGAAACCAACTGGCTGCTGGCGGACGTGCTGTGGCAGTTCGACCACTGGGCGGTGCTCGGCGGCGGCGCCGGGGCGCTTTACCTGAGCCGTCGGCCGGAGGGTTCTCCCGGCGTCGAATTGAGCCTGATAACGGACGCGGCGGTTTACTCGGTTCGGCAGAGCCGCGCGCAAGCGGCCCAAGCTATGCGGCGGCTTCTGCCCACCGGCCAGGCCGACGAGTTGCTGTGCGACAGCCGGCAAAACCGTCCGCGCGCGGACGCGGCGGAAACGGCCGCCTGGCGCGATTGGCCGGGCCAACGGCTCAGCCCCCGGTCGGTGCTCGGCGAAGGCTTGATGGCCGCGAGCGCCTGGCAGTGTGTCGCCGCGGGCGAGGCGCTGATGCGCGGTGCGTTCCCCGCCGCGCAGGTCAGCGTCGTCGGCCCGAACCAGCAGGCGATCGGCGCGCGTTTGGTGCGCCACGGCGAATGAGCTTTCGGATTTCCCTTCCGGTGCCGGCGGCTACGCTTGCGGCATGAAGCAGCGGGTCATCCTGATCACCGGCGGCAACGGCGGACTGGGGCGGGCCATCGCCCGCGCGTTCCTGGAGGAGTCGCCGGCCAACCACGCCTGGCTGGGCGTTCACCACCGGCGCGACCACGCGGACCGGCTGGCGCAGGAATCGCCGGATCGGTGCGACTGCGTCGCGTTTGACGTGACGCAGCCCGCGGCCTGGCAAAGCGCCGTCGCTGAGATCGTTTCCCGGCAGGGCCGTCTCGACGTGCTGGTGAACAGTGCCGGCGGCCACGAGGACGCGCTGCTCGCCACGATGCCGCGCGAAACCTGGGCGCGGGTGCTGGAGGCGAACCTTTCCGGCGTCTTCCACGGTTGCCAGGCGGTGCTGCCGACGATGATCAGCCAGCGCTCCGGTCGCATCGTGAACATCGCCTCGCTCAGCGCC
>VFSW01013904.1_pt1 | contig 11163 bp, 9 predicted proteins | sample 5358111 | NCBI WGS metagenome assembly VFSW01 (sample SAMN11554181, study PRJNA540505) | mine drainage metagenome | isolation source: sediment from site ElyBrook_90M | place: USA: Ely Copper Mine, Vershire, VT | collected 2017
ACCGAGGACCGCGTGGCAGAGCAGCGCGAAGCTGCCGCTTTTCATCCGGCGCGAATCGCAGCCGAAGAACTCGTCGTCGAGCGTGCGCGCCACCAGGCGCCACAGCTCACCGTAATGCCGGGCGGACACCCGCGCCTGCGGCACCTCGAGCAGGTGCGGCGACAGGCCCACCGCCTGCAGCAGCGCATCGGCGTCCAGCCGCCGCGCGCGGACGCTCTCGAGCGCCGCCGCCACGAAGCCGATCGCTATCGTACCGGGCTCGGCCGAACGCCCACGCTCGGTCAGGCCGGCCAGCGGCGCCTCGCCGGTGGGGTGTTGCATTTTCGCTCACGCATGTTGAGGGTTTTGGGCACCGGAGGATGGGGGCGAAACCCCTATAGTTTACGCGACCGACACGCAACGAGGGACCGGGGCCCATGCCGCAGGATTTTTACACCGAAGAGCAACGCATGATCCGCGACGCGGCGCGCGAGTTTGCGCGCGCGGAACTCGCCCCGAACGCCGCCCGATGGGACCGGGAGGGCTGGATCGGCGAGCAAGCGGTGGCGCGGATGGGCGAGCTCGGTCTGCTCGGCATGACCGTTTCCGAGGAATGGGGCGGATCGTATACCGACTACGTGGCGTACGCCCTCGCGGTCGAGGAGGTCGCCGCCGGCTGCGCGGCGAGCTCGGCGCTGATGAGCGTGCACAGCTCCGTCTGCTGCGGCCCGATCCTGAACTTCGGCTCGCAAGCCCAGAAACGCCGCTACCTTCCGGACATGGCGCAGGGCCGCGCCATCGGTTGCTTCTGCCTCACCGAGCCGCAAGCGGGCTCGGCGGCCCACGAGATCAAGACCCGCGCGGTGCTCGAGGCGGACGGCTGGGTGATCGACGGGGCCAAGCAGTTCGTCACCAACGGCAAGCGCGCCAAGGTGGCCATCGTGTTCGCGGTCACCGACCCCGAGCTCGGCAAGAAAGGCATTTCGGCCTTCATCGTCCCGACCGATGCGCCCGGCTTCACGGTCGACCGCCCGGAGCACAAGCTCGGCATCCGCGGCTCCGACACCTGCGCGGTCAACCTTGCGCGCTGCCGGGTGCCCGCCGACGCCCTGCTCGGGCCGAGGGGCAAGGGCCTCGCCATCGCCCTGTCGAATCTCGAGGGCGGGCGCATCGGCATCGCCGCTCAGGCCGTGGGCATCGCCCGTGCCGCCTTCGACGCGGCGCTCGCGTACGCACGGACCCGCCGGCAGTTCGGTCGGCCGATCGCCGAATTCGGCAGCATTGCCGATCTGCTCGCCGACATGTACACCTCGATCAACGGGGCGCGCCTGCTCACGCATCACGCCGCACGCATGCGCAGCGCCGGACTGGCCTGCCTCTCGGAGGCCTCTCAGGCTAAACTATGCGCCTCGGAGATGGCGGAACGAGTCTGTTCCAAGGCCATACAGATCCACGGAGGGTACGGTTACCTGGAGGATTACCAAGTGGAACGGTATTACCGCGATGCGCGCATCACCCAGATTTACGAGGGCACCAGCGAGATTCAGCGTCTGCTGATCGCGAGAACCCTGATCGCTCGAGGAGAATCCGCATGAGCATACCCGCCGTACAGGCCGGCCGGCCGCCGAGCGTGAAGCTGCTGATCAACGGCGAATTCGTCGAATCGGCGTCGCGCGAATGGCAGGACGTGATCGACCCGGCGACGCAGGAAGTGCTCGCCCAGGTGCCGTTCGCGACGCCAGAGGAGATCGAGGCCGCGGTCGCCGCGGCCAAAGCGGCCTACCTTACCTGGCGAAACACGCCGATCGCCGCCCGGGCGCGCATCATGCTCAAGCTGCAGGCGCTGGTGCGCGAGCACATGAGCCGTATCGCCCGAACCCTGAGCGCCGAACAGGGCAAGACCCTCGCCGACGCCGAAGGCGACGTGTTCCGGGGTCTCGAGGTGGTGGAGCATGCCTGCGCCATCGGCAGCCTGCAGCTCGGCGAATTCGCCGAGAACGTCGCCGGCGGCGTCGACACCTACAGCCTGCGCCAGCCGATCGGCGTGTGCGTCGGCATAACGCCGTTCAACTTCCCGGCCATGATCCCGCTGTGGATGTTCCCGATGGCCATCGTCTGCGGCAACACCTTCGTGTTGAAGCCCTCGGAACAGGATCCGCTGACGCCCATGCTGCTCGCCGAGCTCGCGCAGGCCGCGGGCATACCGCCCGGCGTGCTCAACATCGTGCACGGCGGCCGGCAATCGGTCGAGGCGCTGTGTTCCCATCCGGACGTGGCCGCGGTGTCCTTCGTCGGCTCGACCGCCGTCGGCACCCGGGTCCACGAACTCGCCGCGCGGCACGGCAAGCGCGTGCAATGCATGATGGGGGCGAAGAACCACGCCGTGGTCCTGCCGGACGCGAACAAGGAGCAGTCGCTGAACGCGCTGGTGGGCGCCACGTTCGGCGCCGCCGGTCAGCGCTGCATGGCCGTCTCGGTGACGGTGCTGGTGGGCGCCGCGCGCGGCTGGATTCCGGACATCGTCGCCAAGGCACGGTCGCTCAAGGTCGACGCGGGCCGCGAAAAAGGCGCCGATCTCGGTCCGGTGATCTCCAAGCCGGCACGGCAGCGCATCCTGGGGCTGATCGAGGACGGCGTGCGCGAGGGCGCGACGCTCGAGCTCGACGGGCGCGAGGTCAACGTGCACGGCTACGAGCAAGGCAACTTCATCGGGCCGACGGTCTTTTCGGGCGTGACTCCATCGATGAAGATCTACGCGCAGGAGATCTTCGGACCGGTGATGTGCATCGTCGCCGTCGACACGCTCGATCAGGCGATCGCCCTGATCAACCGCAACCCCTTCGGCAACGGCACCGGAATCTTCACCCAGAGCGGCGGTGCCGCGCGCAAATTTCAGCACGAGATCGACGTGGGCCAGGTCGGCATCAACGTGCCCATCCCCGTGCCGGTACCCTTCTTCAGCTTCACCGGGTCGCGCGGCTCCAAGCTCGGGGATCTCGGCCCCTACGGCAAGCAGGTGGTGCAGTTCTACACTCAGACCAAGACCATCACCGCACGTTGGTTCGAGGACGGCGCGACCACGGCGGGCGTGAACACCACCATCAGCCTCAAATGAGGATAGGGTTCATCGGACTCGGGCGGATGGGCGCGCCGATGGCGCGCAACCTGCTGAAGGGGGGGCACTCGCTCAGCGTGTTAGACGTGGTCGCGGCTAATATCGCCGCCGCGGCGGCGGACGGCGCCGTTGCGGCGGCGTCGGCGCGCGAAGCCGTGGCGCAGGCGGGGCTGGTGATCACCATGCTGCCCTCCTCCCCGCAGGGGAAGGAGGTATTTCTGTGCGCAAAAGGGGTGCTGGCGGGCGCCGGACACGGCGTGCCGCTCGTCGATTCGAGCACCATCGATCCGCACACGGCCCGCGAGGTCGCGGCCGCCGCCGCCGCGCACGGCAACCCGATGGCCGATGCGCCGGTGTCCGGCGGCACGGCGGGCGCGCAGGCCGGCACGCTCACCTTCATGGTCGGCGCGCCCGGCGCCCTGTTCGAGCGCCTCAAGCCGGTACTCGCGCTCATGGGCAGGAACATCGTGCATTGCGGCGACAGCGGTACGGGCCAGGTGGCCAAGATCTGCAACAATCTGCTGCTCGGGATCTCGATGATCGGAGTCGCGGAGGCGATGAATCTCGGCGCGGCGCTGGGAATCGATCCTCTCGTGCTGGCCGGCGTGATCAACACCTCGAGCGGCCGGTGCTGGAGCTCGGACACCTACAACCCGTACCCCGGCGTGCTGCCGGACGTGCCGGCGGCGCGCGGCTACACCGGCGGCTTCGCCACCGATCTCATGCTGAAGGACCTGGCGCTCGCGACCGACGCCGCGCGCCAGGCGCGACAGACCGTGACCCTCGGCGCGGTGGCGCAGCAGCTGTACCAGATGGCGAGCGCCCGCGGCCTGGGGTCCGCGGATTTCTCCTCGGTCATCAATCTGGTCAAGGGAACGCACTAACCCGCGCGAGGATCCGCCATGATCGACTGCAGGATCGACGGCCACGTCGCCGTGCTGACACTCGACAATCCGCCGGCGAACACCTTCACCGCGGAAGGTCTCGCCACCCTGCGCTCGACCGTCGAGGAGCTGAACGGCAATTCGTCCGTATACGCCGTGGTGATCACCGGCCGGGGCGAGAAATTCTTCAGCGCCGGCGCCGAGCTCAAGAGCTTCGCGGACGGCGACCGGGTGCTCGCGCGGCTGATGGCGCAACGCTTCGGCGCCGCCTTCGAGGCGCTGCAGGAGTGCCGCCCGGTGACCATCGCCGCGATCAACGGCTACGCGATGGGTGGCGGGCTCGAGTGCGCGCTCGCCTGCGACCTGCGTATCGCGGAGGAGCAATCGCAGATGGCGCTGCCCGAGACCTCGGTCGGCCTGCTGCCGGCGGGCTGCGGCACGCAGACCCTGCCGTGGCTGGTGGGCGAAGGAGGGGCCAAACGCATGATTCTCACCAACGAGCGGGTGGACGCCGCCACGGCGCTGCGGATCGGTCTGATCGAACAGGTGGCGCCCCGCGGCGGCGCGCTGCCGGCGGCGCTCGAACTCGCCGCACGGGCCTGCGGATTGAGTCCGCGCGCGGTCACCTACGCGAAGCAGCTCATCCACCAGGGGCGCCGCGGCACACCGCGCCACGCCGCGCTGGCGCTCGAGCGCGAACGATTCATGGATCTGTTCGAGGGCGAGGACCAGCGGGAAGGGGTGCGCGCCTTCCTCGAGAAACGCAAACCGATATGGAAGAACGCGTGACCCGCAAACCAGTGGACATCGAAACCGAAACCCGCGGACATCTCGGGCTCCTGACCTTGAATCGTCCGGCGGCGCTCAACGCGCTCACGCTCGGGATGATTCGCAGCCTGCGCGGCGCCCTGGAAGCCTTCGCGGGCGATCGGTCGGTGCGTGCCGTGCTGATCCGCGGCGCGGGCGACAAGGCGTTTTGCGCGGGCGGTGACCTGCGCGCGCTGTACGAGAGCATCGAGCGCGCGGACGAGGCGTATCGCGACTTCTTCGTCGGCGAATACGCCCTCGATCATCTGCTGCACTGCTATCCCAAGCCCTACCTGGTGTCGATGGACGGCATCCCCATTGGCGGCGGCATGGGCCTCGCCCAGGGCTCGCGCCTGCGCATCGTGTGCGAGCGCACCCGCATCGCCATGCCGGAGGTGGCCATCGGGCTGTTTCCCGACGTGGGCGGGAGCTATTTCCTGCCGCGCCTGCCCGGAGCGCTCGGACTTTATCTCGGGCTCACCGGTGCTCAGATCCGCGGCGTCGACGCGCTGTATGCGCAGCTCGCCGACGTCTATCTGCCGCCGGCGGCGAGCGAGGGGCTCGGCGAGCTTCTGGCCGCGCTCGAGTGGACCGACGACTGGCAGTCGGATGTGCGCAACGCGGTGCGCGCGCTCGCGGCCCAGGGGCTGCCCGCGCCGGCGCTGAGCGTGCTGCGCGAGGCAATCGACGAGCACTTCGCCCATGACTCGGTGCTGAAGATCGTCGAATCGCTCGAGGCCGAGAACGCGGCGGCGCGCACCGAATGGGCCCGGCAGACCGCGAAGCTGCTGCGCGCGCGTTCCCCCCTGATGCTCGAGGTCACGCGCCGGCAGCTCGAGATCGGCAGGACCCGGTCCCTCGCGGACTGCTTTCGCATGGAGCTCGGCATGGTGCGCCATTGCGTCGATCATGGCGATTTTCGCGAGGGCATCCGCGCCCTCATCATCGACAAAGACAACACGCCGCACTGGTCACCGAACCGGCTGGAGGACGTCGCCGCCGACCAGGTGGAGGCATTCTTTCGCGACCCGTGGTCCGGGCGCAGCCATCCGCTCGCGCATCTCTAGTCACTATGGAACGACCGGCCCCCGATTCGTAAAGCGCGGGTTACGCTTCGGATCGGGAAAGAACCGCGGCGCAGAGCCGCATACGAATGGGAGCCGGCGATGAAGAACGTACGATTTATTGGACTGGATGTCCACGCGGAGACGATAGCGGTGGCAGTAGCGGAACCAGGCGGTGAGGTGCGTAGCCTCGGGACGATCCCAAACCGAGCCGAGTCGGTCGGGCGTCTGATCCGCAAGCTCGGCAAGCCCGAGCAGCTGCGGGTGTGCTACGAGGCGGGTCCTACCGGCTACGTGCTGTACTGGCAGCTGAGCGAACTGGGCGTGAAATGCGAGGTAGTTGCCCCGACGTTGGTGCCGGTGAAGGCCGGTGACCGGCTCAAGACAGATCGGCGCGACGCGGAGAAGCTGGCGCGCTGCTACCGGGCGGGGGATTTGACGGCGGTGTGGGTGCCGGACGCGGCGCACGAGGCGCTGCGCGATCTGGTGCGAGCGCGCCTGGCCGCCAAGCGTGATCAGCTTCGCGCTCGTAACAGGCTCAGCAAGTTCCTGCTGCGCCACGGCCGGTACGCACCGGAAGGTGCGACTGCCTGGAGCACGAAGTATATGGCCTGGGTAAAGCAGCAACACTTTGAGCAAGCCGCTCAGCAGCTGACGCTCGAGGATTACCTGCATGAAGTGGAGCATGCGGCTGAGCGCATCGTACGGCTGGAGCGCTCTATCGATGCGGCGATCGAGACGCTGCAAGTGAAAATGCGCGCGGTGATCGAAGCACTTCAGAGCCTGCGCGGGATCGCACAGATCAGCGCCGTATCGATCATGGCCGAGCTCGGGGAGCTGTCGCGCTTTGAGCATCCACGGCAACTGATGGGCTACAGCGGCGCAGTCTCGAGTGAGCACACGAGCGGCGAGCGCGTCCGGCGCGGAGCGATCACCAAGACCGGCAATGCGCATCTGCGGCGAATCGTGGTGGAGGCGGCTTGGGCCTACCGGCACCGTCCCGCAGTCGGTAAAACGCTCGCAGCTCGTCAGCGCCGCTGTAGCGCGCAGGTGACAGAGTTGGGCTGGAAAGTGCAGCACCGTCTGCATCAACGCTACGCACGGCTGATCGCACGCGGCAAGTGCAAACAGTTGGCAGTCACCGCCGTAGCGCGCGAGCTGCTCGGATTTATATGGGCGATTGGCGTCGAAGTCGAACGCACCCACAAACCACAGGAGTTGCAACGCGCCGCCTGAGACGGTGGGGCCAAATACATCATGAACTCGGTACAGGCGCAAATGGTCAGCAGCTGGGATGGCACACGGCAAAGGAGAATCCTCGTGGGCTGCTATGCGACAGGCCTTCATGGCCGGACCCGCGACCCTAGTCCGAGGCAGCTCCCGACGAATCACGACCATGATGGCGAGTGCTTGCACTTGATCCACGAATATCAGAGTGATCAACCGTCGACAAAGGCTGCCCCGGCTGCTGTCCGCTTGGGCTTGGCCGAGACAAAAAAATGAGACGATCAACCTCAACACCTCTTGACAGGTCGTTCCATATCAGCAGCCTGTCGGACTGAGCTTTTTTGAGGGCGGAAAAACGACTAACGTGAGTGGATTCATGGGTGATTTGATCGATCCTGAAGGGCGAAGCGGTCGCGATGCCCTCTCAGCAGGCCTGCATCGCGAACATGCGCTTGATGTTCCAGCTCATCGTCACCAGATTCCACTCGCCTTTGACCTTTTCCAGTCCCCGCAACACGCATTGGCGATAGCCCATCACCGACTTGATGATACCGAAGACCGGTTCCGGGGTTTGTTTGCGCAGTCCGTACAGCTTCTTGCCGCGGGGCGTGCGCAATCGATGCGCCATCCTCTCCAGCGGTGTAGCCGAGGCGGGCGGGGATTTCGGAGCCGGGGCAAAACGCTGCTTCCAGCTCACGTGGTGTCGGCAGCGTCCCATGGCGATCAGCGGCTCGATTTGCGCGGCCTCGCATTGCTCAACGTTGGTCTGCCTCAGATACCCATTGTCGGCGAGCATGCACTCGGCGCGACCCAGGTCTTGCGGCAGGGCCTCGAGCTTCTCGATCATCGGCACGAGTTGCTCTTTGTCGTTGGCCGCCTGGGTGACTTCGGTGGCCACGACCAGCATGCTGTCGGTCGCGACGACCGCCTGAGCGTTGTAACACTGATCAAAGCCGCCGCCGGCGACTTTCATGATCCGCGATTCTTCATCCGTCAGATTGACTTGGTCCTTATCCTTCACCCCGCCGGTGGGCGGCTCGGGCGTGCGGCCGCGCGGCTTCTTGCCGGTGCGCTTCTCTTGCTCGGCACGGGCGGTGAGTTTGCTTTGATGTTCGGCCTGCTCGATCTTCGCCTTCGCTTCGGCGATCGCCGCGAGGCGCAACTCCCGCCGTGCCAGCTCCTCCGGGATCGACATCCCGTCGGGGACATCCTGCGCATCCGCCCGTTCGGCGAGCCGAAACAGTTGCTACACTTCGCGCTTCAACTGCTTCTCAATCTTCTTCGCGTGCCCATAGGACAGCGCGCTGTGCCGGCTCGCGTTGGCGTGCAGCTTCGTGCCGTCCAAGGCCACGGTGCCGAGTTTGAGCGTAACCGTTAACTACGCGCCGTTCTTTCCGATCGGCTAAGGATCCGGACAATGGCTTCGGGATTGTCAATGACCGGAGCGAACGATGGGACAGGTGAAGCGGATCAGGCGAAGTGCGGCGACCTGGCGGGAGCTGTTTTCGAGGCAAGTGAGTAGCGGTGTGTCGGTGCCGGAGTTCTGCCGACGCGAGGGGATCAAGGCGAGCGTATTCCGGCGTTGGCGGTTGAGTTTGAAGCGTTCGGCCAGATCTCATCAGGTCGAGGCAAGATCGGAACCTGCGGTCGCTGTTCCGTTTATCGACCTGGGCGATCTTCGCTCTTGTGGCCCGCGGCTGGAGGTTCGCTTGGAGCTGGGCGCCGGCGTAGTCTTGAGCATTGCCCGCGGCTGATGTTCTTCGCCGAGGCGCAGATCCGGGTGCACCTGTACGGTGAGCCGACCGATATGCGTAAATCCTACGATGGGCTGCAGGCGCTCGCGCGGCATGCGATGGGTCGCGACCCGCTTGATGGGGCGCTGTACATCTTCGTGAACAGACGCGGCTCGCAGATCAAATGCCTGTATTTTGATCGCAGCGGATTTTGCATTTGGGGGAAGCGGCTCGAGACGGGTCGATTCATCAGCGACTGGCGCGCGGTGCGCACACGCGAGATGGATTGGACGGGCTTGAAGTTGCTGCTCGAAGGCTTGGAAGGCAAGCGTGTTCGGAAGCGATTTTCTCTACCATCGAGTGAGACAAAAAGCCTATAAATAAAGCGCTTTCGTGCCATCATCGTGATACGATGAGGATCATGCAAAGCACCCCATCCGTGGACTCATCGAAGCCCTCCGATGTGGCAGCGATGAGGGCGGATATCGCGGCGATGCTGCGCGCGAAAGACGAACAGATCGCCTTGCAGGGCGAGCAGATTGCAGCTCTGCAGCACCAGATCGAGTGGTTCCGGCGCCAGATCTTCGGGTCGAAGAGCGAGCGGTTCATCGCCGAGCCGAACCCCGAGCAAATGTATCTGGGGCAGATGCCGGTTCCCGAGACGAAGCCAGAGAAGCGCAAGAGCGTCGCCGCCCACAGCCGACGGGTCACGAGCAAGGACGGCGCCGATAGCGGCGAGTCGCTCAAATTCTTCGACGAATCGCGCATCCCGGTGCGCTCGATCCACCTGGATCACCCCGACACGGCCGGCAAGAGCCCGGATCAATACGAGGTGATCGGTGAGAAGATCAGCTACCGGCTGATCCAACATCCCGGCAGCTACGAAGTTCTCAAGGTGCATCGCCCCGTGGTCAAGATCAAACAGACCGAGCAGATCCTGTGCGCCCCGGCTCCGGCCGGGGTGATCGACGACAGCCGTGCCGATGTGAGCTTCATTGCCGGCGTCCTGGTGGATAAGTTCGCCTGGCACCTGCCGCTGTATCGCCAACATCAGCGTCTGGAGGCCGCCGGCGTTACGGTCAGCCGTCCCTGGCTCACTCAGATCAGCCAGAAAGGCATTTCTTTGTTGGCGCCGATCTACGCCGCTCAATACGCCTCGGTCCTGCAGAGTCGAGTCAAGGCGATGGACGAGACGCCCATCAAGGCGGGACGCTCGGGTCACGGCAAGATGCAGACCGGGTACTTCTGGCCCCTCTACGGCGAACTCGACGAGGTGTGCTTCCCGTTCCACTCCTCCCGCAGTCATGACTTCGTCGCCACGGCACTCGGGCTGACTCAGGCCCCGGGATCCGTGTTACTCACCGACGGCTACGCCGCCTACCAGCGCTACGCCGAGAAGACCGGACTGACCCACGCCCAGTGCTGGGCCCATAGCCGCCGCCATTTTGAGCACGCGCTCGAGTCAGAGCCCGCCGGCGTTGAACAGGCCCTCACCCAGATCCAGGCGCTGTATGCCGTCGAGCAGCAAATCCGAGATCAAAACCTGGCCGGGGAGCGCAAACAGCTGTATCGGCTCACCCACAGCAAACCGGCCGTTGAAATCTTCTTCGACTGGATCGAGCGCCAGTTCGAACGACAGGGGTTCACGCCCACGCATCCGTTCATCCAGGCACTGGTCTATGCGAAAACTCGCAGACTCGGCCTCGAGGTGTTCCTCACCGATCCGGATGTCCCGATCGATACCAATCATCTCGAGCGCGCGCTCAGGGTCATTCCCATGGGCAGAAAATCATGGCTGTTCTGCTGGACTGAGTTGGGCGCCAAACAGGTCGGCATCATCCAGAGTCTGATCGTCACCTGCAGGCTCCACGGCATCGATCCGTATACCTATCTGATCGACGTCCTGCAGCGGCTCAGCCAACATCCCGCCTCGCGCGTCGCCGAACTCACACCCCGGCTCTGGAAAACGCTCTTCGCTGACAATCCGTTGCGTTCTATTGCATACGGGCTGGGCCGATAAGAAAAGACGCCTCAGGCTGAACGCTTACGTTTGAGCAGCCCCAAATCGTGTGCAATCTTCAGCACCTGGACGAACAAGGGTCCGAGCTGCGGCAGAAAACGCTTGCGAAAGGTCGCGATCGTGTCGTGGTCGGGATGTTCGTTGCCCGCGATATAGCGAAACGCCAACGAGTCGTGCGTCGCACGCTCAATCGCTCGGCTGGAAAATGGTATTTGCAGTCCCAAACGGCATGGCTGCTACTGCGGGATGCGGCCACTCCGACACCAGCGCAGAACGGAAATGAGCGCCAGACCCCATAATGATTCCCATCCAAGTGCTCCGCCACCACCACCAC
>VFSW01013905.1_pt1 | contig 11163 bp, 6 predicted proteins | sample 5358111 | NCBI WGS metagenome assembly VFSW01 (sample SAMN11554181, study PRJNA540505) | mine drainage metagenome | isolation source: sediment from site ElyBrook_90M | place: USA: Ely Copper Mine, Vershire, VT | collected 2017
GAGCAGGATAGGCTTGGGTTGGGGCGTGACCGGCGGGGCGGCCGGGGGCTGATGCGCGGCGAGGCTGGGGTTGGCGAAGGGGTTGGGTTCGCTGGAGACCGGCTGGAGGAGTGCCTGGTCGTGGAGCGGGATGTGGTGCTGTTGGTTCTTCTGGAGGAGCAGGCCTCCGAAGTATGCGTCCGGGGTGAGGGGAATGTCTGGCTCAGTGGGTGCGCCGGGGGGAGTGTTCAGGTGCAGAACGAGGTCGTGGGCGAAGTCGGTGGAGAAGACCAGGGGCGCGCCGTCGATCGGCAGAACGACAGAGGGCCGGATGAGGCAGGTGACCTCGTTGGGGTCGGCCGGGCGCAGGGGAGGCGTGGTGACAGGCTGTACGGCGGGGAGCGCGATGACCAGGACGGACTTGGGATTGTGGAAGGACGGTGGAGTGTTCAGGCGCAGGTTCATGGCGTCGTCCTGCGGGAAGCTGATGGCCGGAATGTACTGGTACACGGCTGTGTGGAGGTTGCTCATGATGCGGACGACGTCGACGATGGCACCGACGTAGGCAGAGTAGAGGCCTCCGGCGGCTGCCGGGGAGTAGCTGGCCTGGGCGATGAGATCCGAGGTGGGACCGTTGAGCGCGTCGGCGACGGTCTTACCGTTGCCGTTGTCGAGGACGATCTGCTCACCGGACTGAGTGAGACAGGTGAACTGCATATCGATGGGCTGCTTGAAGCAGGCGTCGTTGGGCTTGAGGGCAAGGGTGCGGGCGAGCAGGTCGGAGTGCTTCAGCAATTCGGCGGGATCGGCCGGCGGAACGCGGCGAATGGAGGCGATGTACTTCTCGATGCGTGCCTCTTCGTAGCCGGCGTTGTTGAGGTCCTGGGAGGCGCGGACGAAGGCTCCGGGACGGCCTCGGACTGCGGATTTGATGGTCTTGAAGTCGCCGCCTGTCTCCGGGGCAAGGAAGAGGACAGCCTGCTGGGCGTCGGCGGGAACGGTGATGGTGGTGCCTTCGGCCCTCACGTCGCGGTTCCAGGTTTCGATGCGGTAGAACCAGTCCTCAGGCGGGGGATTGGTGTTGCCGCGCAGGAAGACGCAGATGAGGAGGTATCGGACAGACTGGGTGGAGGGAAGATCGGGATGGATCCAGAGCTTGTCGCCCGGCACAAGGTTGGGAACCGCGGCGATCGGCAGGGTCTGGCCGTCGCGCGTGACACGGACGTCGATCTTGGGCCCGATGAGGTCGAAGCGTGAATCCACGGCGCGCATCGGCTTGCAGCAGCAGAGGAGAAGTGGAGCCAGCAGCAGAGTTCGGACGCGCTTATCCATCATCCTAGTTTAGATGCGCTGGCGGGGGTGCGGTGAGCGGATTAGGCACCGAGGGCTGGCTTGCGTGATTCGCTGGATACGGGGCCGCCAGCCAGAGTGATCAGGATGAGCGAATCGGAAGTGCGGTGTGATCGCGTCCGATCGCGTCGCGGAGGCGAGCGGACAGGTTTTGAATGTGCGGGTTGAGATGAATCAGGCGTGGTGCCTGCGGGCGCTGGGGCCGTCAGATTCGACGGAGCCGTCGCGGATCGAGATGACGCGATGGGCGTAGTCGGCGATATCGGGCTCGTGGGTGACCAGGACGATGGTGTTGCCTTCGGCGTGGAGTCTGTCGAAGAGCGCCATGATTTCGACCGAGGTGCGGGAGTCGAGGTTGCCGGTGGGCTCGTCGGCGAGGATGATGGAGGGCTTGTTGACCAGGGCGCGGGCGATTGCCACGCGCTGGCGCTGGCCGCCGGAGAGTTCGTTGGGCTTGTGGTTCATGCGGTCGCCGAGGTTCACGGACTGCAGGACAAACTTGGCTCGCTCAATCCGCTCAGCGGAGGGAGTTCCGTTGTAGATCAGTGGCAGCTCGACATTATGCAGAGCCGTCGCGCGGGCGAGCAGGTTGAAGGTCTGGAAGACGAAGCCGATCTCCTTGTTGCGGATGCGAGCTAGTTCGTCATCGTTCAACTGGGAGACGTCGTGGCCGTTGAGCCAGTAGCGTCCGTCGGAGGGGCTGTCCAGACAGCCAATGAGGTTCATCAGCGTGGACTTGCCCGAACCGGACGGCCCCATGATGGCGACGTACTCGTTATGGCGGATGCGAATGTCGACTCCGCGCAAGGCGTGCACCTGCTGATCACCCATCTCGTAGGTCTTCCACAGATTGTCGGTGACGATGACGTCGCCTGGGTGAGGTCCGTCGGCGTTGGCGCCGATACGGTTCTGTTCCGGCGCGATGACTTCGGAGGTGTCGATGGTCATAAGGGTCTCCGTGAAAACGGTTGAAGACGTTGCGATTAGTTGGAACTATCGTCAGAGATAGCTGGCACGACGACAGAGTTGTCGCGCTTGACAGCGATTCCGCTCTTCAGCGTGCGCAGGACTTTGTAGTGGCCGGTGACGATCTCGTCGCCCGACTTGAGGCCGGACAGCACCTCGATGTCGGTGGTGCCGGTGATGCCGGTGGTGACGGGAACGAAGCGGACACGGAGACGGCTATCATCGGCTGCGAGCAGGTAGACGCCCTGCACGAGGGTGGCTTGTTTGCCCGCGATGACCTGGGTAGTGGAAGAGGACTTGCCGTGATCCTTGAAGAGCTTATCTTCGGCGGCCAGATCGCGTTCAACCAGCGCCTGGATGGGAATGGTCAGCGTGTTTGGCTTGTGCGCGGTCGTGATCTTGGCGGTGCACGAAAGGCCTGGCCGGAGATCGACCTTGGTTGGGTCCAGGGTCACGACGACCTTGACGGCCTTGGCCTCTGCGGTGCCGGTGGTGGACTGCGACGGCGCAACACCGGTAGTGCGGAGCAGGGCCTGATCGCCGACTTCGGGGACCTTGCCAGTGAAGATTTGGCCGGGGAAGGCGTCGACGGTCACGTTGGCACTCTGCCCAAGTTGCACGTTGACGATGTCGGTCTCGTCGACCTTGACCTCAGCGGTAATGACGGACATGTCAGCCAGGGTCATCAACGTTGAGCCCTCGGCATTCTGGATGCCGAGGACGACGGTCTCACCCTCGCGGACTGGAACGTTGGTCACGAGGCCGTCAAACGGGGCAACGCTCCGGGTGAGGCTCAGCGAGTAGTCGTTGCCTCGCAGTGTGGCGACTCCCTGCGTCACCTGGCTGCGAGCGGAAGCCGTCTGCGCCTTGGATTGAAGAACAGCCGCCTTGCGTTGGGCAAGGGTCGCGACATCGACATCGTAGAGCGCCTTCTTGGCGTCGAAATCCTGCTTGGCAATCAGCTTGTCCGCGTATAAGGCCTGAGCTCGCTGGTAGTCAAACTTCTTCTGCTCCAGGTCGGCTTCGGCTTGATCGACATTCGCCTCAGCGGTCTTCTCGGCGGCGACGTAAGAGTCGACATTGGTGCGGGAAGAGGCGATCGTGGCCTGCTGCGCAGCGACAGCGCTGGCAGGTTGCGCGCTCTCGACCGTCGCGAGCAATTGGCCGGCCTTCACGTGATCACCCTCTTTGACGTACAAGTGCGTGATACGGCCGAAGGAGGTGGCGCCGACGTTGACGTACGTCTTGGGCTTGATCTGGCCAGTGCCACTCACCGTCGAGATGAGATCCTGGTCGATTGCCTTGGCTGTGGTCACAGCCGGAACATCCGAACGGCTGTGAATAACGGTCCCCGCAATAACCCCTGCGACGACAAGCACAATGAGTACGATCAGCAGAATCTTCTTACCGGTCATGGACGCTTTCTCTTGCGATGTGCTCTCTGAAGCCGGGGCGCACGTTCGCTGTGAAGTTCATTACTGACGTATACGCAGGACTTCACGCCTAGGTTCCATGGAATTCGAAGATGGAAGATTTGACGCGGTCCCGTGAGACTAATATATCGCTCCACCCAGCCTTCGTCCGCGGGAATTGGTTTCGATGCGTTGATGATACCAGTGGGTTGGGTCCGCGCCTTGTGCAGAGGGTCAGCGGGAGCTAGAATAAACCAGTCTTTGTAACAGGAGTATGGCCCCCTCATGAAAACCCCGCAGGTACGCTTCGTCGTTTCCGGTATTGCATTGCTAACGCTCCTGAGCGCAGGCTCGTTCGCGTTTGCGCAGACGGTTCCGGCGAACGATTCGACGACCCAAACGGTTCAGGATAACGGAAGCGTTACGAAGACTCCTGCGGTCGAAGAGAAACCGGATCCGTTGAAGCGCCGCCTGAGCGACCACCAGGAGAGGGAACGCCGCAAGGCGACCATCGCCGAGTTGAAGGGTTCCTACAAAAAGTGGCTGGATGAGGACGTTCGGTGGATTATCACCGACCAGGAAGCCAAGACCTTTAAGAGCCTGTCCAACGACGAAGAGCGCGACGCCTTCATCGAGCAGTTCTGGCTGCGCCGCAACCCGAATCCGGACTCGAATGACAATGAGTATCGCGATGAGTATTACGCTCGCATCGCGTATGCCAACGAACACTTCGCAGCAGGTAAGCCGGGCTGGATGACCGACCGCGGTCACATCTATATTGCCTACGGAAAGCCCGACAGCATTGACTCCCACCCTTCAGGCGGAAGCTATGATCGCCCGATGGATGAGGGGGGCGGCCAGACGTCCACGTTCCCCTTCGAAGTTTGGCACTACCGTTACCTCCCCGCTGTTGGTGACAATATCGACATCGAGTTCGTCGATACCTGCATGTGCGGTGATTATCATGCGACCATCGATCGCTCGGAGAAGGACGCTCTGAAGCACGTTCCGGGTGCGGGCCTCACGCAGTACGAAGAGATGGGACAGGCCAAGAAGGCCGACCGCTTCGCAGGTGGCGGCATGGAGCAACTCGGCGCCGGGCCGATGGCCTCGTCGCAGCAGAGCAAACAGTTCGACCGGCTGGACCAATTCGCGAAGTTGTTTGCTCCTCCGCCGGTCAAGTTCGCCGATCTGGATAGCTTTCTGGCTTCGTCCAAGGTGCTCACCGGGCCTCCGTTCCTCTTCGATGTTCGAACGGATTATGTGAAGTTGACCAACGAGACGGTGATGGTGCCGGTGACTCTCCAGATCCGCAACGGGGATATTACCTACAGCACCAAGGAAGGCGACTCGACGGGCACGGTAAATATCCTTGGGCGCGTCAGCAACATTAATCACCACATCGTCTACACCTTTGAGGACACAGTTAAGGTGGAGACTCCCACCGACCTGCTGCAGCGCACGAAGAATAATATGTCGGTGTATTGGAACGCGATTCCATTGCCGCCAGGGCGCTACAAGCTCGAGATTGCGATCAAGGACGTCAACAATCCCGATCACATGGGTACGTGGAGACGGAGTGTCGATGTGCCGAAGTTCGACGACGACCGGTTGTCCTCCTCGTCACTGATTCTGGCGGGAGAGATGGAGCGAGTGCCCTCGAAGGATGTGGGGGCGGGCAGCTTTGTCATTGGGAATACGAAGGTCATCCCAAGGGTTCCAGCGACGATTTCGACTCCTGTAACCTTCCATCGCGCTCAGAACCTCAATTTCTGGATGCAGGTTTATAATCTTGGCATTGGCGAGAACAAGAAAAACGATGCCACGATCGAGTATCAGGTGCTCGACATGGCAACAAACAAGGAGATTCTGGACTCGCAGGAGCTGGCATCGAAGTTGAATCCGCATGCGGATCAAATCACATTGGAGAAGACGATGCCACTGGCGAGCTTCGAGCCCGGGCGGTATCAGGTGACGATCAAGATTAACGATGGTGTCTCAAAGCAGCAGATCGCCCAGAGCGCCCCGTTTATTGTGGAGCAGTAGACTGAAGAAGGACCGTTGCAGGGTGCAGCAACAGTGGTAATTCCATTACTTGCGCTGCATGAGGAGTCAAGCCACACACAGGACTGTACCGTGTTGGCCATCTCCGCCAGCTAGACCGCCGTCCGGCTTCCCGACTGGGCGGACATTCGGAGAGCCGTAGACGCGCAGAAGAGGGTTTGAGCGCGGTGAAACGAGTCGTACCAGGTTTGTTGCTGATGATTTTCGTGGCAGGTTGGACCGGGCAAATATTTGCCTTCCCGATGCCTGCCATGATCTCAGGCACAGTACGCGATGTTCACGGCACGCCCCAGATGGGTGCGCTGATCGAGCTCGTGCGTGCCGACGCAAGCACCGTAGCCACAGCGATCAGCGACGAGCAGGGTCGCTATATGATGCCCCAGGTGATGCCCGGCCGGTATCAACTACGAGCTACCGCAGCGTTTTTTGTTCCCTTCGCGCGAAATAATGTGCGGCTACGCGCCGGTGTGCAATCGGTCGTGAACCTGACCATGAGCGCCCTCTTTGAGGCGGACAACTGGCTGCCGGCCGAGCGCCGCAAGGCGGACGAACCGGTCGACGACTGGAAGTGGACGCTGCGATCGACGGCCAGCAGGCCGCTGCTGCGGCTGGTCGACCCAGAGGACGGATCGTCGGTTTCCTCCAGCGCTGAGCATACCCAGAACGTTTCATCGCAGGGACGAATCATCCTGACCAACGGCGATGGTTCGTTTGGTAATGGTGGCCTGCACCAGTCGCTGGTGCTGGAACGGACGATGGCGGATGGGGATGGCGCTGTCTTTCGCGCGGATCTTGGCAACGCGGGGCGAGAATACGCCACCGGGCCGTCCGTATCGGTGGTGACAGGCTATGAGCGGCGAACGCCGTTCGCCGGAAGCACGCGGATGGTGTCCAGTTTTCAGTCCCACCCGGAGATGATGAGCGGCAATTCCACCACCGGTTTGCAGGTAGTGCACCTTGCGAGCACCCAGCAATTTTCGCTAGGCGACACGGTTCTGATTGATGCCGGGACGCTGCTCGAGGCGGAGCGTCTCGAGGCCACGCGGATGGAAGCGGAACCTTTCCTGCGGCTGATGATAAGGCCAGGCAGCAATGTTGTGGGGACCTATCGGATTGCAACGGGTCGCGAGTTGCAAAGCTCAGACGATCTCGATCAGCTGAAGCCGACGCTGATGGCTGTAACGGACGCGCAGGGCAGGCCATTGACCGATAGTGGTCTGCATCAGGAGATTTCTGTGAGTCGCAAGTTGGGGACTCGCGTCCTGAGCGCTGCTGTATTCCTTGACCGCTTCTCCAACAGCGCGATCGGAGGCAGCGGGTTGATGGGGCGAGACGCGCTGCAAATGGCCGATGCCGTGGCTGACCCGACGACAGGGACCTTCGAAGTGGCGGCACCGGGATATTCCGGGCGCGGCCTCAGTGTGGGGCTGATGCAGCCGTTGACACCGGCGCTATCTGCGGCGGTTGAGTATGACCGGGGCACGGTGTTGCGCAGCAACGGAAATCTGGTGATGACCGACCTGGCGGACAGTACGACGCATGGGACAGCGCAGGCGGTAAGCGCTGCGGTGCGGGGCCGAATCGCCCCAACGGGCAGTAATCTGCGGGTGGAGTATCGGTGGCAGCCGCTTCGGACCCTGACCCAGGTGAATGGGTTTAACAACACTCCCGAGGAAGCCTACCTGAGCTTCTACCTTCGGCAGAGGTTGTGGGGAGGACGCTGGTTACCGCAGGGCGTGGATGCGGTGGTAGAGGCGACCAACCTGCTCGAGCAAGGCTATCAGCCAGTTCTGGCGCCGGATGGGCAGACGCTCTTTTTGGCGCAGATTCCTCGGGCAATCCAGGGTGGGCTATCCTTCAACTTCTAGCAACCAGGGATAGCATTCAGGAAATCCAAAAACACTGCAGGCTCGGTGGGTTTATGCCCTGATTATCGCCCCGGTTGGTTGTTTTGCCCGATTTTCCTCACCGCAATGGGAGATGATTGTAATGAATGGATTAATTCGCCGCCAGTGTGTTCCATGGCCTGTGTCATCAGCCCCGCTGCACCGTTTAGGCCGGGCCGGAATCTAAGTGTACTGGAGCGTGCCGACAACTTCAGTTTTCCATCCCCGCCGGCGGACTTCGGGACGAAACTCGAAGCTACTCCGGCACCAGCCAGGCAGTGAGGGATCATGTGCGGTATCGTCGGCGTCTTCGGGCATAGTCCAGTAAGCTCGGTAATCTACGAAAGTCTTTCCATGCTTCAACACCGCGGCCAGGACGCGGCGGGAATTGCCACGTGCTTTGAGGATCGGTTCTATCTCGAGAAGGGCAACGGCCTCATCACGGATGTTTTTGATGCGGGGAACATGGCGCGGCTGCTGGGCAATATGGGCATCGGACATGTTCGCTATCCGACGGCAGGCTGCGCGTCGGTGGCGGAGGCGCAGCCGTTCTATGTCAACTCGCCGTACGGAATCATCTTCGCTCACAATGGCAATCTGACGAACGTCTCGGAGATTGTCGAGAGCCTCTTCGAGACGGATATGCGGCACCTCAACACCAGCTCCGACTCCGAGGTCATGCTCAATGTCTTTGCTCATGCTCTGACACGACGAGGCGCGGTGAAGCCGAATGAGTTCGACATCTTTGCTGCCGTCGAAGAGGTCCACCGTCGATGCAAGGGCGGCTATGCGGTCATTGCGATCGTCGCGGGCGTCGGGATGATAGCGTTCCGTGACCTGCACGGCATTCGGCCGCTGGTGTTTGGGGTCAAACACGAGGCTGGCTTGCGGCTCGATGGCCGAGGCAGCGAGTACATGATTGCCTCGGAGAGCGTGGCCCTCCAGGTGAGCGGCTATGACCTCGACCACGATCTTGCTCCTGGGGAAGTCATCTTCATCGACATGGAGGGCACGGTCTACCGTCATGAGAGCCTGCTCGCGCATGAGAAGGCTCCCTGCCTGTTTGAGTACGTGTACCTTGCGCGGCCTGATTCTGTGCTCGACGGTGCTTCGGTCTACCAGTGCCGCATCAATATGGGGACCAAGCTGGCCGAGAAGATCAAGCGCGAGTGGGCGCATGTGCCCATCGACGTCGTCATCCCGATTCCATCCACGAGCCGTGTAGCCGCGCAGGAGATTGCGACGCGATTACAGCTCCCGTATCGCGACGCGCTGGTGAGAAATCGCTATGTTGGCAGGACGTTCATCATGCCCGGACAGGCGCAGCGAAAGCAGTCGATTCGCCGCAAGCTGAATCCGATTCCGCAGGCCTTCCAGGGCAAGAATGTGCTGCTCGTAGACGACTCCATCGTGCGCGGCACAACGATTCGAGAGATCATCGCGATGGTGCGCGAGCAGGGCGCGAAGAAGGTCTACGTGAGTTCGGCAGCGCCGCCGGTGCGCTTTCCCAATGTGTACGGGATCGATATGCCAGCACGTTCAGAGCTGATTGCCAGCGGAAGAACTGTCCGCCAATTGGCCGACGACATCGGTGCCGATGAGCTGATCTTTCAGGACCTGGACGATTTGAAGCAAGCCATTACAGACGCTGCACCCGGACTCACACACTTTGATACGTCCGTGTTCGATGGTGTTTATGTCACCGGAGACATCACGGAAGAGTACCTCAACACGCTGGAACAAAAACGAAACGACGCTGCTAAACACACTGAAGATGTCGCAAGCCACATCACAAGAAATCTCTCTGCGCACCTCTAACGCCGCAACGGTGCGGGTACTTCCCGGACCAGCGGCGCTGACGGCGTTCGAGGCGACTCGGATGGCCGCGACGCTGCGTGCGCGCTTTCCCGAGCAGGGTGCTGGCGTGACCGCAGTCGATGCGTCGTACCTGTATTTGCTGCTGATCCGCAGCGATGCAGAGAGTTCGATCGATCATGACAGGCTGGCCGAGTTGCTCGGCGCAGGCGTGGAGATGCCGTCGGGAAACTGCGTGTGGATTGGACCTCGGATGGGAACGCAATCGCCGTGGTCCAGCAAGGCCACCGACATCCTGCACAACACAGGCTTTGGTGCGATCGAGCGGATCGAGCGCGCCCGCGTCGTGCGGATTCCCGGCGCTGAAAACGTCCGCGCATTGGCAGGTGCTCTGCACGATCGCATGACGGAGAGTGTCTTCTTTGAGGGTGCCGATGAGTTGCGTGCGTTGTTCGCGCCGCGCGAGGAAAAACAGCTCGAGCACATCGACGTTCTCGGCCGCGGAGCCGCAGCGATTGCAGCAGCAGACAGAGCCTTAGGACTGTCGCTCGCGCCCGACGAGATCGACTATCTTGTCGCGGAGTTCACGAGGCTGGGTCGCAATCCGACGGACGTCGAGCTCTACATGTTCGCGCAGGCCAACAGCGAACACTGCCGCCACAAAATCTTCAACGCAAGCTGGACGGTGGATGGCGTGAAGCAGCCGCGCTCGCTCTTCCAGATGATTCGCAACACCAATGAAGTCTCAGGCGACAACGTCCTCTCCGCCTATCGCGACAACGCTGCGGTGATTCGCGGAGGCCACGGCGGGCGCTTCTTTCCAGAGCCTGATGGTGCGACGTACAAATATCACGAAGAAGATATTCATATCCTGCTGAAGGTCGAGACGCACAATCATCCGACCGCCATCTCCCCTTGGCCCGGCGCTGCGACTGGCTCGGGCGGCGAGATTCGCGACGAAGGTGCGACCGGGCGGGGAGCAAAACCAAAGGCCGGGCTGTGCGGCTTTACGGTGTAGAATCTGAACTTGCCGCAAGCCCCGCAGCCATGGGAGCGCGCGCCCGAGCGGCCAGCGTACATTGCTTCGCCACTCGACATCATGATCGAAGGACCGCTGGGTGCTGCGGCCTACAACGATGAGTTTGGCCGGCCCGCCCTGTGCGGATACTTCCGCACCTACGAACAATTGAACGACGGCACGGTCTTCGGTTATCACAAGCCGATCATGGTGGCCGGTGGCCTGGGAAACATTCGCGCGGAGCACGTCGAGAAGGGCGCGATGAAGCCGGGGTATGCGCTGGTTGCGCTCGGCGGCCCTGCGATGCTGATCGGTCTCGGCGGAGGTGCGGCGTCGAGCAGCACCGGCAACAGCAACGGCGATCTGGATTTCGCGTCGGTGCAACGCGACAACGCGGAGATGGAACGCCGCGCTCAGGAAGTCATCGCCCGCTGCTGGCAACGCGGCGAGCAAAATCCGATTGCGTTCATCCATGATGTAGGTGCCGGCGGATTGTCCAACGCATTCCCGGAGTTGATCAAAGACGGCGGGTGTGGAGGAACGTTCGATCTGAACGCAATCCCTCGCAGCGAGGCCGGTCTCAGCCCACTTGAAGCCTGGTGCAATGAATCGCAGGAACGCTATGTGCTCGCGATCGCTCCCGAATATCTGTCTGCGTTTGAAGAGATATGCG
>VFSW01013906.1_pt1 | contig 11162 bp, 13 predicted proteins | sample 5358111 | NCBI WGS metagenome assembly VFSW01 (sample SAMN11554181, study PRJNA540505) | mine drainage metagenome | isolation source: sediment from site ElyBrook_90M | place: USA: Ely Copper Mine, Vershire, VT | collected 2017
CCCCGATACCAGGGCCCACCGCCCCAATATCGGCCGCCACCCCAACCTTCGCCACCCCAACGTCCACCGCCCCAGTGTCCGCCACCATACCCGCCATAGCCGCGATAGCCCCCGCCTCCGGCGTAGTGCCCGCCGCCTCCACCATAACCATGGCCTCCACCACCGGCGTGCCCGCCTCCCCCGCCATGTCCTCCGTCAGCCACTGCGAAAAGCGAAGCCCCCACGCCAAAGGCGAAAAGCAGTGGGAGCAAGAACTTGCGGTAAGAAAAGGGTGCGCGCTTCATGACGGCCTCCAAGGAAATGGACTAGGCTCTCAATAATTCTGGCAGGGACCGCCGTGACCCATCATGCCATGCCCTCCCCAGCCTTCATGGCCACCCCAACCTTCCTCATAGGACTGCTGCCAGTAGAGGTCGAAAATGGTTTTCTGGTTGGGGTCGAGTGCATCGTAGAAGGTCTTGGTGCTGGCCTGGGCCGCTTCCAGCAACGCCACATGATCCTGCATGCGCTTGATTTCCATGCGCATATGTTCAAGACCATGCGCCATGCGGTCTGGCGTGCTCATGTTGGCATGGGCGGGATCACCCATGAACCCCTGTTTCATGTGCGCCTCACGCCAGTGATTGATTCTTTCTGACTGGGACTTGGCATTGTTGAGGACTGCTCCCGACCACACATCCCAGGCCTGCGTCTGGGACCCTGTCAGGTTCAGTTTGGTTTTGAGTTCATCGAGCATGCGCTGGGTATGCTGCGCCCAGTTGATGGGTGGGCGGGCAGCACCCGTCCAGCTTTCCTGTGGCGATCCGGGAGAGGGGGGTGGCGCATCAGCCGCGAAGAGGACGCCTGCCTGCAACAACAGGCTACTGCCAGCGATGAGGAACATCCATTTGATCGGGTTAGTACGCATCTTGAGCTCCTGTATGACAAGGGGTGAATGTTGATTATTGCAGTAAAGACAACCGATGAAGGCGGTTGGTTTCAGGGATCAAATGTAACAAAGTGATACAAAACGCTATTTGAGTGCATCCACGGATTTGAGTTGTTGACGCAAGACAAACTTCTGGATCTTCCCGGTCGCCGTTTTCGGAATCGGGCCGAAGACCACTTCGCGCGGCACCTTGTAGCGCGCCAGCCGGGACCGGCAATGTTCGAGGATGCCTTCACTGGTGGTCGTCGCACCTTCCTTGAGCTCCACGAAGGCACAGGGGACTTCACCCCATTTTTCATCCGGTTTTGCAATGATCGCCGCCACCAGCACATCGGGATGGCGATAAAGAACATCCTCCACCTCCAGGGATGAAATGTTCTCTCCCCCCGAGATGATGATGTCCTTGCTGCGATCCTTGATCTTCACATAGCCATCCGGCTCGACCACGGCAAGATCGCCAGAATGAAACCAGCCGCCGGCAAACGCCTCTTCCGTGGCCGTGGGGTTTTTGAGGTAGCCCTTCATGACGATGTTTCCGCGAAACATGATTTCCCCCATGGTCTCACCATCAGCCGGGACGGGGTTCATGGTTGCCGGATCAAGGACCGTCATGGCTTCTTCCATCAGGTTGGGCACGCCCTGGCGACCATTGAGCTGCGCACGCTCGGCAAGCGGCAACTGCTCCCAGGATTCATGCTTGACGCATACGGCGGCTGGACCATAGGTTTCGGTAAGCCCGTACACATGGGTAATGCTGATGCCCAGTTTCTCCATGCCCTCGATGATGGCAGCAGGGGGGGCTGCACCGGCAATCAGCGCGGACACCGGATGGCCCAGGCCCTGGGGGATGAAATGGGCAGCGTTGATGAGCATGCCATGCACGATGGGGGCACCACAAAAATGGGTGACCCGGTGTTGCCGGATCAATGCAAAGATCATCTGGGGGTCCACCTTTCGGAGGCAGACATTGACGCCACTGACGGCGGCCATGGTCCAGGGAAAGCACCAGCCGTTGCAATGGAACATGGGCAGGGTCCACAGATAAACCGCGTGGTTGGGCATGCCCCAGCACAGAATATTGGCCACGGCATTGAGATAAGCGCCCCGATGGTGATACACCACCCCTTTGGGGTTGCCGGTGGTGCCGGAGGTATAGTTGAGCGTGATGGCATCCCATTCATCGGGGGGCAATTGCCAGGCGTATCCAGGATCTCCTTCCAGCAGGAACGCTTCGTACTCGATGCTGCCCTGTGCCTCTCCGGCCGGGGCCGCAGGATCGTCCACGTCGATGATCAGGAGGTCATGATCATCGAGCAGTTCCTTGACGCGACTGATGACCGGAAAAAACTCGCGATCGGTCAACAGGACCCGGGCTTCGCCGTGACGCAACATGAAGGCGATGGACTCGGCATCGAGCCGGGTATTGAGGGTGTTGAGTACGGCGCCCATCATGGGCACCCCGAAATGCGCCTCGAACATCGCTGGCACGTTGGGCAACATGGTGGCCACCGTATCGCCGCGGCGCACGCCACGACCCAGAAGTGCGGATGCAAGGCGCCTGCAACGGGTGTAGGTTTCCTTCCAGGTCAATACGCGGTCCCCGTGGATCACCGCAGGTTTATGGGGAAATACGGTCGCTGCACGTTCCAGGAAAGTCAGCGGAGACAGGGGCACATGGTTGGCCTGGTTCTGGTCCAGGCCGGCAGCATAGGGATGGCCGTGCATGGGGATCCTCCCGGGATCTGGATGGTTATTATGGCAACACAGTGCAGATCATAGCCCAACCTCCTGGTTGACGCGCAGTCGAAGTTTTGTAGAATGGCGGTCTACCCACCGCGAGGAGTCTCCCATGCGACGCTGGTTGCCGATGCTGATATTTACACTCTGGTCGGCGCATGCCTGGGCTGACGTCCAAACCGCCCCGCCCTACCCGCCACAAGCCAACACCCTCGTGCCCCATGGTGCCAGACTGGAGGCAACGCCAGCCGAGAAGATTCCCGTAGCGCTGCTCAAGGCCCCAGCAGGTTTCAAGGTGGAACTGTGGGCCACCGGCCTGCCTAACGGACGCTCCATGACCATCTCGCCCGCGGGTACCGTATTCGTGGGCTCGCGTTTTGTCGGCAAGGTGTATGCCGTAATCGACCGGGGCGACCATCGTGAGGTCAAGGTCATCGCCAGTGACTTGCATCGCCCCAACGGCGTGACCTTTCGCGATGGCACCCTGTATGTTGCCGAGGTATCGCGGATCCTGCGCTTTGACCATATCGAGGAACAGCTCGACCATCCGCCAGCACCGGTCGTGATCTACGATGCATTGCCCAAGGATGAACCCCATGGCTGGAAGTTTCTGACCATCAGCCCCGATGGCCGCTACCTCTACTTTGGCATCGGTTCACCAGGCAACATTCTCCTGCCGCCGCCAACGCACGCCACCATCAATCGCCTGGATCTCAAGACCAATACGCTTGAAGTGGTGGCCCACGGCGTTCGTAATACGGTCGGGATGGCTTTTCACCCGGTCACCCATGAACTCTGGTTTACGCACCTCGCCCGGGATTGGTTGAGCGATGACCTGCCCAACGACACGCTCAACCGTTTGAGCGAAAACGGCCAGGACTTCGGATTTCCATACTGCCACCAGGGCAACCTGCCCGACCCGCAATTCGGGGTGGGGCATTCCTGCGCCGGGTACGCGCAACCCGTGCTCAATCTCGGGCCCCATGTGGCTTCTCTGGGCATGCGTTTTTACACCGGAACGCAGTTTCCGGCGCAATATCGCAACAACATCTTCATTGCCGATCATGGCTCATGGAACCGGTCTCAGAAAACCGGTTTTGACGTCACCCGCGTCGTCCTCGATGACCAGGGTCACGCGCTGGCGCTGGAACCCTTTGTCACGGGATGGCTGCAAGGTGACAACACGTTCTGGGGCCGCCCGGCTGACGTGGAAGTGTATAAGGATGGTTCACTGCTGGTTTCCGACGACTGGAATGGCGCCATTTTTCGCGTCTCCACCACCCAACCCTGACCGGAGGATTTTTTCATGATCAAGACACGCCAACTCATTACCCTGACCGCACTCCTGCTGTCCCTGCCCCTGATGCCGGCACGCGCAGCCAACCCTCTGGATAACATCCCGGAAAAAATGCCCTTTGACATTCCCTATGGCGCACCGATTTCCCTGGCGCTGGCACAGCAGGCCCTGAACGCCGCCGCTGCAGAGGCCGCCTCACACCACTGGAAGCTCAACATCGCCGTGGTGGACTCGGGTGGCAATCTGGTGGCCTTCGAACGCATGGATGACGCCCAACTCGCATCCATCAGCATCTCCGAGCACAAGGCCCGGGCCGCAGCCTCGTTTCGCCGGGAGACCAAGGCGTTCGAGAATGCCATCCAACTCAACGGCAGCGCCTATGTTGCCACCCTGGACGGCGTCATTGCTTCACGTGGCGGCATTCCCATTGTGAAAGACGGAAAACTGATTGGTGCCATCGGATGTTCGGGTGGAACGGGTTCTCAGGATGAAGTGGCGTGCGCAGCTGGCGTGGCAAGCTTGAGCCACTGAGACCAGGGAGAAGACGGCTGACGGATCAGCGACTGATGTGCTTCCAGCGAATGGAGTAGGACGCCACCATCACTTCCGTCAGCAGCAACACCAGCGCCAGCAGGAACGAACCTATACCGCTCACGAAGGTGCTGAGCACCACATGGTTGAGTTGCAATTTGCCTGAACTGGTTTCGGCCAGAAAGAGCTCCAGCACGGTCAGTCCAATCATGACCCCGCAGATCACCACAAAGGCCATGGAAATGTTGATCAGCCAGCCCCGCGTGGCGAGTTGCCGCAATTCGGTCTCAAAGGCAGCCAGCTGGGAGACCGTATGACCATCCACCTCTTGCAGTCTATCCTGTAGAAAGCGCGAGCGATCCACCACGCGCGACAGGCGTTGCGTCAGGGCAGACACCAGGTTGGCCACGGCGGTCAATAGAAACACAGGCGCCAGCGCAAGCTGGATGCCCTGGGTCAGCAAGGAGGTATCCATGGTCACAGGGAAAAATCAGAAAGTGGGAATATAACCTGCCAGCAGCGGGATGGCTACGGCGCCCAGAATGCCATGCAATCCCATGGCAAGGCTGGCATAGGTTCCGGCTTCGGGATGCACGCTGAAGGCGCGGGAGGTGCCCAGGCCATGGGCCGCAACCCCGATGGCAAAACCACGTTGCCACCAGACCTTCATCCCCAACCCGTCCAGCACGAAGCGCGCCAGGATGGCGCCAAGGATTCCGGTAATGACCGCAAATACTGCGGTCAGGGTGGGCGAATACCCCAGGCGCTCGGCAATGCCCATGGCAATGGGGGCCGTCACCGACTTGGAAACCATGGCCCCCACAATGGCGTGATCCGCGCCCAGCCAATGCGCAATGCCCACGGCGCTGAAAATGGAGGTAAGGCCTCCGGCCACCAGGGCCAGCAAGAGTGGAAACACCCGCCCCCGCAGTCCACTCAAGCCGCGGTAAATGGGAATGGCCAGCGATACCGTGGCCGTCCCCAGCAGGAAGTGCACGAACTGGGCCCCTTCGAAATATTTGGCATAGGGCATGTCCAGTATCTCCAGACAGACCGCCACGAGCAACACGGCAATGGCCACCGGATTGACGAGGGGATTGCGCTGGCTGCGCATGTATAGGGCATAGCCGATCTGGTAGGCCGTCAAGGTCAGGATCAGCGCCAATAGCGGGCTGCCCGACAGGTAAACCCAGATTTCCTGGATCGGCAGCCTTTTATTCACCTTCACCCCCAGGGCCGACCAGCTTCAACACCAGAGCGGTGACGGCCACGGTCAACAGTACACTGACCAACAGGGCCACGATCACGGCCAGGGCATGTTGCCTTAACTGGGGAAGAAACAGGATGACGCCGGTGGCGGCGGGCACGAACAACAGGCCCAGATGCTGGCTGAAGGCGTCCGATACCAGGGCCATGGAATCCGGCACCCTGTCGCGCACTGCAAGAAAACACAGTAATAAAACGAGCCCCACCACCGGCCCTGGAATATGCGGCAGGAAAAAGTGGGAAACCAGTTCCCCTCCTCCCTGCCATAACAGGATCTGAACCAGCCCCGGGATCATGTCTCCAGCAGGGCTCGCAACATCCAGGCCGTTTTTTCGTGAATATCCATGCGCTGCGTCAGCAAATCAGCCGTAGGCTGGTCATCAGCAGCATCGGCCAGCTTGAACACCTCGCGGGCGGTTGCCGCGACCCGTTCATGGCCAGTGGCCAGCATTTCCACCATGCGCTGGGCCTTGGGGGGTGTTGCCGGTGCGTCAGGAAGCACGCTCAGCTTGCCAAAAGCCGCGTAAGAACCAGGGGCCGGAAAACCAAGTGCACGAATCCGTTCCGCAATCGGATCCACGGCATTCCAGAGTTCGGTGTATTGCCCCATGAACATGGTATGCAGGGTATTGAACTGGGGCCCTGTCACATTCCAGTGAAAATTATGGGTGGTGAGATACAAGGTATAGGTATCGGCCAGCAAGCGGCTCAATCCCTGCGAAATGGCCTTGCGATCTGCCTCAGAAATGCCGATCTGGAGCGGCTTCGATTTTTTAGCCATGATGCCAACCTCCTGCGTGATTTAGGTCCAGTCCGAGCCCGAATCTCCGCCTCCCGAATCCCAGGAGCCTGAGTCGGAAACCCCAAAATCCTGGCCGCCCATGTCGCTGTTGCCCATGTCGTTGCCGCCCATGGGGCCTTGCGGGCGATCCATGGCACCGCGCTCCGGACCATCTACCAGCCGGTGTGCCAGCGCTTCACCCGCCACCATGCCGGCACCCAATGCGGCACCTGTGGCCAGTGTGCCCATCAACCCTGATCCGCCACCCCCCATCGGCGCCATGGGTTGGCCCCCCATGGGCATGCCTGCCTGCGGATAATTGCCAGGGGGCTGACCGTACAGCATGGCCGCATTTTGCTGGGACTGGCGCCGCGCCAGCATGATGACCAATAACAGCGCCAAACCTCCCAGGCCGATGATCCAGCCCCAGGGAATGGTGCCACCGGATTCATGGCTCATCGGCGCGCCGCCTGAGCGGCCGGTGGCCAGTTGCTGGCGCAACTCCTGCACTGCCTGTGGTTTGGCAAAGGGCAACCCAGGCTCGAGCTTTTCGGCCACGGCCAGTTCGTTGCGAGCAGCCTCGATATCCCCTGAACGCACCAGCACTTCGGAATTCACATAATGGGCCTTGGCGCTATTGGGATGCTGGCTGACCACTTCCTGCATCATGCTGCGTGCTTCAGCGAGCCGACCGCTGCGGGCTGCGGCATAAACCTCGTCCATGGTCGGTTCGGCAGCTGTGGCAGCCAGCGATACCTGGCCGATGACCAGGAGCGCAAAACAAAGTCGTAACCAGAATTTCATGCTGTCCTCCAACACAATCAAAAATGAAAAATCAAAACGCCGACCCCTGAAGAGCCTCCATCATGCCACACCCCCGGTAGATGGGGATTCAGACTGTAATTTCAAGGTGTTGCAAAAAAGCCCGAGAAACATTTTATTACAGGTTGCCCAGCCTGATTCTCGTAACACTTTGATGCATATCAAACCCGAAGCACCCGTGACTGGTTAGATTCTCCGGTGGATTCGCCTCAACTATAAAACTCAAGGAGTTTTGTCATGCCATTACACCGGATTATCATGAAATTTTATGCGGGGTCTGCCATGCTTGCCGTGCTGCTGGCCCTCATTCCCACCAGTGCTTCCGCCATACCCCTGTATGCACGGCAAACTGGCCAGGGCTGCATTTCCTGCCATTTGGGGGGGATGTACCCGCAGCTGACTACCTACGGAAGACTGTTCAAGCTTACCGGATACACCATGGGCACCCGTCCGGACCTGAGCGAGCTTGAGGTGCAAAAGGATGCGCCGCCCATCAGTATCTGGCTTCAAAGTGCGCGGCAGTATTACACCAATGTGCCCAACGGCAGCGGCCCCGCTCCGGGATCGTCCATGAACGTCCAGGCCGTCAGCCTGTTTGCGGGTGGTAAGATCACGGACAATATCGGTGCATTCCTGCAGTGGACGGGAGCCAACGCTTCCGGCGCCTTCAATTCCAGCGTCGACAATTCGGAGATCCGCTACGCCGACCGCATCATGCAGGCGGACAGTGATCTCATCTACGGCTTCTATATCAACAACCACCCCACCGTATCTGACGTATGGAACTCCACCGTCAACTGGTCCGGTAATTTCATGGGGTTTTTCAATGGGGGAACGGCGCCGGTACAGTCCCCGTTCATCGACAGCTATTCTCCGGGCAGTTCCGTCGGTGCGGGTGCTTACCTGTACAAGGACAACACCTGGTACGCGGAAGCCGGCGTGTATAAATCCATCACCCATGGTGCCGGTTCGGTCTATCTGACCTCGGGTGCTTCCGGCACGACGCTGATCGATCCCTCGCCCTATTATCGCCTGGCTTATACGAAAGACCTGGGACCGCATAGTTTTGAACTGGGCCTGCATGGCATGGTGAGCTACGCCCACAACGCCACTGCAGCATCCGGAGGGGTCTCCGACTGGGGCGGCACGATCAACACCTATCGTGACGTCGGCATTGACGGTCAATACCAGTACAACCTCGACCCCCACTACTTTTCCGTCCATGGACGATTCGTGCATGAAAGCGCCAGCTTTGCAGGTGACCAGGTTGGCGTGCTGACAACCAACCCCAGCAATACGCTCAATGAAACCTATCTCGATGCCTCTTATGTCTACCGGGCCAAATATGGCGCCATGCTGATCTACAGGGCAACCACAGGCAGCACGGACGCAACGCTTTATGCCACTAACACGGCCTCGGGAAGCCCTGACTGGAAATCGTGGACCCCTGAAATCTTCTGGACACCCTGGTCCAACGTGAGGGTGGGCTACCAATACGTCATTTATACGCAGATGGCAGGTGCTACCGGGACCATTCCCGGGCAGGCCCTCAGTCCGCATGACTTCAATACCTCCATGCTGTATGCCAGCTTCATTTACTAATCATAGGGGACGAACATGACACGTATGACAAAAATTCTGACCCTTTCCGCGCTGGCTTTGGCGTTGGGTGCATGCTCCAACATCGAGCGCAGCCGGAATCTGGGAAATCCGCAAGTTTCAGGCTATACCCTGGCGCAACAGGTGTGCTCCACCTGTCACGGGGGTAATGGCATCACCGCCAATGGCACGTCCATCAACCCCACTTATCCCAACCTTGCCGGACAACAGGCCATTTACCTGGAAACCGAGCTGCAGGAATTTCATGACCATACCCGCAAGGACCCTGCAGCCCGGGACATGATGTGGGGACTGGCCAGTCAGCTCACACCGGAACAGATCAAGGGGTTATCGGAGTTTTACGCGCACCAGAAGCCCATGCCCAATCCAGCCCACAGTGATCCGGCAATGGTGGCCGCTGGAGAAAAGCTGTTCGTTGCAGGCGTACCCGAGAAATCCGTTCCTGCCTGCGCGTCTTGTCATGGCGCCAGTGCTGAAGGCAACGGGCCCATTCCGCGTCTCGCCGGCCAACACGCCGACTACCTTTACAAGCAAATGGTGAGCTTCAATTCCGATGCGGGACGGGAAACCCATCCCGAGGCCCTGGAACGACCGCATGCCGTCGTCATGGATGCCATCTCGCACGGGTTATCCAATGAGCAGCAACTTCAGGTTGCGGCATACCTGCAGTCCCTTCAATAACGGAAACACGCTGCAATGAAAACGCCCTGCCTTGTGCAGGGCGTTTTCATTCGTCGAGGAAATCAATGACGGCGTGCTGGAATTGCTGGCGCCCTTTCTGGAACATCATCATATGACCGGCTTCTGGAATGATGACATAACGCTTGTCAGGGTTGGGCAATGCCTGGAAGAAGGGAAGCAGCCCCACGGTGTCAGCAACGTCATCATGCTCCCCATGGATCAACATGATGGAGGCATTCATGAGACGCGGATTGAGCATGGGCATGATGGAAACCATATCCAGCTGCGGGCCTGTAGGCGTTTTTTTCTCTGTCTCAGCGGCCGCCCTGGCATAGGCATCAACAATGGCCGGAATGTTGTCCGATGCGGGGGTCATGGAATAGAAGCGGGGCTTCCATCCCGCTTCAGCTATCTCTACATAGGCTTGGGCTTTGTAATCACCGATTTTCTGGCGACGCTTTGCCAGGTCCGGGCTGTCCAGGTGCATTTGGGCATAGGCGATGTATTTCCTGACTTTTTCCGGGTGCGCCATCACGAACATGCCGCCATATTGGGTTCCCCAGGACCACGCGAGTAAATCAACCCTTTCCAGGGCGCGCAGGTGCAGGACATAGTCGACCACGGCATTGAGATCCGAACTGGCTTGTGCCGTGGTCATGTGCGCTTCAGGATGCGTCGATCGCCCAAAACCCCGAGTATCCAGGGCAAAGACATCAAAACCGGCCCTGGCGAGGACATCCATCAGGCTGACGTCAGCATATCCGGGAACCTGCAAATCAAAGCTTTCCTTACCGGCAGTAGCCGATCCGTGGGCGAGGACAATGACTTTCCTGTTGTGTACGGCGCCGGAACGCTTCTCCCAGACATAAATCCTGACATCGCCATTTTGTACCCAGTGCTCGGCACTGACGATGGCGTCTTCGGAAGCCATGGCAGAAAGACCTGCAACGGCTAGCAGCGCAGCGGCGATCATACGGAAGCAGGCCTTTCTCATGGGGTCTCCAAATGGATTTGTCTGGAATGCGTCAGGGTAAGTGATGGGGCGATTGTTTGGCAATCATCATGAAAAACCGGAAAATGTGACGGGAAGTTGGAACCAGGAAGCATTTGGCGCATCCTATGCATGTGACCTGTCGATCCATCGAGGTTAATGCTCATGAACTTCTTCAGAATGGTGCTCCAAACCTCATTGCTGCTGGCCGTGACCTTGTCCATTGCTGCCTGCACGACATCGCCTCCCAGAACGGAACAGCAAACCGAGGCCGACCATAACATCGAACTGGCAGTGACGCAGCAGCTTGAAGCCAACCCGCGCATTTACGCCGCGCACGTCACCGTCACCGTTCGGGACGGGGTTGTGACCCTCTCCGGCTTTGTCTTCGAACCCGACGAGATGAATGAAGCCAAACAATCCGCTGCGCGCGTTCCTGGCGTCAAGGCGATCGTGAACCGTATCGAACTGGAATTGTTCAGCCGATCAAGCCGGGGCAGTGGCTAAG
>VFSW01013907.1_pt1 | contig 11162 bp, 3 predicted proteins | sample 5358111 | NCBI WGS metagenome assembly VFSW01 (sample SAMN11554181, study PRJNA540505) | mine drainage metagenome | isolation source: sediment from site ElyBrook_90M | place: USA: Ely Copper Mine, Vershire, VT | collected 2017
AATGCACTTGGACGCCACCCTGCCTGTCGGCCCCTTTTGCCAGGGTGTAGTAGGACGGATCCACGGCCTGGAACATGCCGCCACCGCCGCCCAGCGCGGGGGAGCGGTAGGTCACGTCATAGCCGCCATAGAAAGTCAGCCAGTCTTTAGGCATCACGGCCACATCGACTGAGGGTTCGACCGAGGAGCGGCTCTCATGCCCTCCGCACAGCGAACCCTGGTCCGTTGTTGTACTACCGTCGGCCACAGTAGGAGTGCCCAAAACGTTGTGAAATGGATCAGACCCCGCCGGGTGTAGCGCGCAGTGCGTCGAAGGAATCACTCCAGGGGCGAAAGTAAAGTCACGATACGCCTGATTGCTATAGCTGGTAGAGAACCCAACGACGCGGACCCCAGGAGTGATGTGAATTTTCGCTATGGGATGAATATCGTCCTGGGCGTAAAAGGCCAAATCATCCTGCTGAAAGTACCCGGAACGAAACCGCCCTCCAGCGCCAATCACGCCCAGTGCCCCGTCTCCTCCAAGAGTGGGATTGTAGAAATTGTTGCGGGCGTTATAGGCCTCGTGCAGCAAGTAGCCTCCGAAATTGATTGTGTTGTAAGGGAGCGCCTCCGACATCCCGACTTGGTCCCCAAAGATGTTGCTGTGAGGATTGTTCCACTCATCGATCTGCGCGCCGGGGCTCAGAAGGTCCTGGTTGCGCCCGTGAAAACGACGAATGTGCGTGAACCAGGTCATATTCTGAAGCGTGCTCGTATTGCTGAGAAGAAGATTCTCACGCCCGTAGACTAGGGACATTTCGTTTGTGTCGTACTTGTTATAGGCATCGAACGGTAACGCACTATAGAATCCGGTGGTCGCTTGGCTGAAGTGGGAACCGTCCGGTTCGACTAGACCCACGTCTGTCGTTGGGATCACGGTCGGGCGATAGCCACCGGCCTTCGCGTAGAAAGCGCCAAAGACGATACTGCCTGCGGAGAATGTCTTGAGGGTCTTGCCGAACGCCGATCCATCCTTGGCGTGGTTACCAAAACCGTCCGGAGCAACGCGGAAATCGTCACCCCGGCCCAGGCCACCGCCAACCACCGTCGACCATCCGTGGAAGGCCCCGGTATTTGCCACGAATGCAAAGTTTTGCTGGCCGTAGGGACCCTGCGTGAGGGCGACGCTGGCGTGCACGCTTTCCGTCGGCTGCACCGGAGTGAACTCTACTTGCCCACCGACATTGGTGTACCAGCGGTCCATCGGTTGCCCCGGCCCATAGGTCACCCCCAGATTCTGCATGACGAGGTTCTGGGGCATTGTGGCTGATTGCCACAAGCCGGTTGCCGGGTCCGTGACGGGAACACCGTCAAACGTGATGCCCAGCGAGCCAGGCGCCGTGAAACTAGTCGCTTCTCCTGCCCAGCCTTGCTGGATTCCGTTCAAAATGACGGTGTATTTCGTCGCGCCAGTTTCGCCATATCCCACCACATTTGCTCCGGGTGTGGACGAAATCATCTGCGCTCCGCCGGCGATTGGACCGCCAGCATCTAATTGCTTACGGTCGAGGATTCGAACCGTCTGGGGGATGATCATGACGTCTTCCCGAGTGGGCATAGGCTTGGCATCCGGGGCAACGGTGCCGCGAACTACCACGCTTTCGTACAACGTCGCCACTGTCAGGCTCGCATTGATCGTGGTCGGACCCTGCTTCGCGAGCGAGATCCGCTGGGTAAATGACTCGAATCCTGCCTTCTCGATGGTGATGAGCTGCGGATCGGGAGGCAGATCGTCAAGGGCAAAGCGGCCGTTCTCGCCGGCTGTAGTGCGGAGAACCTTGTTGGTTGTGAGGTCGGTTAGAGAAACAGCCGCGTCAGGAATTGCGGCCCCGCTGGCATCGACTACCTTCCCCTTAATCCCTACCGCACTCTGTGCACGGCAAATAGTGCCGACCGTGAGCGTCCAGCACAACGCCACAACATACACCTTAGGCAAGAGTCGCTTCAAATTGGCCTCCACTGAGCCTTCACCCGTTACGCGCATGTCAGTGAGCACCCCCCAGAATTGAGTGACGAATAGTGTTGGGAAGTCAAACAGGGCCAAGTTGCGGCAGTATTACAGTTCAGTTAAACGTTGGTTAAAAAGATTAAAGATCTGGCGAAGAGGTGAGATCGAGGGGTTTTCTTATGAAGGAGCTTCCCAACACGCCGTCCCTTGTTTCAGACGCCCGCGATGCCTCAGTCAGTGCGGTCGTGCGTCGAGCGGCAGACAGGGCCGCTTGCCCTGGGGAAATGGGAGTCCGAGATTCCATAACCGGTTGAAGCTACCAAGAGTGCTGGTCAGACCTGAAGAGCATGACTGGATTGCTTGGGCTCACATTGGGAGCGAGGCCAATCTGTCGATGACTTAAAGCGTCGAGAAATAGGATCGTATACGAAGGGCTTTGAAAATGCGGGTTGCCGTTGAGATGGATCACCAATTCGTGCTCACTGGGGATGCTCGACGTTGCCATAAACGGCCTTCGTCGCGGTGACTTCGAGAACAGGGTCCGACCCCTCCCCTGACGAAATTAGCGTGCGAAGACCTTCCTCACCGCTCAAGAGCTTCGATTCAAAGCTCGAGTTGGGGCGGAAGGTGATAGTATTTTCCGACACTCGTCACAGAATTAAGTGCCCAAAACAGCCCCACCTGATGCAAGGGTTGGTACTGCAAACTCTTCCCAGGAAGTCAGTTTCGAGTCAGTGATCCAAAGGCAAGCGTTGTCGCGTCAATTCCAGTTTGGGTCGAGATTTACGTTCTGATCTGTTTGGTTTGGAGTGTGCCAAACAAGAAAACTGGCGTCGCGCTATCGCACGACGCCAGATTTGCTGGAATGGATCACCCTCATTGGAAGTTGAACCACGCGAAGATGATTTCTTGGCTGCCGGTGCCGCCCCACACCGCATTCGACAACAGGTCACTGCCGTTATACATCGAGATGTTACGGTTCGCTGCTGTGCCACAGCGCACCCATTTCGTCCCTTTGACCTGGAGAACCGATGCGTCCACCATGGTCGTTAGGACGTATGCGGAAAGCTCCGGGAGCGAGCCACCCACGGTGGGCCGCTCCATGATCCACTCCGCTTCGCGGCCATTGTATATTGTGCCAGAGAGTGGCACATAGAATACGGACTCGTTACTCTGGGTCCAGTCGATGATGCGGAAGCTGCCATATCCGCCATTCGGGTTGGGCGCTCCTGAGCCGGTACCGATCCACACCTCGACCTGAATCTCGTCGCCCGCATTGACCCCGAAGACTCCCTGTTCGGTGGGTTGATTGGGCAAGAGTTCGGACCAGGCGTAGTAGTTCGTGAACAGAATGCCGATGACTTCTTGGGCATCCTGTTCGGTTCCAGCCTGCACCAGATCTTTGGTGCCGTCGCCGTCAAGCCCGATCCAAAAGGCCGAATAGGTGGGGTTGCCCGACGGGTCCCCAATAACGACGGCAGGTACATTCCAGGTACCAGCCACCGCACTATACTTGTGCTTGGTCGTGCTGTGAGCTTCCAGTCCGCTCCAGTTCGACGAGGTATAGCTCCCCGGCGACGCCGTGACGTTGGTGCTCACCAAGTGTTGCGGGAGCACGGTCATGGGCCGGGAAACATGGTCAAGCCACTTGGCGTACTGGTCGGGCGAGCTCAGAACATCGGGCCGCTCCGTATAGCCGAGGTTCGCCAGTTCGTCATCCGTGAGCGACTGGGCTTGCGCCTCAGTCAGCCCAGGCCGAACCTTCGAGCCCTTCGGCGTTGGCACGTCACTCTGCGGCGCCGGCATATCGGCGGTAGGAGATGAGCTGGCGAGCAGATGCAGCGGATAGCTTACGGCCTTGCCATTCGATGAGCAATCAAGCTGGACCCGGCCTTCCATCCCTTCCCGGGCGGTCGCGTGGATTTTTACGTAGCCCTCGCCGTTGGCATAAAAACGCATCGTCCGCGTGTCGCTCGTACCGACGGCATGCAGATCGCAAGCCGCGTCGGCCATAGTTTTAAGCACGATCGGGGTCTGGACGTTGGGCGCAATGGTGAAACCCTTCTCGGCAGCAACCTTCACGTTCTGGGCCAAGGCGGTCAGGCTGCACAGGAGGACGGCGGCCAGAGTGAGCAGGCCGCTCGCGTGCTTCTGTGGGGCGGTGGTTAAAGTGCTGTGGTTGATGGTGTTGGCGTTACTAACGTTTTTCATAATCGTTCTCCTTGTTGCTCCGTGTCGGAGCCTGAGATTGAGTTCTTGGTTGCGATCCATCCCGGACCGGGCCTCCGTATCCGTCACCGCGAAAGCCCCTCACTTGATGTAGCGGGAACTCCGTGGCGGAAGGGTCAAGCTGCAGGGAAAAATCTGTGGACTGGAATGCACGGGATCAATGTGATAACTTGCCCCTACGCCAACGAGAACGGGAACCATGCCGGGTTCGTCTGAAGGTCCCTCAAGAGTCGAAGTCACTCAGCTACTTAAAGCGTGGGGTGCGGGAGACGACAGGGCGCTGGAACAGTTGACTCCGGTGGTCGAGAACGAACTGCACAGGATGGCCCACCGCTGCATGGCCCGGGAAAATCCGGGGCACACTCTGCAAACCACCGCCCTGGTCAATGAGGTTTACCTTCGCCTGGTGGATATCCACGCGGTGGAGTGGCAGGACCGCGCTCATTTTTTCGCCATGTCCGCCCGCATGATGCGACGCATTCTGACGGATTTTGCGCGTGCCCGGAATTATCAGAAGCGAGGCGCTGGTGCGGTGCAAGTTTCCTTAGACGAAGGTCTGGTCGTCGCTCCAGAGAAGGACGGGGATATTTTGGCGCTCGATGAGGCCTTGACGGAATTTGGCGTGCTCTATCCCCGGCAGAGTCAGGTTGTGGAACTGCGTTTTTTTGGCGGCCTTGAAGTAAAGGAAGCCGCGGAGGCTCTCGAGATATCGCCGGAGACAGTCAAGCGTGACTGGAGATTCGCCAAAGCCTGGCTTTTGCGCGCCCTGAGAGCCGAAACGACCGGAGAAGCGAGCGGAGCGAAGGACGATGGATGCTGAACGGGCGCGCCGCCTGGAGCATTTATATCAGTCCGCACTGGAGCATAACGAATCGGAGCGGCGCGCATTTCTGGAGGGCGCGTGCGGCGCGGACTTGGAACTTCGCCGGGAGATTGAATCGCTGCTCGCGCTTGATCTGGAAGCTGGGAGCTTTATCGAGGCGCCCGCCCTGGAAGTGGCCGCCCGCCTGATGGCTCGACGGCAAAGGCATTCCACAGGCAAAAGCAGCGCTCTGGTCGCAGGTCAGACCGTTTCCCACTACCGTATCATAGACAAAATAGGCGGCGGAGGGATGGGGGTTGTCTATAAGGCGCGCGATACCCGGCTGAGCCGCCTGGTGGCGTTGAAGTTCCTGCCCGAAGAGGTCGCAGCGGACGCCACGGCAATCGTCCGATTCCAGCGCGAGGCTCGCGCCGCCAGCTCTCTTAACCACCGCAACATTTGTACCATCTACGACATCGGCGAAGAGGCGGGGCGAGCCTTCATTGCCATTGAGTACCTGGACGGGCAGACGCTGAAACATGTCATCGAATCCGGGCCGCTCGAAAGCGACCGGCTGCTGCAACTGGCAATGCAGATCGTCGATGCCCTGGATGCCGCTCACTCGCAAGGCATCATTCATCGGGATGTGAAGCCAGCCAACATTTTCGTTACTCACCGCGGCCAGGCCAAAGTCTTAGACTTCGGATTGGCGAAGGTGGCCCCTGTACTTCGCACGGCAGCGAACAGGAACGCAGGCTCCACCTTGCTCAACGACAACTCGGAGGAGCAACTGACCAGCCCGGGCAGCGCGGTCGGGACCATTGCTTACATGTCGCCGGAACAGGCACGCGGCGAAGAGATCGATATCCGAACGGACTTGTTCAGCTTCGGCGCCGTGTTCTACGAGATGGCTACTGGGCGGCACGCCTTTAGTGGGAACACGTCCGCGGTGGTTTTTGACGCCATACTCAACCGGGAACCCCCGCCGGCGACCAGCCTAAACCCTCATCTGCCTGACGGACTGGCACAAATTATCGCCAAGTGTCTGCGGAAGGACCGCCAGGAACGCTACCAGTTGGCGGCAGAGATCCTTGATGATTTAAAGCTGGTAGCAACTGGTGGGTGGGCTCGCGGCATCGCCTTGGGCTTTGCAAGGCGAAAGCCATGGCTGACCAGGTCGGTGATGAGTCTGACGGCGATCGCGGTTGTGGGGCTGCTTCTTTATTATGTCGTCCACGATCGCCAGTCACGTGCGGACCGGGAGACAGCTTCTTCTTCCGCCGGTACAGGTGTGAAGGCTCGCCGGTCGGTCGCTGTTCTCGGATTCCACAATCTTTCAGGAAACCCCGAGAAAGCGTGGCTGTCGACGGCGCTCGCAGAAATGGTAAGCACCGAGCTCGCTGCGGGAGAAAAGCTTCGCCTGATCTCGGGCGAGGACATTGCCCACGCTAAACTCGATCTTGCGCTCGCCGACACGGGAACTTTTTCCAAAGATACGCTGGCGCGTATGCGCGAGCACATGGGGAGCGACTTGGTTGTGCTCGGTTCCTACACCGTTCTTGGCGGGAAGTCCAATGAGAGCATCCGCCTCGACCTCCGGGCCCAAAGCGCATCGGCCGGAGAGACGGTTGCCGAGGTATCGGCCACGGGAACCGAAGATGACCTGTTCGACCTAGTTTCGCAAGCCGGAGCGCGCTTGCGGGAAGAACTGGGCGTAGAAGCCGTTTCGCCAGCCGATTCCGTGAGTGTGCGCGCCTCGCTGCCGGATAACCCGGAAGGTGCGCGCCTGTACGCCGAGGGTCTCGCGAAATTCCGGGTCTTCGATTCCTTGGCGGCGCGCGATCTGCTGCAGGCAGCAGTGAAGGCCGACCCGAAATTTCCCTTGTCGCACGCGGCCCTGGCCAGTGCCTGGACGGCGCTTGGCTACGATGCCAAGGCGAAGGCGGAGGCGACCAAGGCTTTCCAGTTGTCGGGCAAGCTCAGATACGAGGAGCGGTTGGTGGTGGAAGGCCGTTATCGCAGCGCAACTCTCGACTATACAAAGGCTATCGAGGTCTATCGCACTCTGTCTACCCTGTTCCCCGACAACCTCGATTACGGTTTGAACCTGGCCGAAGCGCAGGAGCAGGCAGGCAATCCTGCCGATTCGATCGCCACACTGGAAACTTTGCAAAAACTCCCCGCGCCGGCGGGCGCCGATCCTGGAATCGACTTGCGAGTGGCATCAGTCCTCACGGAATCCGACCATGCCAAGGCGCTCGCGGCCGACGAGCACGCTATCAAAAAGGGACTGGCCTCGGGCGCGAAATTGCTGGTTGCCCGGGCGCGCCAGAACCAGTGCGTCAACCTCATCGACCTTGGCAAAATCAATGAGGGCATCGTCGCCTGCCAGGACTCTCAGCATATCTTTGCATCGGCCGGCGATCGCAACGGGGTGGGGGCAGAGCTGAACGACACCGGTTATGCCCAGGTTCAGCAGGGAAACATGGCTGAGGCTAAGCGTTTGTTTCAGGAGGCAGCGCAGAATTTTCGCGAGGTCGGCAACGATGCGGGCGTTGCCGCAACCTTAGCCAATCTTGCAGCAATCGTCTACGCCGAGGGAAATCTTACCGAAGCCAAAGCGCTCTTCCACGAGGCTCTTCCGCGATATCGCAAGGTGGAAGACAGTGACGGCGAGACCCTCCTGCTGGTCAATCTCGCCGCGCTGCTGACCGACGAGGCAGACTTGCACGCCGCCGAGGATACCTGTCAACAGGCCCTCACCCTGGCGCAACGAACCGACGACAAACGCGCCGAGGGATACGCACTGGCAGGACTCGGCGGCCCACTTCTCCAGCAGGGAAACCTTACGGCGGCGCGGAAGGCGTTCGAGCAGTCGCTCGCGATCCGCAACCAAATCGGCGAAAAACAAACCGCGGCTGAATCTCGAATCTATCTGGCGGAAGTGGCGATTGAAGAGGGCCACGCTGCGGACGCAGAGAAGTCAGCCCGTGCGAGCCGGAACGAATTTCGCAGCGAAAAACAGGCCGATGACGAACTAACCGCAGCGGCGGTACTGATCGAGGCGCTGCTGGCACAAGGAAAACCGACGGAGGCAATGGCGGTCGTCGATGACGAAACCGAGGTTGTGGCGAAGAACCAGAATCAGCCCGTCCGTCTTAAGCTTGCCATCGTCGTTGCTCACGCCATGGCAGTGTCCGGTAAACTCGCCGAGGCCAAGCGAACCCTGGAGACACTCTTTAAAGACGAGATCAAGCAAGGGTTTCTTACCTATCAATTTGAAACTCGTCTCGCACTCGCCGAAATAGAGCTGAAGTTTGGACGCATTGCAGCTGGTCACAGTAAACTCGCAGCCCTCCAGCACGATGCCCAGGCGCGTGGCCTAGGCCTGATTGCGCGAAAAGCAGCGGCTGCTGGTCGTCTTTGATCGTCTCCGCCGGAAGCGCAATACAGCCCTTTATGATGACACCGGATTTGTTTCGCACCATGAAGCCGCGCAAGGGCTCGAATCCGCCGGCGACTACTTGAATGTGATCCGAGCTGATGTCGCGGCCCGAAAGCCCTGAAAAGGCGGGATCGCGACTAATGGCAAGGTGTACGTTGCCTCAGATCACCAATTAACCGTTTGGGGGATTTCATAAGCTCGGAACCGGAGTTCGTCATCCGTCCCGGCTACGACGATGACGAACCGCGCGCCGCCACCAGGGAACGCTCCACGTGGGGTTCAGCCTGGAGGCAGCGCGACTATGATTTTTTCACCAGTCACCAGTTTCGGGAGATTCTGGCTCAACAGAAGATTAAGCTGATCACTTGGCGCGAACTGGCCCGCGCTGCCGAAGCAAAATGATCTCTTCCAGCAGGAAGCAATGTCCCCGCATCACTCCACGTGCTCGAAAAACCGTCATGGACGGTTTCAGGAATCGAATTTGTTCGAGGAGCTGTTTGAACAGATCGTGCGCCAGTGCGTGGATGTAGGACTGGTACAGGGGATTTTGTGATGACGGTCTTCCATCGTGAACCGATGTTTCTAGTATTGTGACGTTCAAACAACTTATAAGTCTGCCACCGACAAGAGTAATCTTTCTAGAAACACGGCTTGGCTTATCAACCTGCGATTCACCTCAAGGTAGCTCACCATATCCGGCCCAGCATATCGCGCGTTAATCCGCCTTTGAAGGTGTCCTACAGTGCTTCTTTGCGGGCGTCGTACAGAAAAATCCCGGAGACCGCTGCTAACAATTGTCCGCCTTAAGGAGTGGAAAAGAGGGCGACGCCTGTCGCCCTCTTTTTATTTCCGAGCGCTGTGTGCCCGTCTAGTACAGCTCGGTACTCCCGATGACAACGTGTAGGGAGGTCTCGCCGCCCACAATCAGCACGGCTCCGCCATTCAGCAACGTCGCCGTGTGGATTTCGCGCGCAGTGTTGAGGCTAGGCGTAACCGTGAACGTTCCGGTCGCCGGATCGTACAACTCCGCGTTGGCTATGGCAGAGCCTTGAAGGCCGCCGGCGTAGTAACCGTTTTGACCGGCCGCAATCAGGACCATGCCGTCATTGAGCAGGGTCGCCGTGTGCGAGTCGCGCGCGGTGTTCAGGCTGCCGGTGACCGCGAAAGTTCCGGTCGCCGGATTGTACAGTTCCGCGCTGGCGGTGACAAAGCCGGTGGTGTCATAGCCGCCGGCAATCAGCACCATTCCGTTGCCCAGCAGGGTCGCTGTGTGATTTTGGCGCGCGGTGTTCAGATTGCCGGTGTAGGCGAAGGTTTGGGTCGCGGGATTGTACAGTTCCGCCGTGGCAGTCAGGCAACAGGCTGGCAAGCCTCCCACAATCAGCACCATGCCGTTGTCCAGCAGCGTTGCCGTTTGGCCTTCCCGCGCGGTGTTCAAGCTGCCGGTGGTGTTGGTGAAGGTCTCGGTCGCGGGATTGTACAGCTCTGCGCTGGCCAAGAAGGCAGTCCCGTTGGAGCTATAGCCTCCCACACGCACCAGCCTGCCGTGGCGCAGCAGCGTCTCCGGGTGAGCGCCGCGCGCGGGGGGGAGGCCGCCGCTGGCGGTGAAGGGCCCGGTCGCGGGATCGTATAGCTCCGCGGTGGCGGTGCCGACTGATTCGAGGGAGTTGGTGTCGCCTGCCGCGATCAGCACCATGCCGTTATTCAGCAGCGTTGCTGTGTGCCCGTAGCGCACGCTGTTCATGCTGCCGGTCGCGGTGAAGGTGCCGGTCGCGGGATTGTACAGCTCCGCGCTGGCCAATGGGTTGAGGCTTGAGTCCAGGCCTCCCGCAATCAGCACCATGCCGTTATTCAGCAGCGTCGCCGTGTGGTAGTAACGCCCGGTGTTTGGGCTGCCCGTCAAAACAAAACCCGCGGGCCGCACGGTCAGCGTGGCGGAACCGCTGAAGAACCCGTCGGTTGCCGTGATGGTCACGGTTCCCGGCGCGATCGCCAGGGCCGTCCCGGCATTGCTGACATCGTTGCTGACCTGCGCCACGGTTGGATCCGATGAGCTCCACGTCGCTAAGGCGAGTTGCTCGATGTTGCCGTTGCTGAGCAAACCTGAGGCAATGAACTGCTGCGTTGTCCCTGGGGATAACGTGGCTTGAAAAGGGGCGACGATAAGCACCGAAGTCAGGTTCGGCGGACTCAGCGTGGCGGGTTGGTACAGTTCCGCACTGGCCAGGGACGAAACGTCGCTCGAGGTAGCGCCGCCTGCAATCAGCACCGTTCCGTCATTCAACAGCGTTGCCGTGTGCAGTGCGCGCGCAGCGTTCAGGCTGCCGGTGGAGGAGAAGGTCCCGGACAGTGGATCGTACAGCTCGGCACTGGCCAAGACAGCGCCGCCGCCTATTTCCCCGCCCGCAATCAGCACCATGCCGGCATTGAGCATCGTTGCCGTCGGGAGCGCGCGCACAGCGTTCAGGCTGCCCGTGGTGGCGAAGGTCCCGGTCGCTGGATTGTACAGCTCCGCACTGGCCAGGACACTGCTAGCGCTGGTCCCTCCTGCAATCAGCACCATGCCGTTATTCAACATCGCCGCCGTGTGGGACGCACGCCCAGTGTTCAGGCTGCCGGTCGACGGAAAGCGTTCGGTCCGGGGCTCGGCAGTCGACCCCGTGCGCCCGGCGTAGGCCGAGGGAAAGGAGGGTTGG
>VFSW01013908.1_pt1 | contig 11162 bp, 12 predicted proteins | sample 5358111 | NCBI WGS metagenome assembly VFSW01 (sample SAMN11554181, study PRJNA540505) | mine drainage metagenome | isolation source: sediment from site ElyBrook_90M | place: USA: Ely Copper Mine, Vershire, VT | collected 2017
AGGGCTGGACGTAGTTTAGCCGAGTAGGTATGAACTGTCAAATCAATTATGTATTTCCGCTTCAAGGCCGACCTCAAAGCGGACATCTGAACAATCGGCTTATCTTAGCGAACGGCGACTTCAAGATAAATTTCCCCATACATAAACAAATCCTTATTTATCGGAGAGCGGCTATCCAATGGGCTAAACACAAAGACACGAAGGCGCAAAGCCACAAAAACCTTTGAGTCTTCGAGCCTTTGTGACTTAGTGTTTAAAAAAGGCTCAGTCTCTTTCACCATTCCTGTTTTTGATCGGCTGCAAAACGACGATTGGAATATGGCGCGAAGTCATCTTCTGGTAATCCAAATACGGCGCGTGACGTTCCGTGGCGAACTTCCACAAGCGATCATATTCTTCGCCCTGCGCCTCCTAAGTTTGGACTTCGATTCTCTTTCCTTTGATTTCAATCGCGGCGCGCGGTTGTTTGCGTAAATTCAACAACCAATCAGCATCCTTGTCCTTTCCCCAATTCGATGCGACGATCAGATACTTGCCTTCATAATCGAAATACGCGATCGGGATGGCTCGCTCGATTCCCGACTTGCGCCCGATGGTGTGCAGAATCAAAATAGTCTGCGTGCCAAGTTTGCCCCCAATCCGTCCGCGGCTGACGCGGATGAGAAAAGCATTAATTGCCATGAACCATTTGATGAAGATGTCTTTCATTCAATCTCTTTCCTGCAATTGGTGATTGCAAACAAATAGAAGAGAAAAACAAGCGTTAGAAAGTCTAAGGATTATATACAATACCAACGTCTTGTGTGCCATCAGGGCGCGTTTTAACTGAATTTGTTGCAAAAACGGAGGTCCAGGTCGTTTCTGACATAATCTGTTGGTCTTCACGGGTTAAAATATTTCCGCCTATTGAAAATATCATATTTCTTTTCTGAAAATCCGTAAGCGTCCGGATATCACCTTTAAACGCAATCTTGCCGTGAATACCCTCCGCATCAACTCCCGTCACTATTGATAAATAAGTTAAACCATCTAGATCTGTCCACTGGGTGACACCTTTTCCCATTAACTGCTCTAAATCCGAAAATCCGACTACCTCAGTTATAATACTGGTCATATCATTCAATTTCACCGAGACTTTTTCTCCCGTTGACGTGATAAGTGACAGATATACAGAGCCGCCATTCATGCCCAGCATATCCATTTGTAATTGCGCCATATTCGGTTCCTTAACGCGCGCCTGAAGCGCCGCGATAGCTTCAGCTGTTACTGGTGGCAAATCATTGTCACTGGTGCTATCAGTATGAGATAACGATACCAAGTCTTGCCCTCCCTGTGCGCTTGAACTAATGAGAATTTTATAAGAGAGATAATTCTTTGCTGTTAAATCAATTAATGGAAATGTGCCTAATGGCCGCAACCATAATTTTTCCTTCGAATCCCATGTATAGTGATAATCGACTCCTTTTTCCGACGTATCCAGATAATACGTTCCATTTTCATAACGCGTAAACTCTTTTGGCGCGTTTGGATCAGGAGTTGAAGATGGCTCTATGGCTGACGTCGGTAGAATTGGTGTTGTTGAAGCGACAGTTGGCAGCGAGGTGATTGCAGGCGCAACTTGTGGCGCGGGAGTCGTGCCATTGCCACAGGCCGTTACAACCAGCATAAAGACAATGCACAGGACAATTTGTTTATAGAAATTCATCATTTTATTCTTCCTCCCACTTATTTTACCCCGTCCCAAAATAAGAACTCGGAGATTTTGAAAATCTCCGAGTTCTTCATAGTATTTCCTTTTCCTCATACAGCACCACCCTGTCTTTTTCGATATTCTTCTTACGGCGCGGATTAAGACCTTCTTCGGTTACAAGATCAACTTCACACCCCAATTTTTTCTTCAATTCCTGTTCCAATTTTATAAGCTCAAATAAACCAAGCACTGGCCTTTTACCCGAAGGTCTCAAAGCAACAAGGAGATCGACATCGCTTTCGGCTGTTTCTTCGCCTCGTGCAAACGAGCCAAACACAGAAATCCGTCTGGCGTATGGGAGCAATAATGGAGTGACTTTTGAAGTTAATTCTGCAAATCGATCCATGACGTTAGTTTAACACAAAGATATTATGGTTTTCCAACCAACTTTTTCAACTCTTCTTCACCGATAATCTTTACACCCAAAGATTTTGCCTTTTCAAATTTCGAGCCGGGTTCTTCACCAAGCACCAGATAACTCGTTTTCTTCGAGACACTGTCGGGGACTTTGCCACCGTTCGACTCGATAAATTCTTTCACGCCATCGCGCGTCAAAGTTGGGAGCGTGCCGGTGACAACGAAGGTCAATCCACTCAATGCGCCTTCGGACGAAAGGCCTTTCGCCCCTACATCCAACACCGGCCATAAACCAACAGCCTTTAATTTCTTCAACAGGTTTTTATTCACCGGACGCGCGAACCAGTCCACAATGGCTTCAGCGATGTTTGGACCCACGCCATCGATTTCCTGCAAGTCATCAACACTCGCTTTGGAGAGCGCATCCAAATTTCCAAAGTGACTGGCCAAGTCACGCGCTGAGACTTCGCCCACGCCGCGGATTCCAAGCGCGGTGATCAGGCGCGGTAAAGATTGATTCTTTGACTCGGCAATTGCCGTCAATAAATTATCCGCGATCTTGCCAGGCGGTTCTTTTTCGGTCTTGCGGTCTTTCTTCGTGACCGCATCCAAAATGGATTCACGCGTCAGTGTATAAATATCGGCCACATCCTTGATCGCGCCGGAATCAATTAATTTCTCGACGATCTTGAATCCAAGGCCGTTGATATCCATCGAGCCACGCGAGACAAAATGTTCGATGTTTCGTTGGAGTTGCGCCGGGCAAGCCGCATTAACACAGAACCACGCCACTTCGCCTTCGAAATGTTCGACGGCCTGTCCACAAGCCGGACAAGTTGAGGGTGGCTTATATTTTTTCTCCTTGCCAGTACGCGCATCGACCACCGGGCCGATCACGTACGGAATGACTTCTCCCGCGCGTTTGACCAGCACACGGTCGCCGATGCGAATATCCTTTTCAGCGATGAAGTCGAAATTATGCAGCGTGGCATTGCGGACGATCACGCCGTTGATCTCGACCGCTTCAAGCACGGCCTTTGGCGTCAATACGCCCGTGCGCCCGACTTCCACTTCGATATTCAACAATTTGGTCGTGACTTCGCGCGCCGGGAATTTATAAGCGATCGCGCCGCGCGGGTCTTTGCCAACGAAGCCAAGTTCCGCCGCCAGATTCAGGTCGTCAATTTTGATGACCATGCCATCGGCTTCATACGGCAGTGTGTCGCGACCATCCTTCCAGGTTTCAGTGTAGGCAATGGCCGACTCAAAATCATTGAAGCGTTTGGCGACATCCGTCACAGGAAAACCAAGCGATTTAAGATATTCCAAAATCTCCCATTGCGAGGTTGGAACTTTGCCGCCCTCGGATGCAACGATCTGATACACCAACAGTGTCAGCGGACGCGAAGCGGTCAATGCGGGGTCAAGCTGGCGTAGCGATCCCGCCGCGGTGTTGCGCGGATTGAGATAGGTTTTCTCGCCCGCTTCTTCGAGACGTTTATTCAATTCATCGAACTCTTTGGTCGGGATGAACGCTTCGCCACGCACCACAAAATTTCTGGGCGGCTTCGGGCCTTTCTCATCCACTGGAATCCGCAGGGGAATCGTTCTCACCGTCCGCAAATTCAATGTGATGTCTTCGCCCACTTCCCCATCACCGCGTGTTGCGCCCTGTACAAAAAGTCCATCGCGATAATGCAACACAACCGATAAACCATCTATCTTCGGCTCGACCACAAATTTTGCCAACGCGACTCTTTCATCCAATTTGCGGACACGCTCGAACCAGGCGCGCGCATCATCGGAACCAAATGCGTTTGCGAGACTCAGGATCGGCGCGGGGTGGCGGATTTTGTCGAAACGGTCAGCCGCTTTGGCCCCCGCACGCTGCGTCGGCGAATCCGGCGTGACCCAATCCGGGTGCGCGGCTTCGATTTGTTTTAACTCGTTGAGCAGTTTGTCGTATTCCACATCGCTGATGATGGGCGCGTCGAGCGTGTGATACCGATAATTATGCTGGTTGACTTCAGCTTTGAGTTCTTCGTAACGCGAGCGAAGGGTTTTCGTGTCCATGACCCAATTATAAATCAGCCCGAACGTTTTCATTCGGGCCGGGAATTAATCCTTGAATTTTTTGAAGATTTCGGATGGCGGTCTGGGCATCGGGCGCGTCATGGCGGAAAGGCGCGTTTCGTAAAAAGTCTCCGTGTCGTTCGAAAAAGCCGAGACCTGAAAAAGATGACGCGAGACCAGAACCTTGATAATTTCCCTGGCTTGTTCATTTTCGATTTCAAGGTCTCCCGCAAAGTCTGTGAGCGAGATGCGCCCGATGCGAACCGCGCGAGTCAGCACGGTCCGCAGAGGCTCGGAGAAGACCACCACATCCGATGGATGGATATCTCCCTTGCCAGCTTTGACTTCTTCCAAAGTGCGTTTGAATTGATCTTTGTTCACCGGCTACAACCTCTTATCTGCGAATGCTTTCAATCCAACAGTGACTGAACTAATAATCACAACAAACCGATTATAGTCCAGCAAAATTGAAATTTCAAAAAATTACTTTTTTGGAAGCCCTGATATACTTCGCTGCATGAACGAACGCATTGGCATCTTCGGCGGGACATTCGATCCGCCTCATCTCGGACACTTGATCCTGGCATCCGAGGCCCGCATCCAACTCGATCTGACGCGCCTGCTCTTCGTGCTGACTCCCACGCCGCCGCATAAACTCAACCAATCCATCAGTTCCATCGAAGACAGGCTGGCGATGCTCAAACTGGCACTGGCAGATGAACCAAGCTTCGAGCTTTCGACAACCGAAATGGAACGCCCCGGTCCGCACTACACGCTGGGCACACTTCAATTGCTGGCGGATAAAAATCCGGGCGCAGACTTGATCCTTTTGCTGGGCGGCGACTCACTGCACGACCTGCCCACCTGGCATCGTCCCGCGGACCTGGTGGCAGCCTGCCGTCAAATCGGCGTGATCCGCCGCCCCGGCGACTCAGTGGAACTATCCGCGTTGGAGAGGCAGATTCCGGGCATCACGGACAAGGTCCGGTTCGTGGAAGCGCCCCTGCTTGAAATCGCATCACGCGAGATCCGTCGGCGCGCACCCAGTGGATTGCCGTTCCGTTATTATCTGCTCCCATCTGTTTATCGTTACGTCCTCGAACACAAGCTGTACCAAAAGCCATAAAGCGTGTTCGTTGCACGAATCATTGAACGGGGCTATAATACCGCCTGCAATTCGGGGCGTGGCGCAGTCCGGCTAGCGCGCTTGCATGGGGTGCAAGAGGTCGGAGGTTCAAATCCTCTCGCCCCGACAAAAAGACTCCAACCATTGGAGTCTTTTTTCTTTTATGTGACGGCGTTAGAGTGCTGTCACATTTTTCATTAAGTTGTTCCTGTTATAATTTTCAGAAATCATTCAGGCTTCGGAGATTCATGAATCAAGTCCGGCAATTTTTCAATGTTCCCAACGCTCCCCGCAACTGGTTTTGGAAATCAATCCTGTTCCCGTTCCTTGTGACGCGTTCCCTGTGGGTGCTGGTCGCTTATTTTGCCGTGGGGAATTACATGCCCAATCCGGGCTATGAAACCTATTTCAAGAGAGGCTATTTTCTCACGCGCATTTTCCCTTTCGACATTTTTGCCCGCTGGGATTCACGCTGGTATTTCTCGATTATCAAAGATGGATATCAGGCTCCCACTCAGTGGGGAATATCTTATAGTAACATGGCATTCTTTCCGCTTTATCCGTATCTGGTCAAGAGTCTGGGATGGTTCGGATTGGACTTGTCGAACGGCTACTATATTCTCATCGGACTTATACTTTCAAATCTTTGTTTTCTGGCATCCGCAGTACTTCTTTATAAGTTGATCATAGGACCGTTTGGATTCCGTCAGGTAGCGGCTCAACGCGCACTTGTGCTATTGATCGTCTTCCCAGCCAGTTTCTTCCTTTCGAGCTTTTACCCTGAAAGCCTGTTCCTGTTCCTGACCCTGGCCGCATTCACTCTGGCTCTGCAAGAGAAGTGGCCGTTGGCTGGAGTCTGCATGGCGCTGGCAGTGCTTGCCCGTCCCCAAGGCGTTGTGCTTGTGTTTGCGCTCGCGTGGCTGTACATGGAGAAAAGACACTGGAGACTGCAGGACATTCGCCTAAACTTATTATGGTTTGCGCTGGCTCCAGTTGCTTTGCTATTACATTTTTACACTCTATATCGTAAATCCGGCCATGTGTTCGCATACTTCGATGCGACTGCAGCCTGGGGCGGAGTTCAGGCCAGCATTTTCCAGAATCCCCTGCAAAATTTGCAGGGACCTTCCCTGGACGTATTCAAGATCGATCTGATCCTGATCATTCTTTTTCTGGGATGCAGTATCTACATGTTATGGAAATGGCCGGTAAAGGCATACGGTGTCTTCGCTTTGATCATGTGCATCATGCCTCTGGCAACCGGCCTATTGGTTTCGCTCTCGCGCGAACTGATCGTTATTTTCCCAGTCTTCATCCTGCTCGGCGAAAAGCTCAAACGCCGCGAAGGATATATCTTTCTCATGGCTGTCTGGTTCGCGCTGCAAATCATCTATTTTGCAGGCTGGGTTAATTATTATTGGATTGCTTAATACGGATATTGAATAATCCGCTAATTTAATTTAAAGCTCATGGATGAAAACATTCCAACCATTCCCACAAATAGAAACGCCATTATTAGCCTGTCTTCCGCAATTCTGATGGTGATCTCTTTTTGTATTGGGATCGCGCCCATCCCGTTGACCGGATTGGTTTGTTATCCGGTCAGCGCAGCGTTGGGAATCGCAGCCTTATCAACCGGGTTGGTCTCGCTTCGTCAGATCCGCGCCAGTGGCGAGAAAGGCCGCACACTTGCTCTCTTCGGCGCATGGGTTGGCGGACTGGCAATGCTGGCCGGTCTGTGTATACTCACGGCGGGAATTTTATTATTTCCAGAGGTCAAACAGTTTATTCAACAAACCATAAAGTAAAAAACAGCAAACCATCATCATCTACGAAATATAATTTGGCTTCGAGTCTATATTCAGAGACGCCCGACATAACCCGCGAATTGTCCCTACTTGTCAATCCTCCCTGCCTCGGTTATCCTTGTCTGCGGGAGTGGTTAGGTCCCGGTGGGTCTCCTGGTCTTCAAAACCTGAGGCGGGTCGCGTTGCGGGCCGCGGTGGGTTCGACTCCCATCCACTCCCGCCTATTTTTTCCCATTCAATAAAGGTATCTTATGTTCCCAGAAATCGAAATCCTAAACAACCTTGTCTCACGTGTCTTTCACATTGACGATTTAACCACCGGCGATCCACAAAAGGGAGTGCTCGTGCGTTATCGCGGTCATCTGATCCCGGAGGATACTGTCGCGGCATATGACCAATTGGCGGATTCGATGAAACAATACAACATCACGCCGCTTTTCCGTTTGGAAAATAATCAGCAGCTTGTATATCTTGCCCCGAGCAAACCTGCTCCAAAACCAACGCGGGTCTCGGTCAATATTATTTTATTCATCCTGACCGTGTTGAGCGTAATGATCGCAGGCGCGCAACCCGCAGGCCCCATACCGAACGACACACTCGGACAAATATTGGTTCTCTTGAAAAGCATATTGACAGGCTGGCCTTTTGCACTAAGCCTGCTTGGGATTCTGCTGGCGCATGAGCTGGGTCATTATTTTATGAGCCGCCATCACAAGACCGCCGCCACCTTGCCGTATTTCATCCCCATGCCTTTCAGTCCGCTCGGAACAATGGGCGCGGCCATCTTGATGCAAGGCACGCCCAAGAATAAACGCGTGCTGTTCGATATCGGTGTGGCTGGGCCGCTGGCAGGAATGGTGATTGCCATTCCAGTATTATTCATTGGATTGGCTCTTTCTTCATTGAGTACGATCCAGCCCGTCAATGGCGCGGTCTCGCTCGAAGGCAACTCCGTGTTGTACCTGTTGGCAAAGTTCATTATGTTCGGAAAACTTTTGCCTGCCCCGCTTGGCCTAAGTGGGACTCCGCTCATACTTCACTGGCTGCGATTCTTCTTCACGGGTCAGCCTGTGCCACTCGGTGGCTTGGATGTGTTCATTCATCCGGTGGCATTCGCGGGTTGGGCCGGATTGCTCGTGACCATGCTCAACCTGATCCCGGCTGGTACGCTGGATGGTGGGCATGTCGTCTACGCGCTGTTTGGCGAGAAGGCTGGCAAGGCTTTCCCGTTCATCTTTGGAGCGCTCGTTCTGCTGGGCGTGTTCTGGACCGGCTGGTGGATATGGGCAGTGCTTTTGCTCTGGCTCGGACGCGTTCATGCCCAACCGCTCGACCAGATCACCCAGCTTGATACACGCCGCCGCTGGATTGCCGTGCTGGTTATTATCATCTTCATCCTGACATTCAGTCCGGTTCCATTCATGGTCTTCAATGTATGAGGAAGATCCATCGCTGGCTTGGGCTTTTTATAGTTTTTACTTTTGCAATCTCTTCATGCCAGACATCATCCGCTAATTTAACGGCAACGCCGTCAGCGCAAAGTACGGGAACGCCGTCAGTCACTTCCACGCCTGATACAGGGAGTCCGCTTGGGGTTAAGGAAGAAGCGCTCAAAGGTTTGACGATCCAAGTTTGGGATCCATGGTTCGGCGTCGAATCGAGTCTATTCGAGTCACAGGTCAACGAATTCAATCAAACAAACCAGTGGGGCATCACCGTTCAAGTCACGAGCCAGATCACTTACGGACAACTTTACGACGCCACCACTGCGGCCCTGCCAACAGCAAACAGACCGCAATTGGTGGTCGCGCTGCCTGAGCAAGCACTCGGATGGAATGCGAATGATTATGTGGTTGACCTGACTCCGTACATCAACGACTCCATGTATGGCTTGAGCAATTCAGACATAAAAGATTTTCCACCCGTCTTCCTGGCTCAAGACACATCCAACGGAAAAATCCTCGGGATGCCCGCCGAACGTTCGGCCCGCTTCCTGTTTTACAACGCCAGTTGGGCAAACCAACTTGGATTTAATGCGGCGCCTAAAACCGCGGACGATTTCCGCCAACAGGCCTGCCGCGCGCATCAATTCATGTTGACGGATACCACACGCAGCAATGACGCCCAAGGCGGTTGGCTGGTGGATACTGACTCAATGACCGCGCTCTCCTGGCTGACAGCTTTCGGCGGTGGCGTGCTCGAAGGCAATGGCTATCATTTTTTGACTCCCCAAAATATTGCCGCACTGACTTTCGTCAAACAACTTTACGATGACGGTTGCGCATGGTCGGCGCCAGCCGATACAAATTTGCCCGATACTTTTGCGGCGCGCAAGGCGCTGTTCGCGACAGCAAGTCTCGAAGAACTGCCCAGCTACGCGCGCAGCATGGCAACTGCAAGCAACAGCGATCAATGGACTGTCTTGAGTTTTCCCGGCGATACGCAAAGTTCATTGATCATCTATGGATCATCTTTCGTTGTTTTGAAATCCACGCCGGAGCAACAACTGGCTTCATGGCTCTTCATGCGTTGGATGCTCGCGCCGGAACAGCAGGCCAAATGGGTCGAGAGCACTGGTCTCTTTCCGCTGCGGACATCCTCGCTCAGTTTGCTTAACGATTACAAGAATAGTCATCCACAATGGGCCGCAGCCATTGCGTTGATTCCCCAAGGACAGATTCAGCCACAATTGGCCTCGTGGCGCACAGTCCGCGTGATGTTGGGCGACGGTTTCGATAACATGTTCCGCACCAACACGTCTGCCGGACGCGTGGCTGGAATTCTGGCGATCATGGAATCGACTGCGCACGATTTGAGCAAATAAAATGTACCCGCGTTACACCATTCCTTCTGATGTGATCGCGGGACTCATGCGCGATACAATCTTATTGCGTCATCGCATCTTTCGGGACGATGCGTTGGCCGCCGTTTCGCAGCTTGATCCACCCCTAAAAATTCTTCATCAAGAAAACATACCGCAAAGCGGGCCATGCGTCATCACGGTCAATCATTATTACCGGCCTGATTTCTTCGCACCCTGGTTCGCATTTGCAATTTCTGGTGTGGTGCCGATAAACATGCATTGGATCGTGACCGGCGAATTAACCTATCCGGGCAAATGGTATGCGCCAATTGGAATGATGCTCTCGCATTTCGCGCTGCACCGCATCGGACGCGTTTATGATTTCACGCCTATGCCTCCCATGCCGCCGCGTGCGCGTGATGTGGAAGCGCGCGCTGCTTCTGTGCGAACTGTATTGGAATATGTCAGGCACGAAAAGAATCCGATCATCGGTCTCGCGCCCGAAGGCGGTGATCAGGTCGGTGGGGTTTTAACGATGCCCGCTTCAGGCGTGGGACGATTCGCTTTATTGCTCGCCGCTCAAGGTCTGAGGCTTGTGCCAGTCGGCGCTTATGAATCCAATGGGGAATTTTGTCTACAGTTCGGGGAATCTTACGAATTAAAAATTTCACAAAATTTATCGGTGGATAAAAAAGATTCCGCCGCATCAAAAATCATCATGGAAAATATCGCGCGCTTATTACCTATCCATTTGCGCGGGGAATTTAATTAGCCCGTTGTTGGCGCACGCCGATCAAACTGACTGCGCTTAGAGCAAAGAGAATCGCATAACTTGCAAAGACCGCAAAATATCCCAGGCCGGGTTGATAGCCATTTAAATAATCGGCGATGAGTCCGCCGATGCCCGCGCCAACAATTCCCGAACCTGCGCCAGCCAAATTCGAAACGCCGAGATAGCGCCCCGCTTCTGCTGAAGGAACAAGGTCGGTGCCCAGCGCCCAATTAGCCGTCATGAATAATCCAGTGGCGAGGCCGATGATAATTCCAGCAAAATAAACCATAAAAATATTGGGAACAAAGATCGTGCTCAACAAAATAAAATTTCCAATTGCTGCGATAATGCCACTGATGCCAACCAAACGTTTGCGTCCGATACGATCCGCAAGCCAGCCGCTTGCCAAAGCAGTGATCAAAATAAAAATACCGATCACCGTTGTTAAGTTGCCGGTCAGCACGGAAGAATCT
>VFSW01013909.1_pt1 | contig 11161 bp, 10 predicted proteins | sample 5358111 | NCBI WGS metagenome assembly VFSW01 (sample SAMN11554181, study PRJNA540505) | mine drainage metagenome | isolation source: sediment from site ElyBrook_90M | place: USA: Ely Copper Mine, Vershire, VT | collected 2017
CTTCTCGGCGACGTCGTCCATGCAGTTCAGCTCGTGCGCCATGGCCTTCGAGTGGGAGTAACCGGCGGGATCACCGGGCCGACCGAAGTCGTTCGGATCGTCGCCGGGATCCTCGGGAACGATGGCGATGGTCCCCGTCGGCGCCCCTGCCGCGGACGACGCGCCGCCGGGGGGAAGGGCGCACGCCGCGGAAGCGGAAGCGGACGCGAACAGCAGGCACGCCAGGACCCGGGGCGTTGTCATCGGCCGCGAGCGTATACTCGTTTCCAGTTGGATCTCGCCCCCCTCGCCCTGTCGCTGCAGATCGCCACGGCCGCGACGCTCATCGCGGCCCTCGCGGGGATCGGCCTCGCGACGCTGCTGGCCAACGTCCGCTTTCCGGGTCGGGACCTCATCGAGGTCGTGGTGACGGCGCCCATCGTGCTGCCGCCCACGGTCCTCGGTTACTACCTCCTGGTCGCCGTGGGTCGCCGCAGCGTCCTCGGAGCCGCGTGGGAGGCCGTGTTCGGCTCGCCCATCGTCTTCACGCGCACGGGGGCGGTGCTGGCGGCGACCGTGGGCGCGCTGCCGCTCGTCGTGAAGAGCGGGCGCGCCGCACTCGAGAGCGTCGACGTCACGCTCGTACGGGCCGCGCGGACGCTCGGGGCCAGCCCGGCCCGCGCGTTTCTCACGGTGCAGCTGCCGCTCGCGGCGCGGGGCATCCTGGCCGCGCTCATGCTGGCGTTCGCGCGGTCGCTCGGCGACTTCGGCATCACGCTGATGGTCGCGGGCGACATCCCCGGCGAGACCCAGACCGCGTCGCTCGCCATCTACGACGCCATCCAGGAGCATCGCGAGGGCGCGGCGCTCGCGATGGTCGTGGCGCTCACGGCCATCGCCGTCGCGATCCTCTACACGGTGAACAAGCTCACGGCGGCCCCGGGCGATGGTCGCTGAGCTCGCGCCCCGCACCTTGCACGTGCGGGCGCGCCTGCACCCCGCCTCGAGCTTCGCGCTCGACGTCGACTTCACGGCGCCGCCGGGGGTCACGGTGCTCTTCGGCCCGTCGGGCAGCGGAAAGAGCACCACGCTCGCGGCCATCGCCGGGCTCGCGAGGCCTGCCGCGGGCCGCATCGCGCTCGGCGACACGGCATGGTTCGACTCCGACGGGCAGATCGACGTCGCCGTGCACCGGCGCCGCGTCGCCTACGTCTTCCAGTCGCTGGCGCTGTTCCCGCACCTGAGCGCCGTGCACAACGTCGCCTACGGCATGCCGCGCGAGCTCGACCGGCAGGCCCGGACCGGCAAGGCGCTGTCGCTGCTCGAGCGGTTCCACGTCGCGCACCTCGCTCACCGCAGGCCGCCGACGTTCTCCGGTGGAGAGGCCCAGCGCGTCGCCCTGGCCCGCGCGCTGGCCTCCGATCCGCACGTCATCCTGCTCGACGAGCCGTTCAGCGCCCTCGACCGCGACCTTCGCCTCGAGCTGATCACCGAGCTGCGCGACACGCTGCGCGACCTCGGGGCGCCTGTCGTGTTCGTGACGCACCACCGGCAGGAGGCGCGAGCCCTCGGCGAGCGGCTCGTGGTGCTGGCGAAGGGACGCGTCGAGCGCGTGGGCAGCGTGGACGAGCTGGAGCTGGCGCGGGACGAGTGAGAGCGTCAGCCGCCGAGCGCGCCGTCGCTCGCGCCGCCGTCGCCGGACGAGGTCCCGCCCGGACCGGAGCCCGAGCCGCTGGACGAGCCGCCGCTGCTGCCGCTGGACGAGCCGCTGCCGCCGCCCGAGTCCCCGTTGCAGATGCACTCCCCCTCGCGCCCGTTCGAGTCGCACTGCGCCTGGCCCGTCAGGCTGCCGTTGCACGAGCACACGACCATGCTGCCCGCCGGGCACGACACCCCGGCCGCCTGGTTGCTGCAACCGACGTGGGCCCCGAGAGCGAGCGCCGCCGCCACCAACCCAGCCAGCCCCGCGACGCGCCACATGAGTCGAGGTTACCACGACGGCTCCGCGTGCAAGCCAGCCCCAGGTGAGCGATGATCCCCGCAGCCGCGTCATGCCTGCCCCCGCATCCGCCCCCCCCCTCGCAGCGGCGGGCTCCGCTGACCGGATCCTCGGCGTCGACGCCGAGCCGGACCTGCGCCAGCTGGTGACCTTCAACCTGCGCGAGGCCGGCTTCGAGGTCGACGCCGTGGGCAGCGGTCAGGCCGGGCTCGCGCTCGCGACCAAGACCAGGCCTGCGGTCATCGTGCTCGACCTCATGCTCCCCGACGTCCCGGGCACCGAGGTGTGCCGCCAGGTGCGCGCCGATGCCGTGCTCGGCGACAGCGCGGTGCTGATGCTCACGGCGCGCGGCGACGAGTACGACCGATTGCTGGGCTTCGAGGTCGGCGCCGACGACTACGTCGTCAAGCCGTTCAGCGTGCGCGAGCTGGTCATGCGCGTGAGAGCCCTGGCGCGGCGAACGGCCGAGCGCCGCGCGGCGCGCGCGGCCACGGGAGGCGCCCGGCGGCTGCGCTGGAAGGGGCTCGAGCTCGATCCCGTCCGCCACCGCGTCACGCTCGACGGCGTCGAGCTGCAGCTGCGGCCGCTGGAGTTCAAGCTGCTGCAGGTGCTGCTCGAGAACCCGGGGCGGGTGCTCTCCCGCGGCCAGCTGCTCGAGGAGGTGTGGGGCATGTCGGGGGACGCCGCCTCGCGCACGGTCGACACGCACGTACGGCGGCTGCGGGAGCGGCTCGACAGGTACGGCGAGGCCGTCGAGACGGTGCACGGCTTCGGCTACCGCCTCAAGGAAACCTGAGGGGCGAGCGATGAGCGAGGAAGAACTCACCGCACGCGCCCGGAGCCGGGTCGGCACCACGCTGAAGAACAAGTACCACCTCGACGCGCTGCTCGGGGTGGGCGGAATGGCGAGCGTCTACCGCGCGACCCACCGCAACCGCGCGCAGCTGGCGGTGAAGGTGCTGCACCCCGAGCTCAGCCAGCGACCCGACGTGCGCGCCCGCTTCGTTCGCGAGGGCTACGCGGCCAACTCGGTGGGGCATCCCGGCGTGGTGCTCGTGGTCGACGACGACGTCGCGGAGGACGGCTCGGCGTTCCTGGTGATGGAGCTGCTCGACGGCCTGAGCGTCGAGGAGATCGGCGCGATGTTCCCAGGGGGCGTCGCGCCGGAGGTCGGCGTCGCGATCGTGCACCAGCTGCTCGAGGTTCTCGACGCGGCGCACGCCGCGGGCATCGTGCACCGCGACATCAAGCCGGCGAACCTGCTGGTCACGCGCGACGGCACGGTCAAGGTCCTCGACTTCGGCATCGCGCGCGTGCTCGAGGCCACGGGCGGGAGCGCGCTCGCGACGGGCGCCGGGGTTCCGATGGGGACGCCGGCGTACATGTCGCCCGAGCAGGCGCTCGGGCGATCGAACGAGGTCGACGCACGCACGGACGTGTGGGCGGCGGGCGCGACGCTGTTCACGCTGCTCAGCGGGAAGCTGGTGCACGAGCTGGGCGCGGTCTCGGGTACGGAGATGCTGGTGCACGCCGCGACGCGGCCGGCTTCACCGCTCGCGTCGGTGGCGCCCTCCGTGCCGGCCGCCGTCGCGGCCGTGGTCGATCGGGCCCTCGCCTTCGACCGGGAGGCTCGCTGGCCGACCGCGCGCGCGATGGCGGACGCCCTCGCGGCGGGTGGCGTCCCGTCGAAGGGTGTCCTCGCCGCGATGGTTCCGCCGCGCTCGACCACGTCCCTGCGGGACGTGAGCGCCGCCTCGTCGTCGCTCGCGAGCGCGCCCACGGTGAGCGCGTCCGATCCCCCGCAGCTTCCGGCGCGCCCTGCCGCCGGGACCACGGTCCCGGTGGCGAGCTCGCGTTCGCCGGTGATCGTGCAGGCGCGCAGGACGTGGCTGGCTCTGGGTGGGGTCCTCGTCGTGCTCGCGGGGGCCGGCGTGTCGTGGCGGCTGCTTCGACCGGGCCACGTGCCAGCCCCCGCGGCTCCGGCGTCGGCCTCCGCCTCCACTCCCTTCGCGGTGGAGGGACCGCCTCTGGTCCTCATCCCCGGCTTCGAGAACAAGACGACCGACCCGATGTTCGACGGGGTCCTCGAGCTGATGATGGAGACTGCGCTGGCGAAATCGCAGAAGATCTACCCGCTCGCCGGGCCCTCGCTGCGGGCGCTTCTCCAGGAGCACGCCCCCGAAGCCGCGACCAGCAAGGAAAGCGCGGGCAGCGTCATCGCGGAGCGTACGAAGCGACCGGTCGTGACGCTGCAGGGCTCGGTGGGCTCCGAGGGCGCGGGGTACGTCATCACGATGACGGGCACCGACGGGGCGTCCGGCGCGACGATCTTCGACGAGACGAAGCACGCTCCGAGCGCCGACCGCGTCGGCCCCACCGTCGCCGGCATGGCGTGCGACATGCGGGCCGCCCTGCACGACACCCCGTGCGACGAGCTGTCCCGCGTGCACACGGGCATGAGCGACTCGATCCAGGCGGACCACGAGTTCGTGCTCGGACGCGGGGCGCAGTCGTCCGGGCGCCTGGCCGATTCCGTCCCGGCCTTCCAGCGCGCGATCGAGATCGATCCGGACTTCACGAAGGACCGCATATCGCTCGGGCTCGCGCTCTGGAACACGGGCCGGGACAGCGAGGGGCAGGTGCAGCTCGATCGCGCGATGGCCCGGCGCGACCTGCTCTCGGAGCGCGAGGCCGCGCAGCTCGACTCGATCTACCACCTTCTGCGCGACGACTTCGCGGCGGCCATCTCCGACTACCACCAGATACTGACGCGCTGGCCGGCCGACACGCGCTTCCGCAGCAACCTGGCCGCCACGTACTACCAGCGGGGCGAGTACCCACGGGCGCTCGAGGCCGGGCTGCGCGCCGCCCGCGAGCACCCGCACCTGGTCATCACGCGATCGAACGTCGTCTGCTACTACCTCGCCACGGGAGACCTCGAGCAGGTGGTCGGCGAGGCGCGCGACGTGATCGAGGCGTTTCCGCATCCACCCTCGTTCGCGTACGCATTCGGAGCGGCGGCCAGCGCGATGCTCGGCCGGGAGAGCGCCGCGACGGCGCTGCACGCGAAGCTGGAGAAGTCCGACGCGGCCGCCGCCGTCACGGTCCTCGCGGACTTCGCGCTCTCCCAGGGCCGCCTCGCCGACGCGGTCTCGGCCTTGAAGGCCGGCATCACGGCCGATGAGGCGCAGAAGGCGACGGCGGCGGCGCAGTCGAAGTGGGCGATGCTGGCGGAGGCGCTGCTGCGGCAAGGTAACCTCGCCGCCGCGCGCGAGGCGGCGGGTCACGCGGCGGAGTCGCCGGAGATGATCCAGCAGCTCCGGGCCGCCCGGGTCCTCGCGGCCGCCGGAAAGCCAGACCAGGCCGAGGCGCTCGCGAAGAAGATCGCCTCGCGCCCGGGGGAGAGGGCTCCGCTGCTCGCGCGCCTCGCGACCGCGGACGCCCAGGTGGCCCGCCGGCAGGCGTCGCAGTCGGTCACGACGCTCGGAACGATCGGCACGACGTCCGGAGCGTGGCTGGCGCGCGCCGACCTGGGGATCGCCGACTTCGCGGCCGGTGCGTACGAGGACGCCGAGCGCGAGCTCGGGCTCTGCGTGCAGCTGCGAGGGGTCGGCGCGGCCACGTTCTACGACGACACGACGACCCTGCGATACCTGCCGGCGGCATACTACTGGCTCGCGCGCGCGAAAGACGCGCTCCACCGTCCCGACCGGGCGGCCGCGTACGCCGCGTTCCTCGCCCTCGAGCCCGCGGCTCAGGACGATCCCCTCGTGCGCGACGCGCAGCAGCGGAGCAAGCGGAACTGACCCACCGAGGCGCCGTCGACGGGGTGCACGCCGACGAAGCGCCCGGTTCGAAGGCGTGCGACAATCGCGCCGTGCGATCCGCGCGCTTCCTCTGGCCCGCCGTGCGCGTTGCCTCTCTGGTCGGGGGGGTCGGGGTCGTGGGCGGCGTCGACGAGCCGCCGCCCCTGCCGCCTCCCGTGCCCATCGCGGCCGTGATCCGCCCCGACGAGCTTCACCTGTCCGACATCGTGCAGCTGACGTTCGGCGGCGAGAACACCACGAACCGCTGGTCGTGGGCCAGCAAGCAGGTCGTGCTCCAGACGTACGGGGGGTCTCCGGGGTGCGAACGGATCGCCCGCGTCGACGCGTTCGCCAGCCCGCCGGCCAGCTCCCCCGTGAAGCTCGGCGAGGGCCCCTCGTTCCTGCCGGGCGACGACTCGGTCGTGTACGCCAGGACCCCGAAGTGCAAGCAACCTCCCAAGGGGCTCGAGGGCAGGTCCCTCGATCCCGACCTCGATCTGTACCGCGCAAAGGCCGACGGGACGGGCGAGACGCGACTGACCGAGACCCCCGGCTACGACGCCGAAGCGAGCGTGTGCGGCAAGGACGGCTCGATCGTCTTCACGTCGATGCGCGACGGCGATCTGGACCTTTACCGGATGGACCCCGACGGCACCAACGTCAAACGCCTCACGGGGACGGCGGGCTACGACGGCGCGGCCGCGGTCGATCCCGACTGCTAGCACATCGTCTGGGGCGCCTCGCGCCCGCGCGGACGCGAGCTCGACGACTACAAGAAGCAGCTCGACGAAAAGCGCCTGGCGCCCGCGACCACCGATCTCTGGGTCGCCAACGCCGACGGCACCGACGCGCGGCAGGTCACCTACACGGACACGATCGTCTCCTCGCCCGCCTGGTATCCGCACGAGCCGCGCGTGGTGTTCTCCTCGGGCAGCGGCTCGGACAGCCCGCGTGACGCGGAGCTGTGGGCCATCGACGTGAGCGGCGCCGCCCTGGAGCGCATCACCACCGCGCCTGGCTTCGACGGCTTCCCGACCTTTTCGCCCGACGGCAAGTGGCTCGCCTTCTCTTCGGCCCGCGCGAGCCTGCTCGGACGCCGCGATCTCAACGTGTTCGTCGCTCGCTGGGGAGGGTCGTCGCGGCGCGTCGAGGAGCGCCCCGCCGACCACCTGCTCGGCGACTCCGCCTGGCTCGCCGACAAGGCGCGCGAGGGCCGCGGCCTGGGCAGCCAGGGGCTGGACGCCGCGGGGGAGTACATCGAGCGCAGCTTCAAGTCCTTCGGGCTGACGCCCATCGACGGCGAGGACTACCGGCAGGAGTTCGACGCGACCACCAAGGTGGTGGCCCAGGCCGAGCTCAAGGTCGGAGGCGGGGCCTTCGATCCTTCGAAGCTGCGAGCCTTCGGCTTCTCTTCGTCGGCCTCGGTCGACGGACCGCTCGCGTACGTCGGCTCGAACGACGACTTCGCCAGGCTCGACGTGAAGGGCAAGATCGTCGTCGTGCGCCAGCAGGGGCGATGGAGCCTCAGCTACACGGCGTGGCTGGCGCACAGTCGCGGCGCGGTCGGCCTGGTCGTCGCCGCCGACGGCACCCCCTCGGAGCCGAAACCCGAGAGCAGCCAGGGGATCGCCGCCGTGATGATCGCAGGCGACGTGGCCCGGCCGCTCGTCGCCATGCTCGAGCACGGAGCTCACCCTCCGGCCCACCTGGCGGTCACCCTGGCGCCCGAGACGGCGCAGGAGTTCAACGTCGTGGGCAAGTACCCCTCGTCCGCGCCGCCCGACCAGAAGCTGCCGGGCTTCGTCGTCCTGGCCGCGCACTACGACGGTCCCGGTCCGGCCAGCCCCGGGGCCAACGGCAACGCGTCGGGAACCGCGGCGCTGCTGCAGGTGGCTCGTACGCTCGCGGACAAGAAGCCGGCGCTGCGCCGCGATGTCGTGCTCGTGGCCCTGTCCGGGGAGGAGGCGGGCGCCGCCGGGGCCGATGCGTTCGTGAAGCACCCTCCGGGGGGCCTCGCGACGAAGGACATCGTGGCGATGGTGAACCTCGACATGGTCGGCCGGCTCCGCGACAACACGGTACAGGTCTTCGGCGAAGACACGGCGACGCAGTGGCCCGACCTCGTCTCCGGGGCGTGCCTCACCGCCCGGCTCGACTGCGTGCGGGCGACCTCGGGCGGCTTCGGCGCCAGGGATCAGGACGTGTTCTACCAGGCGGGCGCGCCCGTCGTGCACCTCTTCACAGGAGTGAGCGCCGACCACCGCCAGCCCACCGACACGGCCGACAGGCTCAACGCCGGCGGCATGGCGCAGGTCGCGCGCGCCGCGCTCGAGCTGGTGCAAGACGTGGCCGATCTCGGCAGTCACCTCGAATACCAGAAGCTCACCGGGGCCATCGAGAGCGACCAGCCCGAGTTCACGGTGTCGCTCGGCACCATCCCCGACCGTGCCGGTCCTCCGAACGGCCAGAAGGGCATGCTGCTCGCGGGCGTTCGCCCGGGCGGCGCCGCCGACAAGGCCGGTCTCAAGAAGGGCGACATCATGGTGCTCCTCGGCGGGCACGTCATCGGTCAGGTCGAGGACGTGATGTTCGTGCTGACGGACGCCAAGCCGGGCGCCACGCTCCCGGCTGTGGTCCTCCGCGATGGCAAGGAGATGAAGGTCGACCTGGTCCTCGAGGCCGTCCGCTGACCGGCTCGATCGCCCGGCGATGATCCGCGTCCGCAACCTGCGCAAGCACTACCAGGTGCACGAACGCGAACCGGGCGGCCTGGCAGCCTTCCGCTCGCTCTTCCACAGGAAGTACAAGACCGTCGCGGCGGTCGACGGCATCGACCTCGACATCGCGGCCGGCGAGCGCGTGGGGTTCCTGGGGCCCAACGGCGCGGGGAAGACGACGACGCTGAAAGTCCTCTCGGGTCTGCTCCACCCCACCGGCGGCGAGGTGGCCGTCGACGGGCACGAGCCCCGCCGCAGGGAGGACGCGTTTCTGAAGAAGATCATGCTCGTGCTCGGTCAGAAGCAGCAGCTGCTGTGGGACCTGCCGCCGAGCGACACCTTCGAGCTGAACCGCGCCGTGTACGACGTGCCGCGCGCGCAGTTCGAAGAGACGATGCGGGAGCTGAGCGAGCTGCTGGAGCTCGGCGATCTGGTGAAGAAGCCAGCCCGGACGCTGTCGCTGGGTGAACGGATGAAGTGCGAGCTGGCCGCGGCGCTCGTCCACCGACCGCGCGTGCTGTTCCTCGACGAGCCGACGATAGGGCTCGACGTGTCGATGCAGGCCACGGTGCGCGGCTTCATCGAGCGGTACAACTCCCGCTACGACGCGACCATCCTGCTGACGAGCCACTACATGGAGGACGTGCAGCGGCTCTGCCCGCGCGTCATCGTCGTCGACAAGGGCAAGCTGGTCTACGACGGCGCGCTCGAGCAGCTCGTGACCAGGATCCGGCCGGACAAGCGCGTGGTGCTGCGCTTCTCGCGCCCCGTCGACCGGGCGGACCTCGAGGGTCTCGGCCAGGTGGTCCGCCACGACGCGGGCGAGAGCGTGCTCGACGTGCACAAGGACGAGGTCAACCGCATCGTCACCGCCGCCCTGGCGAAGCTGCCGGTGAGCGATCTGACGGTGGAGAACCCTCCGCTCGAGGAGGTCATGTCCGAGCTGTTCGCCCGTGGCCGGGCGGAGGCGCCGGCGTGAGCGCGCGCGCGACGACCCGGGCGCTCCCCACCCTGCTACGAATCGGCCTCCACGAGGCCATCGCGTACCGCGGCGAGATGCTGGTGTGGATGCTGGCGACGACGATGCCGCTCGTCATGCTCGCCCTGTGGGGCGCGGTCGCGCGAGACGCGCCCGTCGGTCGCTACGGGGAGGCGCAGTTCGTCGCCTACTTCCTCGCGGCGTTCGTCGTGCGCCAACTCACCGGGGCGTGGGTCTTCTACACGATGAACTTCGAGATCCGTGACGGTTCCCTGTCGATGCGCCTGCTGCGGCCGATCCACCCCCTCGTGGCCTACGCCGCCGAGGGAATCGCCTCGATGCCGATGCGGGTCGTCATCGCCATCCCGATCGCGATCGTCTCCCTCGCAGTCGTGGGGTCGGGAGCGATCACGCACGACCCACGCCTCTGGGCCGTGTGGGTCGCATCGATCGCGGGCGCCTGGCTCATCTCGCTCTTCGTCAACTTCACCGTGGGGTGCACGGCGTTCTTCACCGAGAGCAGCCTCAAACTCATGGACGCGTGGCTGGTCTTCTACTTCGTCCTCAGCGGTTACGTCGTCCCCGTCGATCTGTTCCCGCCCGCGCTCCGCGCCACCGTCGACTGGATGCCGTTCCGCTACCAGATCGGCTTCCCCGTCGAGGTGATGACGGGGGCGGTGTCACCCGGGCAAGCGCTCACCCTGCTGGCGCGCCAGTGGATGTGGGTCGTGATCGGCTTCGCGACCACCGCCGTCATGTGGCGACGCGGGCTGCGCCGGTTCGCGGCGTACGGAGGCTGACGCGTGCGGTACCTGCGCCTGCTCGGGATCCAGCTGCGCACCTCGCTCGTGCTGTCCATGCAGTACCGCGCCGACTTCCTGCTCGACGCGTTCATCGAGGTCTTCTGGATGGCGACGGCCATCATCCCCCTGCTCGTCGTGTTCCACGTGCGCGACGTCATCGCCGGCTGGAACCTGGGCGAGGCGCTCATGGTCATGGGCTGGTTCACGTTCCTGCAGGGAGTGCTCGAGGGCGCGATCAACCCCAGCCTGGTCATCGTGGTCGAGCACATCCGCAAAGGCACGCTCGACTTCGTGCTCGTCAAGCCGGCCGACGCGCAGTTCCTTGTCTCGACCGCGCGCTTCCTGCCGTGGCGCAGCGTCAACATGCTCGCTGCTTTCGGAGTCTTCGCGTGGGGGTTCAAGCTTCTCGGGCGCGGCCCGTCGGCGCTCGACGTGGCGCTCGGGGCGGTGACGATCGTCGCGGCTGTCGTCATCCTCTACTCGCTGTGGATCCTGACGGTGGCAGCGGCCTTCTACTTCGTCCGCGTCGACAACCTCACGCAGTTCTTCGGCGCCGTATTCGACGCGGCGCGCTGGCCGGCCGACGTGTTCCGGGGCGTCGTGCACGCGCTGTTCACGTTCGTGATCCCGCTCGCAATCATGACGACGACGCCCGCCGAGGCGCTGCTCGGGCGCCTGCGCGCCACCACCCTCGCAGGCGCCGTCGCGGGGGCGGCGGCGGCGTTCGCCATCTCGCGGATGGTGTGGAACCGCTCGATCGCGCGATACACGAGCGCCGGTGGCTGAGCACGCAATGAAATCGCCGCTGATCGTACTTGACCCCATTGCCATTGCGCGTCGCGTTGACTAATTAGCCAGGTGCCTCGTCGATTCCGTGA